>Ga0326597_10000676_pt1 | contig 59112 bp, 57 predicted proteins | sample RVTome_12_FD_203789 | JGI IMG/M metagenome (GOLD analysis project Ga0326597, IMG submission 203789) | Soil microbial communities from uranium-contaminated site in the Upper Colorado River Basin, Wyoming, United States - RVT100D185 | ecosystem: Environmental > Terrestrial > Soil > Contaminated >...
GCACGGCCGCCTTCGGGCAGGGCAGAGCGTCATCGCGCACGGCGCGGCCGGCGCAGTCGGGTCGATGGTGACGCAACTCGCACGATTGGCGGGCGCCTACGTCATCGGCACCGGACGCGCCGACGATCGTCAGAAGGCGCTCGACTTCGGCGCGAACGAGTTCGTCGACCTCCACAACGAGGTCCTGGAAGACGTCGGCGGAGTCGATCTCGTGTTCGATCTCATCGGCGGCGACATCGGGAAGCGGTCCGCGCGCCTGGTTCGAGCCGGAGGAACGCTCGTGTCCATCGTCGGACCGGTCGAGGCGCGGCCCGCCGACGGCTTGGCGGTCGACTTCGTCGTCGAATCCGATCGCGCCCAACTGAGCGAGATTGTTCAGCGAGTGCGGGACGGACGGCTGCGCACGAACATCGGCACCGTCTCCGCCCTCGACGATGCCGTCGCCGCCTTCAACTCGACCGAACGACGCCCGGGGAAGACGATCATCCGCGTTCATCCGTGAGGATACAGGGAAGGCGAGCGGCTCTCCTCTCCCAGATGGATTGTCGCCGCCTTTCCCTCGGTCCTAGTCGCCCTGAAGGAACCCACTCCATGAGCACGCGCGAGCAACGCGGCTATCAGATGTTTCCGGTAGTGCTCACGGGATTCCTTGTCGTACCGACGGCCACAGTTCTTGCCGTAGTTCGGTGGGACCTTGCTCCGTATCGTCGCGCGTCTGCCTAACAAGCGGCTGGAGCTGACGCCGCCCGTCGTAGTAGAATTGCTTTTGTGAACAACACAGCACGGCGGCGCAGCTCAGCCGCTTCTCGTTGGGCACCATAGAAGGACCGGCGCGATGAAAGTCGACGTTATTCTTAAACGCTTTGAGACGCCGGACGAGACGCGAATGCTTGTAAAGGGCAAGTTCGAGATCGTTCGGCTGGGCGGTATGACAATCGGTCGAGCTACCTATGAGCCAGGCTGGAAGTGGAGCGAGCATGTCGGTCCCACTGTTGGCTCGCCCCGCTGTTCCGTAGAACACGTCGGAATGGTCCTGTCCGGTTCCGCAACGGCCGCCTTCGACGACGGCACTGTCATCGAAATGAAAGCTGGTGAGCTGTTCTACATCCCGCCAATCCCTCATGACAGTTGGGTAATCGGCAATAGTCCGTATGTATCCCTGCATTTTCTGGGGGCGGACCACTATGCCAAAGGGTGAATGCCCAACAATGCGCTGCACGCGACGTGCGAGGACGCTCGCGCGTGAGCGCAGACGTTAGGCCGCCGACGAGTCAATGGAGGTGCATCGTGCCACCTTATACTAAACTGCCACGCCCTGAAGGACACATCAACGTCTCGTACAGTCCGATGTCGCCACCCAACTGGGGCATCGTGGCTGCTGAGTTCCATTACTTCGTCTATCGCGATGTGAAGCTCGCGCTGCAAGCGCTGCTGCAGTCCCTGACCACGATCCAGGCGCAGCGGCTGGAAGACGGATCGGCTAGCCTGTTCAGCGATTACGTCCATTATAGAGGTCAATCGGAATTCACCCAGCGCCTGCTGCCCACTCGCTTGCGCGGCACGCGCCATGAGCTGAAGCCGCGGCAGCGGTTTTCAGTGGCTAACCCGCCCAAGGTCATGTTCCACGGGCAGGAGTTCCCCAGCCGCAGCTTCAGGGGGCCTCCGGGCCAGGATCCCAGGGACCACTTCGGCGACTGGTACGAGGAGGTCAAGCCGACCCGCGTGGTCGAAGAGTCGGCAGCGGAACTGACGGAAGAGGATCTCCGACGGCGCGACGTCAGAGAGCGTGCGGCCGTCGAGCGTGCCGCTCAGCTCGCGGAGGTCGCGACCATGGACGAATTCCAAAAGCGAGCCGTCGTGCGCCATTACACGGGCGCGCCCAGCGCGCTCCTCGACGTATCGACTAATCCGGAAGTGGCCGCGTTTTTCGCCACCGGAGGAGGATCACAACCGCCACCTGCCGGCCAGATCGGAATGCTATGGGCCATTGACTTAAACTTTCTGGACGGGATTTTTGCCTTCGAGATTTCCGATGTCCCGAATGGATTGACAATCAAGTCGCGAGAACAGCGCGAGGCATGGGGGGTCAACAAGGAGATGTTTGAAGAGCACGGGATTCTGCCCGTGTGCCCCGAGCTGACTTTCGTGTCGCTGCCGTTCCGGCGCCCCTTGGCTCAGCACGCGCGGTTCTTTTCGCTGAACAGAGAAGGCGGAGCACCATTGCCGCTCCTGACCGAATTGACCTGGTGGTCGATCATCGAGCGGCGAGCCGCGGGTTGCGCTTTCATCCAGGACGGCCGTACGTACGAAAACCCGAGCCATAACATCACGCGGGCCGCTCTCTTGCCGGACAGCGAGAAACTGGCGACCGCGCTCGCCTAGATGCGCATTAGCAATGCTCAATACAGGATGTGTTGTGGTGTGAGTACGACGAGGCCTAACAAGGCGCTCCAGCCGACGTCCCTCCCGCCGCTTCGCGGCGTCCGGGCCGCGGCTGAGCTTGGTCGTTAGCGGGCAGGCGATCTGCCGCTTGTGTGCGCGGGGTCATCGAGCGTCCAGCGGGCTGATCAGAGGGGCGGGGTCATTTCTGGTGACCCTGGGGACACGAGCGGGGTAAGGGTCCCCATTCGCGATGCATCGCGAATGGGGTCCCGTCACCGTGGTCAACCATCGCCGGTGGTGGATACGCGAACGGCTCAGCGCGCGGTGAATCGCGTCACGGCGATGTCGAACCGCAGTTCAAAGGCAATCCCGGGACGGCGTGGCGTTCCTTGGCGGAGCCCCGGGAATGCGGGTCGCCGCGGCGACCGAAGCCGGCAACCGGGCACGATCGCCTCCTTTGCCCGCAGGATCAGGCCGATCGACGGGAAATCTCCGCCAGTTGACGCGGATACGGCGGCGTTGACGACGCGAACGCGTCCACGTACCGTTCGACCATAGCGGCGACCGGTTCAAACGAGTGCCGGTCACCCCGATTTGCATGCTCGACGGCCACTCTTTCGCTTCCCCGCCTGTCGGTTTCCTCATTCTGGACAAGCCCCTTTGCATGACCTCCATGCAGGCCGTCGCGGCTGTGCGCCGGCGCGCGGGGGGCAAGGGGATCAGGACTGGTCACGCGGGAACGCTCGATCCGCTTGCGACGGGTGTGCTCGTGGTTGCGATCGGCCGGGCCGCGACTCGCATCATCGATATGGTTCAGTCTCTCCCCAAGCGGTATCTCACCACCATCGATCTCTCGGCGTTCACGACCACGGATGATCGAGAAGGGACACGGACAGAGGTTCCGCTGACCGATGCGCCGCAGCGGGAGAGGATTGAACGAACTCTGCGCGAACAGTTCATTGGCGAGGTGCGCCAGACACCACCTGCGTACAGCGCCGTGAAGGTGAGCGGCCGGCGCGCGTATCGGCTCGCGCGGGCTCAGGGCAGCGGTGAGGGTGCGAAATCATCGCTCGAGGCGGTTGAGGAGGGAATGCAGGCGCGAATGATCCGCATCGACTCGATCGGGATCGTGTCGTATGAATGGCCGCTCCTGACCCTCGACATCCGCTGCGGCAAGGGAACGTACATCCGCCGCCTGGCGCGAGACCTTGGAATCGCCCTGGGAACGGGCGGCCACTGCGCCTGGCTGCGGCGCACGGCGATCGGTCCGTTCACTGATTCGCGTGCGATCGCCCTTGCCGACCTTCCCGAGGTGCTTGGTCAGGATGATGTGTTGTCCATCGACGATGTGCGCGCCAGCATCGAGGGAACCTGAGGCGACGTTGCAGGCGACTGGTTGCCGGGTGGAGCGGGGTTGTGCGCTTCGACTGTGTCTCCCGCCGCGAGGTGCTCTTCGATCACGGCTTCTTCGAGGGCGGCTTCAGTCGTCTTGCGGGTGCGTTCCTTGCGGGTTTCGACGCGGTTGATGTGGATGAGCAGCAGGCCCATGCCGCTCAGGAGCATCACATCCGCGAGGTTGAAGACCCAAGGGAAGATGTCACCCGATCCCCCCGGCCAGGAAAGCCCGAACGGCATTTGCCAGCCGGGCAGCATGTGCAGGAAGTCGCGCACGGCGGCGAACTGCCACCGGTCGAAGAGGTTGCCCAGGCCGCCGGCCAGAATCAGGCCCAGAGCCGCGTGGGCCAGCCAGAAGCTGGCGCTGGTACGCGCGAAGAAGACGATGGCGGCAGCCACAGCAACGACCGTGAACACGATGAAGAACTCGCGCTTGTCCTGCCCCAGCCCGAAGACCGCGCCCTTGTTGATGACCAGGCGCAGGTGCAGCAGGTTCCACGGAAGCACGTGCCGGGGCTGGTGGTGCGGAACCGGGTCGTAGAACGGATCGTTGAGAATGCGATCGCGATCGATTCGAACCGGAGTTGCCGCAACGTTCTCAAACGTCCACCATTTGGTGGCCAGATCGATCGACAGGCCAAGCGCGAGCACTGTGAACAGCAGCAGCCACGAGCCCGGGGCGCGCCACGCACGCATCGCTGGCAGAGGCTCCTCCGGTGAACTCACTGCGACGGCGTCGGGCATCAGGCGACCTGTCCGTTTTCAACCATTCTCGCGGCTTCGATTGTGTATTTCGCCCACGGCTTGGCGTTGAGTCGCGACTTGGGAATCGGCTTGCCCGTGAGCAGGCACATGCCATAGGTCTTGTTCTCGATGCGGCCGAGCGCCTCGTCGATCTCGCGTATCAGCCTGCGGTCGCTCTCCGCAAGCCCCAGCGTGAAATCCTGGTCGTACGCATCCGTGCCGATATCGGCCATGTGAATCGGCATGTGCGAGAGATTGCCGCCATTACTCTGGAGTGCTTCGGCCTCCTTGGCGCTGAGATCGCCGAGCTTCTGTGAACGAAGCAAGAGGAGCAGATCGCGATAGTGATCGAGCTCCTTCTTCGACAGCTTGGTCTTGATCTGCTTGTCGGGCTCGGCCTTGCTTTCCGCTTCGCGGGCGCGTTCGGCCCGTTCTGCGGCTGTCTGCGGGCGTCGCTTCTTGATGTTCTTGGTCGAGATGACCCGCACGCGCCGGCCCTGGAAGAGAATGTAGCCATCCTTATCCGGCTTAGCGCCGTTAATGGCCTCCCTCGCCGATTCCTCAGACTTCGCACCAATGGCCGGCTTTCGTCCCTTGCCCGCTGCTTGCTTGCCGGCGACGGCTTTGGCCTCTGGCGCGCTGGGCTTGCCACCCTTGCCGACGAGGGGCTTGGGAGGTGTGCCGGGCTTCTCGCCGGACTTCTTTTTGCCGTCGAGTGAGACAGCACCCGCAACACGTGCCTTCTTGTCGAGCTTGTCAGGTTTCTTCCCATGGGAGATCGACGTGGCCGTGGTGGATTTCCCCGACTTTTCGCGTCGGCCTGCAGCAGCGCCGCGGCGGGCGGCCGATGTCTTCGCCGACTTACGTGACGTGGACACCTTCGCTGCGGCCGCTCGGCGCGCTGAAGTGGCCTTGCGGGACCGACTGGCCGACGCGGCCCGGGCCGGAGGTTTTCGCGACTTGCTTGCCGGCCTTTTGGTGGTCTTGCTGGCCACGGCACAGGCTCCCGTCATGGAGAGAATGAGCGTAACTGGCGTAGTGACAGCCACTTACGCGCGTTTGCCGCCGGATCGAGGCGGGTGAATGGTAGGTGGGATCGCGGCGGCCGTCAAAACCGGCCGACCGTTCGTCAGCGGTTGACTTGGCGACGGTGCAGCTTCGTCGTCAGCTCAATTCGCCTCCGCGAACGCACCCAGGGCGCGGAAGCGCTCGTAGCGCTTCTTCACCAGCGTGTCCGGCTTGAAGCGGCGCAGGTCGCGGATCTGCTCGAGGATCCATGCCTGGAGATTCTCTGCCGCAGCGCGTGGATTGCGGTGCGCGCCGCCCAGCGGCTCGGGAATGATCGAATCGATGATGCGGTTGCGAAGATTGTCGCGCGCGGTCAACGCCAGCGCATCCGCCGCGGCGTTCTTCGTCTGCTCGTTCGTCTCCTTCCACAGAATCGCAGCGCAGCCCTCCGGTGAAATCACCGAGTACCACGCGTGCTCCATCATGGCGATGCGATCGCCCACGCCGATGCCGAGCGCGCCGCCCGATCCGCCCTCGCCGATCACCACGCACACGATGGGAACTTTCAGGCGGCTCATGTCGCGCAGGTTGACCGCGATCGCCTCCGCGACACCGCGCTGCTCCGAGCCGATGCCGGGATACGCGCCGGGCGTATCGATGAGCGTCACGATCGGCAGATTGAACTTCTCCGCGAGTTTCATCTTGAGCAGCGCCTTGCGATAGCCCTCGGGGTGGGCGCAGCCGAAGTGGCAGGCCATGCGCTCCTGCGTGTTCTTGCCCTTCTGGTGGCCGATGAGCATCACTTTCTGCGAGCCGATGCGGGCGAGGCCTGTGATCAACGCCGGATCATCGCCGAAGCGGCGGTCGCCGTGCAGCTCCGCGAAATCGCGGCACATGAGCGAGATGTAATCGGAAGTCTGCGGCCGGGCCGGATGGCGGGCGACCAGGACGGTCTCCCACGCGGAGAGATCGCGGTAGAGGTTGGCCAGCAGCGATTCGCGGTCGGCCTTGAGCCCTGCGATCTTCTCCGGCGGGGCATCTTCGCCACGGGCCTCGAGTGAGACGATCTGCTTCTCGAGTTCCAGCACCGGCTGCTCGAAGGGGAGTTTGTAGATGGTGGCAAGGGACGGAAGGGCCGCAGGGGCGAGCGAGAGCGTCACGCCGGTGTCGCTGAAGGCGGATTCGGATGCCTCAACCTGATCCTCGGGTTCTGCCATGTGTTTTCGGTCCGCGAGTGCTGTCCATTGTACGCCGGGACGCGGCGAAGACTGACGGATTGAGTCCCGCTTCCGCCCTGTTCGACCTTCACGGCTGGCCCAGCACGACCTCGATCCCATATCGCTGTCCCAGCGCGATGATGTCCGCCATGTTTGGTGGAAACGGCAGCTTGCCCATCGCGATGTAGAACCCCGATGCGGAGCCCGGCACATGCAGAATGAGCAATCGCCCATTGGCCCTGCCGACATTGGTGAATGAACGCACTGCTCCTCGCGGGATGTGGATGTAGTCGCCCGCGCACAACCGCTTCTCGACGCCATCGACGGTCGCGGCGAACTCGCCTTCGAGGATGTAGAACGATTCATCTTCGTGGTGATGAATGTGCGGCGGCGCTCCATTGCCCGGACGGACTTCCTGCTCGGCGAGGGCGTACGCGCCGCCGGTCTGCTCGGCGGTCATGATGAAGCGCATGGGATCGCCCATGACGGGATGCACTTCGGCGGCGGAGTGGGGGACCTGGCGGAGAGTGGAGGAGGTCGCCGGTGCTGCCGGCGTTGTGGTTGTAGAGGTGCGCATGCGGCGATTCTACAGCAAGACGGTCCGTCATCGTCACTCGCTGCGCGCGAGTAGGTATGGTCCGCACGCCGAACGATTGGGGGAGAGTGCCTTGTCGAAACGATCAAAGTCGGGTGCCATGGGCAAGCGCCTCGCTTGCCCGTGATGGATTCACAATGCCGCACAAGCCACGGGCAAACCAGAGTTTGCCCATGGCACCCAAGTGAGACCCGCGTGGTGAATCAATCATCGTCCTCGCCATCATCATCATCATCGTCGTCTGCATCGTCGCCTTCTTCGATGACGTTGCCGGCGGCGTCGAACTCGGCCTCGGTGGCCGTGCCATCGACGGTCGTGTACTCGACCTCGTACACGGTCTGGCCGCCTTCGACTTCGCTGGTGAGTTGCGTGATGTTCTCCTCGCTGGTGCGTGCGAGGACGGCCTCGCGCACCGGCGCGGGCAGGTCGGTCAGTTCGAGCGCGACCTCGTTCTCATCATCATCGCCGCGAAGGGTCTCGCAGGCGGTGAGGGCGAGTGAGAGCGCCAGCGCGCTGACGCTCGGGAGCAGCAGATTTCGGGACTTCATGGGGTGCCTCCTCAGCAAGGTTGTAGCGACCACCGGCGCGTAGATTGTACGGCACATTGCGACTGGAGCGAAGAACCCTACATCCCGAGCGACTCGAAGCAGTTATCACGATCCGACTCGGGAAAGAGGAAGTCTACGGGTTTTGCCGCCTGTCGAGCACCTGCTTGGTGAGTACAATTCGCTCCTCGAGAGATCGCCGCGTGCCTAAGTCGTCGGGGCCGCCGATGCCTAGAAATGCAGTTGCGCGCTGTAGGAACTGGCTGAGCAGATCGAATGCCTCGTCGTCACCCCAATCACCGTAGGCAGAACCAAAATCAAAAAGCGAGGGCCAGATGGATTCTTCATCCACTCCAAATACGAAGACATTGTTCAAACAGTTGCGTGCCAAAGTCAGGCCCATGTCTCGTATTAGGGCTAACCGGCGAATGTGATGTTCCTTTGACACATAGGCGGCCTCCTCGATCACGCATTGCGCAAAGTGATATCGAGCCATCGGTTCCATGCCCAACTGCCTCGCCAACGTTCCGATTCGATAGTGATTTGCGGGGTGTCCGGCTTCGACTGCGGCCTTGAATTCACAGGCTAGTGCCTCCTCGTAGTGCCCGAGCTGCTCGAGCGCTCTGGATGATTGTGAAAGTGTCCAATCGCTGGGGTTAGTTATTCGTTCAAAGTGTTCGAGCGCATCTTTGGGGTTGCCGAGGCGCATATGCGTATCTCCGATCAAACTTAGAACGGCGTTGTTGTTCGGATCGTGGGCGAGTGCCTGATTGAAACATTTAAGTGCGCCTGCAATGTCTCCGAGATTCAGCAATCCCTTGCCTTCGGCAACCCAATCTAGAATACCCTTGTCTTTAGGCGAAGGTACCACAACTCCTTGAGCGTCCCGTAACGACAGGAGGTCTTGGAGGAGTGCAGCCATCGTTGGATATCTGTCCCGCGGGTGCTTGGCAGCGCACCTCGCGATGATACCATCAAGCGTTGTCCCAGTACGCGGCACAGCGGAGGAGAAGTGTGCCTGCCTGTATGCATGAAACGCCCTCTCTTGAGTGTCAACAGCGAAGAGGAAAGGCGGATAGCCCGTAAGCAGCTGAAACGTCAGGAGACCAAGACTGTAAACGTCTGCTCGCTCATCGCAGTCTTGAAGCCTGCCAAACTGCTCGGGCGCCATGTACGGCAGTGTCCCAGCAGCAAAGCGCGCTGTATGTGCAGGATTGCCCGGCGCAGTGGGAGCGCTTGCCGAGCGATTCGCAACCGCAAGTCCGAAGTCGGATACCTTGGCATCCCCAATGGCGGTCAAAAGAACATTCGATGGTTTGATGTCTAGATGACAGCGAATTCCCCGCGTGTAGGCGTGACAAAGGCCCGCAGCGATCTGCGCCGCCAATCGAATCACCTCCTTCTCATCGAGCGGTCGCACAGCCGCGAGGGTAGACGCGCCGTTGAAACCGGGGACATATTCCATGGCAATGTAGAGTCGGCCTCGAATTCTCCCGACACCTATGCAGTCAACCACGTGTTGGTGTTGGCCAAGGGCCAGCCATCGCCGCGACTCCTTCTCGAAAGCGACGACCGCATTCTGATCTTTCGATAGTTCTTGATGGAGAACCTTCCAAGCGTACTGCACACCTGTATTCCAAGAGCGCATGCGATAGACCCTGCCAAAGCCCCCTTCGCCAAGGAGCGCTTCCGTGCTATACAGGGCTCCTGATAGATGACTACCTGGAACGAAGTCCTCAGATGTGGGCCACTGGCGGCGCTCTTCTAATGTCGGTTCTTCGTCTGAATGCGCTGTCATTTCGCCGTCGCCTCCGCTATGGTGACACGGAGCCATATGGAGTGTGAAGTGCTAAACTCAAGTGAAGAGCACTGATTATCCAGGCACCGCAATTGCACCCATCGCTTGGAGTTCCCGGATTGCCGCATCGATTTCAGCGGCGGAGTACTTCGGCTTGACATCCGCGACGATCTCCTTTACCGACTTTTGAATAAGCCGGGCCTCCTTTGCAACGAAAATGATTGTTGAGCGCAGTTCGAGCTCCCGCGCGGTCATGTTGCCAAAGCGGTCAACAAGCTGAGCGATTGCCTCATTCAATTCACTTGGAGGCGACACCCTGCCTGAATCTGGTCCCTCCTCAATCTTGTACCCACCCTCCTGTTGGTAGGAAACTCGGATGACTCCGTGAAGGTCAGCGAAGTCAATATCGCTCATGACAGCGGCGTCATAGGGACCGTATGTGTACAACGTGAAACGATAGCCAAGCGGGACCCTGTGAATCTCCTGCAGCAGATAGAGGAGCTTCAACAGGCTGGTCTTTCCGAGTTGTCCTGTCCGGCCCTTCTTGCGTCGCGTGATTTCGGCCATGATTCCCAGTCGATCGAGCGTGTTCATCGTGCCTCCTCCTTGATTGCATTCGCTTGTTCCCGGGCGTCATGCGGAACGAAGATCAACTTCATCTTGCTATCGCGGATCCTGCCCGCGATCTCGGAGACCTGCGCAAGAGGGATTGCCTTGCGGACGGATTCTCCACTTTGTGGCTGGCCGATTTGCACTTCACTCGGCCCCGGCTTATACCACGATCGCGATACATCCGCCTCCCATGCATCGATACCGATGTCGCGCAGTCGCTTGAGTAGTTCATCGTGATGCCGCAGTTCATCAAGCGAGGCTACTTCACTTGTTTCGCTGATGCAACGGTCGTGACGGTGGCCCAAAATAGCATCCCCGTGCCGATCCGCCTTGCCACGATGGATGAAGTGGCCGACAGTCCAATCGTCCATTGCTAAATATTTCTCTCTTCCGGTCGGCGTGAAAGGGGTTGGCAACGTGTCGCCCCTCAAAAACAGCTTCAGAGCTTCTGCAGCGTGATAATCGAACGCAAGACGCGTGCGATGGGAATACACCTGCGTGAACATGAAGTACCTGGCGAGAATCAAGCCCTCTGCTGCGTGCGTTCCACCCTCTTCAATCCCAATTCGCAGATCAGCCGGCGACTCCAAGGATTTGTCCTCCACGAAACAAATGGTGTCGACAATCCGGTCCAGATCGAATGTCCCGTAAGAAACCCCGCAGTGGTGTGCGTCCCGCAAAAGGTAGTCCATCCTGTCCGCGTCTAGTTGGCCGGAAATTAGTTCGCGCCAAAGCAGAAGCTTTCGGCCGATGTGGGACCGACCCAAGTAGAAATCAGCGACCTCTCTGCCGGTGATACGCAGCCCGGCTTGATTCACCTCGTGGTCGTCGATGACATCCTTCATCTCTTCCGCGACGAGTTCCGCAGAGTATCTCTCGTGATCGAGACGTTGTCCATCGCTGCCGTCTGGCATGACATCTTCACCAGTGTGCGAGAAAGGAGCATGACCGACGTCGTGCAGGAGAGCCGCCAGTCTCACGAGTCGTCTCGAGCGCGCGAAACTCTCATCGTCGAAACCGTACTCCGCAGATCGGAGTAACGGCTCATGCTTCGCTTTCAGCGTGGAAAACAGGCTGTCAGCAATATGAAGCACGCCGAGAGAGTGCTCAAAGCGCGTGTGGGTAGCCCCTGGATACACGTGCTCCGACAGAGCTAGCTGGCGGATCCGGCGTAGCCTCTGAAAAACAGCATGGTTGATGATGTCCCACTCCCAGTCGTCTAGTTCGACGAATCCGTGGATCGGAATGCGGATGGAGTGATGACCAGGCATGTGGACCCCATACAGATACCGAACTACCGCCTCCAAGTCAAGCCCGCCGTGAAAACTTCCTCAATACCGGTAATGCTCCGGCTTGTAGGGCCCCTCGACGGGCACGCCGATGTAGTCGGCCTGCTGCGGGCTCAGCTTCGTCAGTTTCGCGCCCAGCTTGTCGAGGTGCAGGCGGGCCACCTCTTCATCCAGCTTCTTGGGCAGCACATACACGCGCTTCTCGTACTTCGCGTGGTTCTTGTGCAGCTCGATCTGGGCCAGCACCTGGTTGGAGAAGGAGTTGGACATCACGAAGGAGGGGTGGCCGGTCGCGCAGCCGAGGTTCAGCAGCCGGCCTTCGGCGAGGATGATGATGGAGTGGGGTTTGACCGGGCGGTTCACAGGCGAGACGCCTGTGCCACTGACGCCTGTGCCAGCGGAGGCCGCGCCACCGGATTCGGGTGCGGACGGGACGTCCGCACTCCCCGATTTCGGAACGCCCGCACTCCCCGAGGCAGGTCGGACACCTGCCCCACCAGAACCGGGGAACACCCACTCATCCACCTGCGGCTTGATGTTGATGCGCTTGATCCCCGGCCACTTCTTGAGCCCGGCCATGTCGATCTCGTTATCGAAGTGACCGATGTTGCCCACGATCGCCTTGTCCTTCATGCGCGACATGTGCTCGGCGGTGATGATGTTGTAGTTGCCGGTGGCGGTGATGAAGATGTCGGCCGTCTCGACGACATCCTCCAGCGTCAGCACCTGGTAGCCATCCATGCACGCCTGCAGGGCGCAGATGGGATCAACCTCGGTCACGACCACTCTGCACTTCTGGCCCGCGAGCGATTGCGCACACCCCTTGCCCACATCGCCGTAGCCGCAGATGACCGCGACTTTGCCGGAGAGCATGACATCGGTGGCGCGCATGATGCCATCCACCAGCGAATGACGGCAGCCGTAGATGTTGTCGAACTTGGATTTCGTGACGGAGTTGTTGACGTTGATGGCGGGGAAGAGGAGCGTCTTCTTCTTCTCCATCTCATAAAGGCGCATCACGCCGGTGGTTGTCTCTTCGCTGACGCCGGTGATCTGCGGGGCGGTCTTCTCCCAGTAGTGCGGATCGTGCTTCTGGACCGCGTGGAGCACTTCGAGCACGCACTGGAGTTCCTCGTTGTCGGCCGCTTGCGGCGAAGCAAGTACGTTGGCGCGATTGCCCTCCAAACCCTTGTGGACGAGGAGCGTCGCATCGCCACCATCATCCAAAATGAGCGTCGGCCCAATGGGGGTGGGGCGGGCGTCCCGCCCGCCATCGCCCGATGCGGGCGGGACGCCCGCACTCCCAGAACCCGGCCAGTTGAGCGCCTGGAACGTGCACCACCAGTATTCAGGGAGAGTTTCACCCTTCCATGCGAAGACCGCCACGCCGCGCGGACTCTCGATTGTTCCCTTCGGCCCGATCGCCACCGCGGCGGCCGCATGATCCTGGGTCGAAAAGATGTTGCAGGAGCACCAGCGGACCTGAGCGCCCAGATCGACCAGGGTTTCGATCAGGACCGCGGTCTGGATGGTCATGTGCAGCGAGCCGGTGATGCGGGCGCCGGTGAGGGGCTTTTCGGCGGCGTACTTGCGGCGGATGGCCATGAGGCCGGGCATCTCGTGCTCGGCCAGTTCGATCTCCTTGCGGCCGAAGGCGATGGTTTTGGGCGAGACGTCGGCGACCTTGAAGGGAATCCGGGGGTCGGAGAAAAGCGGCAGGCCGGTGTCCAAGAAGGTCGGGGCGGCGGAGGCGGAACGGGTCTTGACGGCGGCGGTGGTTGTGGCCATGAGTGAACCGTTGAACGTAGAGGTTTCGGGACAAGAGCGGGCACGTTTCATCCATCTATGCGGATGAACGGATGGATCATAACCTCGGGATGAAGAGAATCAATGGAAACTCGGACGCGACCGCCGCTAAATCATCAATGATGGCGGAGCATGTTCAGGCCATGCCGTAACAGAGGAGGTTCGCCGATGTTGATGATCCACGCCCACGTGCTTGTGGTGGCGGCCACGCTCGCACCGCCGACATTTTTTTCGCCGCAGGCGGGCGGCGCGGAGCAGGACCCGCCGCCGGAACGCCGGTTCCGCCTGCCCGACTGGTCGCAGGAATCGTGGTGGCTGCGCCGGCACACGGATGCGCCGTGGGCTCTCACGGGCGTCAACGTGATCGATATCGCGGATGGATCGATACGCGCGAATGTGAACATGATCGTTCGCGGCGACGTGGTCGAGTCGATCGGTGATGAGCCGGTGCCGGCGGGTACCGAAGCGGTCGATGCCAGCGGCAAATTCGTGATACCCGGCCTCTTCGACCTGCACGCCCACGTGATTCCGAAATGGGATCGTTTTCCGACCTCCAAAGAACCGGAAGAGACGCTTCGCGATCTCATCAATGCGGGTGTGACGACCATCCGTCTGATTCCGCTCTACAACGAATCGGCGATTCACTTCGCAGCCGAGGTCAACCGCGGCGCCATCACTGGGCCGACCATCGTGCCAACGAGCTCCGTCTTCGAGAAGGAGCCCGGGCGAACGTTCATCGGTTTCAGCGATGCGGAAACGGCCCGCGCGTGGGTGCGGAAGGAGGCGCTGCTCGGGGCGCGCTGGATCAAGATTTACGACAACATGGATGAAGAGTGTCTGAGCGCCATTATCGAGGAGGCGGAGGCGCATGGCATGCGCATCTGCGGCCACGCCAGCAAGGTGCCGCCCCATCGTGCCGCGGAACTGGGCATGCACTGCATCGAGCACGCCATCAGTCTGGCGTGGTCGTGCCTGCCGGAGGGGATCGAGATTCCGAAATTCGCGCTAGGGCAGCGCTTTGACGAGATCGGCTGGTACTGGGCACATGTCGATGAGACCAAGTGTGAAGCGCTGCTGCGCAGGTTTGTCGAGCATGGAACCGCATGGGTGCCGACACTGGTGGTCATCGAACGCATCGTCGAGCTTGGCGCGCACGATGAGCGGGGGTTCACAGATCCGGCCACGCGCGAGCGGCTTGCCGCCGCACTCGATCGCGCGGCCCGGATGGCGGCGCAGATGCACCGGATGGGCGGGCTGGTCGGGGTTGGCAGCGATTTCCCCATCGACGGGGTCGAGCCCGGAACCTCAGTCCATCGCGAGATGGAGCTTCTGGTCGAGCGCGGCGGCGCCACGCCTCTCGAAGCCATGCAGATCGCGACCGTCGGATCGGCGCGCATCCTCGGTTTCGAGGACATTCTGGGCGCGGTCGAGCCGGGAATGATTGCGAACTTCATCGTGCTCGATGCCAACCCGCTGGAGAATATCTCGGCCACGCGCGACATTCACATGGTCGTTCACGACGGCAGGCGATACGCACCCGGGGAGGATCAATAGCACCACACTCTCGTGCCGCAGGGCAAGGTCACGGCCGGTTGATTGCGGCCGAAGTTGAGGCCGAAGATGCGGAACTCCTCCGGCCGGGCGCGGGTGAGGCGCAGCCAGCGCAGCGCGGATGGTTGCGCGAGCGGGATGTCTGCGAGGGCGCGATCCGGCCGCCAGTGAGAAAGGATCGCCCGCCACGATTGGGCATAGTGACGGAATCGGACGTGGATGGGGTCGAGGCCGTACCACGCATCCGGCTGCTCGACGAGCGGGATGCCGTATTCGCGCGCGCTCGCTTCCAGCGAACCCATGACTTTGTCGCCGCGCGCGAGCAGATCATCGAACGACAGTGTGCAGCGCGGGAAGAGCAGGTTGCGCAGCAGAGTGAATTGCCGCGGCTTGACTCGCAGAATGCGGGCCATCGGCAGGGTGGTCGACACGATGCGCGCATCATGTTCCCTGAGCCGGGCGATGCAGTCGCCGATCCAGCCGACGATGCGTTCGACGGGATGCTCGTACATGATGTCGTTGCCGATGTCGGTGATGAGGGCGAATGTCGGCCGGTCGTGATCATCGTCACTCTGAAGCGCCTCCCAGATTTCCGACTGGAGGATGCCGCACAGCGAGCGGCCGAGGACCTTCGACCATCCGCCGTAGCTGCGCCCGCGGCCGGCGGCGGTGAAGATGTCGCACTCGCCCCTGCACTCGAGCACGTTGCGCGCTGTCGCGATGAGGGGTGAAAGCGAGCGCGCCACGTTGCTCGCTCCGAGGAGGACGATTCTGGGATTCGAATTCACCACGGGGGACACGGAGGGCACGAAGAAGAGGATTGGAACGACGGAACTGCAGAACGGCAGAGCAAGAAAGCAGCAGAGCAGCAGCGCCGGCTATTCCCGATATGGTCGACTCTGGCGATAGAGTTCAAGACGCTGGCGGATCTTGGCGTCGAGCTCCGTCAGTTCATGCGCCTCGGTGAGTTTCAGAGCCTCCTCCGCCATCTTCGCGGCGTCGTTGAAGCGACCGAGTTCTGCGAGGGCGGCGGCGTAGAGGTCGAAGGCGTCGGGGCTGGTTCCCTCGGTTCCCTGGATCATCCGCTCGCCCAGCGCGGCGGCGGAGCGGCCATCGCGCACGCGGTCATCGCGTGCAGTGGCATACAGCCACCCCAGCCGGTACATCGCCTGCAGCTCCTCTTCCGGAGTATTCACGACATCCAGTGCCGTGCGAAGGTGCGCCTGAGCTTCGAGGTATCGCCCTTCCCGCCGCGCATGCTCGCCGAGGACGAGATGGCTCAGAAAATCATCAGGATGCTGGCTGAGAACGAATTCATAGTGCGGGGCCGCGTCGGCAATTCGATCCTGGCGCGTGTAAAGATCCGCGAGCCGGGTGTGGAGATTCAAGCGCAGGCGCACCGTTCCGGCATCATCGGGCACGATGCGCAAGGCGGTGGTGTAGGCCTCGATCGCCGCGGCCGCGTCTCTCATTGCATCGTGCAATGCCGCCAATGAACCATGGTCGATGGCAAGGTGATAGTTGGCCCAGAGGACCTTCTGCTCATGGCCGTGCTCACTCAGCCATTGGCGCTCGGCTTCGAGGGCGTCGATTCCGCGCTGTATCGCTTCGATGGCTTCCGGCAGTTGGTTCTGGAGTCGCAGGGATTCGGCGAGATTGATCCACGGGCGTTCGTTGTCGGGACGGATGGCGGCTGCGAAGCGGGCATGCTGCTCGGCCTGGCGGGCGGCGGCGGCAAGGGCGGGCGCATCATGGCGCCGCCGGGCCCGCTCCGCTTCATCGATGTACTTTCTGGCGAGATTGGAGTGGGCCATCCAGGCCTGCGGGTTGCGCTCGATGGTGGCGCGATAGAGCGTGATGTCGTCGTGGTACAGTCGCGACTGCGCGAATGTCAGGATGGCAAGCGCAATGGTCATGACAGCGACTGAGCCGAACACCAAATGCGGGCGTCGCAGGAGCTGCGCGAGAATCCCGACCGTGAGTGCGATGATGCCAATTGAAGCGAGATATTGAAAGTGGTCCGCGACGAAAGAGAACCGCATAGGGTAAATGTTGGCGAAGCCCAGGGCGGGGAAGATCGTCACGGCGTAGAAGGCGCAGGCCAGAAGGGGCCAGCGGAGATTGTCTTTCCACCACAGCCGAAGGAGGAACAATCCCGCGACGACTTCAACCAGCAACGGAATCCACTGCACCAGCGCGCGGGAATCGATGGTCCAGCGCGGATACACGAACACCAGATCGGTGAGGGCGAGCAGTTTCCACGGATAGAAGAGGAGGGCGCGCGACGCGATGAGGAATCGCTCTGCGATAGAGAACTCCCAATCCGGCCCGAGCGCGCCGACATGGTGCTTCTCGAGGTAGCCGGTGTGAAAACCCGCGGCGGCGCCCATGACCAGCATGGGCAACAGCGGCCAGAGGCGCGCCAGCGACATTCGTTGCCGCATCAAGAGGAGCAGGATCATGATCGCCACCGGGAGTGATGCCGCGACCGATTTGCTCAGCAGCGCCAGCGCGAAGAGGAGGAGCGAAAGGACATACCACGGCCAGGGACCGCGCGGGTTCTCCCTCACCCCCAGCGCCTCTGTCTCCGCGGCGACTCTTCGATCCGAGGGGAGAGGGGAGTCAGAGTGGAGAGAGATATTCGCGCGGGTTGCATCGAACTGCAGGTACGCCAGCGCCGCGAGCAGATAGAAGAAGGTCGAGAGCAGGTTCTTCCGCTCGGTGACCCACACGACGGATTCGACGTGAACGGGATGCACCGCGAAGATGCATGCGATCGACCACGCGATCAGTGGATCAACTCCGATCCGCCGCAGGAGCGCCATGATGAGCAGGGCGTTGCCGATGTGCAGCAGGAGATTGATCAGGTGGTAACCGAGAGGATGCGTGCCATACTGGCCGTCATCAGCGGGATAGATGCGGTGCTCGATCCAGAAACTCGTGAAGACGACGGGGTAATACTGGGGCGTGGCGGGGCCGTAGAAGGGCGTGAACCGGGGAATCCAGATGTCGCGGAGCGATTCGAGGCCGCTGGTCCCGGCGCTCTCGGCGCGGCCGGCGATGAGCGGGTTCTTCCAGAGATACTCGTCGTCGTCCCAGACGAAGCCGGCGGAGAGGGCGGGGAGATACGCCAGCACGGTGGCGACAACCAGCAGGGCGGCGAGCAGCGGGGCGGGCAGCCGGCCCGCTTTTTGAGCGGGTTTGCCGCGTTGCGCAAGTCCGGGAAGCGAGGTCACATTGCAATCGTAGCGAAAGGTCACTTCCGCGGATCAGGCTCAGGCGCCGGCAGTGGTCATGCGCAGGCTTGCAACGAAGAGGCCGGGTCCCTTGGCGGAAGTATCCGGCCGAAGGGGGAGATAGCGCGGCGAAGTGAAACCGGCGCGGCGGGCCCAGGCGCGCACGTCCCCCTCCGAGAAGCCGAGATGCTTGTGGCCCATGCTGTGGCGGTATTCCTCGCGGTTGTGCGAGACCATGTCGATGATCACAAGCACTCCGCCGGCGGAGGCGCGGAGCACACGCGCGATTTCGACCACGGCAAGAGCGGGGTCGTCGAGATGGTGCATGACGAGCGAAGCGACAGCGGCATCGGCTTCGCCGCGCTTCAATGGCAGGCGAAGCAGGTCGCCCTCCCGAAAGTCGATGTTGCGATAACGGGCGAGGCGCTTTCTCGCGGCGGCAAGCATGGATGGCTCGCGATCGACCGCGATGACGCGACGAACCATGGGGGCGAGCGATTCCGCGATCTCGCCGGTTCCGCAGCCGAGATCGGCGATGATCCACTCCGGATCAATCAGTGCGAGCAGGGATTGCGAGGTGAACGATTCGCCGAAGAGTTCGCGCCGCAGGCGATCCCACTCGCCGCCAAGACGGCCGAAGAAATCGCGGCTGTCCATGTGCCGCGCGGCAATCACTTCGGCAAGGCGGGCCCTTTCGGCGTCAAAGGGGCGAGAGCGCGCGAGTTCTTCACGGGCGGTCTGCCACAACGCGGTTGCAGCGGGGGCAATTCCATCGGCATGAAGGCGATACATGCTTGCTGTTCCGAGCGAGCGCTTGGCGACGAGGCGCGCCTCGAGCAGCATCTTCAGGTGCCGGCTGACGGTCGATTGCGGAAGCTGCACGATGCGGGAAAGCTCGCCGACGCTCAGCTCCTCGACCTCGAGGGCGCGAAGGATGCGCAGACGATTGACATCGCCGAGGGCGGAGAGCCAATCGATCAATTCGACGCGCGAATCGTGTCGCCGCTGGGCCATGATCTCATACGGTATCCGAGGCGGCCTTCGTGTGGCGGGCGATGCGATGCAGGCAGCGCCTAGCGCCCGGGAGGCGGCGGGGTGAACTGGCCGGGTGTCTCGCCATACTCATGGAGTTTTGCAAGCACAGCGGCGTGGCGCGGATTGATGCCGTAGGCTTGGCGCAGGCGGTGGACGGCTTCTTCGGTGTCGCCGATGCGTTCGGCATATTCAGCGCGCATGAGATAGGGGTCGGCGGTGCGGCCGCCATCGACTTCGATCGCGGTCAGAAGCGCGACATCCGCAGAATCCATGTCGTCAAGAGCGATCGCATAGCGCGCGAGATCGAGGTAGGCTTTGGTGGAGCGCCGCTCATCCGCGCGCCCGCGGAGAAAAGCAAACAGCTCGTTGTGATCGCCGCCTTCGAACATCGCCTCCGCGAGGGCATCGGCGACGTTGTCGTTCGCGGGCTGGAGGGCATATGCCTGTTCAAGCGCCAATCGTGCCTCATCCGGCTGACTCAGCTCAGTTCGTGCCCGGCCGAGCATGTACTGGCCGTACCAATCGCCCGGATTGCGATCGACGACTTCCTGAAACTCCGCTGCGGCGGCGTCGTATTCGCCCTGGCGGAAATGAAAATCGCCATCCTGCTTGAGGATGTGCGTCGGCTTCTGCTGCGAGCAGCTGCTGAAGGTGATCGCCACGGCAAGGCAAACAACCGATCGAGTGAGGCAATGGGTGAGCATGGTGCAGACTCCGTTCGCAATGCGCTTCCCAGAACAACTGGCGTTGCATGGTACACGAAGTGTGACGGCGCGCGCGGCCGGATAGGATGGAGCCATGGCCGGAATCGACGCCATGCCGCCCCCCCTCGACTGGCCGCCGCTTCACAAGAACGTGCCGACCGTGCAGCTCCGTCACACGATGGCGGATGGGTCCTGGCACGTGGACTGGCTGATCGGCCGTGATGAGGCGGGCGCCATGCCGCTGATCTGCTTTCGGCTGACCCGCCCGCTCGCCGAATTGGAGGAGGGGGTCGAGACGGTGATCGAGCGGATCGCCGATCATCGGCCCGAGTATCTCGAATACGAGGGAGAACTCACGGGCGGGCGCGGCTGCGTGACACGGCTGGACCGGGGTACGGTCGCGGTTCAAGCTGTCCGGGAGCAGTCGATCGAGTTGGCTTCGACATGGAGCGGACCCCGTTCGGGGGCGGAGGTCCCGCACCGGCGGCTTTCGGCTGGTCTGGATTGGTTTGGGGAAGTTACGGGTGATCCGCGCTGGCATTTACGGGCGATAACGTGGAGAATGGCGGATGAGATCAACTTCGACCCGCCCTCCGCAACGAGGTGAGCACCATGGATCAGTCGAGCATTCCCGGCGGCAACGTGGCGCCAAGCCAGATTCGGCACACTCCCGGGCTTGGCCAGCCTGCGGCTCCGCCGCGGCCGGCGTCGCCCCCCGCGGGCGGAAACCCGCCGAATCAGCCGAAGCAGGGAGCGCCGGCGCCCACGCAGCGGTCACCGGGTGCGGCACCGATATCACCGCCCGCGCCCGTGCAGCGGCCGGCGGTTGCACATGATGAAGGTCCAGACCTCTCCCCCGTCAAGATGGCGGCGGGCGAAGGCCAGGCGAAGAAGGAGATCCGCGCCTTTGGCGGACTGAAGCGCCATGTGGACGAGTGGTCGCGCACGCCCAATGTGACAGGCCAGGGCGCGATCCATGTCAAAACGTTTCACGGCAAGCTGACCGAGGATGCCCTCGTGTACATGGATCGGCAGATCAACGAGTGGCTGGATGCCCACCCCGAGTATGAAATCAAGTTTGTGAGTTCCTCGATCGGCGAGTTCTCCGGCAAGATCAAGGAGCCCAACCTGATCTGCCAGGTGTGGGTGTAAGGCAAACGCACAAAGCACAAACGCAGAAACGCACAAACGCGCAAAGTACAAAACGCGCGAACGGAGAAGATGAAAGGGGGGCAGGTGACTCGCATTCAAGGTGACATTCTTGATCGAACCCTGCTATTCGCGGAGACTGTCGTCGAACTCGTGGACTCCATGGCGACGCGAACCAGCGGCGCGGTGATCGGACGACAGTTGGCCCGGGCCGGGACTTCGATCGGCGCGAATGTGCATGAAGCCGATGCGGCCTTTTCCGAAAGCGATTTCATCTATTCCATGAATGTTGCACGGAAGGAAGCGCTTGAGGCGCGATACTGGCTTCAACTTGCGAGGCGAACCAAGTTGATCGATGCGACACGAGCGGAAACCGCGATTCGCGAGGCGACGGAACTCATCAAAATTCTGACCACGATCGTAAGGAAATCTCAGCAACGCCGGAAGGAATACACTCAAACGCACAAACGCGTGAACGTGCCAACAGACGGCGCGATACCAAAGTCGTCCTAGAGCTAGAGCGTTTCTCTGCCTCCGAATTTGAGCGTTTGAGCGTCTTCATCCGTCCGGCTTTGTGCGTTTCAGCGTTTGTGCGTTTGTGCGTTTATGAATCCCGACGATCATGTCTGCCTGTGCTACCGCGTCTCGTTGCGCAAGCTGACGACGTTCATGAATCAGGAGAGGCCGCAGGTTGCCTCGCAGTTGAGCGAGTGCTTCGGCGCGGGGACGGGCTGCCACTGGTGCGTGCCGTTCCTGAAGAAGATCCACGAGCAGTGGCAGCGGGGCGAAACGCCCGACCTGCCGGTATCGCCGGAGGAATACGCAGTGAGACGAAAGCACTATCACCAGGTGGGCGTGCGCGATGACGCCGCGGAGCGGGGGGAGTAGGGATTGACGATTGCGGATTGCCGATTGTCGGGGCCGATTGGCGGCGGCGGCGATGCGGTCGGTACAATCACGCCGTGAAACGGTGGATGATCCGTATCATTCTCTGCCTGATCCTCGGCACTATCACGACTGTGGCCGTGGCGTGGGGGATCACGAGTACACCCAACTGGCCAAGCTCGATTCCCACCTCGTTAGATGCGACGCTTTACGATTCACTATTGAACTACGCTGACGAGAAGTGGTTATATGGTGATGCAGAGGCGCTTAGCGCGCACGGTGGTCGATTCAAGGGAGTTGGCTCGACGGTTCAAGCGTGGTCCGTGTTTTGGTACAAGAACTCCTATCCAGATTTCCCGGCGCGCGTCGTGATTCGCATCCAATCTGGGTGGCCACAACACGCCCTGGCAACAGTGGGACTTCAAGAAAACGTGGATGCGCTCGGTGGCATCCAATCGCGAGGATTGGAACCTCTATGGATTGGCGGTATGCCAGCGCCGGATTGGTTACGGTTCCGCTCGACCAGCGTGGACGGACTGCGGCATGCACCTCCCATACTGCTGTGTCCACTGTGGCCCGGGTTTGTGATCGACACGCTGTTCTACGGTGCGATCTGGGGCGGGGTGTTCTTCGGCTTCACGAGCGCGAAGCGGTTCATCCGCGCCAGGCGCGGCCGGTGCCCGCGCTGCGGCTATGACCTGCGGGGGAATTTCAGCGCGGGTTGTTCAGAATGCGGATGGCAGCGTGAGCAGATTGTGCAACAGCTTTTACCGCTTTCGCAACAGTAAGTAGGCCAGGACCGCAGTAGTGATGAGCGAGAAGATCGCGGAGTAAATGGCGACGTGGTTCACGTTGACGAGGTACTCCCCGTTGGGTCCTCGATTGCCATATTCAGCATTGATCGCGCCCCAGATTGTCGGCACGACAAAGCAGAGCACGGCGATGACAATCAGAAACAGAATCTTCAGGAAGATGAATACAGGTCCTGGGCCCCGCTGACTCTTCGCAATGCTCCGAGGAATTCGTTGACCGCACTCGGGGCACTCGCCATCCGCATCAAGTCCACGAAGTGCATATCCACAGGCACTGCAAACCAGGTTGTTTGAAACCAGCATGTAGAGATTCTAACAGGAAGCGGACTTGTGGATCGTGACGAACCGGGGCAATTAGCGGCGGACTGTCCGGAGTATGAGTGGGATCGATCGATCGATTCGTGAATGGCGGCGCCACCTTCGTCAGAATATCGAGATCGAAGGTCGCGCGCGGGACGCCGTGAATGCCCGCCGCCACGCCGCCGATGACGACATAGCGCACGTCATTCGATTTCAAGGACTCGAACAGAGGCCGAAGTGTGTTGAACATCCTTGGTGCGCGGCAGGTCGGGGTTGGCGGCGAGGAGGAGTTCGATCATCTCGGTCCAGACATCCAGCCGGCGGGAGAGCGGCAGCGATTGGTACCACCGCGCCTTGGCCTCGGGCGACTCGTCATCGCGCGATGTCGAAACTCCAGGATTCATCGCGGGATTCTATGCGATCGTGGCACACTCCGACTGAAGTCCGTGCCGCCTATCAATCAATCAGTCTTCTCTGCTCTGCTCTCTTCGCGCCTCCGCAGTGAATCCTGACCACTCGCGGGCGGGACGCCCGCGCTCCCCATTCCGGCGCTTTCCATTCCTGAGTCCCCATCGCTTCGATGGGGGATTCACTCCACCGGATCCGCGTACAGCACCCAGCTCGAGGAGCTCGCGAAGGGGCCGTCGAGGGCCATCTTCACCAGCGCGGTGAAGGGATATGGGACATCCGGCCGGGCATTGTTGATCTGCACCGTGGTGGCGCCCACCTGATTGCCGCGGCGATCGAAGAAGGCGATGGCGATGCCGAGGTTGCGCACCTCATCCGACGCGTTGAGGGCCGAGCCGGAGATTGTCATCTCGGAATAGTCGATGTAGGAGGTCTGCACCGGCTCGAGGAAGCGGCCGAGGAAGGGTTCGTACTCCACGCGCGCGCCGGTCTGCTGCTGCTGGTGGTAGAAGAAGCCGGTGCGGCCGAGGTAGGCGTCGAGGCCGAGCGGCTCGAAGCCGGCGCGGCGGTACTTCTCCATCTCGGCCTGCTCGGCGGCGATGACTTCCTGCTGGGCGGCGGCCATGTTGCGCTCGGCGCGGCGGCGGGCCATTTCCTCCTCGCGCTTGGCGCGGGTCTCCTGCTGGCGGCGGATGCGCTCCTCGCGCTCGGCAATCTCCTTGATGGCCTGGTATTGCGCGAAGTCGTCGCCGTATTCGCGGTTGTCGCGGATGAACTGCTGGAGCTCTTCGAGCTCGCGTTTGGCAAGATCGGCTTCGAGCCTGGCCTGGGCCATTTCCTCGCGCATGGATAGGAGTTCAGCGCGCAGCTTGCCGATTTCGGCGACGAGCTCCTCGATCACGGCGTTGCGGGGATCGCGGGGCGGGGCGGGCTTGGCCGGTTTCTCCAGGCCATCATCCTGATCGGCAGCCTCGGCCTGTTCTTCGGCTTGTTCGTCGGCCTGCTCATCCTGGTTGTCCGAGTTCTCCTGATTCTGCGCCCACGCTGGTGTTGGTGCAGCCGAAACAGTCAGGGCGAGGAGCGATGCGAGAAGAATGCTCATCCAGCGTGTCATGGTCGATCTCCGGTCAGGTCCGCTTGCGATCCCGGGAATGCTAGGGCGCGCGCGGCGACCAGCAGCGCTTCGCCTCAATCACTGGATACACAGACCCGGTTGTGCAGTCGCCGATTCCGTTTCAGCGGGTGGAATCGGGCGAATCGGGCCCATCTTCCTGCCCGGAATCGTCGGGACGATTCACCGTCTCCTCATCCGGCGATGTATCGGGTTCAACCGCGATTTCGATTCCACTCTCGGCAATGTCGGTCGCAAGCTGCTGGCGGATGGCGCGGGCCCGCTCGGTCAGGGCGGCGGGATCCTCGACGACGGGCTCGAGCTGGTAATGCCAACGGATGCGGCTGCGGGAATCGGGCACGGCTTCCGCGAAGAGATCAATCGGCGGAGTATCCCACGCCGGGGCGCTGGCATCGCCTTTCACGATGAGCGGCTCGTATCCATCCTTGAGGAGGCGCACGTCGTAGTCGCCGTAGTAGAGGAACTCGACCTCGACGGGCGTGCGGCCGATCTCCTTGTGATTCAGATAGACCAGGGCGCCATCGGGATCGGAGGTGATGGTGATGGTGCGGCGGACGCAGCCGGTTGAAGCCGCGAAGATGCAGAATGTCAGGCAGGCGATGCCGCTGCGTCCGACCAATCGAATGCAGGTGTTGCGCTGGATCGGGATCACGCGGAACATGCTATCACATCGGACGTAGGGGGGGATTCTGGTTTTGGGTTACACTTCCCTCCATGGTGCAGATGCTGGCGGAACTGGAGAGGGAGGGATTGGATTCGCTCGCAGGCGTGAAGGATGCCGATGCGCTGGAGCGATGGCGGATCGAGTACCTTGGGGCGAAGGGGCGGCTGCGGGCCGCCATGCCCATGCTCAAGGATGTTCCGAAGGATGCGAAACCGGCAATCGGCAAGCGGCTGAACGAGGTGAAGGCGGCGCTGGAGACGGCCTTCGAGACCAAGATGCAGGCGATCGGCGGAGGAGGTGAGGCGAGAGCGAGCGGACCCGTTGTCGACATCACCGAACCGGGACTCGATCTGCGCCCCGGCCGCCGGCACGTGCTCACGCGCACTGTGGATGAGATCACCGATGTGTTCGCGCGCATGGGATTCAGCATCGCCGAGGGACCCGAGGTGGAAGATGAGTGGCACAATTTCACAGCGCTGAACATTCCGCCTGATCATCCCGCGCGCGATCCGGCCGACAATTTCTATCTGAGAAGTGTTGCGAAGGCGGAGCGGACATCGGACCTGCGCATGTTGCGGTCGCAGACTTCGACGATTCAGATTCGCACGATGGAGAAGACCAAGCCGCCCCTCAAGGTGGTCGCGGTGGGGCGCGTGTACCGCCCCGACACGCACGATGCCACGCACTTCAGCATGTTCCACCAGATCGAAGGGTTGTATGTCGATCGGGGCGTCACGATGATCGATCTGAAGACGACGCTGTTTCAGTTCGCGCGGGCGTATTTCGGGGAGCAGGCGGAAGTGCGCATGCGGCCCTCGTTCTTTCCCTTCACCGAGCCCTCCGCCGAGGTGGATATGAAGATGAAGGTAAGGGGCGAGTGGCAGTGGGTGGAGCTGGGCGGCTGCGGGATGGTCGATCCCAACGTGTTCGAGGCGGTCGGTTACGATGCGGAGGAGTGGACCGGCTTTGCGTTCGGCTTGGGAGTGGAGCGGATCGCGATGAGGAAATACGGCATCGCGGACATTCGAATGTTGTTCGAGAACGATGCGCGGTTTCTGCGACAGTTCTGACGTAGGCCGAAATCCGGTCGCATGGAGCCCCAAACAACGGGTGCAGCGAGTCAGCGAGGAACGAGGAGCCATTCATGGATCAATATGAACCGAACGATGCTTCGCCGCCGATGGGGATGACGCCGCCGATGGAACGCGCGACCCTTCCAGACGAAGAAGCGCCGCGCAGCCGTTGGCCAATTGTCATTGGAGTGATCGGCATCGTGCTGGCTTCGCTGGGACTGGTGTGCGGGTGCGCGGGGTATTTCGGCCCGGCGATGGCGCAGTGGGGTGTGGACATGCAGGCGCAAAGCGGGCAACCGGTTGACCCTTATGCGATTGCGAATCTGCAGGTGCAGCGCGAGATGTATGTATTCACGGCGATCTTGATGACAGTTGGCCTGATCGTGGCGATCATTCAACTCACGGGGTCGATCGCGCTGGTTCGCCGCCGCGCCTCGGCGCGGATGCTGATGATGGCGTACGCCATCGCAGCCATCATCATGGCGTGCGTGAACACGGCGTATCAATTCATGCTGAACGCGGAAACCCAGCGTCTACTCGAAGAACAGGGAACGCAAGTGCCGCAGGCGTTTGTGCAGGTGGGGCTCATCATCGGACTGGGTTTTGCCATCGTCCTGGGGTTCGGCTGGCCAATCTTCCTGCTGGTGTGGTTCTCGCGCGGGAAGATTCGCGATGAGGTCGAGCAGTGGGGCGAAGGCGCGCCCGTATGAGGCATGCACGGACTGAAGTCCGTGCCACTTGTCATCCCACTTCACGTCGTTGGAAAAGGATGACGGCAAGGCACAGGGCGGCTGCGGCGAGCAGCACGCCGTAGATGGCCACGCGCACCACGTAGCTGCCCGGAATGATGTGCTCCTGCGTGACGGCGTCGGAGAGCCACAATACCTGGAAGTTCGGGGTGAGCTCGTGGGCGAGATCGCCCACCTTCCACGCGTAATACTCAAGACCCTCGGCGAAGCTGGTGAGAGGTTCGGTGGCCTGCTTGACATTGGCGACGCTGGTGATGCTCTCGCCGCGCACGTAGTGGATCGTGGTCTGCACGGGGACGACTTCGACCTTTCCCGCCAGTTCCGCCCGGGCCATCCAGCGCTGCTCGATGGGCCGCGTGATGAGCCCGGCGAAAAGCCAGTCGGACAGCAGGCCGAAGAGAAACGCGCCGATGGTGATCACCACCGTCATGATCTGATTGAGGCGGGTGGAGATGGCGATTGCCATGGCCGTGAGAACGAGGTTGGCGATGACAAGGGCGGTGATCGCCTTCCAGAGATTGGCGTCGAAGGCCTGCGAGAGGTCGGCGGGCGTGAAATCATGTTGAAACAAGAGCGACAGGAAATACGCCAACCCGGCGAGGGGTGTCGCCACGCACAGGAGCGTGCTGCCAAAGACCTTGCCGTAGAAATAGTTGCACCAGAGCGCCACAACCACCGCGATCAGGCCGGCGGAGAGGCCGAACACGATCACGGGATAGTGGAAGGGCGAGAGGGCGCGCTGCATCACGCCATGGTGTTCCACCAGCATGAAGACGAAGGCCATGTACAGCGATGCGATGACCATGGCCGCGGCCACTCCCAGGTACTTCCCGATAATGAAGAGCGGCCGGGGCACGGGCTTGGAGACCACGGTGAGCACCGTGCGGTTCTCGATTTCGCGCGTCAGCACGTTGGTGGCGATGAACGCCGCGAAGAGCGCGCCGAAGAGGAAGATCGTGGCCAACCCCACATCCACCAGCATCTTCTGATCATCCGACATGGTGAACGTCGAGGTCAGGTTGGCAATGACCAGCAGCAACGTGGCCGCCACCGTGAGCACCAGCACGATGGGCTGGCGGATACTCTCGAAGAACGTGTTGCGGGTGATGGCCAGAATCTGCTCAAGCATCGAGTGCGTGGTTCCGCGGGTGTGAGCGGCAGGAAAGAGCTGAGGGTGGGGCTGAAGAGAATAGTGACCGCGGCCTCGGAAGGGTGGGAATCAGGCGGCCGAGGCGGGGCGGGTCGGGGCCGGCGGAAAATCCCATCAGGGGTCTGAACCTTGCCTGCCCTGCTACGTAGAGCCATCGGCGGTGGTTCGTCGCGATCGGTCCGCCCGATGTACTATCGCCATTCCTCGTGGCGGCCGTAGCGATGGCGGCCGCTGCCCGAATCCATTTCTTCCTGCAGCGGATCGGTAACGTGAGTGGCGAACCAGCCTCCCCGGGGCTGGACACAGAGTGGACGAATGACGACCGGAGCACGTGTCTAACCGATTGTCACGGCTGACATTGGGACTCATCTATGCGGATCGATCACTTTGCCTATCAACGGGCGACTCGGGTGGCGGCGCTCGGGCTGGCCCTGCAACTGGTTATCGGTCTGACTCTGTTTCTCTTCGGGCTCCTCGCGAATGACACGGCCACGCTGCACGCGGGGCTGTATGCGCTGCCTGGGATTCTGGTCTGGCTGTCACTGATCGTTGTCTTCAACCAGCACAAGCTCGAGCGGCTGGAAGCGCTGGAATCCGACGAGCTTCAGCAGCAGCGGATCACAGGGGTGGGCTCGGCGTTCGAGGGAGAGGGGGCGACATTCCAGGTCGCGGCCCGGCGGCTCAACCTGATGCACAAGTGGCTCATGCCGATCATGAGCTGGCTGCTGATTTTTCTGCTGGCGGGCCTTGCCACGCTGCGGCTCTTGTGGTTCGATCGACTGGAGAATCCGGACGCGGCGGCCACCATCGGAGAATTCGAGACGATCGCGGCCGCAGCGCGCGGGTGGGCGCTGGGCGTGTTCCTGCTGCTGGCGGTTTCGTCGTTCATCTTCTCGCGCTTCGTGGCGGGCATGGCGAAGCAGCCTGCGTGGCAGAACCTGCGGGGCGGGGCCGGCTACATGGTCGGCAACGCGATGGTCATCCTGGCAGTGGCGGCGGGGATCACCTTCACCTATTTCGAAAAGACCGGCGTGATCGAGTGGGTGGCGTGGCTGATCCTGCTGTTCATGTTGATCTACGCAGGCGAGACGCTGCTCAACTTTATTCTGAATCTGTATCGGCCGCGGCGGCCGGGCGAGGTGCCCCGGCCGGCGTTCGACAGCCGCCTGCTCAGCCTGCTTTCGGCGCCGGACTCGATCGTGCGCTCGATCAACGAGGCGATCAACTATCAGTTTGGGTTTGATATCGCCAGCTCGTGGGGGTACCAGCTTCTCCTGCGGGCGGCGTGGAAGTTGACGGCGGTGGCGGCCATCGTCCTGATCGTTCTGAACTCAATCGTTATCGTCGAGCCGCATCAGCAGGCAGTTCGCCTGCGCGGCGGCGAGATCGTCGGGCATGTGCACACTGCGGGGTTGCTGTTCAAGCTGCCATGGCCGTTCGAAACGGCGGAGGTTTATGACGTGTCGCGCGTGCACGAGCTGCCTCTGACGGCGAAGCGCCGGGAATTCGAGGCAACGCGGAACGACCCGGTGTTCTGGCCGGACGCTTTCCCGCAGCAGAACCTGGGAATCGAGCCGTTCCTCGTGCGCACCACCCAGCAGACCGGCGTCGAGGCGCAGCGCATGCGCGAGCAGGCTGCGGAGGCGGAAGAGGCGATGGGTGCGCTGGGTGAAGGCGACGCGCCGCAGGCGGAAGGGGCGGTCGCGGAACTCGCGGGGCGCTACGCGCTGATCGAAGGCGAGTTTGCGCTCTCCTACAGGATCAGGGACGACGTGGGCGAAGGACTGCGCAAGTATCTGAGTTTCTCGAGCGATCACGTCGGGCGGCGGCAGACGCTGCAGATGCGCGAGCGTGCCCTCAAATCGCTGGCGCTGCGCGAGCTGACGGATTTCCTTTCGAAGCAGGATCTCGACCGCGTCGTTTCGGACCGCCGCGTGGCCGTGCTCGGCGAGGCGCGCGAGCGGATACAAGGCGTGTTCGATGCACACGAGACAGGCGTCGAAGTCGTGGCCGTGACGAATGCGTGGATTCGTCCTGCGGGAGAGGCCGCCGAGAGGTTCGAGCTCGTGTCATACAACAGAGTGGCGGAGAAGAAGCAGATCGCAGAAGCCCAGCGCCGCGCCAATGCCTCCCTGATTCAGACCGCGGGCAGCATTGAAAATGCGGAACGCATCCTCGCCAGCATCCTCGAGTTCGAAGCGATCGAGCGCGACCCGCAGGCCGATTCCGCCGCCATCGAAGCAAACCAGGTCGCTCTCGAGCAAGCGATGATGGCGGGCGGAGGCGACGCTGCCGCCATCATCACCACGGCCCGGGCGGATTTGTGGAGCAAGGTGCTGCTGGCGGATCAGCGGCTGGCGATGTTCCGCGGGCGGTTGGCGCCCTATCACGCGGGGCCGGACATCTATCGACAGTTCCTCTTCATGGACACGCTGGCGACGGTGCTCGAGCCGGCCCGCAAGTATTTCATCGGCATCGATCCCGCGAAATTCACCTTCGACATCGAGATGCGCGAGGGAGACTCCATGACCTTCGTGCCTGGCGCTGAGCAGCCAGCAGACAACGGGGAATCACAACAGTGAAACGAAACAAGATCATCGCGGTGGTCATCGGCGCGGCCCTTCTGGTGGCGCTTCTCACCTTCACCATGACGTATTCGGTCCCGTTCCACGCGGTGGCGCTGGTGACGACCTTCGGCAATCCCGGAGGTGACGAGAGCGTGAAGACCGAGCCGGGGCTGCACGTGAAAATGCCGGCTCCCATTCAATCGGTGAAGACCTTCGATCGCCGGCTCCAGCTTGTGGACACGCGGCTGGAAACGCAGGCGACCAAGGACGGTTTGCAGGTGGTGGTGCAGGCGTTCACGTTCTGGCGGATCGACGACTCAGCGCAGGGGGTGCTCAACTTCAATCAGGCGTTCGGATCGATCGATGAAGCGCACGATCAGCTTGCAGGGCGCATGCGCTCGGCCGTGGGGGCGATCAGCGAATTCGAGTTCGAGGAGCTGGTGGGAGAGGGTAATCGTTTGGCGGAGGCCGAAGAGCGCATTAAGCAACGCCTCATGACCGCGGGGGCCGTGAGCGGCCAGGCTACGCGAACGCTGGCTGATCTGGGCGTGGTGGTCGAGCGGGTCGGGCTGAGCCAGGTGATGCTGCCGGTCGAGACGACCCAGAGCGTCGTCGGCCGCATGCGCGAAGAGCGCGATCTCCGCGCCGGCATGTTCATGCAGCGCGGGCAATCGGAGGCGGCGAGCATCCTCAGCGAAGCGGCGGGCAAGTCGCAACGGATCCGAAACTACGCGGACCGGCTGGCTGCGGGCCTGCGGGCTCGGGGCGATACGCTGGCGGCAAGCTCGATAGCGATCATGAACGAAGACCCGGAATTCGCGGTGTTCCTGATCTGGCTGGACGGGCTGGAGCGCACCACCAGGGGAGCGACGACGTTCTTCCTGCCGCCCACGATGGCGCCCTTTCACCTGCTGAGCTTCGATCGGGCCGGCCTCGCGGGAACTCCCAAGCCAGAGGATGCGATGCCGGAGATCGTTCCCATCGGAACTCAGGGCGCTGCGGAAGGCGACGGCCGATTGCACGCAAGGGACGCCGGCGCAGACGAGGAAGGCAACTGACATGGCCGACCCACTCGATCAAGACAATATGAGCGGTCGCGATCCGCTCGACGAGGCCGTTCCCGTCGAGGAGGAGTCGGCGGCTGCGCCCGAGCACCCGCGGCGGGCCGCGTCGGCCGAGTTCATCGTCAAGGCCCAGGCCGGCTCATCGCGCATCCTGCGCGAGGCCATGGACCCGGCCAACCAGTCGCTGGGCGAAGCGCTGAAGCTCTCCTATCGCGTCCTTCAGTTCGTGATCGTCATTCTCGTGGTGCTGTTTCTGGTCTCGGGGTTCCGCAGCGTGGAGAACGATCAGACGGGCGTGCAGACGAGATTCGGGAAGATCGTGACCGATCCGGAGACGGGCGATGCCGAGCTCACGCCGGGCTTGCAGGTGAGCATCTGGCCGTACCCGATTTCCGAATTCATCGTGTTCGACCAGACGGGCGCGATCGATCTGCCGCACGCGTTCTGGCCCAACGCGCTGATCGGCGAAGCGCGCAGTTTCGAGGATAAGGCGCCGGAGGTCTTCTGGTACGACCCGATGCGCTTCGGCCTGGGCGCAGGCCGCGACGGCTATCTGCTGCTGGACAACATGGAGATCGGGCACATTCTCCTGCAGGCGTTTTACTCGATCGACGATGCGAAGAAGTTCGCCACCAACATCGGCGTGGGGAACGACGTGGAGCGTGTCATCCGCCTGGCGCTGCAGCGCGGCGCGGTGCAGACCGCGGCCAAGCTCAATCTCGACGAGTTTCTCGGTCAGGAAGATGTGATCGCTTCGCAGATTCGCGAGGGCGCGCAGACGCTGCTCACTGATCTGGACAGCGGGATCACGATCACGCGGGTGCAGGTGACGAGCGCCCGCGCTCCCTTGGCGGTGCACACGGTGCTGGGCGCCCTGGGGCGGGCCCGCACACTGGCGGACACGGCCCAGACGACCGCGCACGCCAACGCGCGCGAGATGATGATCACGCTCGCGGGCGAGCACTACGAGGAGCTTCTCGGCCTGATCGAGCGGTACGAGGAGCTGCTGCTTTCCTCGAGCGATCAGGATGTCATGTACAGCGGCGAGGCGCAGTCCATCCTTTCGGAGATCGATGCCTTTCTGGAAAGCGATCGCCTGGGCGGCCAGGTGAAGGAATCGATCGAGCACGCGCGGGCCTATGAGGCGGAGATCCGCTCGAAGCTGGGCGCGCACGCGCGGCGGTTCTCGGGCCTCCTGCCGCAGTACCGCGCCAATCCCGAATACGTCATCAAGACGCAGTGGATCGAGACCTTCAACAAGGTGCTGGCCCAGGAGACGGTTGAGACCTTCCGCATTCCGCCCGAAGGCGGCAGCATCAACGTGTCGATCCGCAGCGACGAGAACGCGATGCTGAAGCGCCGGAGTCTTCTGCAGAAGCAACGAAGCGATGCGGCCAGGGCCGCCACCGGGCTTGATCGGCCCTTCCAGTTGGAGATGGGTGAAGGCAGCACGCCGACCCAGCTCATGGTGGATGAGCAGGGACAGGTGCGCGGCCGGAATCAATGATCAGAAACGAAGTGGCGAACGATCAATCACGGCGGAAGTGAAGAACCCGGAAGCTGAAATATTCCCTCATGCCCAGACACAACGGATCGACATCGATGGCAACTTCGGGATTGGTGGTGGAAGCGGTCGGTCTGACCAAGGTCTTCCGCGATTTCTGGTTCCGGACCAAAGCCCGCGCGGTTGACAACGTCTCGTTCGAGATCAGGCCGCAGGAGATCTTCGGCCTGCTCGGTCCCAACGGGTCAGGCAAGAGCACGACGATCAAGATGCTGCTGGGCCTGCTGCACGTGACGCGGGGGCGGCTGGCGGTGTTCGGCAAGCAGCCGAATGACGTGTCGATCAAGCGGCGGATCGGGTTTCTGCCCGAAGAGTCGTATCTCTACCGGTTTCTGAACCCGCGCGAGACGCTGGATTACTACGGCAAGCTCTTCGGCATCGATCGGCGCACGCGGCGATCGCGCACCGATCAGCTTCTGGACATGGTGGGGTTGACGCAGGTGGCGCACCGCGCGGTGGGGGAATTCAGCAAGGGCATGCAGCGGCGCGTCGGCATCGCGCAGGCCCTGATCAACGATCCTGATTTTCTCATTCTCGACGAGCCGACTTCCGGTCTCGACCCCATCGGCACGAGGCAGGTGAAGGACCTGATCATCGAGCTCGGCCGCCGGGGCAAGACGATCCTTCTCAGCTCGCACCTGCTGGCGGATGTCGAGGATGTGTGCCATCGGGTGGTGATGCTGTATGGCGGGAAGATCCGCGCGGAAGGTCCGACGCATGAACTGCTTGCCGACACGGAGAGCACCATTATACAGACGGCGCGGCTGCGGCCCGAGACGATTTCGCGCATCGAGCAGGTGCTGCTGGAGTGCGAGGGCGTGGGCATCGACAAAGTCGAGGCGCCGCGCCAGCGGCTCGAGCAGCTCTTCCTTGACATCGTGGAGAAGGCGCGGCAGGAGCAGGTGGAGACCTCGGGAGCCCGCGAGGGTACGGGCACGGCGGAGTTCCTGCGGGCCGACCGCGAAGGCGAGGCCCTGATCTCGACGCTGATCGAGGGCGATCACGATTTGAGGGCGGCCCGCGCCGTCGAGAAGTCGCAGGTCGACAGCGCGCAGCGCCGCCAGCGCGAGGCCCGCGACGAAGTGCTCGACGAATTGCTGCGGCCCGCCGATGCCCAAGCAGCTCAACCGCGGGCTGTCGAAGTGAGCGCGGAGGCGGAAGCGCCGCGCGAGGTCGATCAGTCGATCATCGAATCGCTGCTTGAACAGGGCGACGACGACAAGAAAACGAGCGACGGGGGCAATCGGCCGTGAAGGCGCTGATCAATCTCTATCGCCGGATCGACCGGCTGCAGCAGTCGAGGTGGTTCAAGATCATCGCGAGCTTCATCGCGGTGATAGGAGCAGTGGGCGGGGTGGTGGCGGTGTTCCAAGCCGAGCCGGAAGGCGCGCCTGCATTTCTGCTCCACGAAACGCCCGCGATCTGGACGGGGGTCCTGTCGTCATTGTGGCTGCTGCTCCTGATCTGGATGGGGCTGGCGCTGACGTATGTCCTGATGGCGGTGGGCATGCTGGTGGCGGCGGGACTGCTTCTTGTCGTCTTCAACGCGCCCGGCCTGGCGCTGGCGGTCATCGGGTTCGGCACGCTGTCGTTCACGTTCATGCTGCTGATCCGGCTGCTCCTGATGGCGTTCCGCTATCCCTCGCGGATCCTGGCGGTGGCGCACACGGTGGTGAAGGAGTCGGTGCGGCTGCGGCTGTCGGTGACGTTTATCGTCATTCTGCTGGTGTTGCTGCCGCTTATTCCCCTGATGGTGGGTTTCGAGCAGGCGCTGCGCTACCGCATCCAGTCGTACATTCAGTTTTCGACGGCGGCGACGTTTTATCTGGCTGCGTTCATGACGATCTTCCTCGCGTGCGGGACGATCGCATTCGAAATCCGCGACCGGCAGATCTGGCAACTGCTGACCAAGCCGCTCAGCCGCGCGCAATACCTGGTGGGCAAATGGCTGGGGATCGTGGCGGTGGATCTGGTGATTCTGGTTGTGGCGGGGCTGTCGATCTTCATGTTCATCCAGTATCTGCGCTATCAGCCGGCCGCGAATGATCGCGACCTGCGCGCGGTGAACAGCGAAGTGCTGGTGGCGCGCGTGGCCGCCTATCCGGAATATGAAACGATCGACCAGGAGGTGCTTCGGGCCGAGGTCGATCGCCGCATCGCCGCCGATTTCGAGCTCCAGGAGGCAATCAAGCGCGGCGAGCGCAACGAGATGAACGAGCGCCGCAAGCTGGCCCGGGAGTTTCAGGAGGAGACGCTGCGCCTGCAGCGCACCATCCCGGCCGGGCAGGCCCGCGAGTATGTCTTCCACGGCCTGGAAAAGGCGCGCGATCTCAAGCTACCGATGAAGCTGCGATTCCGAATCCACTATGGCGGCGATGACACGCACGAGACCCACCCGATCAGCTTTCTCTTCATCAAGAACAACAATTATTTCGCGCCTTCGCCGGCAATGGCCAGCTATTTCCGCAACCCGCAGTCGTGGAAATACGTGCCCACCATGTCGCAGTCGATCGATCTGCCGTGGGAGCTGATCGGTGATGAGGGAGAATGGGACGGAACGGTGCGGATGATTCTCGTCAACGGCACGTTCGGCCCGGAGGGCCAACTGATCCCGGGGCCGAACACGCCGCTGTCGTTCAACTTTGATCCCGAGGACCTCGAAGTTCTTTATACCGTCGGCGGCTTCGAAGCCAATTACTTTCGAGCCATGCTGGTGTACTGGGTGAAGCTGGCGTTCGTGGCCATGCTGGGGCTGGCGGCGGCGACGGTGCTTTCGTTCCCGGTGGCGTGCCTGCTTTCGTTCACGGTGTTTCTGGCCGCGACCATCGGGCCCTTCCTCGCCATTTCGGTTGACGAGTTCATGATCCGCGACTGGTGGCGGTTCGATCGAGTGGTGATCAAGGCGCTGGCGCAGATGCTGGTGTTCCTGTTCGAGCCGTTCGGGGAGTACAACCCGACGGCGCGGCTGGTGGACGGGCGCATGATCGCGTGGCTGGGGGTGGGAAGGGCGTTCATGCTGCTGGGCGTGCTTTGGAGCGGTCTGACGCTCGGCATCGGATATCTCGCGTTCAGGGACAAGGAACTCGCGACCTACAGCGGGCACGGCTGATTCGCAAAGGATGGCCGCCATGATTCACAGCAGACTCATTCAGGCAATTGCGCTGGTGGTGATGGTTGGCGCGCTGATGGCGGCGGGCCGCCTGCTGCCGGGGATCATCAAGCAGTCGGACGATTCCTCGCTGCGCTATACGACGGTGTCGGTGGACAACGCGCCGCCTGAAGTCGTGTTGGGCAGCGCCATCGGCGCCCTGCGCGGGATCTTCGTCGATGTGCTGTGGATCCGCGCCAACATCATGAAGGAGGATGGCCTCTTCTACGAAGCCAACACCCTGGCGGAGCTGATCACCAAGCTGCAGCCGCGCTTCGCGTCGGTGTGGATGTTTCACGGCCACAACATGGCGTACAACATCTCGGTGGCGACACACACGCAGGCGGAGCGATGGGAATGGGTGAAGAAGGGGATCGATCTCCTCCGCAGGGAGGCGCTCGTTTACAACCCCAACAACGTCGATCTCTATCGCGAACTGTCATATTACTTTCTGCACAAGATCGAGGGCGTGTCGGATGATGCCCACCTCTATTACAAGCGGATGCTGTGCGATGAATGGCACAATCTGCTGGGCGAACCGCCCGCGGATTACGCGCAGCGGGCCGAATGGATCAAGAAGGTGGCGGATGCGCCGATTTCGCTGGAAGCGGCCGAGCAGAAGACGCCGGGCGTCATTGAGCTGGTGGAGAAATATCGCGTCGCCCTCGCGCCCTATCAGGAGGTGACGCGGCTGGATTTCAACCGCGATTTTCTCAACCAGGAATTCCTGACCAGCTACTCGTTCTGGAAGACCATCCAGACCAGCCCTTATGCGCTCATGCTGGGCAACGATCGGGCGCTGCGCGCTGCGGCCGAGGATCCGACATCCAATGTTCACCGCCTGGGCAGTGCGTATGTGGCGCTTGACACCCTGGCGAACGACTCGGAATACGCGGAGGAATGGGACACGCTGCTGGCATTCACGCGCAAGAAAGTGCTGCGCGAAGAGTACAACATGGATGCGCAGTTCATGTTCGAGCTGACGCGCGACTGGGGGCCGATCGACTGGCGCCACGGATCAGCCCACTCGTTCTACTGGTCGCGGCTGGGCGCGCACCTGGGCGAAACGCGGCACAACAACGAAGACCTGGTGTACAAGATCGTCAACAACGACCGCATGGCGGCGGCGGCCATGCAGGACCTGGCGCGGTTCGGCTGGATCATCTACGACCCGCTGTCGGGCACGCAGTTCCCCAGCCGCATGCCCGACATCCGCTGGATCGAGTCCATCGAGCGGTTCTTCACGCACCTCTATAAGAAGCACGAGAACGTTCCGGGATGGAAAGGGGACAACTTCAAGGACTGGTATCTCAACTTCATGAAGTCGGCGATCCGCGAGCTCTACCGCATGGGCGAGTATGATTATGCGCTCAAGATCTACCGCCGGCTTGACGACCGCTTCGGCCGCGGCGGCTTGATTCCCAACTCGGAGTACTCGATCCCGCTCGACGAATTCGTGGACAAGCAGACCATCGGCGAATACGAGATGCAGCCGCACGTCGCCACCACCGATGTTCAGAACGCGCTTTATTATGCCATTCGCCGCGGGCTGGGCGAGGATCGGCCCGAGGTGTATGAGAACGCGAAGAAGTTCGCCGACCGGGTCTTGTCGTTCTTCCGCACTTCGGAATACAACAAGTTCGTGAACAAGTTCGGCGAGGAGCGCATCACCGGCATCATCGCCGACCTCGAACATGTCGAGCTGGCGGTGTTCGGGCGAATCATGCTCGACACGTCGATCGATCTAACCGAGCGATTGCGGCTGTACAACGTGCACGCGCCGCTGCGGATCCGGCAGGCGCTGTACGACGTGATCCGCGAGCCCTTGCGGGCGGAGGTGGAGTCATCGCCGTTCCAGGGGAGAGCGGAGTTTTCGCAGATGCTGATCGAGCCGCCCGGCATGCCGGAGTTCCGCCTGGAGATGCAGGCAATTCGCGCCCAACAGGAGGCCGAGCGAGCCGGCCGCCTCGAAAGTGATCGTTGAGAAGTGATGAGTGAGTGATCAGTGATTAGTGATTCGTGATTAGTTATGAGTGTTGAGTGATTCGACACACCACATCACCCTCACCGAAGGTCCGCGAAGCGAAATCGCCAGATCACCAACTCGCCAAATCATCTTTTCACCTCTTCACCTCTGCATCCGTCCCCGCTCCCTCACTCATGTCGCACCGGGTTGCGCACGCGGCCGACGCCGGGGATTTCGACTTCGACGACATCGCCGTGCTGAAGGAAGCGGGGCGGCTTGCGGGCAGCGCCCACGCCCGAGGGTGTGCCGGTCAGGATGATCGACCCTGCCAGCAGTGTCATGCCGCGGGAAAGCTCGGCGATCAACCGGGCCACGCTGAAGATCATGGTCGCGGTCAGGGCATCCTGCATCACTTCGCCGTTGACGCGCGTGATGATGCGGAGGTTCTGCGGGCCGGGGACCTTCGATGCGGGCGTGACGGCCCCGATGGGGCAGAAGGTGTCGAAGGATTTGCCGCGCGAGTATTGCCCGCCCGAGCCGTGCTTCTGCCACCAGCGTGCGGAGACATCGTTGGCGGCTGTATAACCGGCGACGCGCGCCAGGGCGGCGTTCTCGGTGACATCGCGGCAGTCCTCGCCGAGGATGACTGCGAGCTCGCCTTCGAAATCGACCTGCCCGGTCGCCTGCGATGAGGGGTGATCGCAGATGGCGGGGATGATGATGGGCTCGCCCTCGCCGATGATGGAGGCTGGGTTCTTGAAGAAGAGGATGGGGTGTTCGAGTGGTTCGTTGCCCATCTCGGAGGCGTGCTCGGCATAGTTGCGGCCGATGCAGTAGATGGCGGGTGGATACGGGGTGGCCGTCATGACTCAAAGGATAGCGTGAGGGTGGACGGGTGTGCGATTGACGATTGACGATTGACGGTTGACGATTCTCACGAGCCGCGACTTCCGGGGGTGAGGAACGGATTGGCCGCGGAGGCCTAAGAAAGCAAACCGGAGAAGGGGAGGAGGTGAGGTACACTGGCGGCATGCGGCGCTGGCTGATGCGCATCATTCTCTGCCTGATCCTCATCACCGGGGGCGCGATCACGACGGTCGCCGTGGCGTGGGGATTCGTCGCCTCGTTTGGTGTCGACCCATATGCCTCATCAGACGCCGCGTGGCGTATCCGCACATCGAAGGCCGAATCTTGGAGTGTTTGGCGTTGGGAGGAAACCGGTACGACTGTGATTCTGTCGGCCCGATTGAAGCAAATCAATGAGCCACCATTCGAGGATGAATCGCCCGAATCACTCCTTACATCCTGGGCACCCATGCATGTGCCAGTGGACGGCTTTGACGACCCGACTTGCCAAAACGAGCGACGGAGCGCTGATGCGCGCGGGTGGCCATGCCGAGCACTATGGTTTGATGGCGGGATCAACCTTGGCACTGGCACAGCCTATTTGAAGCGTGTGCCGGTGCGTGGAGGAATTCGACTTTCCGATGACGATTGGCTTGACGGCCATGCATACCAGCGCGCTCTACCGCTTTATCCTATCTGGCCCGGGTTTGTGTTCGACACACTCTTCTACGCCGCGATCTGGGGCGGGGTGTTCTTCGGGTTCACGAGCGCGAAGCGGTTCATCCGCGCCAAGCGCGGCCGGTGCCCGCGCTGCGGGTATGACCTGCGGGGGCAAAGAATGAAGGATCACGGGCAAGCTGCCCATGCCACTGGTTGTCCGGAGTGTGGGTGGGGGAGGGAGGGTACGGGGGCACGAAGCGACGGAGCGGCGAAGAGCGCGACAGTGATAAGTTCATGAGGATGCGTGGCGAATGTGCAAGAGAGCATTGCTGGTCATGGGGATTGCACTGGTCGCACTGAATCTCTTTGTCCTCTTTGTTGCGTTCGTGACTAGCGGCAGGACATTGCTATCGCAGTCATCCGCGTGGTACGCCGGCCTGGCTCCGATGGTGGCGTTCGCCTACGCGATTGTGCTTGGATCGATAGCTCAGCCGCGCCGAGGCATTCTTCTCGCGGGCGCTTTCGTGTTCGTGATCTCCTTGCCAGCGATCTGGTACTCGTTCATGCACATTGGCCTATCCATTCCCATTCTCATCCTCTTATGGTTGTGCGTGGCGTTCGAAGGTTCCGGCGACGCAAGGGAGAGCAATTAGGACCTCGTCGAAAACCATGGATGCCGGGCGGGGGCGATTGGCGCCGAGGGCGGCCGTGGGGGCTGGTCATCGTTGTGCGAGAGTGGTCTGCGCCGCGGCGCGGTGGGGGGTTGGGCTGCACGTTTGCGCGCGTGGCAATGTAGGCGCATCCGCTACTCGAACGTGACGGACCAGTTCGATGCGTTTATGGAGCTTGTGCAGTTGGACGTGCCGGATTAAGGACTGCCCGTATCTTCCGCTCGGTTCATTACTGAAGCAGAGTCGATCTGCGAGCGCGGCAGCGGTCCGCCTCCTCCGTGCGCCCTTGCGCGTCGTAGAGAAGGATGAGTGAATCGATGGCGCGGAGAATGATGGGGCGGTGCGTCTCATCCTGCTCGTCGAGGGCGCGCTCGACCTCGAGAAGTTCGCGTTCGGCTGCTTCGTAGCGCCCCAATTGGCGCAGGGTTTCGCCGAGGCCGAAGCGGGTGGTGGCGACGCGGCGGTCATCCGGGCCGAAGGCGGCGATGCGGATCTCCAGGGCCTCGCGCAGCAGCGGTTCGGCCTCACCGGGCCGGTTCATCTTCGAAAGAAGACTGCCGAGATTCGATGCGCATGATGCGATGGAGGGATGGCCGGGATCGAGCACGTTGCGCATAATCGCGAGGGCCTGCCGGGCCAGCGGCAGGGCCTCGTCGAACCGTTCCTGGCGGCCGAGGACGATGGCAAGGTTGTCGAAACTCTGCGCGGTCAGGACGTGGTTTTCGCCGAGCGCCAGGCGGCGGATGCGCAGGGCCTCTTCGAACAGCCGCTGCGCCTGGGCGGGATGGTCGGAGAACATGAGCACGCCCGCGAGGTTGTTGAGCGTCTCGGCGACGTCAGGGTGATCGGGGCCGAGCTGGTTTGTGCGGGTGCGGAGGGCGTGGTCGTAGAGTTGTTGCGCCTCTTCGAGGCGGCCCTGGGAGCGGACGATGGCGCCCAGGTTGTTCCTCGCGCGGGCCGTATCGAGATGGTCCTCGCCCAGAGCGCCCTCGAAAGTTCGCAGTGCATGGCGGGCGAGGTCTTCAGCTTCGGCAAACCGGCCCTGCTCGTAGCGCAGGGTTGCGAGGTTCGAAGCAATCTCGCCGACGAGCGCGGGCGAGCGGGCGGCGGATTTTCCCAGACTTTCTTCCGCTGCGAGAAGTTGCGCTTCTGATTCCGCGTACATGCCCAGCCCGAGGTAGGACAGGCCGAGGGTGTTCTGAAGGTGGGCGCGCACGACCGGCTCGTCTGCAAACTCCTGATCGAGGCGGCGCGACGCGGCATCGAGAATCTCGCGCGCGGAAAGATCCGGTCCTCCCGCCCGCAAAGGATCGGCCGACGAAAAGATCTCCGTGAGGAACTGGTTCATTTCCTCAGCGATGCGCTGGGCTTCCCACTCGCGCTCGCGGGCTTCATGCTCCTGGGCGCGGAGGCGCGCGAAGTGTGCGGCGGCGAACGAGGCGGCGATGGCGCCCGCGATGATGAACAGAAGCGCTGTCAGGGCGATTCCCCATCCCACAGGATTGCGGCGCATGCTCTTGCGCAGGAGATAGAGCGTCTGCGGCGGGCGGGCGCTCACGGGCTCGTGGCGGAGCGCGCGGCCGAGATCCTCCGCCAGGGCGGCCACTGACTGGTAGCGCCGGCCCGGCTCGGCGGCGATCGCCTTGAGGATGATGACATCAAGGTCTGCGGGCACGCGAGGGTTGTGAATCGACGGCCGCTGGGGCTGGGCGGTCTCGGCCTCGCGCAGGGCCAGGTGGCGGTCGCGGCGATGCGCGTGGGGAAGGCGGCCGGACACTATCTGATAGAGAATCGTGCCGAGGGCATACACATCGGTGCGGACATCCACCTGCCGCACATCGCCGCGCAACAGCTCGGGCGAGGCATAGGCGAGCGTGCCGACGAATTCACCCGCGAGGGTCAGCGACGGTTCATCGTCGGGTGCGGCATCCTCGGCTGTTCGCTTGACCAGCCCGAAGTCGAGCACGTGCGGCCGGCTCTGCGCATCCACGAGGATGTTCGACGGTTTGAGATCGCGATGGATCAGGCCGCGCTGGTGCGCGTGGTGGACCGCAAGGCAGACTTCCTGCATAAGTGCGAGGATGTCTTCGATGGAGCGTGGGGGACTACCCGGTGGGCGGGCCCAGAGATCGACTGGGACGCCGTCAATCCACGGCATCGCGAAGCGGCGCGACCCGTCTTCGAGCGAATGCTCGAGAACGGTGACAATGGCGGGGTGATCGAGCATGGAGGCGGCTTCGAATTCGCGCTCGAAGCGCCGCCGTGCCGAGGGCGACCGCAAGGACTCCTCGCGAAGACACTTGAGGGCGACGATGGCGGCGCCCTCGCGCCGCCGCGCGCGGTAGATCACCCCTTGCCCGCCGCGGCTGATTTCTTCGAGCAGTTCGTAGTCGCCCAGGGTGAGCAGCGGGGTGACGGCTTCGGCCCGGCTGGCCTCGTGCAGCCAGTCATCGGCATCGACACCGAAACGAAACTCCTCGGCGAGCAGGTCGTCGCGCCAGTCGAGTGCATTCTCATTGTTCTGGCTCACGCGGGTCCTCCTCATCTCGGAGTTGCGCGGCGATCAGGTCGCGCATCCGGTCGCGCACGCGTTGCTTGACCTTCTGGACCGCCTGCTCGGACATTTCGAAGGAGGCGGCCACAACGCGGACGCTGGCGCCGGCCAGGAGGCGGTTGAATATCTCGATGCTGCGCGGCTCGTGGGTGGCGCGGAGGGTGTGCATTGCTTTGCGATAGTGATGCCGCACCCATTCCTTGTTCCACGTCAGATCCTCGGCCTCGGCGGCATCGAAAGCGCTTCCGTCCGCCACCTGATCGGGTTCCTCCATAAGTATCTCGTCCTTGCGTCCGGATGGACACCGCCTCGAGAAAAACAGCGCAATGGCATGCCGAACCGTCTGGCCGAGATACGACCGAAAGCGGCCGCGCTCAGGCTGATACTTGAACCTGGGCAACGTGCGCGCGAGGTTGAGAAGCACCATCTGCCGGACATCCTCCGCATCCTGATGCTTCAGTCCGCGGTGGATGCAGTAGCGGAGAATGAGGTCGCCATACTTCTGCTCGAACTCGCGCCAGGCGGCGTTATCGGCGGGGCTGCGCATTCGCGACAACAGCGAAGGATGCGTCGTGGTGGATGTCATCGCGGAGAAACTGAAGGAATTCCCGATTCGGCGTCAGGCGGAAATGTCCCCGATCATAGGAATGCCCATATCCGCGCAACAGTTCGAGCAGGGTGGATTCCCTGATCGCACGGGAAATGCCGCATCCACGTCTGAAGGGGTTGGCGAGCCGAGTATCTGATGACGACCGCACATCCTCTTGCGGGTGCGGCGACCCTTGGTTTCCTCGCCTCGTTCTGAGCGGGAAGGGACGCTGGCCCGAGAACCACATGCGGAGAAAGGCCGACCCCATGAATCTCCAATCAACCCTTTGCATTCTGCCCCTGGGCATTGCAAGTCTTGCACTTTCGGTCAGTGCCGCGGCGGATTTCCCTCCCGACTGGATCACGCGGCTTCCCGTGGGCCGCGCCCTGAGCGACGGTTACCAGGACATGACGATCGACAGCGACGGCGTGATGTACGTGATCGGCAACAGCACCGCCTCGATGTACAGCGACACCTTCATCGCTGCGGTTGCGCCGGATGGGGCCACGCTCTGGTCGCGCACTTTCAACGGGCCGGGCAACTGGCACGATCAGGCGCGCGGGATCGCGCTGGGGCCGGGCGGAGTCGTGTACGTCACGGGCAATACGCCCGGAGAAAACTTCTTTGCCAACGTGCTGCTGTTGAAATACGACGCCGCCAGCGGCGCGCTGTTGAACACAGTTCAATACAGCAGTGGCCCGGGGATTTCCGAGCACGGCGCTTCGGTTGTGACCGATGCGCAAGGGAGTGTGTACATCGGCGGGGGAACCGTGGGCGACGGCGCTGATGGGCTCCTGCTCAAGTTCGACTCGAACGGCGTGTTCCAGTGGAAGCAGGTGTGGGATGGAGCCGCCCAGGCGCCCTACTCACAGGACCAGTTTCTCAAGCTGATGATGGCGTCGAATGGCGACATCCTCGCGCTCATTCACGGCGTCACGGGATCGAACCAGCCCGACTACGTCGTCGGGCGATTTGACCCGGCAGACGGGACCGCCATCTGGGAGACAAGCTGGGGAAGCAACGGCGGCGACTATCCCACCGACATGGTGATGGACAGCGCGGGTGATCTCTACATCACCGGAAGTTCGATCGGAAGGTATGCCACCATCAAACTGCGGGGCGACACCGGCAGTCTGGTCTGGGAAGCGATCGACTCACTTGGATTCTTCAACTCGGCTCGCGGCCTCGCCGTGGACAACCAGGGCGGCGTGTACGTGACGGGCAGCGTCGATCCCGATACCGACCGAAGCAACTCGAACGACAACTTCTGGTCGATCAAATACCACTCAGATTCGGGCTCGCGACTATGGACGCACGCGTACGGTTTGAACGGCGTGAACCGCTTGGACTTCCCCGCGGACATCATCGCGGATTCTGCGGGCGTGGTCTTCATCGCGGGCTTCACGGTCTCCGAGCCATACACGGGCGACATGATCCTCTTCCTGCTCGACGCCTCGACAGGGGTTGAGACGAACCGAGAGATTGTGCCCGGAAATCTCGCCGAGGAGGTGGTTTACACCGCCATGCTGGCTCTCGATCCCGCGGACAAACTCGTGATCGGCGGCGACTTCTACAACGCGAACACGGGGATGAGGGATATTTTCGTGGCCAAGTTCGGCGGGGCCGGCTCGCAGCCGATCGAAGCCCCGCTGACGAGCGCAGCGGTGCAGTGGGGGACGCGGATCAGCGGGAATCGGCGCTCGCTGGAGAACGATGACACGAGCTATCTCCGCGTGCGATCGGAGGTGGCGCCGAACGGCGTGAAGTGGGTGCAGGTGCAGGTGACGGCGATCAGCCCGGAGCTCACTCCGTCGCGGCTGGACCTGAGCACGATCGCGCGTGTGAACATGCCGGGTGTGACAGGTCGGATCTGGCTCAAGAACTTTGACACCAACCGGTGGGTGCTGCTGGGGGCGTATTCGCAGCCGACGACGTTCACGCTGAAGTCGTTCCCGGACATTGCGAATCCGGGCGCGTACGTACGCGACAGCGATGGAGCGATGCAGGTTCGCATCCGTTACTCGAACGTGACGGACCAGTTCGATGCGTTCATGGACCTGGTGCAGTTGGACATCACGCCGTAGGAGAGCGGCGTCGGGATCGATCGAGCATGCAGCCCGTTGAGCGGTTCAACGGGCTGCTGTCGTTTGGAGTGTGCTCAGTTGATACGCAGAACGGCTTGGCGAGGTCAGGTGGCGCCCCGAAGTCGGCCGTCGGTGGAGGGCCGATGGTTCGCCATTCCGCCGCGGGCTGCGGTGAGGCCGCGAGCGACGGCGGCGCGGACGGCGGCGATCAGGGTTTCCATGCAGCCCGGGGTCGCATTGTGATTGACGGCGTGCTCGCACACCTGGACGACGCTGCCGCCGATGCGAAAGTCGAGCGTGATGCGCATGGCTTCATCGCGCGATGCCGTCGGGGTCTTCGCGCCGGCCCCCGGAAATGATGGCATGCCCTCGATGCGCAGGCGGCAATTCTCAACGCCGGGCAGATCGCCCAGCACTGCGGCCTCGCGCCAACACGCGTTTTCGACCACCTCGCTCAGCGAGATGTTTCGAAACGAAATGTGAATCGGGCATGCCATCATCAGTCCACCCCGGAATCCCGAAGCCCCGGTGAGAGGGTTGAATCCACAGACAAGTGAATCATGCGGGTGGGCAGCCTGCTACGGGAAGTTGACCCTGTTCGAGAGGATGAGGGGGAGGAGAAGAGAAGCAACACGGGCCTTGAATGAGGCTTCTGCAGACCCGGACCTTCGCGGACTCAGGGCAAGACCCGGACCTTCGCGGACTCAGGTCCGGCGTTGTTGCGCGCGTGGAGGCTGTGACGGGCGGGTGGTCAGGCCTCGACGAGTCCTTCGCGAATCGCGAAGCGCACGAGTTCAGCGCGGTCGTGGATGTCGAGCTTCTTCATGATCTTTTCGCGGTGGCCGTCGATGGTTTTGGCGCTGCGGCAGAGGGACCTTGCGATGTCGGCGCGGGTCATGCCGCGGCCGATCATTCGCAGCACTTCCTGCTCGCGCTGGCTCAGGAGGTCGAGCTTCGTTTTTGGCGGGACGATGTCGCCGGACCGGGGGCGCGCGGCGGTCGGCTTGGCGCGGTCCTGCACTTTGGGTCCGAGGACGAACTCGCCCTTCACGACGCGGCGGATGCCGGCGACGATATCGGCGGCATCATCGCTCTTGGAGAAATACCCCCAGGCGCCCGCTTTGTACGCGGCGCTGATGTAGTGGTCGCGCACGTAAGCGCTCAGGAAGATGACCCTCGTCTCGGGACATTGTCGCCGGACATCTTCGGCGGCTTCGAAGGGGTCCGTGCCCGGCATCTCGATGTCGAGCAGGACGATGTGGGGCAACTGGCGCCGGCATTCGGGAAGGAGCGTGTCCGCGCTGGGCAGGCGGCCGATGACTTCGAGGTCCTTTTCCATGGACAGGCGCGCCTTGAGTCCCTCATACAGAAAGTCGTGGTCATCGACGCAGAGAATGCGGGTTGTTTTTTGAATCATGGCTGCTCATTCTTATGGATGGCCGAGGCGATGGCGGCGCGCACGGCGTCAAAGTCGGATGTGGGCGGGATCACGATAGGGGACAATTCGCGCCAGTCCTCGCCCGCTTCGCCGAGGATGATGATAATGGGCGGCCGCACGGCTTTGACGACCTCGAGGGCCCGCGAATCGCCGTTCACGATGACAATGTCCGCGCCGCCGAGGGCCGAGAGATCGGATTCGCGCACCAGGTATCCTTCCGCGCTCAAGAGCGCTCCAATCAGGCCGCTGGCGCGGGAATCAGCGATTGCGATGGCAGCGGACCTGCGTCGTTGCGGGCCATGGTCCGGGGCGGCTTCAAGCGGGGTTGTGATGGGGATGTCGAGCGTGATCTTCGTGCCGCGGCCGGGAGCGGATTGAATCTCCATGCCGCCGCCCACCGATCGCACGACGCCATGGACAAGTGAAAGTCCAAGACCGGTGCCCAGCCCGCGCTTCTTGGTCGTAAAGAAGGGGTCGAGGGCGCGTCGGCGAACTTCTTCGGTCATGCCTGAACCGTTGTCTGCGACGCTGAGGCGCACGCGCTCGCTGGTGGTATCGAGTGCGGCTTCGACGCGGATGCGCCCGCTTGGGCCGACGGCTTCGCCCGCGTTGACGAGCAGGTTGAGGACGGCCTGCGTGAGGCGGTGGGGCGCCACGGCGAGGGGCGGCAGATCGGTGGCCCACGAGGTCGTCAGCCGCACGTGCCGCGGCACGCTGCGCGCGAGGAGTGTGCCGACCTGCTCCCACCATGCCGAAAGATCGGTCGTTCCGCCGGATGCCTCCTCCTCGGTGGGATCGAGAGCCAGCAGGTGCAAACCGTCGGCAAGGTTCTGCAGGTAATCCACAGAGCGACGGACGGCGGTGATCTGCTCGCGCACAGCGGGCGGGATCGGCTCGGCCTCGAGCACATCGAGGCGGCAGCGCACCGGCAGGAGGACGTTGTTCATGTCGTGGCCGAGGCCCGCCGCGAGTGTGCCGATCGATGCCAGGCGATCCGCGGTGCGGAGTTTCTCGTGCGTCTCCTCGAGCGAGCGGGTGCGCTCCTTCACCTGCCGCTCCAACTCATCGCGGTGCTGGGCATGGGCCTGCTCGACCTCCTTGCGGTCGCTGATGTCGTGAATGATGCCGGTGAACAGCGGAGGTTTGCCAGGAATATCGACGCGCGACACCGACAGTTCCATCGGAAACAGAGTGCCATCCTTGCGCACGGCCTCGAATTCGCGCGTGCGCCCGAGAATGTTGGTCGCGCCGGTCTTCCGGTATGTGGCGAGGTAGCCATCGTGGGCGTCCCGATGAGGCTGGGGCATCAGCATCGAGACGTTGCGACCAATGATCTCCTCCGGTGTCCAGCCAAACACGCGCTCGATCGAGTCGCTGACCGATTGGATCACGCCAAAGGCATCGATGGTCACGATGGGATCGAGGGTGGAGGCGAGGACCGCGCGGTGGCGGGCGAGGGCCTCCTCGAGCGTGTCGGCAGTCGGGCCACGATGGCGTGCCGCGACCGGCCTCGCGAGGGGAGGGGTGGTGGGCAGGTCCGAAGGCGGGGATGGTCGCGCGGATCTCGGCACTTGCCATGCATTCTACGGATCGGAGTGTTGGACACGCCAACGAAACTTCTGCGGGCGTGTACCATGGGGCGCTGGTTGTCGCGGCATGTCATTGTGGCGCGAAAGCCGGCGGTTTCCTTGTAGCGCCGCCGTGGTCACCACGACATCCTAGTGTGAACTCGACCCTGAGGCACCATGTGCAACTACAGGGCAGGGCGAGCGAGGCGTGGCAGATCGGAACCGAAAACACCCACGGAGCATTCTTTATAATGAGCAGGTCCAGGCGAATCACGATCAAAGGCGGCTCTTGCGTCCTCCTTATGGCGGTGGCAGGCTGCATGATGACCGCCACCGCCGCAGCCCAGACCCGTGATGATGACACGGAGCGTCTCCGGGCCGATATCGAGGCGCTCAAGACGCGGGTGGCGGCACAGGATGTCGAGATTGCCCGGCTGCGCCAGGATGATGGTGAGGCATGGTTGACTGAGCAGCGGGCAGCGGAGGTCCGGGCCCTGGTGCAGGACGTCTTGACGGATGCCGATGCGCGCAGCTCGTTGCTCGAAGACGGCATGACCGCGGGGCATGACGGCAAGTTCTTCATGGCCAGCGCGGATGGCAACTTTCGCATGGATATCAGCGGCTTCATGCAGTTCCGCTACGTCTTCAACAATCAGGAGGATGGGGGCGATCCCGCCTTCGATTCGACGCGACAGGGCTTCGAGAACCGCCGCACGAAACTGGTGTTCTCCGGCCATGTCGTCGATCCGACCTGGCAGTACAAACTGCAGGCATCGTTTGAGAACGCGGCGGGTGGACCGACGATTGTCGATGACGCCTTGATCCGAAAGGATTTCGAAAATGGCTGGAATGTGACGTTCGGCCAGTTCAAGCTCCCCTTCCTGCGCGAGGATCTCATGCCCGCGTGGAAGCAGCTCGCAGTGGAGCGATCGCTGGTCTTCTCAGAGTTCAGAGGCGGTCGCTCGCAGGCAGTGCAGGTGGAATATCGCAACGATCGCTGGAAGGCCGACCTCGCTATCAGCGACGGCTTCAGCGCCACGAGCATGCCGGCCCTGGTCGAGGATGTCGAGGGCTTCGCCGTGACGGGGCGCGTCGAAGCGCTCGTCGATGGATCGTGGAGCCAGTTCGGCGACCTCACCAGTTGGCGCGGCGAGGAGTTCGGGCTTCTCCTCGGCGGGGCTGCCCATTACCAGAAGAGCGAGTTCGGCACCGCGACCGGTCCCGAAGAAGAAATGTTCTCGTGGACGGCGGATGCCTCGGCTGAATTCGGCGGGGCGAATCTGTTCGGCGCGATCGTGGGCCGGCACTTCGATGTGATGGATGTCGATCAGATCGGCATCGTCGTGCAGGGCGGACATTTCTTTACGGACACATGCGAGGCCTTCGCGCGCTACGAATGGGGCGATTTCGACACGACCGGCGTCGAGGATCTCAGCGTCATCACCGTTGGAATCAACAAGTACTTCAAGAAGCACAATCTGAAGTGGACGACCGATGTGGGCTTCGGCCTCGACGAGGTCAATCCGGTCTGGTCCTCCAGCGGAGCCGGCTGGCGCAGCGATCCTGCGGGGGAAGACTCGCAGATCGTCGTGCGCAGCCAGTTCCAACTGGCGTATTGAAAGTCCCTCCAAGAGGAGAATCGATCATGTCATTCACTGACCGCGAATTCTGGACGGTGATTCACGGGATGGGGTTCGGCGCCATCTTTCTGCTGGCCTTCGCCGGCGGTTTGGCAGGTCTGTGGAGTTTCCGGCCTGAGTACGTGACGATCGCCGGCCTGCACGAGCGATTGCGCCGGCTGCTGGCGGGAACGTGGATCATGGCGATCGTGGCGTGGCTGACCGTCATCAGCGGCACGTACAAGGCTTATCCGTGGTACCGGGCCAATCCGCCGGAAGGAGCTGATCTGAGCGACTTCCCGCGCTCGCGACTGCTCGCGGATGAAACGACGGCGGCGTGGCATCACTTCGGAATGGAATGGAAGGAGCACGTGGCGTGGCTGGCGCCGATCCTGGCGACGGCGGTTGCATTCGTGGTCATGCGCTATGGCCTGGCCCTGGCCGAGCAACCGGCGGTGCGACGCGCGTGCATGGTCCTTTTCGTCCTTTCGTTCGTGGCGGCCGCCATTGCCGGAGTGTTCGGCGCCTTCATCACGAAGACCGTGCCGATTCTGTGAGACCCAGTTTTCGACGATTCACGCAGCTCTGCGGGAGCAATCCATGAATACTCGACAAGAGAGCATCACGACGGGTCCGGCCAGCGCTGCGTTTGTCGCGGCCGGAATCGGGTGCGCCGTACTCGGCCTGTTCACTACGCTGGCGGAGGCCAGCACCGGCATCAAGGACTTCCTCAACTGGTGGGATCCCGGCGGTCCGCTGACGGGGAAGACCGGCATGGCTGTCATCATCTGGCTGATCGCCTGGATCGTGCTGCACCAGGCATGGAGGAACAAGTCGGTTGATTTCGGCCGGGCGTTCACCATCACGCTGGTGCTCATTGGATTGGGCGCGATCGGGACGTTTCCGACGTTCTTTCAGCTCTTCGCGCACTGAGGAGCTCGTCGGCGGGATGCGTGTGGCATGGTCATGCCGATGATCGCGCGACTGCGCTGACTCGCACACCCGCCTCGCCACGAAGAACCGGGCGGATTCCCTGTAGCCGAAGTTTCCATGGTGTTGCATCCTTCCGTGGACGCGTCCATCAGGAGACCCGGATCATGGCTACGCTGACGGCACCACCCCCATCGACTTTGGATTCACCGATCGCAGTCCGCTTGCAGGATGGGACGACACAGACACGATCAACGAACGTCGTGTCGGAACAGGTGGCGGCGAAGCCTCGGCCGATGGTGCGGGCGCCCGAGGAGGCGGCCGAGCGGGCCAAGATCCGAACCGTGCTTGCCATCGTCGCCCTCGTGGTGGTGGCGGGCATGGTTCTGGCGATGTTCCTGCTTCCAGCGGACATGGTCATCGTGGGCGGCACCGGCATCGCGCTCACGTTCCTCCTGTTTGGCATCCCATTCTGGATCTCCGCGATCGATGAAGCTGCGGAGCAGGCATCCACCCGGGCGCGGGCCGACCAGCACCGGGGCAAGCGGGCGGTGCAAATCGTCGATTGACGAATGCTGATTGACGATTCGCCTGGTGGCTGGTGGCTCACGCCTCATCCCTATACTCCGGCTGTGAAACGCTGGCCGCTCCGCATCATTCTCTACCTGATGCTCGGCGCGATCACGACGGTCGCCGTGGCGTGGGGCGCTGGTGTCTCAAACGATTTGCTCGAGGCTCCGATGACTCATGGCCACACGCTCTACGCGTCTGGATGGGGCTGGTATATCAAGCGTGCTGATGCAGTCGCCTCAAGTTGGGTCAGCTCGTGGTCAAGCGCTATGGATTATGACTTCGGCGTTGAGCCCGCGGCCTCGGACGTCGCGCCATACTGGTGTCGGTTGGAATGCCTTGATCCAACTGTGGAAGCGACGTGGAGCGCGCAAGCGCGCGGATGGCCGTTGCGAGCGCTATGGTGCGACTTCGAAGCACTTGCTGACGCAGGTCCCGGCGAAACGGTTGGTGGGGGCATTCGACTTGCTCCGGCAGGCTTTGCGGCCATAAACACATTGCATGCCTTGCCTCTTCGCCCCATCTGGCCCGGGTTTGTGATCGACACGTTGTTCTACGCCGCGATCTGGTTCGGGGTGTTCTTCGGGTTCGCGAGCGCGAAGCGGGCGATCCAGCGGCGGCGCGGCCGGTGCCCGCGGTGCGGGTATGACTTGAGGGGGCAGTTGGAAGAGGTCAGAGATCAGAAGTCAGAGGTCATCGGAGCAAGAGCAGGTTGTCCGGAGTGCGGATGGGGGAGAGCGGCGCGATGATGAGTTGCATGGGCTGCGGATACGACTTGCGGTCATTGCCCAAGGGCAGGTGTCCGGAATGCGGCCGCGCGTTTGATCCGGCGGACGCGAAAACTTATCGGGGTGAGTTGCGCAACGTGAATCCGCGTGCCGTGTGGATCATCATCATTTTCGGGCTGGCATGGCCGATTGCATTGATCCTCCTGTCCTACGCGGCATGGTGGTGCGGTTATGCCGAACTGGGCAGGTGGCCGGTTGAGTCTTTGGATGACCCGAAGGGGATGGGCCAACCCACGCGTTCGATCGTTCACGTGGCCCTATTGCTGATGTACTTTTCGCCCTGTGCGCTGTTGGCCACCCTGATTTTCGCGATCGAACCCGCGGTGATCATCTGGGAGAGGCGGAGTTTCTTCGCAGCAGCGCGCGTGGTCCTGATAGCAATCGCCGGTTGGATCAGTCTCGTCGGGTTCTTTCTTCTAGCTCAGAGCCACATTGTGGGCTGGATGTTGGACTAATGGAGGAGCGCGAAATCAGCCGGGGCGATCCGCGGCGGCTCATCTGTCGCAAGAACCTCATGGGGCCGACCCCGCCGGGGGCGGGAGCCGACAGGTCCCGCGCGGGAGCTGGCGCGCCGGGAGCGGGGGCCGGCAACTCCCGCGCGGGGCGAGTCCCGCCGGGCGCGGGAGCGCGTGGCCGGGGCGCGGGAGCCGGTCATTCCCGCGCGGGGGGCACTCTCTCGGGCGCGGGGGAGAGTCTCCCGGGCGCGGGAGCGGGCGCGCTTCATGCTCGGACGCGGCCGGAAAGCGAATCTCGGTGACTCTTCGGTGACTTCGCCACGGCGAATCTTCGATCTGTGGTGAAGCTCCGTCGTTCTGAGTGGACGACCGCAGAGCCATCAGCGCTTGTCAATGTGGGCGCTTTTCAAGTCCTCGGTTCCGATTGCGATTTCCCCGCTTCCATTTGCGCATTGGAAGCGCCAATGTGCAATCTCCCCGGTTCCAATTGCAAATTGGAGCCTTCCGGAGGGTGCCGGAACCGTCCAATTTGCAAATGGAACGGTTCCAGTTGCAATCGGGACGATTCCGATTGCACATTCGCCGGTCCAGATTGCAATTGGAACCACGGATTTGGTGGTGAAACTGCGTTCCTGTGGTGAAGAATGCGGAGTCAACTCGGAGGGCGCGGAGAGCGCCGAGAGAGAAAACGGTCAAACGCAGCGTGGTGATAGTCTGTGTTCCTCGGGGACGGAAGTCCGTGCCAGCAGATTCCCCTCACCCCAACCCTCTCCCAGAGGGAGAGGGCGTCAGAGCGCTCCTTCAATCGCGCGCAGGAGTTCTTCGGGCTCGGGCAGGCGGCCGGGGCCTTCGGTGCGGCAGGCCTGCCAGCCGCTGCCGGGCTCGATGATCCTGAAGCCCGCCTCGCGCAGGAGGTTCAGGTTCCGCTGGGTCGAGTGCTGCGCCAGCATGACCGAGTTCATTGAGGGCGCGAGCAGGATGGGCGTCTTGCGCGGGTCAATGGCACTTGCGATGAGCGAGACGGGGTCATCGGCGAAACCCTGCGCCAGGCGCGCCACCATGCTCATGGTCGCGGGGGCGATGAGCATCAGGTCGGCATCGCGCGCGAGGCGGATGTGCTGGGGATCGCGAGAATCAACATGGTCCCACACGGTGGTGTAAACAGGCCTGGCTGACAGTGATTCGAAGGTGAGGGGAGCGACGAATTTTTTGGCCGATTCGGTCATGGCGCAGGTGACGGTGGCGCCGCGCTGAACGAGGCGGCTGACGACCGTCGCGATCTTGTAGCAGGCGATGCCGCCGCACAGCCCGACAATGATCCGCTTCTGCCGGACTCCGTCGCTGCCTGTGGTGGTCTCGCCGGTCATGTGAAGGACCCCCGGACTCTGGACCCCGGACCCCCGGTTGTGGGGGCGGTTACTCGCCGTCGGTTCGCGGTGCGCGATCCTCGCTCATGTTGAGGGTAATCTTGTCCTGGAGGATTTCTTCGATCACGAGCTCGAGGTCGGTGCGGCCGTGGCGCTCGACCAGCGGCCTGGCGCCTTCGAGGAGCTCGACGAGGCGGCGCTGGATCAGGGCGGTGAGCTTGAACTTGCCGCCGACCTTGTTGACGATGTGATCACTTTTGAGCGCTTCAATCATGAAGGTTCCTCGTTCGGGATGTTCCTTGGTCGGGCGATGCCGGGGCGGTGGACCGCCTGGCTCGCGGAGGGACGGCTCGGCTCGCAGGGGCCTCGCCGCAACTGCTGGCCTGCCTGCGGCGAAGGGATGAATATAGGCGCGGTCACCGCACGAGACGATCCCATGACCCCAGTCGAGCCGACCACTCTTCAGGCTATCCTCCCTCAACCTTCCCGCGCCCATCGCATCGCCCGGGCAGTCCTCATTCGCGGCATCATTCTGGCGGCGGCGGTGCTCATACTTCGACTTTCCGGCTGCATGGAGCGACTGTTCTACCATCCGACCGCGGGGCCGACGCCAGCCTCCTCGCACATGGAGGAAGTGTGGTTCGAATCCCGCGATGGGACGCGGCTTTTCGGCTGGTGGATCCCCGCCAAGGGGCGCGGGCCCGGCGATCCGCCCGCGCCCACGATCATCCATCTTCATGGCAACGCCGGGAACATCCGCGACCACGAGTGGTTCACGCAAGATCTGCCACCCGCGGGATTCAACGTGTTCATCTTCGATTACCGCGGATATGGCCAGAGTTCGGCGGGGCGACTTCGTCGCGCACAACTCCTTGATGATGCGCATGGCGCCCTTGATGCGGCGCTGGCGCGCGAGGATGTTGATCGAGCGCGGATCGGTCTTTACGGCCAGTCGATGGGCGGCGCGGTGGGCATCGTGCTGATGGCAGAGCGGCGGGAGATTCGCGCTGCGGTGTTCGAATCGCCCTTTGCAAGTTGGCGCGGAATGGCGGCGGCGGTGATCGGCGGCGACCCGCCCGGGCTTTTGGCGCGTCTGCTTGCGTCGGTGCTGCTTTCCGACAGCCACAGTCCACTCGAAGCGATCGGCCGCATCGATCGGCCGATGCTGCTCCTGCATGGCGATGCAGATGACATCGTGCCCGTGTCGCACAGCCGGGCGTTAGCGGAGGCCAACCCGGGTTGCTGTCATGTGAAGATCTATGAGGGCGGCGCGCACAATTCGCTCAAGGACACGCACCCGGAGATGGCGGAGGCGATGGTCGAATTCCTCCGAAGAGAACTCCCTTTCGGCCGTTAGCCCCCGGCTCGACTCGACTGCCTTCGTCCTGAGATCAGGCCGAGGGGAGCTCGCCGAAGTCCGCCGGGGGGTGAAACTTCACGCGCGATCGAGAGTCGTTGACGCGCGCTCCCTCGATGCGCGACAGCCCCCCGGGCGGAGCCCGGGACTCATGGGCACACTTCGCAGAGCGCAAACCGTTAGCCCCCGGCTCGACTCGACTGAGCTCGCCGAAGTCCGCCGGGGGGTGGAATTTCACGCGCGATCGAGAGTCGTTGACGCGCGCTCTCTCGATGCGCGACAGCCCCCCGGGCGGAGCCCGGGGCTAAAGGGGGAGCGATGCGTTACGATGCGCTCGATCAATGACCAGGCGATCCACTCCCATGAGGCGGCTCAGCGCAGCGCTCGGCCTCGAGCGCGACTGGTATCTCGTCTTTATGGCGGCGGGGATCGGCATTGTCATGGGCGCGGTCGCCACCGCCTTTATTCTGCCGCTGCGCTGGATCGAAACCTGGTCGGACGATCAGGGGGGCGACAGCGCTGTCCTTTACGCGATTGTTTTCCTGGCCCCCTGTCTGGGCGGGCTGCTGGCGGGCATCGTGATCCACATCATCGGGGAAACCGGGCGCGGTCCGGGCGTCTCGGGAGTGATGTATGCGGTGTATCGTGAGAAGTCGCGGCTGCCCATTCGCGTTGCGGTTCGCAAGTGGATCGCTTCGACGCTGACCATCGGCTCGGGCGGCTCGGCGGGTGCGGAGGGTCCGATCGCGACAATCGGCGCGGCGGTTGGATCGAACATCGGCCGATGGCTCCGCGCCAACCCGCAGAATACGGCGACGCTGCTGGGGTGCGGGGCGGCGGCGGGGATCAGCTCGGTCTTCAACGCGCCTCTCGCTGGCATCTTCTTCGTGATGGAGATTCTGCTGCGCGACTTTTCGCTGCGCACGTTCATGCCGATCCTGATCGCATCCGTCGTGTCGGTCGCGTGGACACAGACGATTCTCAGCGGCGGGGACCCGCTCTTTCCCGTGCCTTCGGTCTTTCGCGGCAAGGTTGACTATTTCACCATCGAAGACATTCCCAACTTCGTCCTGCTGGGGCTGGTGTGCGGCTGCGTCGCGCCGATCTTCATTCGGGGCGTCTTCGAAGTGGATCGTGGATTCGCGCGGCTGAAGGTGCCGATCGTATTCAAGCCCGCGATCGGGGGCGCGCTGCTGGGCGTGGTGGGGATCGCGTATCTTCTCGTGCGCGGCGGCGGGGCGGCGCCGGAGTTCTACGGCAACGGCTATCACGTCATCGAGCGATTGCTGGAATCCTCGACGTACGTGATTGATGAAGGCACGCGAGTGCTGCGCCCGATCGGGCCGCTTTTGCTCTTTCTCTGCGGCCTGGCTGTGCTGAAGATGGTGGGGACGTGCCTGACGCTGGGCTCAGGCGGGGCGGGAGGCTTCTTCGCGCCTTCGCTGCTGGTGGGGGCGGCGATCGGCGGAGCGTTCGGGACGGCGGCGTATCAGATTGACTGGCTGCCCGCGGCCAGCCCGGCCCATTACGCGCTCGTCGGGATGGCGGCGATGGTGGCGGGCACGACACACGCGCCCCTCACGGGCATCATGATCGTCTATGAAGCGACGCGGAGCGAGATGCTCATCCTGCCCTTGATGCTGGTGGCGGTGATCAGCGTTCTTGTCTCGCGGCTGATCTGTCGCGACAGCATCTACTCGTGGAAGCTGACGAGACTGGGGGTCCGGCTGGGGGTCATGAGCGACCTGACCATTCTGCGGCGATTGACGGTCGAAGATGTTCCGCTGGCCCGCGCGGTGGCGGTGCAGGCGGGAGAATCGGCCCAACGGCTGCTCGACCTCAGCAACCTGCACGCGGTGAGCGACTTCATCGTGATCGATGAAGTGGGCGCGTATGAGGGGATGGTGGTGGGTGCGGATCTACGCACGGCGATGCTGGAGCGCGAGGCGATTCCGCTCCTTCTCGTGGGAGAATTGGAGCGGAGCGACCTGCCCACAATTCGACCGAACGAAACGCTGGATGTCGTGCTCGACAAGTTCGCGCTGCACGATGCGCACAGTCTGCCGGTGCTGGATGGCCGCGGCGAGGGCAAGGCGCTGGGGCTGATCACGCGCGATGCGCTGATGAAGCGATATCAGCAGGCGTTGGCGGAGGATTAAACGCACAAACGCACAAACGCGCAAACGCCGAAACGCCGAAGCGCAGAAATGCCAAAGCCAAGCGACCTTGCAACAATTACGACTTTATGAATTCCAATGCCGCCACTGTTCACATTTCCGCGCCGCCTGCGCCTGACGCACGATCGCGAATTTCAGGCGGTGTTCGACGCCCGGGTGCGGCAGGGGAAGCATCCGATCGTGGTGCACGGGCGGCCGAATGAGCTGGGTCATTGCCGGCTGGGTCTTTCGGTATCGCGGAAGGTGAACGCAGCGGTGCGGCGGAATCGCATCAAGCGGCTGCTGCGGGAGGCGTTTCGGCTGCTGCAGCACGAACTGCCGGGATCCTATGATCTGGTGGTGGTGGCGCGGGCGCACGAGCCGCGCGACCTCACGTGGTATCAGGAGGCGCTGCGCGAGTGCGCGGCATCGATTCATCAGCAATGGACGAAGGCGCCATCGAACACGGAGACGGGGGAGAGTGCCCGGTGGGAAGGCCGGGGTTCGCCGCGCGCGGACTGATCGGTTTCGTGCGCGCCTACCAGGCGGTGCTCGGGCCGATTCTTGGCGGGCACTGCAAGTATGCGCCGACGTGCTCGCATTATGCGCTTGAAGCGCTGCGCGAGCACGGGGCGATTCGCGGCGCGTGGCTGAGCGCGTGGCGGGTGCTGCGATGCAATCCCTTCAGCGGGGGGGGGACCGATCCCGTGCCGCCGAGGAAGTCAGCGGATTGACGATCAGTAGTGACACAGTTTGAAACGGGTGCCACTGACAGCGGAGGTCGGCTCTGCGACCGGAGTCGTCAGTGCGAATGCAACCGCGATCGTCGAACGACTGCCGATGTTCGCACGGCCGACTCCCTCCGGTCGCTGGCCGTGGCACCCGTGGGATTTCAAACTGCGTCACTACCTG
>Ga0326597_10000677_pt1 | contig 59091 bp, 54 predicted proteins | sample RVTome_12_FD_203789 | JGI IMG/M metagenome (GOLD analysis project Ga0326597, IMG submission 203789) | Soil microbial communities from uranium-contaminated site in the Upper Colorado River Basin, Wyoming, United States - RVT100D185 | ecosystem: Environmental > Terrestrial > Soil > Contaminated >...
AGATGATCGACGAGGCGACGGCCGGCATGGGACGCATGCGCATCACGTCCTTCGACGGGCTCCTGATCGATCTGGCGCATCGGGAGCAGGCCGACTGCATCGTCCGGGGCATCCGCGCGGTGTCGGACTTCGAGTACGAGTTCCAGATGGCGCTGATGAACCGCAAGCTTCGCCACACGGTGGAGACCGTCTTCCTCATGCCGCACGAGAGGTACACGTACATCTCCTCCCGACTCATCAAGGAGGTTACTTCGCTGGGCGCCTCCGTCACCGGGATGGTGCCGCCGCTGGTCGAGGATCGGCTGAACGCGAAGTTCTCCAGAAAGTAAGGTTTCCGCATGCTCGCCGACCGTCTCAAGACGCTCCAGCCCTCGCCCACGCTCGCCATGCAGGCCAGGGCCAAGGCCATGCGCGCGCAGGGCATCAACGTTATCTCCTTCGGGGCGGGTGAGCCCGACTTCGACACTCCCCGCCGCATCAAGGACGCCGCGATCCGCGCGCTCGAAAGCGGCCAGACCAAGTACACGGAAGTCGGCGGCATCCCCGAGCTGCGCGCCGCGGTCTGCCACAAGCTCAAGCGCGACCTGGGCCTCGACTACGCGCCCGACGAAGTGATCGTTTCCTGCGGCGCCAAGCACACGCTCTTCAACATCGTCATGGCGCTGGTGAACCCGGGCGACGAGGTCATGGTCCCGAGCCCGTTCTGGGTGTCCTATCCCGAGCAGGTGCGGCTCCTGGGCGGCGTCCCCGTGCCAGTCGAGACCCTGGAATCCACGGGCTTCGACCTCGACCCCGCTGCCGTGCGGCGGGCTGTGACGGCGAAGACCAAGATCCTGGTGCTCAACAGCCCGGGAAACCCGACGGGCGCTGTCTTCTCGGGCGCAGCGCTCCGGCAGGTGGGCGAGCTCGCAGTCGAGCGCGGCTTCTGGATCATCTCGGACGAATGCTACGAGGCGCTGACGTACGAGGGACGTCACGTCTCGATCGCATCGCTCTCTGCCGAGATCAAGGCGCGAACGCTCGTCGTCAACACCTGCTCCAAGGCGTACGCCATGACGGGCTGGCGGCTGGGCTATGCCGCGGGCCCGAAGGCCATCATCAAGGCGATGACCGACATCCAGAGCCAGGTGACGTCGAATCCGACCTCGATCGCCCAGTGGGCGGCCGTCGAGGCGCTGATCGGACCGCAGGACGAGGTCGCCAAGATGGCGGGAGAGTTCGACCGGCGCCGACGCGTCATCGTCGAAGCGCTCAACGCCATCCCCGGCATCAGCTGCGTCACCCCCAAGGGTGCCTTCTACGTCTTCCCCAACGTCTCGGGGCTCTTCGGGAAACGCTGGAAGGGCGGCACCCTCAAGGGCTCGGCCGACGTCTCCGCCTTTCTTCTCGAAGAAGCGCGCATCGCCACGGTGGCGGGCGTGGACTTCGGCTCGGACGCCCACATCCGCCTCTCCTACGCGACGGGGCTCGACACGATCAAGGAAGGCGTGAGCCGGATGGCCACGGCCGTGCGGGGGCTCGAGGGATGAAGATCGAGGGCTCCAGCGACATCCCCGCTCCGCGCGAGCGCGTGTGGGCGGCCTTCCTCGATCCCGCCACGCTCGCCCGCGCGCTCCCGGGCTGCGAGGGCCTGGAGGCCATCGGTCCCGGCGAGTACAAGGCGAAGATGAAGATCGGCGTCGCGGCCATCAAGGGCACGTTCGAGGGCAAGGTGCGGCTCTTCGACCTGGAGGCGCCCACGCGCTACCGGATGGCGCTGGAGGGCAGCGGCGGTCCCGGCTTCGTGCGCGGCGAGGCGGGCATGGAGCTCTCCGACGCGGACGGCGGCACCCGCATCGGCTACAGCGCGGACGTGCAGGTCGGCGGGCTCATCGCCAGCGTGGGCCAGCGCATGCTGGGCGGCGTCAGCAAGATGATGCTCGACCAGTTCTTCACGCGGATGACCGAGATCCTCGCCGAGGGCGCATAGCCCGCGGCATCCCCGTGTTCCCGCTCCCGCGGCTGCTTCTCGGCGCGCTCCTGCTGCTCGCGCCGCTGCCGGCGGCCGCGGCCGCGCCGGCCCCCGCCGAGTGCTCGGGGCCCGGCGGCACGGGACCGTCGCACTGCCTTTACCGGTCGGTCCTCCCGAGCGCGGGAATCGTCGCCGATTGCGTCAGCGACCGTGACTGCCGTGTGGGCCACTACTACGGCGGACCGGAGCGGGCGACCTGGTACACGCCGCCGCAGGGGATGGCTTCGCTGCCAAAGCCTTACGTGATCTGGCACACGGCGACCTTCGCCGAGACCCGCTTCGACTGCGGCCGCCCGTGCGCCTGGAGCTACTTCTTCGAGGCCAGGCGCCACCTGCTGTCGGAGCCGCGGCGGGACGTGCTCGACGTCGACTACCGGCGGCTGCTCATGGCGCAGGTGGACGGCCGGGGGCTCGCGATCCGGCAGATCTTCTCGGCGCGCGACGTCCTGCGGCTCGAGCGGGACTGGGCGCCGGGGCTCTCCGTCGGCGAAGCGATCACGGAGATCCGCTTCGACCCCGACGGGCGGCTGACCTTCACCTGGCTCAAGGGTCCCGGCCGAGAGCGTGTGAGCGAGCGCGTCTCGGTGCCGTCCTTCGCCCGCTAGGCTGGGGCGGCGGCAAGCGGCCGGCGGAGGAGGAGCGTGAGCGGCAGGGTGACGAAGACCAGCGAGCCCACGATGGCCAAGGCCAGCGGCACGCCGCCCCAGTCGCTGACGACGCCGTAGATCGACGGGGACAGCGCCGAGGCGCCGATGCCCACGGTGTAGAAGACCGCATAGCTGCGTCCCCGCCTGTCACTGGTGACCAGGTCGGCAACCGTGCCGTACAGGACGGACGACGTGCCGTTGAGCGCGATCCCGAGCGCCGGAAGCAGGGCGAGCGAAGCGCCGAGCGGCAGCGCGAGCAGCAACAGGATGCCGGCGCCCGTCGCCGCCTCGGTGATGACCACGGTGCGGATCACGCCCAGCCGTTCCGCCAGCAGGCCGCAGGCGAACTTGCCGGCGGCGCCTCCCGCGAAGACCAGCATCAGGGCGAAGCCCACGGCCTGAACGGACGACCCCTTGGCGATCAGGAGGAAGGGCAGGAAGGTCAGGAAGCCCGTCCGTGTCGAGTTGTCGATCACGTGGATCACGGACAGCGCCTGGAACCCACGCACGTCGCGGATGCCCCAGTCTGAGCCCGGCCGCTGCTCGGCCCCGGCATCGGGGAGCGGCGCGCGGCCGACCTGCAGGTTGGTGAGCGCGAGCAGGACGAGGACGGCGGCTGCCATCCCGATCGCGGCGAAACCCTCGACGGCTCCGCGCCAGCCGAGCCACGGGACGGCGAAGGCCACGGCCGCGGGCACCACGACCTTGCCGAGGTCGCCCGAGAAGTTGTAGGTGCCGAGCGCCACGCGGCGCCGTCCGTCCTCGTAGGCCTTCGACACGAGCGAAGAGGAGAGCGGGTGCTGGACCCCCGAGCCGAGCCCTGCGGCCAGGAGGCATCCCAGAAGCGCCATGTAGCCTCCCGTGAAGCCCGCCGCGATGAAGCCGAGCGCCGTCGCGGCCGTTCCCGCCGCGAGGAGCCGCGCTTCGCCCCAGCGCTCCGCGAGGAGCCCCGCCGGAATCTGGAAGGCCGCCATGCCGCCGTTGTACAGCGTGCGCAGGAGGCCGACCTGCGCGAAGGACAGGCCGAACTCACGCGCCCAGACCGGGAAGAGGACGTACAGGATATCGGCGAAGCCGTCGTGGACGAAATGCGTGCCGCAGGCGGTGCCGAGGACGGCGCGGGCACGGCTGCTCATGCGCCCGAGTATTTCACAGGCGCGCGGCCGGAGGCAATTGGAGCGGTCCGTTGCGTCAGCGGGTACGGCGGATGAGCATCGCGAAGATCATGGCGTGGGTCACGAGCAGGGCCGGGACGGCAAAGGTCGGGATGTAGTACGCGGCGCCGAGCTGCACGTCGTTCCGGAGACCTTGATAGAAGGCGTTGACCAGGTCGAGAAGCCCCACGACGTTGAAGACCCAGACGAGCGGGATCGCCAGGGTCCATTCCTGGGTCAGGGCCGCGATGGCGAGCAGCGCCAGCAGTGCCGCGAGAAGGTCCCCATAGGCGGCGGGCACAGCGAAGGCCGGGGACAACGCGGGTCCCACGACAGTCGGAACCAGGAACACCATGCCGAGGTGGCGGAAGGCGTGGAACAGGAGCAGCGGGGTCAGCGCCGCCGGGAGCGAGAGCGCCGCGAGCCGCGGCGCCACGTACCAGCGAGCGATGAGCGTATAGCCGGCGAGACTCAGCAGGACCTGCAGCCCGAAGATCGCGCGAGCGCTCATGGTCATCGTCTCCTAGCGCCAGGCGCCGAGCCTGACGGCGGCGGCGATCGTGCCGCCGAATATGATGAGCGCCAATGCCATCGCGGCGTAGATGGCGTGCGGGCCCCAGCCGAGCCAGTAGCCGCCGAGCCAGCCGCCCGCCGCGGCGACAGCGAGCCTCAGGAAGCCGGCAACGAGGGGCCAGCCGAGCCGGCCCGCTCCCTGCGAGGCGAAGTACAGCGCCAGCCCCAGGCCGAAGAAGCCGTACGTCGGGCCTACGATCAGGAGATAGCTGGCGCCCGCGGCCTGGACTTGCGGGTCGGCGGTGAAGAGGCCGAGCCAGACGAGAGGGAAGACCGCGGCGAGCAAGCCTATCGACGCCGTCACGCCGGCGGCGATGCCGGCGCCAGTCCACGCGATGCGCTCGGCGCGGGCGAGCTGGCCCGCGCCCACATTGGTGCCGACCATGGCGACCAGCGCGGAGCCCATGCCGAACACGAGCGGGATCTGCAGGTACTCGAGCCGCGCGCCCATGCCGTATCCGGCGAGCGCCGCCGTTCCAAAGGGGCCGACGAGCCCCGTCATCGAGACCACGGTCAGATTGGTGAGCACGGTGTTGAGCGAGCCGGGCGCGCCCACGCGCAGAATCTCGCGGAAGAGCGCGCCACGGATCCGCAAGCCGCGGTATGTCAGCCGCACCGTGCTCCCCGGTGAGCAGAGGTAGCCCGCCAGCACGAGAGCCGCCATGCCGAAAGCGACCAGGTTGGCGGTCGCCGTGCCGGCCACGCCCAGGCGAGGGAAGGGGCCCCAGCCCATGACCAGCGCCGGCGCCAGGCCCAGGTACAGGAGGGCGGAGCCTGTCGTCACCGCCGCGGGCAGCGCCATGGTGCCGGTGCCGCGGACGATGCTCGCCAGCGTGTTGAACACCCAGTAGATGACGGCGCCGCCGAAGATGACGCGGGAGTAAGCCAGCGCCGTGTCGAGCGAGGCGCCGGTACCGCCCATGGCGCTGTAGAGCGCGGGCCCGCCGGCGAGAATACCTGATGTGAAGAGCACGCCCATGACGAGCGCGATCAGAACGGCGTGTGCCGCCAGCGCCTGGGCCTCGGCGCGCCTGCCGGCGCCGAGCGCCCGCGCCACGGCCGAAGCCACCCCTCCGCCCATGCCGCCGGCCGACATGGTCTGCATGAGCATGAGCAGCGGATAGACGAGCGAGACGCCGGCCAGGGCGTCCGAGCCGAGCCAGCCGACGAAGACCGCGTCCATGGTCGCGACGACGGCCTGGAGGACCATGACGAGGACATTCGGCGCCGCCAGCCTTAGCAGGGTGGGAGCGACGGGCGCCTCGAGGAGGCGCTTCGTGCGGGTCGACATGGGCGCAGCCGCGAGCGTCGAGGCCATGACTTGTAAAATAGTAGTGACTTGCTTTTCTGTCAAGTCCCCGCTTAGAATGGGCGCATGCCGAAGATCTACGGCCAGCGCTGCCCCGTCGCCAAGACACTCGAGCTGGTGGGCGACCGCTGGACGCTCCTCCTGGTGCGGGACCTCCTTGGGGGCACCCGCCGCTTCCAGGACCTGGAGGTCTCCCTGCCGGGCATCGCGCCCAATATCCTCTCGAACCGGCTCAAGCTGATGGAGGAGCACCGCCTGGTGCGGCGCCGCTTCTACTCCGCCCACCCGCCGAGGGCGGAGTACACCCTCACCAACAAGGGCAGGGAGCTTGGCACCGTGGTGGGCGCCCTGGCAGCCTGGGGGTCACGCCACGTCTACAAGGGCGCGCGGCTCGTCCACGCGGACTCGGGGAAGGAAGTGCGGCTGGGTTATTTCCGGGCCGACACGGGCGAACGGGTGCCGGGCAACGCGGTGCGGGTCAAACGAGGGTCGAAAGGAACTCCAGCACGGCGCGGTTGAACGCAGCGGGCTGGTCCCGGTTGGCGAAGTGGCCGGCCAGCGAGAGCAGCGCGAAGCGGGCGTGCGCGATGCGCTTCTGGATCTCCCGCATGGGTCCGAGCGAGGGGTCCTCGTCGCCGCAGACGAGGAGGGTCGGCACCGTGATCTCGCCCAGACGATCCGTGATGTAGTCCATCTGGAGCAGGGCCCGCAGCGCGTTGGCGTAGCCGATGGGCGTGAGCATGCGGTAGTAGTCGTAGACCTCCTTCCGCGCCGACGGGTCCAGCTTGATCCGCCCCGCCACGTTCGGGTTGGACTCGATGGCGAACTCCGCCATGGCGTCCATCCCGCCCTTGAGCGTCACCTCGATGCTCTTCGCCCGCATCACGATATTGTCCACTCCCAGCGGCAGGCCCGACGCGGAGGACGAGTCGATGATGAGGAGCGCGCGCACGCGCTTTGGGTGGGCCAGCGTGAACCGCGTCGCGATGCCCCCGCCGAGCGAGAGCCCGCCCACCACGGCCTGCTCGATCTCGAGATGATCCATGAGGTCGTGGAGGTCCCAAACCCAGTGGGCGAAGGTGACCTTCCGCGGGTCCTCGGGATTGTCGGAGCGTGCATGCCCGCGCGGTTCCCAGAGGATGAGCCGGTGGCCGGCGGACAGCGCTCCGATATTGGGCTCCCACATGCCCGCATTGCCGCCGATACCGTAGGCCAGCAGGATCGGCTCGCCCCGCCCATGCTCCTCGTAGTAGACCCTGACGCCGTCGCGCGCGGTCGAATGGGCCATGGCCGCCCTCCGGATGCGGACTGTGGTAAAAGAGGGCCCTATGGAACGGTCGTTCGCGGAGGAAGTCAAGCAGCTCCGGCTCGGCCAGGGGCAGGTTCTCCGGGGCGAGGGCATCCTTGCCATCACCAAGGCGCTCCTCCAGTCGGGCGTGTCCTATGTCGGCGGCTACCCGGGAGCGCCTGTGTCCCATCTTCTCGACGTCATGGCCGACGCCAACGAGTCCGTGCTCAAGCCCATGGGAGTCTACCTGGACGCCTCGGCCAACGAGGCCGCCGCCGCCGCCCTCCTGGGCGCGTCCATTAACTACCCCATGCGGGGGGCCGTCACCTGGAAGTCCATCGTGGGCACCAATGTCGCGGCCGACGCCCTCTCCAACCTGGCCTCCTCGGGCGTTATCGGCGGCGCGCTGATCGTCGTGGGCGAGGACTAGGGGGCGGGCGCCAGCGTCATCCAGGAGCGTACGCATGCCTTCGCGCTCAAATCGTCGCTGTGTCTCTTCGACCCGCGGCCGAGGCTCCAGACCCTGGGGCGCATGGTCGAGGAAGGTTTTGGCATGTCGGAAGCGTCGAATTTGCCGGCAGTGATCAGCCTGCGCATCCGCGCCGCGCACATGCAGGGCTCCATGGTCTGCAAGGACAATGTCCGCCCGGCCATCAGCATGCGCGACCGGCTGCAGCGGCACTCCTTTGACTACAGCCGGATCGGCCACCCGCCCTCCACCTATATCCAGGAGGCGCAGAAGTTCGAGAAGCGCCTGCCGGCCGCCCGCCGCTACGTCGTCGAGCGCGGGCTCAACGAGGTCATCGACGGGAAGGAGAAAGAGATCGGCATCATCCTCCAGGGGGGGCTCACGCCGACCGCGCTCCGCGCGCTCCTGCTCCTGGGTCGCGCCGATGTCTTCGGCAGGAGCGGCATCCCGCTCCTCGTGCTGAACGTGATCCACCCGCTCGTGCCGGAGCAGCTCCTCGACTTCCTCGAGGGCAAGCGCCGCGTGCTCGTCCTCGAGGAGGGGATGCCCAACTTCATCGAGCAGGAGCTCAAGGCTCTCGCGTACGACCGGGCGCTGTCTGTCCGCATCGAGGGCAAGGGCACGGTGGGGGCCCAGGGCGAATACGTGCCCGAAGTCGTGCTGGCGGCGCTCGCGCGCTTCCTCGGAGGCGATGCCGAGACGCGGAGGGCCGGTCTCGAGGCTCATGCCGGGCGCGGCAGGCAGATCCTCGAGACGCCGCTCCCAAAGCGGCCGCCCGCCTTCTGCACGGGGTGCCCGGAGCGCCCCATGTTCAGCGCGCTCAAGATCGCGCAGCGAGAGCTCGGCGAGACTCACGTGGCGGCCGACATCGGCTGCCATGCCTTCGCCACACTGCCGCCGTTCAACCAGGGCAATACGATCCTGGGGTACGGCCTGGGTCTGGCGTCGTCCAGCGCCGTCGCGCCCAGCTTCGGCAGGCGCGTGATCTCCATCCTGGGGGACGGCGGCTTCTGGCACTCGGGGCTGACGACGGGTGTGGCGAACGCCGTCTTCAACAAGCAGGACTCCATCCTCGTGGTCCTCGAGAACTTTTACACGTCGGCGACGGGCCAGCAGTCCAACCCTTCGACAGGCAGGAACCCGCGCGGGGATTCCGTGCGCATGTCCATCGGCGACACGATCCGGAGCCTGGGCGTGTCGTGGATCCGCGTCGTCAACCCGTACAAGGTCGGCGACACGCTCAAGACGGTGCGCGAGGCCATGACGACGGCCGCAGGCGGGCTCAAGGTCATCATCGCCCGTGCCGAGTGCCAGCTCGAGCGCCGGCGGCGCGTCAAGCCGCAGACGGCGGCCCGGCTGAAGGCGGGCCGGCGCGTCGATACGCCGCGCTTCGGCGTGGACCCCGACGTCTGCACGGGGGACAAGTCCTGCATGCGCTTCAACGGCTGCCCGTCCCTCACGCTCATGGAGAGCGGCGACCCGCTGCGCGACGACCCGGTGGCGCACGTGGACCAGACGTGCGTCGGCTGCGGACTCTGCGGTGAGGTTGCTCACGCGGCCGTCCTCTGCCCGTCCTTCTACGAGGCACGCGTGGTGCACAACCCCGGCTGGCGCGAGCGCACGCTTGAGATTTTCCGCCGGCGGGTGATCGGCCTCTTCCAGCCGGCATGAGCGAGCCGCGCCGTCCCGTCTCCGTCCTCATCGCGGCCCTCGGCGGGCAGGGCGGCGGCGTGCTCACGGAGTGGATCGTCGCCGCGGCCACCCACGCGGGGCTGCCGGTCCAGGCGACGTCCATCCCGGGCGTGGCGCAGCGCACCGGGGCGACGACCTACTATCTCGAGGTCTACCCTGAGCCGCTTCCCGCCGGCTCCCCGGAGCCGGTCTTCTCCCTCTACCCGACGCCGGGCGACGTGGACGTGATCTTGGCCTCGGAGCTTCTTGAGGCGGGGCGCGCGATCGAGATGGACTACGCCTCGCCCCAGCGGACGACGCTCATCGCCAGCACCCACCGTCTCTACGCAATCGCTGAGAAAACGGCGCTCGGCAACGGCATTTTTCCGCGCGAGCGGGTGGAGAAAGCGGCGCGGGCCCTGTCGCGGCACCTGATCGCGTGCGACGCCCTCGCCGTCGCTCGGGCAGCCGGCGGCGAGGTCAACGCGGTGTTGATGGGCGCGCTGGCGGCCTCGGGCGCCCTCCCGCTCGGAGCTATGGACTTCGAGGCGGCCATCCGCGAGGGCGGCGTCGCCGTCGAGCGAAACCTCGCCGGCTTCAAGGCGGGCATGGAGATCGCTGCCGGTGTTCCGATCGCTGAGGTTGCCCGACCGCGCTTATGGGTCGAGATCAAGGCCGAGCGCGCGCGGGCCCTCACCGGACGGGGAGTGGATTTTCTCGCCGTCATGAGCCGCATCGAGAGCGAGTTTCCGGCAGCGCTTCATCCGACACTCGGAGAGGCGGTGGCGCGGCTGATCGACTACCAGGACGCGGGCTACGCCGAGCGCTTCCTCGAGCGGGTGCGCCTCGTGCGCGCGCGCGACCGGGAGACTCGACTCACCGGGCGGTTCGCGCGGCGCCTCGCCGTGTGGATGAGCTACGAGGATGCCATCCGCGTCGCCGACCTCAAGACGCGCCCCAGCCGCTTCGAGCGCATCCGGCGCGACCACGGCGCGGTGAACGGCCAGGTGCTGTCGGTGAGGGACTACCTCAAGCCCGACCTCGACGAGATCTACGGCATCCTGCCCGCGGCGCTCGGCGGGCCCATCGCCCGCTGGGCCGAGAAGCGCTGGCCCGACGGGCGTCCGACCATCACCCAGCACGTCAAAACGACTGCGGTGCTCGGGTACGCCCGAGTATGGGCGGTGGGGCGGCTCCGGCAGCTCCGGCCGTCCTCGCTTCGCGCCCAGCGGGAGTTCGCCCTCATCGACCGCTGGCAGCAGGCGGTGATAGACGCGGCGGCTCTCGACTACGACCTCGCCTGCGAGGTCGCGGACACCGCGACCGTGGTGCGCGGCTATGGCGAGGTCCGCCGCCGGCTCTCCGGCGCCTTGACGCGCTTCCTCGACGAGATCCTGCGGACCGCCGTCGCCCGCGACCGGGCGGCCGGGCAAGGCTATGCGCGCGCCCGGGGCATCGTCAGCGAGACGCGCGAGAAGCTCCTTGCCGACGAGATGGGCATCGAGTCGGCGCTCGCCGGGGCCTCGCGCCCGTGAGCGGCAACGTGACGCTGGCGAGAGACGGGGCCGTGGCCACGCTCACGCTCGATCGCCCCGAGCGGCGCAACTCGCTGAGCGACGCGCTGCTGACCGACCTCGCAGCGGCGCTCGCCGAGCTGCGAGATGACGCCGGCACGCGCGTCGTCATCCTGACGGGCGCGCCGCCCGTCTTCTCCGCGGGAGCGGACGCGCCGCACGCGCGCGCCAAGACCGATGAGGAGCGCCGGCGCATCTTCCTGGAGAACAAGAGCCAGTTTCGCCGGCTCTTCGAGCGGGCCACCGGCGCCCTCGAGAGCCTCGAGCAGGCGACGATCGCGATGGTCAACGGCCACGCTGTCGGCGGCGGCTGGGGACTGGTGCTGGCCTGCGACTTCCGCTTCGCCGCGGCCGAGGCGCAGTTCTGGATCCCCGAGGTGGACCTGGGCGTGCCGCTCGGCGTGGCCTCGACGACGCGCTTCATCCGCTTCGTCGGCCCCGCCAAGGCCAAGGAGATCATCATGGGCTGCCACCGCTATTCGGCGGCCGAAGCCCAGGCCATGGGGCTCGTGACGCGCGTGGTGCCGGGGGTGGAGCTGGGGCAGGCCGTGAACGACTACGCCCAGCACCTGCTCAAGAAGCCCTTCCGCGCGCTTGCCGAGGTCAAGGCGCGCATCAACGCCATCGCGTCGAACGGCATCCCCGTCGTGAACGCGATGACCGAGGGCTTCCTCGACCGCGGCTGACCCGCTCCCCTACGTCGGGGTTTTGCGGACCTACGTTGTCCGCCGGACTTTGCTGCGGCGGGAGATCATCGGCCGGGGCCAGCCGCACCCGCAATGTCTACTCTTGCAGTGTCCACTTCCACCCCGTCCCGCGCGAGCACGTCGGCCGATGACGGCCGCCCCTTGGCGTGCCGGCGATCCAGGACGACCTCGACCTTGACGCCGCGGTGCCGGGCGTCCACCAGCGACTTGGTGATCTGGGGAGATCTCAGCGAGGCGGCCTGGACCAGGACGGTATGGACGGCCCGTCCGACCGCCTCCATCACCGCCTGGGCCGCGCCCCCGCCCGGCGAGAAGTAGACCGCCCAGGGTCGCGACTGCTCGGGCTCGACCACCCGTGGCATCTGGGCCTGGACGCCCGTCGCCACGAGGGCCAGGACCAGCGCCAGGGCAACCGCGAGCGTTCTCATACAGCGATCATCCCACGACTGGCAACCCACACTATCCGCGGCATTTCCCGCCCGGCCGGGCTATCTTGGAGGGGATCATGGACTCGACCCTGTCGAGGCGCGGCTTCCTCATGACTGGCCTGGGAGCCGCCGCGGCAACCCTCCTTCCCCCGCAGCGGCCGGCCGCCGCGGCGGCGCCCGACCGGTTCCTCATCGTCAACGCGGACAACCTCGGGCTGTCCCCGGAGGTCGACCAGGGCATCTTCGAGGCCCACGACTCCGGCATCGTGACCAGCACCAGCCTCCTGGTGGACAGCCCGGACGCTGGGGCCGCGCTCGAGCAGGCGCGCAAGCGCCCGAAACTCGGGCTCGGCATCCACGTCGCCTTCGACAACCGCGGGAAGCTGTTCACGGACATGCTGGACCTCGACGCGGTCCAGCAGCAGATCGACCGCCAGCTCGCCGCGTTTGTCCGGCTGGTGGGAACCCCGCCGGATCACATCGATTCCCACCACCACCTGCACCGCCTCTTCAACGTCGCGCGCCTCTTCCTCGCCGCGGGCCGACGCTACAACATCTCGGTTCGTGGCTTCTCGGACGTGGTGTTCGTGGGTCGGTTCTACGGCCAGCCCGAGTTCGGCAAGACCGACCTGTCCAAGATCAGCCCGGAGGTCATGATGGCGATGCTGCGCGCGGTGAAGCCGGGCGTCTCGGAGATCTCCTGCCACCCCGGCCGCGTCGAGACGCGGCCCAACGCCATTTACAACCGCGAGCGGGAGGTGGAGCTGCAGACGCTGACCGACGAGCGGGTGCGGAACACGGTCACCGAGGAAGGGATCCGTCTGATCAACTACCGCGACTACGCCCGGATGACCCGGGACGCGCGCTGATCAGATTCGCCACGCCCGGCAGGGGGACCCGCTTCCGCCACCTCGGGAGCGTAGATAAGACAACTCCCATTGTCAGTCCTGGCCCGCCTCGCCCGAGGGTCTTCCCCCGGGTCTGCCTCGGGCCTTCCTTGGCAGGGATTGACTCCCTCTACCGTCTGGGATGATAGTGGATGCGTCCAAGCGCCGAGCAGAGCACATCCTCATCCTGGAGGATCCAGTCTATGACGCGGTTGCCGTTGCTCGCCCTCGCCGTCACCCTCGCCGTCGCCGGCACCGCCGACCTCGGTGCCGCCCAGCAGAAGCACCAGTGGAAGTTCGTCTCGATCATTCCCGCGGGGCAGGTCTTCACGAAGGTCTTCCAGGAGCTCGCCCAGGACCTGACGCAGCAGAGCGGTGGCCGGCTGCAGGTCACGCTCTATCCGGCGGGGGAGCTTCCCTACAAGGGAACCGAATACCTGCGGACCGCGGGCCGGGGCCTCGTCGAGGTGGCCGAGATCGTCGGCGGCTTCACGTTTGGCGACGCGCCCCAGCTCGTGCTGCCCGACCTGCCGTACATCGCGCTGAACGACGCCGAGCAGCAGACGCTGGTCGCCACCATGCTGCCCGTCGCGGAGGCCGCCCTCCGCGCGCAGGGCGTCGAGCCGATCGCCTGGGGCGTCTACCCGCGTCGCCAGATCGTCATGCGGGCGCCGGTGAAAGGGCTTGCCGACTTCAAGGGCAAGAAGATTCGCACCGCGGGTGGTCTCGAGGCCGAGTACCTGAAGGTCTGGCATGCCGTGCCCTCGTTCGTTGTCTGGGCGGAGGTCTATCCGGCGGCCCAGCGCGGTATCGTCGACGGCGTCATGACCGCCACCGTCGCGATCGAGACGGCGAAGCTCTACGAGGTCGCCCCGTACTTCGTGAAGATCGACGGGCCCGAGAACCACTTCTACATCAGCGTCAACCAGCAGGCCTGGAAGGCGCTGCCGGCCGACCTCCAGAAGACGGTCAAGCAGGTCGGCCGCGAGTGGATGGAGAAGTGGGAGCGCATCATCGTCCGCGGTGAAGATGTCAAGGCGCTCGAGCGGATGCAGGCGAAGGGGCAGGTCAAATCCGTCGTGGCCCTGACGGAGGCCGAGCGGCGGGAGACGCGCCTGGGCGTGATCCCGGGCCTGCGCGAGTACATCAAGACCAAGATCGGGCCGGACGGCGTCGCCGCGTACGACAAGCTCCTGACGGACCTGAAGCTCAAGTAGCCAGCGTCCGGTGCGCGACCGCTTCGTCGTATTCACGGCGGCGCTGAACCGGATCAGCGCCGCCGTCGCCTGCATGGCGCTCGGCGCCCTCATCGTCCTGATCACGCTGCAGGTGGTCCGGCGGCGCCTCCTCGACGCGCCGATCGTCTACACTGACGAGGTCTCGGGCTACCTGCTGGTCGCGGTGACGTTCCTGGGCCTCGGCTACGCGCTCCAGCACGGCGACCACATCCAGGTCGCGTTCCTGACCGATCGCCTCGCGCCCAGGCGCCTCCGCTGGCTTCGCGTCGGCTGGTGCCTGATCGGGCTCGGCTTCACGGGCCTTCTCACGGTTCGTACCGCGGTGCTCGCGCTCGATAGCGCCCGCCTCGGCGCCTTCTCGATCACCTCGCAAGTCCCGCTGGCGCCGATCCAGGCCGTCGCCCCGCTGGGGTTCGCCCTCCTCTTCCTCCAGCTGGCCGCGCAGCTGGTGGACACACTTCGGTACCCGCGATGAGCTGGGAGCTGGCGGGCGCGATCTACCTGGTGGTGATGACGCTCCTGCTGGTCGGCGGTGTCTGGATTGCGATTGCGCTCGGCGTGGTGGGCGTGACGGGACTCTTGATCATCAACCCCACGCTCGTGGCGGGCATCGAGTCCGTCGCCTGGAACACGATCGAGAGCTTCGTCCTGACCGCCGTGCCCCTCTTTCTCTTCATGGGAGCGGTGATCATGAACAGCGGCGTGAGCGCCCGCTTCTACCGCGGTCTCATGCCCTGGCTTGCCCGGGTGCCCGGCGGCCTCGCCCAGTCCAACATCGTCGCGTGCAGCATCTTCGCGGCCCTCTGCGGCTCGAGCGTGGCAACGGCCGCCGCGATCGGCGCGATCGCCGTCCCCGAGATGCGGGCGCGCGGCTACGACATGCGCGTGACGACGGGCACCCTCGCGGCCGGCGGCACACTCGGCATCCTGATCCCGCCCTCGATCCCGCTCATCATCTACGGCTCCACCGTCGGCGAATCGGTCGGCCGCCTCTTCACGGCCGGCATCCTTCCGGGCATGGTCCTTACCCTCGCGTTCATGGCCTTCCTCGGGGTGCAGGTGTGGCTCCACCCGGGGCTCGTCCCCCGCGACGCAGTCGCAGTCACCTGGTCGATGCGGGTCCGGGGCCTGCTCGACCTGATGCCGATCGTCCTCCTGATCGTGCTGGTCCTCGGAGGCATCTACGCGGGCGTGATGACGCCGACCGAGGCGGCGGGCGTCGGCGCCGCGGGCGCGGTCGCCGTCGCCGCGCTGTACGGGGGGCTCACCTGGGCCGTCCTCCGGCGGAGCTTACTCGAGACGGTCCGCACCAACGCGATGATCCTCTTCATCGTGATCGGCGCCCAGATCATGTCCTTCGCGCTGGTCTCGGCGGGCATCCCGCGCGGCGTGGTCGCCGCGATCTCGGACCTGTCGGCGTCGCGCTGGATGGTCTTCACGTTCATCGTCGTCATGTATCTGGTGCTGGGCTGCCTCGTCGACGCCCTGTCCCTGATGCTCCTGACGCTGCCCGTGGTGTTCCCCATCGTGCAGGCCCAGGGCTTCGACCCGATCTGGTTCGGCGTGGTGCTCGTGATCCTGCTGGAGACCGGGCTCATCACGCCCCCCGTCGGTATAAATCTCTTCGTGATCCAAGGCATGTCGGGCGAGCCCCTCGGCCGGGTGGCGGCCGGCTCGCTCCCCTACGTCGTGCTCATGCTGCTGGGCGTCGTCCTGCTCACGTTCTTCCCCGGCCTCGCCCTTTGGCTGCCGGCGAAGATGTTCTGATCTGAGCGCGGCGGCGGTGGGCGTAGATAACATGGCCCCCATTGCCAGTCCTGGCCCGCCGCGCCCAAGGGGCTTCCCCCGGGGTCCGCCCTCGCCGGCCGCTCGGAGGTTCTTGAGGAGATCGCGGAAGGTCATGGCCAAGGTCATGGCCATGGAGAGCGCTTAGACCGGAACGCCGAGAAATGGGGCGATGACCCGCACGAACTCGTCGGGCTTCTCGATCGGCGGGGTGTGGGCACAGTCGGGGATCTCGATCAGCGCGGCGCCACCGATCCCGGCCGCCAGCTCGCGGGCCAGGGGCGGCGGGGTGGTCGCGTCGAGAGCGCCCACGATGACCAGCGTCGGGTTCGCGATCTTCGAGAGCACGGGGCGGAGATCGAGCGCGGCCAGCGCTCGGCAGGCGGTCGCGAAGTACTCGGGCCGGGCCTGGCGGAGCACGCGGGCCCGCGCCTCGACGGTGTCGGGATGGGCGGCGATGAAGGCGGCGGTGAACATGCGGCGGACGGCCGTGTCGACGACCGCGGCCATGCCCTCGCTCAGCGCCCGCTCCGCCATCCCCGTGAGCGGCGCCCGCGCCGGCTCGGGGAAGGCGGCGGCCGTGTCCACCAGGACGAGCCGGTCGAAGAGTGCGCCGTGGCGGGCCGCCAGCGCGATTCCGACGAAGCCGCCGAACGACATCGCCACCAGGTCGGTGGCCCGGCCGAGCGCGAGGGCGGGAAAAAGCAGGGCCAGCCGGTCGGCGTAATCTTCGATGGCGGGCCCGGCCGGGCTCGACTCGCCGAACCCGGGCAGGTTCACCAGCGTGAGCCGCCGATGACCGGCGAGGGTCGGCACCACAGCGTCGAACGCGGTCCGGTCGGTGAGAAGTGAGTGGAAGAGGACGAGGTCGCGCCCGCGTCCCCTCTGCTCCACGTCGAACTGGATCCCGGTCGCGACTCTGACGATGGGCACGGATGGCTCCTCAGTGCACTCCGAGGTGCTGGGCGAGGAAGGTGTCGTCTTCACGGATGGCGTCGGGCGCCCCCTCGTAGACGACGCGGCCGCTATTGAGGATGACCACGTCGTCGGCGATGCCGAGCGCCAGCCGCGTGTTTTGCTCGACGAGGACGATCGAAAAGCGCTGGTCCTTCAAGCGGAGCAGGACCCGGCGAACCTCGGCGACGAGGGATGGCGCCAGGCCCTCCGAAGGCTCGTCGAGGAGGAGCACACGCGGATTGGTCATGAGGGCGCGCCCGATGGCGAGCATCTGCTGCTCGCCGCCCGAGAGCGTGCCGGCGGGCTGGCGAGCCCGCTCGTGCAGGCGCGGGAAGATCGCGTACACGTCGTCCTCGCCCCAGGCCGTCCGGTCACCGACGCCCCGCCGGGCCACAACAGCGAGGTTCTCGGCGACGGTGAGGCTGGGGAAGATGCGGCGCCCCTGGGGGACGAGCCCGAGGCCTCGGCGGGCGATCGTCTCGGCGCCCCGGCGGGCGATGGCCTCGCCGAAGAGACGGATCTCGCCGGAGCGGGGCGGTGTGAAGCCGATGATGGCCCGGATCGTCGTGGTCTTGCCGGCGCCGTTGCGCCCGAGCAGCCCGAGCAGCCGGCCCGTCCGCAGCGTGAACGACACGTCGTGCAGGACGTGGGCGTCGCCGTAGAAGGCGTTGACGCCCTCGAGGGCCAGGGCCTCACTCGCCAAGGTAGATCTCCCTGACCCGCGGATTGGCCACGATCTCGCCCCGGGTGCCCTCCATGATCACCTGCCCGTAGTGGAGCACGGTGATGCGCTCGGCGAAGGAGAGCGCCACGTCCATGTCGTGCTCGATCATGAGCACGGTGACCTCGCGCGGGATAGCGCCAAGCACGGCCTGCATGTCGCGGCGCTCCTCGCGCGAAAGTCCGGCGAACGGCTCGTCGAGCAGCAGGAGCCGCGGCGCCTGGGCCAGCGCCATCGCGATCTCGAGCCGCCGCTGCTCGCCGTAGGCCGTCTCCATCACCGGCTTGCCGGCGCTGGCGGCGAGGCCGACGCGGCCGAGCACTGCGCGGGCCCGCTTCCAGAGGCTGGGGTGGGCGCTGAGCGCGGTCAGCGGATCCCAGCGCCGCGGCGACACGCCGAGCAGCGCCAGCACGACGTTCTGGGCCAGCGTGCTTCGCGGGAAGAGCGTGATGATCTGGTAGGTGCGGCCCACGCCGAGGTGGGCGCAGCGGTCGGGCCGCCCCCGGGCCACGTCGCGACCGAAGACACGGATCGCGCCGCCGTCGGGCCGAAGCTCTCCGGTGATCAGGTTGAACAGGGTGGTCTTGCCGGCGCCGTTCGGGCCGAGGAGGAGACGGCGCTCGCCTTCGGCCACGGCCAGGCTGACGCCGTTGATGGCCGGCAGGCCCCCGAACGACTTCCTCAGCTCGTTGATTTCGAGCGCGTGTGCCATAGGCGGTGGAGGCCGGGGCCGAGGCCTTCCGGCATGAAGACCACGATGAGGACGAAGACGGCGCCGAGCAGCATCACCCAGCGCGTGATGTAGGCGCTCACGACGTTCTTCAGGATCACCACGGTGGCGGCGCCGATGATCGGGCCCAGCAGGGTGCCGGCGCCACCCGAGATCACCATCAGGAGGACTTCGGCGGAGTTGGTGAGGTTGAGGGTCTGGGGGCCGATGAACTGGTTGTAGTAGACGAAGAGGATCCCGGCCACGCCGGCGCCGGTACCGGCGAAGACGAAGGTGATCCAGTTGACCATCCAGACGTTGTGGCCGAGCGCGCTCATGCGCCGGGGCTGGTCGCGCGTGCCCTGCACGGCGGCGCCCAGCGGCGATCTGACGTAGAGGGCAATGGCGGCCGCCGTCGGCGCGGCGATCGCCAGGGTGAAGTAGTAGAAGGCGCCCGGTGAGGTGAGGTCGAACCCGAAGGGCTGCGGCCGGGTGAGGCCGGTGATCCCGTTGTCGCCGCCGGTGAGCGACACCCATCGGTAGGCGATGCCCCAGAGGATTTGGCCGAGCGCCAGCGTGATCATGAGAAAAGCCAGCCCGGTGCCGCGGAGCGCCAGCACGCCGAAGCAGGCCGCCGTGGCCGTCGTCACTGCCAGCGCGACCAGCGCGGCGGCGAGGTGGCCGAGCCCGCCCAGGGTGGTGAGCCAGGCGACGGCGTAGGCCGCCACACCGAGGTAGGCGGCATGACCGAGCGAGGTGAGCCCGGCGTAGCCGACGAGCAGGTTGAGGCTCGACGCGAAGACCGCCGCGATGAGGATCTGGCTCGCGACGTTGACGTAGTAGGGCGAGGGGATGAGCGGCACGAGCAGCAGGGCCACGGCGAAGACGGGGGCTCCGAGTTTCACGCCGCGCGCGTGCCGAAGAGGCCCCGGGGGCGGAGGACGAGGACGAGGACCATCGGCAGGAAGAGGATCACGTAGGCGAGGTCGGGCAGGAGGGTCTGGCCGAACGTGTAGACGAAGCCGATGATGAAGCTGCCGACGAAGGCGCCGAGCAGGCTGCCGATCCCGCCCAGGATCACGACGACGAGGGCCAGCGGCAGCATGTCGGTGTCGAGGCCCGGGTACACGGAGAGGATCGGCCCGCCCAGCACCCCGCCCATTCCGGCCAGCGCCGCGCCCAGGCAGAACACGGTGGTGAACAGGCGCGACACCGGCAGCCCCATGCCGGCCGCCATCTCCATGTCGTCCACGCCGGCCCGGATCATAGCGCCGACGCGGGTGCGCTCGAGCCCCAGCCAGAGGGCGAGGGCGACCAGGAGCGCGATCACCACCACCACCAGGCGGTAGAAGGGGAAGACGAAGCCGAACGCCCGCACCGCCCCGCCGAGCGCGGCCGGGACGGGCAGCGGCATCGGGTCGCCGCCCCAGATCCAGAGGCACCCGTCGGCGATGATGAAGGCGAGGCCGAGCGTCACCAGCACCTGGGCGAGCGTCCGCTGGGCCGGCGGGCGCGCGGCGAGCCGACGCAGGATCAGCCGCTCGACGAGGCCGCCGAAGAGGGCGACGGCGAGGCCGCCCGCCAGCAGCGCGGTCGCGAAATCGAGCCCGGCCCCGAGCGCCGAGAGCCCGACGTAGGCGCCGAGCATGAAGTAGGCGCCGTGGGTGAGGTTGGCCACCCGCATGAGGCCGAAGATCAGGGAGAAGCCGGAGGAGAGCAGGAAGAGGAGGCCGCCGAGGGCGAGGCCGTTCAGGCTCTGGATCACCCAGAACGCCATCGCCGGGCGGCCTCCTCGTTTCCGCCGACTACTCGATGTTCTTGGCTGGCGGGAAGTCCCGAGAGTAGACCGGGTTGGCCAGGAATGCCTTGGGGGCGTATGTCCAGAACTGGCTCGTCTCGGGGTAGGTGTGGATCACGCTGTTCACGAGGCGGCCGTCCTTTCGCTCGACCTTGCGGATGTACATGTTCATGATCGGGTTCCCGTACTCGTCGAGCCGCATGGGCCCGATGGGGCCCTCGGTCAGGCGTACCCTGCGAAGCGCCTTCATGAAGGCCGGCTTGTCCTCGATCTTGCCGTTGACGACCTTGAGCGCGGCCTCCAGGAAGAGCCCGGCCGTGTAGGCGCCGGCGGTGTAGTAACCGGGGTCGGCCTTGAACTCGGCGCGCACCGCGGCCACGAACTTGCGGTTGGCCGGCGTGTCGTTGGCGGCCGAGTACCAGCCGGCGCTGAGGGCGCCGAGCGCCTCGTCACCCATCGACTTCAAGATCCCCTCGTCGGTGTTGGTCATGTTGCCCAGCACCGGGATCTTCCCCTTGAGACCGTACTCCGCGTACTGCTTGAGGAAGCGGAGGCCATTGGCGCCGGCGAAGCCCGTGTAGAGCGCGTCCACGTTGGGCTTGATCTGGGCGATGTAGGAGCCGTAGTCGGCGACGTTGAGCGGCGGCCAGAGCTTCTGGACGACCTTGCCCCCGTTGTCCTCGAAGACGCGCTGGAAGCCCGAGGTGCCCTCGTGGCCGTAGGCGAAGTCGTCGGCGATGGTGGCCATCCGCTTGTAGCGGAGCACCTTGGCGGCGTACTCGCCGATCGGCTGGGTGACCTGGGCCGAGGTACCGACGGCGCGGATGAACCACGGGTTGAGCTTGCGCTGGGTCAGGTCCTCGGCGGCAGCCGATGACGAGATGATCGGCACCTCCACCTGCTTGATGTAGTCGTTGATGGCGAGCGCCTCGAAGGCGGCCAGCGGCCCGATGATGATGTGGGCGCGGTTGCGCTCGACCAGCTCCTGAGTCTTGGTTTTGGTGAGCGCGGGCTGGCCGGCCGTGTCGGCGTAGATCACCTCGAGCTTGCGACCGGAGAGCGTCCCGTTCCGCTCCTTGATGAAGATCTGGAAGCCCTCCTCGAGCTGGCGGCCGCCGGCGGCGAGGGGTCCGGAGCGCACGGTGAGGAAGCCGACGCGGATCGGCTCCTGGGCCAGGGCCACGGCCGGGGCGGCTACCAGCATCGAGAGCAGGACGAGGACGAAGAATCGTCTAGTCATGATGACCTCCTGGAAGTGGCGCGGATGGCCGCCCACACGCGGGGCGGGGTGAGCGGCATGTCGAGATGGGTGACGCCGAGCGGGCGCAGCGCGTCGAGCACGGCGTTGACGACCGCCGGCGTGGAGCCGATGGTGCCGGCCTCGCCGCAGCCCTTGGCACCGAGCGGGTTCACCGGACTCGGGGTCTCCACGCGGTCGAGCTCGAAGCTCGGCAGCGCATCCGGCTTGGGCGCCGCGTAGTCCATGAGCGACGCCGTCAGGCACTGGCCGGAGTCGTCGTAGACCATGTGCTCCCACAGCGCCTGGCCTATCCCCTGGGCGAGCCCGCCGTGGATCTGGCCTTCGACGAGCATCGGGTTGATCACGCGGCCACAGTCGTCGACGGCGACCAGGCGGAGGAGACGCACCACACCGGTGTCGGGATCAACCTCGACGACCGCCACATGGGCCCCCGAGGGATACGTGAAGTTGGACGGGTCCCATAGCGTCGTGGCCTCCAGGCCCGGCTCCATGCCTTCTGGCAGCATCCGGGCAGCATACGCGGCCGCCGCCACCTCCGCCAGCGTCGCGGCCCGGCCGGGCACGCCTCTCACGCCGAATCTGCCTTGCTGCCACACCACGTCCTCCGGGGCCGCCTCCAGGATGGCGGCGGCGATCCGCCGCGCCTTGTCCAGCACCTTCTCCACCGAGACGGTGAGGGCGGGGCCGCCGACGGCGATCGAGCGGCTGCCGAAGGTGCCGATGCCGGTGGCGACGATCGCGGTGTCGCTGTGCAGCACCGTGACGTCTTCCATCGGCACGGCCAGGAGATCGGCCACGATCTGGGCGAACGCGGTCTCCAGGCCCTGGCCGTGGGGGCTCGTGCCCGTGAGCACCGTGATCTTGCCCGAGGACTCGACGCGCACCGTCCCGCTCTCCCAGCCGGGCATGGGCGTGATCTTCGAGGGGCCCACGCCGGCTGTTTCCATGAAGGTGGAGATGCCAAGGCCGAGATAGCGTCCTTGCGTGCGCGCGTGGCGTTGACGCTCGCGGAAGCCCGCGTAGCCGGCGAGCTCGAGGGCCCGGTCGAGGGCCCGCTCGTACTGGCCGGAGTCGTACACGAGGCCCGACGGCGCCCGGTACGGGAACTCGTCGGGCCGGATGAGGTTGCGGCGGCGCACCTCGGCGGGGTCGAGCTCGAGCTCACGCGCGATCTCGTCCATCGTCCGTTCGAGAAGGTACGAGGCCTCGGGCCGCCCGGCGCCCCGATAGGGCGCGGTCGCCATCGTGTTCGTGAAGACGCTGACGAGATCGTAGCTGGCCGCCGGGATCCGGTAGGGACCGGTGAGCAGCCGCCCCGTGAGCATGCCGGGGTAGGGCGTCAGGGTTTCCAGGTAAGCGCCGAGGTCGGCGAGGGTGCGACAGCGCAGCGCGAGCACCGTGCCGTCGGCGGCCACGGCGGCCTCCACGTGGTTCACCTGGCCGCGGGCCTGCGTCGTCGTGAGAAAGTCCTCGCTGCGGGTGAGCACCAGTCGCACCGGGCGCCCCAGGCGCACCGCCGCGAAGGCGCACAGGACCTCGTCGCGGTAGAAGCCGATCTTGCAGCCGAACCCGCCGCCGATGTTCGGCGCGATCACCCGCACCGCCGACTCCGGCAACCGGAGGATCTCGGCCAGGCCCGAGCGGAACCGGTGGGGCGTTTGGGTGCCGGCCCACACCGTGAGCATCCCTGCCCGGTATTCGGCCAGGCAGCCCCGCGGTTCCACGGCGAGCCCGACGAGCCGCTGGTTGACGAGGCGTAGCCGCACCACCCGGTGGGCGCGGGCGAAGGCACCCTCGACGTCGCCGTCCGCCCACGACCACCGCAGCGCCACGTTGTCGGGATGGTCGGCGTGCACGCGCGGCGCCTCCGGCGCCAGCGCGGCCTCGGGGTCCACGGTCGCCGGAAGCGGCTCGTACTCAACCGCGATCAGGTCGAGCGCATCGGCGGCCACGTAGCGGTCGACGGCCACGACCGCGGCCACCGGCTCGCCGACGTACCGTACGGTGTCGCGGGTGAGCAGCGGGCGCGGCGGCCGGCGCGCGGTCGGCGGGATGCCGACGGCCGGCTCGGGCTCGACGCGGCCCTCGAGGTCGCGAGCAGTGAAGATGGCCAGCACGCCCGGCAGCGCGGCGGCCCGCGTCACGTCGATCGCGAGCAGGCGGGCGTGGGCGTGCGGCGAGCGCAGCGCCGCCATCGCGGCCGAGTGCGGCAGCACGAGATCGTCTACGTAGCGGCCGGCGCCACTGACGAGGGTCGGATCCTCGCGCCGGCGCACCTCGGCGCCGATGAGCGAGCGAGTCGTGGCGCCGATCATCTCAGGCGGCGAGCCAGGCGGCGCCGCAGCCGGCAGCCGTTCGGGGACGGGCTCGTAGGCGGGCACCTCGCCCTTCACGCCGGGCAGCGCACCCGGCACGGCGATCCAGTTGCGGATCTCCGGGCCGCCGTTGCCGCCGTCGCGCTCGATGTCGTTCGTGGAGAGCGTAGATAACACAACCCCATTGTCAGTCCTGGCCCGCCGCGCCCGAGGGGCTTCCCCCGGGGTCTGCCTCGGGCCTTCCCTGGCACAGTGCGGATAATCCGCCTCCCACCTGGGCCGATCCTGCCAGAGCGGGGTTCAGTGGTCAAATCGGGGTCTTGAATCTGGGTCTTGAATCACCGCGTGGTCCTTCGCTGCGGCGAGCGATCATCTCTCGGGTAGAGCTCGTGGTAGATGTTGCGCCCCCGCGTCTCGCGCAGGAGCAGGCTCAGCCCCGCCGCCAGCAGCACGAACACTGCGCAGACCTTGAAAGCGCCCGCATAGGCCGCCGCGGGGTAGACGCGCGCGCCCTCGACCATCGCGCCGGTCCAGCCGCCGTCGAGCACGCGGCCGACGTACTTCTGGGTCAGCGCGGCGCCGAGGAAGCCTCCCATGTTCGCGACCGCCACCGCGGTGCCCGCCAGATGCGGCGGGTTGACTTCACGTCCGATCGGCCAGGTCAGCACGAAGGCCCCGCCCACCACGCCCATGCCGAAGAGGATCAGCGCCATTCCCCAGAGCGGCAGTGCCCCGGCCGTGAGCGCGAGCGCCGCCCAGAAGAGAAAGAGGCAGAAGCAGAGCACGGTGTAGGGGAGCTTGCGCCGGCGCAGGACCTGGTCGGAGAGATAACCTGTGAGCGGCGCCGTGAAGAGGAGGGCGAACGATACGGCCGAGGCATAGGTCGCGGCCTTGGTCGTCGGCAGCGCGTAGATATCGTGGAGGAACGGCACGACCCAGAGCATGAGGTTGCCCATGGCCGCGTAAAGGAAAAAGAAGGCAAGGAAGGGTGGCCACGTGTGGCGGTTGCTCAGCACCTGGACCATGCCCCGGAGCACCGCGCCGAGTTTCGGTGACGGCGCCGTCGCCGCGGCGGCGCCCGCCGGGTGGTCGCGGACGACGAGGTAGCACGTCGCGGCGCCGATGAGCGTCAGCGCGGCGATCGTCGTGAAGGCGCCGCGCCAGCTCGTGAGCGCGACCAGCGCAGCCAGGGGCGCGGTGCCTCCGAGCGCTCCGAGCACGCCAACGGTGGCCGACACGGCTGAGAGCGTGCCGAAGTGGGAGGGCGGGAACCAGTTTGCGGCAACCTTGAGGCAGCCAATGAAGGTAACCGTCGCGCCCGCGCCGACGAAGAACCGCCCGGTCATGAGCACGTTCTGCGAGGCCGCCATGCCCATCGCCAGCGAGCCCAGCCCCATGACGGCGCTGCCCGCTGCGACCACGCGGCGGACCCCGAAGCTATCGATCAAGAGGCCGGCGGGGATCATGAAGCCCGCGTACGCATAGAAGTACATGGCCGAGAGCAGGCCGACGATCTCGCCGCTCGCGCCGAACGCCTGCATGATGTCCTTGACGATGACGCCCGGGGCGACGCGGTGCAGGAACGCCAAGAAGAAGACGAAGGCGGGGATGCCCCACATCAGCCAGGGGAGCCGGGCGGCAGGCGCGTCCACGCCCTACCGGGTCCAGAAGCCCGCGGGGTCGCAGGCGCATACGATCTCGAGCTCCGCTGCCGTCGCTATCGCCGTTTGGCGGCAGCCGTCCGCCACGCGCAGGTCCCAGCCAGTGGCGGCCGTGACTGCTTCCACGCTCTGCCCCGAATGCCAGGAAGCCAGGACGAAGGGGCCGATCGTCCCCAGGGCATGCGTGCGCTTGGCGAAGGCGACCGCCAGGAGCGGCAGCCGCATGCCGACGAAAACCAGGTCGCCGTCGCGAATCTCGCGTCCCGCGGCGATGACCATCAGCTCGCGCTCCGTGTACTCCGGCATGTATTAGTGGAGCACGAAGGGCTTGGCGCCGGAGGCGGCGTAGGGATGGCGGCGAATCGCTTCCTCGTTGATCTCGACGCCGAGCCCCGGGCCCGACGGCACCTCGACGTGGCCGTCGCGCGCATGGATGGGCTGCCTCAGGAAGGACGTCTCGTGCTCGCCCGTCGGGAACTCCACGGGCATCGCCCCGCCCCAGGTCGCCGCGACATGGAGCGTTGCCGCGAGTCCCGGGCCGAAGTAGAAGGAGTGCGGCGCGATGGGCAGGTTGGCCGCCTGGGCGAGCGTGGCGATCTTCTTGAACTCCGTGATGCCACCGACCTTGGTGATGCTGGGCTGGAGGATGTCGCCCGCCCGGCGCTCGATGATCTCGCGAAAGCCGTAGAGCGTTGACTCGTTCTCGCCCAGCGCGATGGGCGTGTCGGTGGCCCGCGCCACTTCGGCCAGACCCGAGTAGTCCTCGGGCGGCCACACGGGCTCCTCGAACCAGAAGAGCCGGTACGGCTCGAGCGCCCGCGCCGTGTCGATGGCTTCGGCGGGAGTCCAGGGACAATTCACGTCGAGCATCAGCTCCACATTCGCCCCCACGGCCTCGCGCGCGGCGCGGACCGAGGCCACGTCGGTCTGGTGGAGCTTGAGCATGGTGAAGCCCTGGGAGACGAAGCCTTTGCAGGCGGCCGCCACGTCCTTGGGCGAGTCGTAGCGCATGAGGCTCGCGTACACGGGCAGGGTGGGACGTGTCGCGCCTCCCAGGAGCGCATGGACGGGCGCGTTCAGCGACTTGCCGAGCAGATCCCAGAGGGCGATGTCCACGCCGCTGATGGCGAACATCGCCAGCCCCCGCCGGCCGTAGATCATGGTGCCGCGGTGCATGAGATCCGCCAGGTGCTCGATCCTGAGCGGGTCCTGGCCGATCAGCAGCGGCGCCAGGCTCTCCTCGATCACGTTGCAGACAGCGAGCGGCGCGCCGTAGGCGAAGGCCTCGCCCACGCCCGTGAGCCCCGCGTCGGTCCTGACGCGCACGACGATCTGCTTGCGCGTGGCCGCGGTCCAGGGCGAGGGAGGGGCGAGAGGCTTCATCGGGATGGCGAGACAGATCGCTTCGACGGCCGTGATCTTCATGGGCTCAGGCTCCGTAGTCGAGAGGTTCAGAGAGGCGCTGAGTCTTCACCCGCACGGTTTCGCGGGCTTCGGGACCCAGCGTCGAGAGAAAGACCTTCCAGTCGGCGACACCGTAGACCCAGCGGTCGAGCCAGGCCCGCGCGCTTCTTTTCTTAAAGGTAGGGTTCGAGTCGAGCAACCCCGTGCCCAGGAGCGAGCGCGTCGGGATATAGCACACCGAGGCGCCGTCGGGCACGAAGCGGCCCACGGCCTCTTGCATGGACATGAGCCTGGAGACGGGCACCCGATCATCTTACTCGACCGGGCAAGCCTCCGGCCATGACTGCCACGACGACATGGGATCCCGCCGCGGGAGACGGCTACTTGCCCAAGACGGTGACGGTGCTCTTGCCGCCGCTCACGGTGAGGAGCGCGGCCGACGGCGAGAAGTGCGTGCCCTGCAGCGTGTGCGCGATCGGTGGCTTGACATGCGCGCTCGCGGCTAGCTAGAATCCAGCGCCCCCATGAGCGACCAGGGCTGGATCGGGAAGTCGGTCAAGCGTGTCGAGGACTACCGGCTTCTCACCGGGCGCGGCACCTACATCGATGACCACCCGCCCGTCGCCAACCTCCGCCACGCCGCCATCGTCCGTTCGCCTCACGCCCACGCGCGGATCCTCGGCTACGATCTTTCCGCCGCGCTCGCGATGGACGGCGTCGTCGGCGCGATCACGGGCGCGGACGTCCTCAAGCACTCGAAGCCCTTCTCCGTGGGCGTCACGGCGCCCGTCCAGTATTTCTGCGCGGCGACCGACAAGGCGCGCTTCGTCGGCGAGCCCGTGGCCGTCGTCGTGGCGCGCGACCGTTACGTCGCCGAGGACGCCGCGGATCTGGTGCGGGTGAGCTACGAGCCGCTGCCGGCGGTCGTGGACCCGGAGCGCGCGCTCGAGCCCGACGCGCCCGTTCTCCATGAGGCGGTCGGCTCGAACCTGGCGAACAACCGGCGGCTCGTGTACGGCGATCCGGACCGGGCGTTCCGAGACGCCGACGTCGTCATCAAGGAGCGCTTCAGGTTCCCGAAGTACGGCTCGACGCCGATCGAGACGTACGGCATCATCGCCCGGTGGGACGCGCTCGACGGCGTCTGCACCGTGTGGTCGAACTTCATGGGGCCGTTCATCATGCACCCGCTCACGGCGCGGGTGCTGGGCCTGCCCGGCAACAAGCTCCGCTTCATCGTCCCGTCGGACATCGGCGGGAGCTTCGGCATCAAGTCGATGATCTATCCGTACGTCGCGCTGATCGCGCTCGCCTCCAAGCTGACCGGCGTCGCCGTGAAGTGGATCGAGGACCGCCACGAGCACCTCATGGCCTCCTCGACCGGCACGGACCGCGTGGCCTATCGCGAGTTGGCGGCGACGAACGATGGGACGATCCTCGGCATGCGCTTCAAATGGCTCGATAATGTCGGCGGGTATATCCGCAGCCCGGAGCCGGGCTGCAGCTTCCGTCCGACGGGCAACTTCGTCGGGCCCTACCGATTCCAGAACCTCGAAGTCGATGCTTCGACGGTGATGACGAACAAGTGCCTCACGGGGCCGAACCGCGGCTACGCGTGCGGCCACCTCTACTTCGAGACCGAAGGCATGATGGACCGCCTCGCCGACAAGCTCGGGCTCGATCCCGTCGAGGTGCGGCGGAAGAACCTGATCCCGGCATCAGCCATGCCGTACCGGACCCCGACGGGTGGCCTCTACGACAGCGGGGACTATCCGAAGACCTTCGACAAGGTGCTCGAGATCGCGAAGTACGACGAGCTCCGGCGCGAGCAGGCGAAAGCGCGCGCGGCCGGACGCTACTTCGGCATCGGCCTGGCGCTGGCGGTGGACCCGTCGGTCTCCAACATGGGCTACGTCGCGACGGCGCTCGACCCGCAGTTCCGCGCCAAGCCCGAGTACCTGCCGAAGTCGGGGGCGGTGGAGTCGGCAACGGTGAAAGTGGACCCGCTCGGCCGCGTCATCGCGATCCTCGGCACGACGCCCCAGGGCCAGGGCCACGAGACGATCGTCTCCCAGATCGTCGCCGACGAGCTCGGCCTCGCCCCCGAGGACGTCACGGTCGTGGACGAGATGGACACGTTCACGCGCGTGTGGTCGATCTCGTCGGGCACCTACTCGAGCCGCTTCGGCTCCGTGGGGACGAGCGCGGTCGCGCTCGCCGCGCGCAAGCTCAAGGCGAAGCTCGTCGAGTACGCGGCCCATTTGATGGACATGCCGCCGGAGCAGCTGGAGTTCAGGGACGGCGCGGTCAGGGCGAAGCGGGGGAAGGGGCCGTCGTACTCGGTCAAGGACCTCGCCGGGCGCGCCCACTGGAACACGGAGTCGATCCCGGAGGGGATGGAGCCGGGGCTCCAGGCGACGGCCGTGTTCGGCTTCACGGTGGCGAAGGCGGTGGATGCCGAGGACCGCGTGAACTCCTCCAACACCTACGGCTTCATCGCCGAGCTGATGGCGGTCGAAGTGGACCCGGAGACGGCGGCGATCAAGATCCTCCGCTACGTCACGGTCCACGACGCCGGGACGATCATCAACCCGATGATCGCCGAGGGCCAGATCTACGGCGGCGCCCTTCACGGTCTCGGCGGCGCGCTCTACGAGGAGCTCGCGTACGACGAGGACGGCCAGCTCCTCACCGGGACCTTCATGGACTACCTCGTGCCGACGGCGAGCGAGGCGCCCACGATCGAGATCGCCCACGTCGTCTCGCCCTCGCCGCTCACGCTGCTCGGCTCCAAGGGCCTCGGCGAGTCCTCGTCCATGACCGTACCCGCGGTGATCGCCAGCGCCGTGAGCGAGGCCCTGGCGCCGCTCGGGATCAGGATCAACGAGCTGCCGATGACGCCCTCAAAGCTATGGAAGGCGATTGAACGGGCGGGTCGGAGCCACGCCGCAACTACAGCAGGCCACCCACGGTCAAAGCCGGGCTTGCGGACCCCGTTACAATGAAGCCCCCGAAATTCGACTACCACGCGCCGACGACCGTCGAGCAGGCGCTCGAGCTGCTCGGTCGCTACGGCGGCGACGCGAAGGTCCTGGCGGGCGGCCAGAGCCTCATGCCACTCCTCAATTTCCGGCTGAGCCGCCCGGCTGCGCTCGTGGACCTGAACCGGATCCCGTCGCTCGCCTACGTCAGGGAGCAGGACGGGCAGGTGAGGTTCGGCGCGATGACGCGGCAGCGGACCATCGAGTTCTCGCCGGTCGTCCGGGAGCGCGTGCCGCTCCTCGGCGAGGCCACGCGCTGGGTCGGCCACCTGCCGATCCGCACGCGCGGCACGATCGGCGGCTCGATCGCCCACGCCGACCCGGCGGCCGAGTGCCCGGCCGTGCTCACCGCGCTCGAGGGCGAGGTGGTCGCGCGCGGCCCCAAGGGCGAGCGCATCGTCAAGGCGAAAGACCTCTTCCAGACGTACCTCGCGACGAGCCTCACACCCGACGAGATCCTGGTCGAGGTGCGGATGCCGGCGATGCCCGCCGGCGCCGGATACGCGTTCGAGGAGTTCGCTCGGCGCCACGGCGACTTCGCGATCGTCGGGATCGCCGCCGTGATCGTGAAGGACGGCGCGCGCTGCGCGCTCGCGCGGCTGGCTACGGCGGGAACGGGCCCGGTACCCGTCCGCCTGCGCGCGGCCGAGGAGATCCTCGAGCGCGATGGCTTCTCCGACGCCGCGATCGAGGCCGCGTCCCGGCAGGTCTGCGAGCTCGTAAGCCCAGACTCCGACATCCACGCTTCAGCCGACTACCGCCGCCACCTCACCGGCGTGCTTACGAAGCGCGCCCTCAAGCGCGCGCTGGGAGTTGCCCGTGTCTGACCTGGTCACCGTGCGCCTCAAGGTCAACGGTATCGAGTGCGAGGGCCGCTGCGAGCCGCGCAAGCTCCTGGTGGACTTCCTCCGGGAGGACCTCGGCCTCACCGGAACCCACGTCGGCTGCGAGCACGGGATCTGCGGCGCCTGCACGATCATGCTGAACGGCGAGGCGGCGCGCTCGTGCATCATGCTCGCGGTGCAGGCGGACGGCAGCGAGATCCTGACGGTCGAGGGCCTGATGCAGAACGGCAAGCTCCACCCGCTGCAGGAGGCCTTCCGCGAGCACCACGGGCTCCAGTGCGGCTTCTGCACGCCGGGCATGCTCATGACGGCGCTCGATTTCCTCAAGACGAACCCGTCGCCGACCGAGGCCGAGGTGCGCGAGGGCATCTCCGCCGTCCTCTGCCGCTGCACCGGGTACCAGGGCATCGTCAACGCCGTGCGGGCCGCGGCACGGACGCTCGGCGGCGCCGCCAAGGGGGAGAGCGGCACGTGACGGGGGAGGCAGGCGGCGGCCGAGCGTACCTCGAGATCCCGCCGCAGCTCAACCTCGGCGAGTGGGTGGTGGATCGCCACGTCCGGGAAGGCCGCGGCGGCCAGCCGGCCGTCCACGCGGGCGATCGGATCTACTCCTACGCGGACCTGCGCCGGCTCTCCAATCGAGTCGCCAACGCGCTCGGCGGGCTCGGGATCGGCCGCGGAGACCGGGTACTCCTGCGCCAGGGTACGAACCTCGACTGCCCGGGCCTCGCACTCGGCTACTACCGCGACCCGGAGCGCTGGGCCGGCGTCAACCGGGGCGGCTGGTACTACACCAAGGACTTCGCCTCCGTGGACGAGGACGGCTACTACTGGTACGTCTCGCGCTCGGACGACCTCATCAAGAGCCGCGGCTACATGATCTCGCCCAGGGAGGTGGAGTCGGCGCTCATGGAGCACGCGGCCGTGCTCGAGGCCGGGGTCGTCGGGGTGTCGGATCCGGTGATCGGCCAGAAGGTCCGCGCCTATGTCACGCTCAAGCCGGGGGTCGCCGCGTCGCCCGACCTCGCCGAGGGCCTCAAGGCGCACACCCGGCGCGTGATCGCTCCGTTCAAGACGCCGCAGGAAGTCAGCTTCGTGCCGGAGCTGCCGAAGACGCTCACGGGGAAAGTCCTGCGGCGCGAGCTCCGGGCGCAGGGGTAGCTTATGACTGATCGCCGGCCGGGAAGGCGGGCACGGTGAGCGCGCCCGCCGCGCCGAAGCTGGTGGGTGCGCGGGTGCCGCGCCTGGAGGACCCCCGCCTGCTGACCGGGCAGGGGCGCTACGTGGACGACCATCGTCCCGCGCGCACGCTCCACGCGGCGTTCCTGCGCACGCCGCACGCCCACGCGCGCATCGTCCGCATCGACGCGGAGGCGGCCCGCGCGCTGCCAGGGGTGGCGGCGGTCCTGACCGGCGAGGACATGGCCCGCGACTGCAAGCCCGTGCGCGCCGGCTCGCGGATGCTCGCCTACAAGGTCACCTCCTTCCCGGCGCTGGCGCAGGGCAAGGTGCGCTACACCGGCGAGGCGGTGGCGATGGTCGCGGCCGAGAGCCGATACCTGGCCGAGGACGCGCTGGATTGCATCGTCGTCGAGTACGAGCCGCTCCCCGCGGTGGCCGCCATGGAGCAGGCGCTCGCGCCCGGCGCACCCGTCCTCCACGAGGAGGCGGGCGACAATCTCCTGCTCGCGCGCGAGTTCGCCTGCGGCGACGTGGACGGGGCGCTCGCGAGGGCCCACCTGGTCGTGCGCGAGCGGTTCCGCTTCCACCGGCACACGGCGGTCTGCATGGAGAACCGCGGCGCGCTGGCCGAGTACGCGAGCGCCACCGGCACCCTGACCCTGCGCTCGTCGGCGCAGTGCCCGGGGATTGTCCGCGACGTCCTCGCCGACCTCCTCGACATCCCCGAGCACCTGATCCGGGTCGTCGCCGCCGACGTGGGCGGCGGCTTCGGCGCCAAGGCCTCGCTCTACCCGGAAGAGATCGCGGTCTGCGTCATGGCGCGCAGGCTCGGGCGCCCGGTGAAGTGGATCGGCGACCGGCGCGAGGACCTGCTCGCGACCTCGCACGCCTGGGACGAGATTGTCGAGGCCGAGCTGGGCGTGGCCGCCGACGGCACCATCGTCGGCCTCCGCGCGGAGGTCATGGCCGACGTCGGCGCGTACTCGATCTACCCGTGGACGGCCGCCATCGAGCCCGTGCAGACGATCTCCTTCCTGCCCGGCCCGTACCGGATCGAGCACTACCGCGGCCGCACCCGCGGGATCGCGACATGCAAGGCGCCGCTGGGACCGTACCGCGGCGTCGGGCGCCCACCGGCGGTGTTCGTCATGGAGGGGCTCCTCGACCGCGCCGCGCGCCGGCTCGGCATGGACCCGACCGCGCTGCGCCTGCGGAACTTCATCCGCGCCGAGGACTTCCCGTACAAGTCGCCGTCCGGCATCGTCTGGGACCGGTCCTCGTTCACCGAGACGATGCTCCGCGCCCGCGAGGCGCTCGGCTGGGAAGCCGCGCGCGCCGAGGCGGCGCGGAGCCGCGCGACCGGGCGCTGGGTGGGTGTCGGCGTCGCCTCGTACGTCGAGCTGACCGGGATTGGCTCGGCGATCTCGGTGTCGCCGGGAATGCCCGTGCCCACAGGCACCGAGGCCGCGACGATCCGCGTGGATCCCGCCGGGACTGTGACCGCGGTCTTCGGCATCGCCTCCCACGGCCAGGGACTCGAGACCACGCTCGCGCAGGTCGTCGCCGACGAGCTGGGCGTGCCGATCGAGACCGTGCGCGTTGTCCACGGCGACACCGCGCTCTCGCCCTACGGCACCGGCACCTACGCGAGCCGCAGCACTGTGCTCGCCGGCGGGGCCGGCATCCTGGCCGGTCGCGACGTGCGCGAGAAGGCGCTCCGGATCGCGGCGCACCTGCTCGAGGCCCACCCGGCCGACCTCGTCGTGCAGGACGGCCGCGTGGCCGTGCGCGGCCTGCCCGACCGGAGCGTCACCGTCCGCGACGTCGCCAAGGCCGCCTACGGCGGCGTCCGGCACCTGCCGCGGGGCATGGAGCCCGGGCTCGAAGCCACGCGCTTCTACGACCCATACTACGGCACGGCGTCCAACGCGACCCACATGGCCGTGGTCGAGGTGGATCGCGAGACGTTCCACGTGCGGATCCTCCGCTACCTGGTCGCCGAGGACTGCGGGCGGATCATCAACCCGCTCGTGGTGGACGGGCAGGTGCACGGGGGCGTGGCCCAGGGCGTGGGCGCGGCGCTCTTCGAGGAGATCGTCTACGACGGCGGAGGCCAGCTCCTCACCGGCACGCTGATGGACTACCTGGTGCCGACCGCGAGCGAGGTGCCGCCGATGGAGGTGTACCACGTCGAGACCCCCTCGCCGACGACGCTCGGCGGCTTCCGGGGGATGGGCGAGGGCGGGACGATCGGCGCGCCGGCGGTGATCGCCAACGCCGTCAGCGACGCGCTCGCCGAGCTCGGGATCGAGGTCAACGAGCTGCCGTTCTCGCCCGAGCGGCTCTTCCGGCGAATCGTGGGGGGATCATGAATCTCGGGCTTGCGGGCAAGGTGGCGCTGGTCACGGGAGCGGGGCGGGACATCGGCCGCGAGATCGCGCTCGCGCTCGGGAGGGAAGGGGCGGCGGTGGCCGTCAACTACTCGAAGTCGCGAGACGCCGCCGAGGCCACGGCGGAGGAGATCCGCGCGGCCGGCGGCCGGGCCCTGGCCGTCGGGGCTGATGTCACCGATGACGGGGCCGTCCGGCGGATGGTCGAGCGCGTGGGCGCCGAGCTGGGCCCCATCGACGTCCTCGTCAACAACGCGGGCATGGTCCGCCGGAAGTTCTTCCTTGAGACCACGCCGCAGGAGTGGCGCGCGCAGATCGACGTCGGCCTCTACGGCGTACTCCACTGCTGCCACGCGGTCGCCCCGGGCATGGTTGACCGCAAGGGCGGCCGCATCGTCAACATCGCCGGCGACTCGGCGCGAGTCGGCCAGGCACAGCTCAGCATCACGGCGGCCGCCCGCGGGGGCGTGCTGACCCTCACCCGCACGCTCGCGCGTGAGCTCGGGCGCGCCAACGTCACGGTGAACGCGGTGACGTTCGGCTGGGTCGAGACGGGCCACGCCGACCGGGGCTTCTGGGACGCCAACCGCGAGAAGATCCTCCAGGCCTACCCGATCAAGCGCCTCGGACGGCCCGACGACATCGCGCCGCTGGTGGCGTTCCTCGCCTCGGACCTGGCCTCCTGGATCACCGGCCAGACCATCAGCGTCAGCGGCGGCTACACCACGATATGACACCACGGGTTCCTGTCTCAGGCCACCCGCGGCGCGCGCCGAACTCGCGGCCCCCGCTGCGATAGATGGCAGACCTACGCGTCGACGGTGCCGACTGGCTTCTCACCGTTGACCGCGACCGGCGGATCCTCCGTGACGGCGCCGTTGCCGTCGCCGACGGCCGGATCGTCGCCGTCGGGAAGACCGCGGAGGTCGCCGCGCAGCACCCGGCGCCGCGCGTGATCTCGGCGCGCGGCAAGGTCGTGACGCCCGGGCTGATCGACAGCCACATCCACTCGACCTTCCAGATGAGCCGCGGGCTCGCCGACGAGGTCGGCAGCAAGCAGTTCCTCTTCGAGCGCATGTACCCCTACGAGGCGGCGCTCGACGAGGAGGACGCGGTCGCCTCGATCCGGCTCTGCGTGCTCGAATTGCTGAAGAACGGCGTGACGACGTTCATCGACGCCGGCAACTACCAGCCGCGCCTCACCGCCGAGGTCGCGGGCGCGGCGGGCATGCGCTGCGTCGTCGCGCGCTCGAGCTTCGACGTTGCCGCCTCGGCGATGGGCGTGCTGCCGCCCGCGTTCATCGAGACGACCGAGCAGTCTCTCGATCGGGCCGAGGAGACCGTGCGGCGACTGCACGGAAGCCACGGTGGGCGCGTGCACGCATGGCTCCAGTTCCGCGGGCTCAACAACTCGACCGACCGGCTGATCGTGGAACTCAAGCGCCTGGCTGACCGCCACGGCGTCGGCGTCCAGACGCACGCGTGTTTCGCACGCGACACGATGGAGTCCTCCAAGGCCAGACACGGCGTGACGGAGATCGAGCGGCTGGCGCGCCTCGGCGTGCTCGGGCCGAACGTGCTGCTGATCCATGTCGGCTGGGCAACCGACGCGGAGCTCGAGCTGCTGCGGCGGCACGACGTCAAGTGCGTGGCCGCGCCCTCCTCGAGCTTCCACAACGCCTATGGTAACATCGCCCACGGCCACGTCCCCGAGCTGCTCGAGGAGGGCGTCGCCGTCGGCCTCGGCTCGGACCACGCCTCGTCGGGCGTGGTGGACCTCTGCCAGGAGATGTTTCTGGTCGCCGGCGGTTACAGGGAGATCCGCACGAGCCCCACGGTGCTCCCGCCCGAGCGCGTCCTCGAGATGGCGACGATGAACGGCGCGCGCTGCGCCCAGCGGGCGGGGGAGATCGGCGCGCTCGAGGTGGGCCGCCGCGCTGACCTGGTCCTGTTCGATGCCGCGCGGCCGGAGTGGCAGCCGCTCTACAACCCGGTCGCGAACCTCGTCTACAGCGCGACGGGCCGGAGCGTGGACACCGTGATCGTGGACGGGCGCGTGCTGGTCGAGGGCGGGCACGCGCTGACGCTCGACGAGGGCGCGATCATCGAGGAGGCGCGCCGCCGGGCGCCCGGCATCCTCGCCAAGACGAAGCTCGCGGCGCTGGTGGCCCCGAAGTGGCCGGTAAGCTGACGCCGGCGGGCTGACCCCGGCCAGAAAGAAGGAAACGGACGTGGCGTACACGGAGAAGATCACGTGGCAGGGGAGGAGCCTCACGCTGGCGCGCGAGGAGCCGCCGGCGAAGGTGGCTGACGTGGGGGGCGACGGTGTGCGGCTCGAGACGCTGGACGTCACCGACGCAGCGGTGCGCCCGAGTAACCAGGACGCCGCCGAGGGCACGCCGCTCCCGGTCTTCCAGGCGCCGGGCGTGCGGGTGGACGTCTCCAAGCGCTACCGGGCACCGATGGGGTTCTGGCACCGCAACATGGAACACGACGAGCTGATCTTCTGCCACAAGGGCGGGATGATCTGGGAGACCGAGCTCGGAACGGTCACGCTCCGGGCGGGCCAGATGCTCCTGATCCCGCAGGGCGTGGCCCATCGCGCGGTGCCGCCCGAGGGCGGCGGCGAGAACATCCTGATCGAGCTGAAGATCGCGCCCACGGCCAAGAAGGTGTTCCCCTGATGCCCGTCGTCGACTTCCACATCCACGCCTACGACTGGCCGATCAGCGGCCCCGCGTCGTTCGTCCAGTTCATGGACCGCGAGATGGCGCGCGCCTACGGCTCGTTCGCCAAGTTCGTCGAGCACTACACGACGGGCGCGGCCTACGAGCGCGTGCTCGACGAGGCCGGGGTGGACTACGGCGTGATCCTCCCCGAGGTGGCGCCGATCACCTCGGCCATCGGCAGCAACGAGACCGTGGCGCGCCTGTGCGCGGGCCGGCCGCGGCTCATCCCGTTCGCGTCCATCAACCCGCACCTTGCCGAGAACCCGGCGCGCGAGCTCGAGCGGCTCGTGCGCGAGCACGGCTTTCGCGGCCTCAAGCTCTACCCGACCTACGCCTACTTCTACCCGAACGACCCGCTGCTCTACCCCGTGTACGCGAAGGCGCAGGAGCTACGCATCCCGGTGAAGTGGCACACGGGCACCTCCACGTTCCCGGCCTCGCGGCTCAAGTACGGCGATCCCGTGCACATCGACGACGTGGCCGTGGACTTCCCCGACCTCGTCGCGATCATCACGCACAGCGGGCGCCCGCTCTGGTACGACACCGCCTACACGCTGGCGCGGATGCGGAAGAACGTCTACATGGAGATCGCGGGCCTGCCGCCGAAGCGCCTCCTCGACTACTTCCCCGATCTCGAGCGCGTGAGCGACAAGGTGCTCTTCGGCTCCGACTGGCCGAGCGTGCCGACGATGAAAGGCAACGTCGAGGCGCTCCGCGCGCTGCCGCTTTCCGACGGCGCCAAGGATTTGATCCTCGGAGGCAACGCCGCGCGCCTGCTCGGCCTCACCTGATCGGTCAGTCCGTCGCGGAGCGTCAAGGGCGCGCCGCTCCAGGTCCGGTCAGAGGTCGCCGAGGCCATATTGGTCCCACCGCTCCCGCACGCGCGCCTCGTCCTCGGGCGCCGGGCGCACGGTGGGCGGGAAGCGCTCGTTGCCCCACTCAGGGCGCCGCTCGAACTTCCACGAGCGGGTGGCATCGATGAGCACGCGGTTCCAGAGTCCGGTGCCGAGGCGGCTCACGTCGCGGTCGGGGAAGGGCGTGCTCGGGTCGATGGGCGAGCCGAAGATGCCGGGGAAGACCACGATGCCCCCCTCGCCGGCGTTCACGCGATGGGCGAAGGCCCAGTCCACCTGCTCGTAGGAGGACGGATCGATGTCCTCCTCCACCACGGTCACGTGCTTGTACCGGTACTGCGCGGCCGCGTTGCCCCAGAGGGCGGCGGCGATCTGCTTGGGCTGGCCCTGGTAGGCCTTCTTGATCTGGACGATGATGTTCACCCCATTGGTGATCGGCGGGACAAAGACGTCCCGGATGCCCGGGATGCCCGCCCCGTTGAGGATGTTCCAGGCGATGGCCGCCCGCTGCACGGAGGACATGACGCTGTTCTCGCTGTAGGAGCCGGGCAGTGTCCCCTCGAGGCACCCGCGGAAGATCGGATCGCGCCGGTGGGTGATGCAGGTGATCCGCATCGTGGGCCGGAGCGTCGGGATGTCGGAGACATAGCCGGTGAACTCGCCGAAGGGCCCTTCCAGCTCCCAGGTCGCGGGGTCGTCGCTGATGAATCCCTCGATCACGATCTCGGCCGTGGCGGGCACCTCGAGGTCCACCGTCTCGCAGCGCACCAGCTCGGCGGGTTCCCCCCGGTAGCCGCCCATGACGTCCCACTCGCAGACGCCGGCCGGGATCGGCGAGCCGGCGAGGAAGGGCATGATGGGATCCCAGCCGATGACGCACGCGACGGGCATGCGCTCGCCGCGGGCGCTGCACTTCAGGAAGTGCTGGCCCCAGTGCTGGCCTCCCTTGACCAGGAGGAACGGCGTCGTGTCCTTCTTTCCGATCATCCCCCGGTAGATGCCCACGTTCATCACGCGCGTGTCGGGGTCGCGGGTGACGATGCCGGAGAATGTGTGGATGTACCGCCCTCCCTCGAGGTGATGCCACTTCGGGACGGGAAACTCCGTCTGGTCCAGCTGGGCGCCGCGGAGCACGACGTCCTTCACGGGGCCCGTGGCGACGATGCGGGGCGGCAGCGTCTCGCCGTTCTTCTTCATCACGTACTGGACCAGCTCCGCGTTGGAGGCCTCCGCGGGGAAGCCGAGCGCCAGCGCCAGCCGGCTCCGGCTCCCGAGCCCGCCCGTGAAGAGCCGGGTGCACCGCCCGGTCTCGTAGCCCTTGATGGTCTCGAACAAGAGAGCTGGGCCCTTCTTCTCCAGCACGCGGCGCGCGATGGCGCCGATCTCGCGGTCCCAGTCGACGGGCGCCGCGATGCGCCGGAGGCCGCCCTGCTTCTCGAGCGCCACCACCCATTCCCGCAGGTCCATGAAGCCCATGCTCCGCTCCCTTGCGCGCCCGCGCGCCGGCGCTACCGGCCGGTGTACTTCGGCGGGCGCTTCTCGAGGAACGACGTGACGCCCTCCGCGTAGTCGTGCGTCGACCTGAGCCACGCGTACGCCTTGCGCTCCAGCTCGAGCGCCGTGTCGAGCGGCGCGTCGGCTCCGCGGTTGAGCACCATCTTGAGGGTGCGCAGGGCCAGCGGCGCCCGCTCGGCGAGCTCACCGGCGACGGCGTCCACCGCCTCGTCGAGCTTGTCGTTCGCCACCGCCTGGGTGATGAGCCCCGAGGCCTCGGCGCGCTCGGCCGTGATTCGCTGGCCCGTCATCATGAAGAGCTTGGCCCGCGTCATCCCCATCAGCCGGAGTGCCCGCTGGGTGCCGCCGCTGCCGGGGATCATGCCGAGCCTCACCTCGGGGAAGGCGAACTCCGAGCGGAGCGTCGCGATGCGGAAGTCGCACGCCACAGCCAGCTCGAGGCCGGCTCCCATGGCGAAGCCGTCGATGGCCGCGATGACCGGCTTTCGGCAGCGCTCCGCGGAGGTGAGCGTGTCACCCCACAGCTCGAGGTCGGCGGGAGCGAGGGTCAGGAACTCCGCGACGTCCCCGCCCGCGCTGAATGCCTTGCCTCCTGCACCGCGGACCACGATCACCCGGACACCCTCGTCGGCCTCGAGCCCGCCGAAGATGGCCGGGAACTCGTTCCGCATCGCCACCGTCATGGTGTTCATCTTGGGCTGCCGGTCGATCCAGAGCGTCGCCACGGCACCCTTCCGCTCCACCCGCAGGAACTCGCTCATGCATTGACCTCCACGTAGTGTCCATCGCGCAACAGCCGGCGGAGGATCTTGCCGGAGGCGGTCTTGGGGATCTCCTCAACGAAGACGAAGCGCCGTGGCCGCTTGAAGCTGGCGAGGTCACGGCTCTCGCGACAGTGCCGATCGAGCGCCGCCGCGGTCAGGCCCGCGCCCCCGGCCACGACGAAGGCCACCACCCGCTCGCCCCACTTCTCGTCGGGCTCGCCCACCACCGCGACGTCCCGCACCGCGGGATGCCGCGCCAGCGCCTCCTCGACCTCCACGGGGTGGATGTTCTCCCCGCCGCTGATGATCATGTCGTCGACCCGCCCGGAGACGAAGAGATCGCCGGCCTCGTCGATGTAGCCCATGTCGCCGGTGAAGTACCAGCCGTCGCGAATCGCCTTCGCATCCGCGTCCGGGCGATTCCAGTAGCCGGCGAAGGCCTCGTCGGAGTCCAGGCTGGCGATGATCTCGCCCTTCGCACCGGGCGGCACGGTCTCGTCGGGGCCGACGCGCCGCTCCGCGCTCGCCGCGACGACACGCAGCCTCGAGTGGATCCCGGGGCGGCCGGCGCAGCCGGGCTTGGTGTGGGCATCGGGAAAGACCGAGAACGTGTACACCTCGGTAGACCCGTAGTGGTTCACGAAGACCTCAGGGTCGAAGGCCTTCACACAGGCCTGGGTGAGCGCGGCGAGCATGGGCGCGCCCGCATAGGCGAGCTTCCGGACCGACGCCACGCCCTCCGGCCTGAAGTCGGCTGAATGGACGAGATCGTGGTAGAGCGTGGGGATGAGGTAGAGCGCGGTGAGCCGCTCCGCCGCGACGAGCGAGAGCGCCCCGCCCGCGCTCCAGTCAGCCTGGCAGACGAAGCAGCCGTTCACCGCGGCCATGCTCGTCAGCGAGTGGATCCCCATGGTGTGGTAGAGCGGCATGACGCCGAGGGTGCGCTCGCCCCACTGGTAGCCGCACTGGATCACGTGGGCCAGCGCTCCCGCGTGGTGGTTCCGGTGGGTCCGTGGCACGCCCTTCGGTCGTCCCGTCGTCCCCGAGGTATAGAGGATGAGGGAGAGATCGCCCTCCGCCACGCGTGAGAGGCCCGCGGCGGCCCCGGCCCCCGAAGCGAGCACCTCGGCGAACGCCAGCGTGCCCCCCGGCGTCTCGTCGCCGACAAAGACGAGGCGCCCCTGCCATCCCTGCGCCGCCTCGAGCATCGCCGCAGCCGTCGCCCGCTCGAAGAGCGCGACGCGGGCCCCGCAGTCCTCGAGGACATAGCGGAGCTCGCCTCCCGCGAGCCTGAAGTTCGCCGGCGCCGGCACGCCCCCGATGGTCTGGAGCGCCCAGTACGCCAGCACGTGCTCGAGACGGTTCTTGAGCGCGACGAGCACCCGGTCGCCTCGGCCGACGCCCAGCCCCGCGAAGCCGCGGCCAAGCGCCTCCGCCTGGCTCGCGAGGTCGGCGTAGGTCACGCGGCGCGCGCCGTCCACGACGGCCAAAGCGTCCGGGTGTCGCAGCGCCGCGCGTTCAAGGAGCTGGGCGAGGGTCACGGGACGACGAGCACCTTGCCCCTGTTCTTCCGGTCCAGCACGTGCTGCACGGCGGCCCGCGCGTCCTTCAGCGGGAACACGCGATCGACGACCGGCCTGAGCCGGCCGTCCACCAGGTGCTCGAGCACGGTCTCCAATTCCGTGATGGAGCCCAGATTGGTGCCGAGGATCCTGAGGTTCTTGGAATAGACGTGGCGCAGGTCCAGACGTCCCCAGTGCGTGTCGTGGGAGCCGATGGAGACGAGCGTGCCCAGCCGGGCCAGGGCATAGACGCTCCGCTCGAAGGTCTCGCCGCCGATGTGCTCGATCACCACGTCGACGCCGCGCTTGCCGCTCCAGCGCTTCGTCTCCGCGACGAAGTCCTGCGTTCGGTAGTTCACCACGTGCTCGGCGCCCAGCGAGCGGGCAAAGTCGATCTTGTCGTCGGACCCCACCGTCGTGATCACGCGCGCGCCACAGAGGCGGGCGATCTGGATGGCCGCGCTGCCGACGCCGCTTCCCGCCGCGTGCACGAGCACCCGCTGGCCCGGCCGGCAGCCCGCCTGGGCGATCAACGCATGCCACGAAGTCAGCATCGCCAGCGGCACCGCCGCCCCCGCCTCGAAGGAGATCGCCTCGGGCAAGGGCAGGATATTGGCCGCGGGCGCCTTGACCAGCTCGGCGTAGCCGCCGTCCTTGTGGGCGCCGAGATAGCCGTAGCGCACGCACACTGTGCGGGCGCCGCGCACGCAGTACTCGCAGCGCCCGCACGAGAAGCCGGGGAAGATGATCACTCGCTGGCCGGGCGCGAGCCCCTTCACCCCGGCGCCGACGGCCTCCACGGTGCCCGTGACCTCGCAGCCATTGACGTGGGGCAACCCCTCGGGCGGCGGGAAGCGGCCGTCGAGCAGCAGCATGTCGACCTGGTTCAGAGCGCAGGCCCGCACCCGCACGACCACCTCGCCCGCCTCCGCCACGGGGTCGCGATAGTCGTCGTAGAGGATCTTCTCCGCTCCGCCGTGCTCCTTGAAGAATGCCGCTTTCACGAGACGAGACCTCCTCTGACAGGGATGGCGGGTCGGCGCCGGTCGCCGCTAGAAGGGCACTTCGGTGCGCTCGTCGCGCACACGCCTGGCCTTGTGGTCCCAGCGCGGGAGCGCCCCGGGCTCGGCCATCTCCACCGTGACCCGGATGCCCAGCCCCGTGCGAAGATCGTCGGCCAGCCTGGCGCGCAGCCCATCGCGCTCCGCCAGCAAGAGCGAGGGCGAGGGGTCGATGCGGACCAGGATATCGTCGAGCCCCTCGTGACGCCGGAAGACGATCTGGAACTCGTCCACCGCGGCGTGCGGCCGGACCAGCTCCTCGATCCGTCGCGGATAGACGATGATCCCGCGCACCTTTTTCATGTCGTCGAGGCGGGCGTGCACCCCGCCCTCGAAGGCGATGAGCGTGCGCCCGCAGGGGCACTTGCGGTCGGCGACCTGCACGATATCGCGCGTGCGGTAGCGGATGAGGGGCATGGCCTTCCTGTAGAGGCTGGTGAAGACCAGCTCCCCCCGCCCGCCCAGCCCCACCGGCCGGTCCTGCTCGTCCAGCACCTCGGGATAGCAGTAGTCTTCGTGCACATGCGTGAGGCCCGCGCGCGCGTCGCATTCGAAGCCCCAGGCGGCGATCTCCGTGAGCCCGGGCAAGTCGTAGGCCTCGGCCCCAAAAGCCGCCTCGATCCTGGTCTTGGTCGCCGGAATCGCGGCGCCCGGCTCGCCCGTATGCCACGTGATGCGGATCCTGGTGTCCTTGGCCAGGTCGATCCCCTTCTTCGCCGCGTGCTCGGCAAGGAAAAGGGCGTAGGACGGCGTGCAGCCGAGCACCGTGATCGGATACGTCAGGAGCGCGTCGATGCGCTGGTCGGTCGACAGCCCTCCCACCGGGAAGACGAGGCAGCCCAGGTCCTGCGCCGCATAGAAGCCGCTCCAGTAGCCTATCCACGGCCCGTAGGAGAAGGCCGCCATCACCATGTCGGCCTTCCGGACGCCATAGGCGTAGAGCGAGCGCGCGTAGGAGTGATAGAAGCCGTACCAGTCCTCGCGCGTGTCGAGGAACGCGAGCGGGCGCCCCGTCGTCGCCGAGGTCAGGTGCACTCGCAGAACTTCGGCCAGCGGGACCGCGAGCACGTCGCCCCAGGGCGGCACGGCGGCCTGGTTCTCCTTCAGCTCATCCTTGGTGGTGAAGGGCAGACGTCGAAGGTCGTCGAGGGTCCGGATGCGCGCGGGGGTGACGCCCGCGGCCCTGAACTTGCGGCGGTAGAACGGGCTGTGGGCCGCGGCATGGCGCACTTGCGCGCGCAGACGCTCGGATTGCCAGCGCGTCATCGCGGCGCGCGATCGCCGCTCGATCTCGGGCTCGAGGTAGCGGGAGGCCATCAGGGATGTCGGTGCGCATCGGTTTGCAGCATCGCAGCGCCGAGGGTAGAAGAAGACCCCTGGCGTGTCAAGCCATCACGGCGGACCGGACGCCGGTGCAGAGGCTTGTGGGGCTGAGGGACAGGCCCGTCACGCGCCATGCTGTGACGGTCTTGAGGTAGGGGTCGAGCAGGGGCGCGCGCCTCACCGACCTGCCGATCACCGGCGAGGCGATCCGCGCCGCCCGGCGGTCAGGCCCGCTGCCGCAGCAAAAAGCGCTTCGTCTTGCCGGACGCCGTCTTGGGAATCGCGTCCATGAACTCGATGACGCGGGGAACCTTGTAGGCAGCCAGGTTCTGGCGGCAATGCGCTTCCAGCTCCCCGGCGGTGACTCTAACCTCCGGCTTCAGGACGACGCACGCCTTGGGGATCTCACCCTTTGCCTCGTCGGCCACGCCCACCACCGCGACGTCCAGCACGGCGGGGTGAGCGTAGATCACGTCTTCGACTTCCTTCGGGTAGATGTTGTAGCCGCCGCAGATGATCGTGTCCTTGATGCGGTCCACGATGTAGACGTAGCCCTCGGCGTCCATGTAGCCGACGTCACCGCTGTGGTACCAGCCGCCCCGCAGCGCCTCGGCGGTGGCCTCGGGCCCGTTGACGTAGCCCAGCGGAAGGTTGGGGCCGCGGAAGATCAGCTCGCCGCGCTCGCCCGCCGGCACATCGCGATCCTGCCCGTCCACAATGCGCACGTCCACGCCTTCGATCGCCTTTCCGCAGGAGCCGTCCGGCCGCTTTCCCCTGGGATCGTTCAGCGTCACGAACGAGTGAGCTTCGGTGATCCCGTAGCCGTCCACGAGCGGAACACCGTACAGCGTCTCGAAATCGTGCATGAGCTTGGCGGGCAGCACGGCGCCCGCCGACTTGGCGATGCGCAGCGATGTCAGATCGTACTTGGCCCGGTCCGGGACGTTCACGAGGTAATTGAACATGGTGGGCACGCCGGGGAAGACGGTGATCCGGTGCTCCTGGATCGCCTGGAGGATCCCGTCCGGCGTGAACCGCTCCAGGATCACCTGGCCGGCGCCCGCCATCATGACCTGGATCATGCAGCTGTTCAGCGCGTAGGAATGGAAGAGCGGCAGCGCGCAGAGGACGATATCGTCCTCGCGGTGGCCGAACCGGTCCGCGACGGCGGCGCCCACGTGCGTGGCGCCGAGGTGCGTGAGGATCGCCCCCTTGGGCCGGCCCGTGGTGCCGGACGTGTAGCCGAGCCAGGCGACGTCCTCGTTCTTCACCGGCACGTCGTGGTGGGGGCCGCCCTTCAGGACATCGTCGAAGCGAACCGTGTCCGGCAGTGGTGTCCCCCCGTGGACCACGATCGTCTCCAGGTGCCCGGTGTCGGGGCGGACTTCCTGCACGCTGGGCAGGAGGGCGGGCGCGGTGAAGATCACCTTCGATTCAGAGTCCTGGAGGACGAACCGGATCTCGCGCGCCGTGAGCAAGGCGTTGAGGAACACCGTCACCGCTCCCGCCTTGGAGGTGGCATAGTACGCCTCGAGCAGCTCGATGGAGTTCGGCATGTAGCAGGCGACCTTGTCGCCCGGGCGCACGCCGAGGGCCTGCAGACCGCCGGCCAGGCGCGTGGTGCGCTCGTCGAAGTCCGCATAGCTACGCCGAACGCCATGGCATTCGAAGAGCATCTTCGATCCGTAGCGGGCCGCTTGCGTGCGGATCAGGTCTCCCAGCGGCATCACGAGCTCCTTCAGATCCCCGCGCACCTTACCCCTCCTTGACCGACGCGCGATCCCGCAATTCCACGCGCCGGATCTTGCCGGACCCTGTCTTCGGAATGGCCGCGATGACCTCCACCGACGTCGGTAGCTTGTAGGCCGCAAGCTGTCCCCGAAGGTGGGCGAGGATCTCGTCGGGCGCCGCCGCCGCGCCCTCCTTCAACACCACGTAGGCGCGGGGCACCTCGCCCTTCGCTTCGTGCGGCACGCCGACCACGGCCGCCTCGAGCACCGCCGGGTGCGTGTACAGCACGTCCTCGATCTCCTTCGGGTAGATGTTGTAGCCGCCGCTGATGATCATGTCCTTCAGCCGGTCGAGGACGTACACGAACCCGTCGGCGTCGAGCGTCCCGAGGTCTCCCGTGTGATAGAAGCCGGAGCGCATCGCCTCCGCCGTGGCCTGCGGCAGGTTGTTGTAGCCGCGCATCACGTTGGGCCCGCTCACGATGATCTCGCCGATCTGTCCCACGGGCATGTCACGGTCGTCACGGTCCACCACGCGCACTGTCAGCCCCGGCAGCGCCTTGCCCACCGAGCCGAACGGTTGCCGCACCGTGTGGTGCACGCACGCGACCCAGGACGCGGTCTCCGTGATCCCGTACATGTTGATAACCTGGATCTTGAGGCTCGCCTCCGTCTGCTCGATCAGCTTCTGCGGCATGATGGCGCCACCGGTGATGCCGAAGCGCAGTGACGTGGTGTCCGCCGTGGCCAGCGCCGGGCTGTTCAACAGGTAGGCGTACATCGTGGGCACGCCGGGAAAGATCGTGACCCTGTGCTGCCCGATGGCCTGGAGCACGCCCTCCGGCGAGAACCGGTCGTGGATCACCGTCGTGGCGCCGACGGTGAGGATCTCCAGGAAGCACGCGCCGAGGGCGAACAGGTGGAAGAGGGGAATGGGGCAGAGGATCACGTCGTCCGGGTGAAAGCCCACCGTGGGCGCCGACACGTCGGCGGTCCAGAGTAGGTTCCGGTGGGTGAGGACGGCGCCCTTGGGCTTGCCCGTCGTTCCCGAGGTGTAGGCCAGCCATGCCTCGTCCTCCGGGTTCACGCCGTGCTCGCGCAGCGGCCGCATCCCGTTCCCCAGCGTCTCGAAGGCCACCGCGCCGTCCCCCGCCGCGCCGCCCGCGATGACCACCGTCCTCAGCGCCGGCAGCGCGCCCTGCACGGCGCGGACGTTCGGCAACAGCGAGGCGTGCGTGATGATCCCCCTGGCGCCCGAGTCCTCGAGGATGTAGCCGATCTCGCGCGGCGTGAGCTGCGGGTTCAGCAGCACCGCGCCGGCGCCAAGCGTGGCGAGCGCGAAGTAGCTCTCGACGAGAGGCAGGCCGTTGGGGAGATAGGTGGCAACGCGATCGCCTTTGCTGAAGCCCAGCGCCTGCAGTCCCGCCGCCACGCGTCCCGCTCTCTCCGCCACCGACGCGTACGAGTGATCCACGCCGCCGTAGTGAAAGAAGGACCTGCCGCCGAGGCGATCGGCCTGCGCCGCCAGGCGGGCGGCCAGCGTCATCGGCAAGGATGTCGGCTCCATGGTGCGCCCGATTACCTGTGCGCGTGCGTGGTGGGCAACAGGCTCGTGAGAAGCGCCTGCATCGGCTCGCTGGTCCACTCGCGCGCGCCCACCGCGTTGCCCACCACCTCGCCGCCCGGGTTGACGATGAAGGTGGCCGGAAGCCCGGTCACGCGCCACGCGCTGGCCGTCTTGCTGTCCGGATCGAGCAGGATGGGGAAGGTGAGCGCGAGATTGCGGACGTACGGCTCGAGCAGCGCGCGCGGCCCGCCGCGGTCCACGGACACCCCGAGCACGACCAGCCCGCGCGCGCGGTAGTCCTTCCACAGCGCCTCCAGCGTCGGCATCTCGTCCGTGCACGGCACGCACCACGTGGCCCAGAAGTTGAGGATGACGAGCTTGTCACGGTAGTCGGCGAGCGACGCGCGTCGCCCGTCCAGCGTGGCCAGGCTGAAGGCGGGGCCACGCTGGCCCTCCTTGAATTCAGAGATGCCGGCCTTCTCGAAGGCGTCGAGCACGGGCTCGACGTCGTGCCCGGCGTGATGGCCGCCGTCCTCGCCAGGCCGGCTGCGCGGCACGAACCACATGAGAGCGCCCACCAGGACGACGGCGATCGTGGCGCGCACGACCGTGTCGCACCGGGATGCTCGGGAGAGCCTAGACGCCCAGCTTTTCACGGGTCACCGGGCTCTCTCTGAGCTCGCGCGAGGAGGCCTCGAACACGATCGACCCCTTCTCCATGATGTAGCCGCGATCGCAGACGGACAGCGCGACACGTGCGTTCTGCTCGACGAGCAGGACGGTCACGCCGAGCCGCTTCAACTCGCCCACCATGTCGCGGATGTGGCGGATGAAGGCGGGGGCCAACCCCTGCGTGGGCTCGTCCATGAGGATGAGCTTGGCGCCGGCCATCATGACGCGCGCGATGGCGAGCATCTGCTGCTCGCCGCCCGACAGCGTCTTGCCGGGCTGGTTGATGCGCTCGCTCAGGCGGGGGAAGTGCTTGAAGACCTCGTCGAGCCGCCGCCGTCGGAGCGCCTCCGAGCGGTTCGACGCCGCCGACAGGCCGAGCTCGAGGTTCTCGCGCACGGTGAGGCCGGGGAAGATGCGGCGGTTCTCGGGCACGAAGCCGATCCCCAGTCGGGCGATCTCGTGCGGCGTGAGGCGCGTGAGATCCGCGCCGTCGTGCTCGATCGTCCCGCGCCACGGCTTCAGGAAGCCCATCGCCGTCTTCATGAGCGTGGTCTTACCCATGCCGTTCTTGCCAAGGAGTGCCACCGCCTCGCCCGCGCGGACCTCCAGCGACACGCCGAACAGGATCGGCGTTGCCCCGTACCCCGCATGGACGTCACGCATGCGCAGCATCAGTTCTTCACCAAGGCCGTAGCCTGCCGCGCTCGAAAGCCGCCATCCGAGTTCGGCGCGAACAACGTCACCAGTCTTCCTCCGGCGGCCCGAGATATGCCTCGATGACCTTCGGGTCGTTGCGGATTTCGCCCGGCACGCCCTCGGCGATCTTCTCGCCGAAATGGAGCACAGCGACCCGGTCGGAGATGCCCATTACCACGGACATGTCGTGCTCAATCAGCAGCACGGTGAGACCGCGCACTTTCGCGATAGTCCGGATGAGCGTCGTGGTGTGTCTCGTCTCGCCGGGCGTCATCCCCGCCGTCGGCTCGTCGAGGAGCAGGAGCGTCGGCTCGGTGGCGAGCGCCAGGCAGATCTCGAGATGGCGCTGCTCGCCGTGCGACAGGTTCTCCGCCACCTCGTCCCGCCGCCCGGTGAGGCCGAAGGCGTCGAGAAGCTCTGTCACGCGCTCCTCCACATCCGGCAGGTGCCACAGGGAGGCGAGGTGACCGGATTCGGCGGTCCGCGACTGGGCGGCCACGCGCACGTTCTCGCCGACGCTGATCTCCGGGAAGATGTTGGTGATCTGGAAGGTCTTGGCGATGCCGAGACGGTTGATGGCCTCCGGCGCGAGGCCGCCGATCTCACGCCCGCGGAAGCGCACCCGCCCCGAGGACGGCGCGTACAGCCCCGACACGATGTTGAAGAGCGTGGACTTGCCCGCGCCGTTGGGCCCGATCACCGAGAAGAGCTGGCCCTGGCGCACGGTGAAGCTCACCCTGGTGAGCGCGGCGAGGGCGCCGAAGCTCCGCGAGACCGCGTCGACCTCGAGGACTAGACCGTCGTGCGCCATTGCTTGAAGCCCAGCCGCCGGCGGAAGCCGAGCAGCCCCTTCGGCATGAAGAGCACGATGACGATCAGCACGAGGCCGATCACGATGAAGTACCAGTCCACGTACGACGAGACCTTGTCGCGCAAGAGCGTGAAGAAGACGCCGCCGATGACCGGACCCACGAGGGTGCCGAGGCCGCCGATCATCACCGAGATGATGAACTCACCCGACTCCGTCCACAGCAGGAGGTCGGGCGTCGCGAACGCGGAGCGGATCGGGTAGATGGCGCCCCCGAGGCCCGTGAGGAGGGCGGAGACGATGCAGACCACCATCTTGTAGCGCTGGACATTGTAGCCGAGGAAGCGCGCCCGGTCCTCGTTCTCGCGGATCGCCACCAGCACCCGGCCGAAGTGCGAGGTGACCAGCACGCGGCAGATCGTGTACGCGACGGCCAGGTAGGCGACCACCAGGTAGTACTTGCGCAGTGGCGTGTCGATGGCGATCCCGGGCAGCAGGTGGGCGTCCGGCACACCCTGGATGCCGTCGGAGCCTCCGAAGGTCTGCGTGTAGCGGAAGAAGGTGTAGACGACCTCCGCGAAGATCAGCGTGAGCAGCGCGAAGTAGATGCCACGGCGCGCCGTTGCGAAGTAGCTCACCACCAGCGCGTAGAGGCCGACGACGACGATGGCGAAGCCCAGGCACGCCCACAGCGAGTGGACGCCACGCTCCAACAGGATGGCGGTGGCGTAGGCGCCGAGCCCGTAGAAGGCGGCGTGACCGAAGGAGACGAGGCCCGTGTAGCCGATGAGGAGGTCGAGGCTCATCGCGATGGCGCCGAAGAGCAGCGCGTCGAAGGCGAGGAGCAGGTAGTACTTCGACATGAAGGGCAGCGCGGGCAGCGCCGCCAGCACCGCGAAGGTCAGCGCCGCACGCCAGCCGAGCGCTCTACTCAAGCACGCCCTCCCGGCCGAAGAAGCCGCGGGGGCGGACGATGAGGACGATGAGCATGATGCCGAAGATCGCGATGGCGACCCGCTGCGGGTTCATCCAGAGCGAGAAGAGCGACTGCGTGATGCCGATGGCGAACGCGGCCACCACCGAGCCGCCCATGGAGCCCATGCCCCCGAGGATCACCACGATGAAGGCGAGCAGGATCATCTCCACGCCCATGTACGGATAGACGGTGAAGACGGGCGCCAGCAGCATCCCAGCGAGGGCGGCCAGCGCCGCCGAGCCCGCGAAGGTGAGGGTGAACACGCGGCGGACGTCCACGCCGAGCCCGTCGAGCATCTCCGCGTCCTGGACGGCCGCCCGCACGACGATGCCGGCGCGCGTCTTGGTGAAGAAGAGCCAGATGGCGAGCAGGATCACTGAGGAGGCGGCGAGCAGGAAGAGCCGGTAGTCCGGGTACGTCATGCCGAGCAGCGGCGTGGAGCCCGTGAAGGGCGGCAAGATCCGGCGCATGTCACCGCCGAAGATCTGGCGGATCCCCTCGCGGAACACGAGGGCGAGGCCGAACGTCAGAATGAGCCCGTACAACGGCTCGCGCCGGTAGAGCGGGCGCAGGGTGGCGGCCTCCGTGAAGGCGGCGATGACGCCGACGATCAGCGGGGCCGCCAGCAGCGCGATCCAGAAGGAGCCGGTGAGGCCGATCACGGCCACTCCGGCGTAGGCGCCCATCATGAACAGTTCGCCGTGGGCAAAATTCATGACGCCGAGCAGGCCGAAGATGACGGTGAGGCCCAGCGCCAGCAGCCCCAGCGCCGCCCCGAAGACGAGGCCGTGCAGGAGCTGCGGGAGCAGGACCGTGACGAGATAGTCCAAGAGCCGCGCTTACAGCTTCTTCTTCAGCTCCCACGTGAACCCCTCGACGGGGTCCTTGCCCACCATCGGCTCGCCGATGGTGTCCTTGCCCTTCAACGTCGCGATGGGCAGGTTCTTGCCGCCCTTGACCTGGTAGAGATGCATGTCCATCACCACCTGGTGGTCCTCCTTACGGATGCACTGGCGGCCGATGTGCGTGTTGTCCAGGCACATGCCCTCCTGCGCCGCCGCCACCTTGTCGGCGTCGAAGCTCTTGGCCTTTTCGGCGGCGGCCGCCCAGAAGAGTACTGCGTCGTAGGCGCCGGCCATGATGTTGCCGTCGACGTTGTAGCGCTTCTTGAACTTGGCGTTGAACGCCTGCATGTTCTTGTCCGGGTTGTACGCCGAGTAATGGGCGAGCTGCACGAAGCCCTCCATCGGCTCCGCGATCGCCTGCAGATCCTGCTGGAGGAGGAAGCAATCGATCCCCGCCAGCCTGTACTTCTTGGTCATCCCGAACGAATGCAGCTGCGTCATGAGGCGTAGCGAGTCCGCTCCCGCGAAGGCGAGGAAGAGGACGTCGGCGCCCGACTGGTTGATGGCGCCGAACCAGGGGCTGAAGTCCTTCGTGTCCATGGGGGCGCCCGCCACGCCCACGACCTCGCCCCCCAGCTTCTCGAGCGCGGTCTTGAACTGGCGGCCGTCCGACTGGCCCATCGCGTAGTCGGTGTAGAAGATGTAGACCTTCCTGCCCATCTTGTCGACCATGTACTTGGCGAGCCCGTTGGCCTGCATCCGGGAGTCGGGCTGGTTCGAGAAGTAGTACTTGTGGAACTTCGTCGTGCGCATGAACTCCGCGCACGAGACCGAGTTCCAGTGGATCGTCTTGTGCTTCCTGGTGACGTCCATGACCGCCATCGTCGATCCCGAGGAGACGGCGCCCACGATCAGCTTGACGTCGTCCTGCAGGATGAGCTTCTCCGCCTTGCGCACGGCGGGCGCAGGCTTGGTGTCGTCGTCCTCGGAGATCATCTCGATCTTGTGGCCGAGCACGCCGCCCTTGGCGTTCAGCTCATCGACGGCCATCTGCATCATCATCGTCTGATACTTGCCGTAGCCCTCGAAGACGCCCACCTTGGAGCCGAGATCGCCGATCTTCACGACCTTCGACTGGGACATGGCGGGCGCGGCCACCCACACGGCGCTGACCGCGACGGCCAGGAACAGGACGAACCACGTGAGACGTTTCATGAGTCCCTCCTTGGGAATGCTGACGAGGTGTCGATCAGGGTCGAGAGGAGCTGCGCGATCCGCCGCAGCGGCCCGCGCAGCTTGTCGGCGTCGGACGCCGAGGTGGTCTTCACATAGCCCTCCGCCTCGTCGAAGGCGAGACGGAGGGCCGTCGAGCTCTTGTTGTCCCGCGAGGAGACGGCGAAGTCTACGAGGTTGTAGTAGCGCCACATCGCTTCGAGGAAGCGCCGGCCCGTGGCCGCACGCGCCTCGCGCGAGAGCTTGCCGTCGGCGAGCTGGCGATCGGCCTCGAGCGCCAGCTCGCGCGCGAGGGCGGCGAAGAAGATCATGAGGCGGCGCTCGACCTCCAGGGCGTCGTTGGACCGCAGGGCGGCGCGGGTCCCGCTTTCGAGCCCGGTGGGCAGCGTCCCCGCCTTCTCACGCATGGCGGCCCTGAGCGCGCCTTCCTCGAAGAGGCGCTGCGCCACGTCGAATTTCTTGGCCTGCAGCGAGAACTTGATCTGCTTGAAGTTGGTCGTGATCTCGTTGTCGCGCGGCGCGTAGGCGCCCACGTGGTGAGCGGAGGCGGACGATGCCAGTGCCAGGACCAGGGCGAGGGCGGCGAGCGTTCTCATCGACGGACGAGCCCGAGGGCGACGACGCCGGCGAGCCACCAGAGCGCCACGATCGTGGCGCCGCCGAACGGGATCCAGACGAGCCACTCCGCGATCGCCTTTCCCCTCTCCAGCCCGACATAGGGGATGAGTCCCGCCCACAACAGGTAGCCGAGAGGGTAGCACGATCCGCCCACCGTGAGAAGGCTGATAATCAGGGGCCGCGCCGGCGCCGTGCGCACCAGCGTGGCCGCCACCGTGGTGGTGGCGATGATGACCAGGCCCATGCCCTCCGCGTGCATGTGAAAGAGACGCAGGCCCGCGTCGAATTTCACGAGCGCTTCGTCGAGGATGCGCTCGTCGACGTCGCGCACGCCCACGAGGCCGTGCACCGCGGGATGAGTGAGCATCGTGCCGCGCGCCCAGCGCGTGAGCTCGATCTTGAAGCGCGACATCGACGCGCCGCCCACTTCGGCGCACACGATGAGCACGACGGCGACGAGCAGGACCCAGACCGGCGGCAGTCGCCAGGCGGACTTCTCTGTCATGGGGGCGAGGGTCGCGAGGCCGCCCTCGCCCGGGCCGCCAGACACACCGCGAGAGCCGTCAATCCGGCGAGGGCGGCGCTGCCGAGCGGCATCAGGACCCAGCGCTCGGCGAGCTCGATGCCTGCCTCACGCCCGAGCTCGAGGACGCTCGCGCCGTACACCAGGTAGCCGAGCGGGAACAGGCTGCCCGCGGTGAGGACGACGTAGAGGGCCGCGCGCACCCGGCGACCGGCCACCACGCTCGCCACCAGCGTGCTCGTGAAGAACAGGATGAGGCCGAGCCCTTCGGCATGCGTGTGGAAGAAGGACAGGCCCGCTTCGACGCTGTACACGGCGCGGCTGCGGACTTCGTCGTCGTACTCGGCGGAGCCCGTGATCCCGTGCGCCTCCGGGTTGGCGTTGACGCGCCCGGTGGCATAGCGGTCGATCGAGGGCCGCAGCTGCGACATGGCGGCGCCGCCGGTCTCGCCGAGGGCCATCATGAGGACGGCGACGAGGACGATGGCGAGTGGCGGACGTCTGAGCTCGACCAGGTTGCCTCCCGGGGCTGAAGTTGCGGGATGTTAGCACCGTGCTGCCGATTTGTCATTACGCGCCGCCTGTGGCAACATCGGCCCGCCGATGAGAAGCGGGGACGCGTATGTGGCGGGTCTGCGTGACGGCCGCTCGGTCTTTCTCGACGGCGAGCGTGCCGTGGGGGCACGTGTTCATCTACCGCAACGTCGAGCTCGTCAATGCACAGTTCCACGACACGCCCTCGCACACGCTCGCGAACTTCCAGTCCCTCGTGCGCTTCAGCGTGAAGCTCGAGTTCACGGCGGGGCTCGCGATGCAGAACTGGAATGCGCGCCACTCTGCGGCCTTACGGCCGAATGCCGTTGATATAGGTCCAGCAGCAGCGGAACGCCTCGCGGCCCCCGAAGAGCGTGTCCATCGCGTGGCGGATGAGCGCCAGGCGGTCGGTCACCGCTTCGCTGCTGGGCGCCTTGCCGTCCACCTTGACGGAGGCGCCCAGCCAGCCCAGCACGGCCTCGTGGTAGGCGCTCAGGAACTCGAACCAATCCTCGACCCGAGCCTCGATGGAGCGGGCCGTGACTTCCTCGACCGTGAAACCCGCGTCCTCGAGGCAGCGCAGGTAGTGTTCGAGCGGCCGGACCGGCAGGAACACCTGGTCCCGGTAGGCCACGTGCGCCTGCATGCGGGCCTCGTCGTCGAGCAGCGGCCGGTAGACCGCATAGCGCGGGTTGTTGCGGACCAGTCCGGTGGCGACCTCGTGGATCGCCCACACGGTTTCATCCAGGATCCACTCGCTGGGCCGGGCCTGGGGGTTGCGGATGTTCCCCGACTGGACGAACGCGCGCCCGCCCGGCCGCAGCACGCGGGCCCACGATGCGAGCGTGTCCGGGAGGTCCCGATAGAGATGGATCGCGTTGGTGGACGCGATGGCGTCAGCCTTGCGCGCCAGCAGCTCCGGTCCGATCGCCTCATCGAGGAGCTCGAGACGGCTCTCCTCCTTGAGCCAGCGCAGAAGCCGGAAAGCGACGCGCTCCTCGCCGCCGAACTTGTCGAGCGCGACGCGGAGGAACTTGGGCGAGCTGTCCACGATCAGCGTCCCGATCTGGCGATCGAAGACTCTCAGATTCAGCCGGTCGAGGAGGATCCCGGTTCCACCCGAGTAGTCGATCAGAAGCTGGCCGTCCTCGAGGTGGCGGGCCAGATCCTCCACGGTGGGGTCGAGGTTGCGGTACCAGCCGTGGTTCTCCACCGTGTCGTACCGAAGGCCGAAGGTGTCCACGGGCTGCAGGGTCCAGTCCTGGTCCGGCACGCGCTGGAAGCCGGAGGGCCACTGGAAGCGCTGCCGCGGTCCGCGGGCGTGCTGGATCGGGGCGCTGACGGCGCCGTGGATGCGCAGCAGCTCGGGGATGGTCGCGGGCGGCCGCCGGCCCCAGCCGCACTCGGTGGCGACGCCGAAGCCGGACACGAAGCGGCGGGCCAGCTCCATGCGCCGGATCGTCCCCTCGACGCCGTCCGTGATGTGGATCAGGCCGAGGTAGAGCTCGGTCTCGGAGCGCAGGCGAAGCTCCCCCAGCGGCGCGTAGTACGCCTCGTCGAGGCGCTCGCGCGGGACGGGCAGGTGGATCCAGTTGAGCGGGCGGCCCAGGCTCGCCGCCAGCGCGTTGGCGACGTCGACCAGTTTCCCGGCGTCGGCGGGCTCCTTGAAGTGGCGGTGCTGGACGTCACCGTAGCAGAAGTGGTAGCCGAGCTGGACATCCGGCGGCGCGTGGCGGGAGAGCCGCAGCAGCCGCTCCAGGATCCCGCCCTTGACGTCGTCGAACCAGACCGGGAAGACTCCCTCGAGCATTCCGAATTCGAAGTTCGTGTCCCACTGAATGGCGAGCTGGTCGTGGGGCACGTCCTGGAGGATCGACCGCAGCTCACGCAGCAGCTGGTCCTCGTAGACGGGCTCCAGGAGCGCCTGGTGCTCGGGCACCACGAAGGCGCTGATCGGCGCCAGAGGGGTGGGCAGGCACACCTGGAGACGACAGCCGACCGGCACCAGCCCGTCACGCTTGAGGCGCGCGAAGACGCGATAGGAGGAGATCGCCGCGTCCGCGTACCCGAGGGCCCCGAAGGTCACGCTCTCCGGACGCGCTCCTTCAGCCAGGCGGACGCGCGGCAGCGGCCTCCAGCTGTCCGGGCCCGGAGGCACCACCTCGAGCTGCCGCTGGGTGGTGAAGACCGGCAGCTGCCAGACGATCCAGTCGGATCGCGGGCCGGTCTCTCCGTCCGGGATGCGCCGCACGCGGTCGCCGATCTCGCCGGCGATGGTGCGGAAGACGGCCTCCGGGCTGGCCAGCGGTACGCTGCCTACCAGATGCGCCCCGGATGCCACCGGCTGGGCCACGGCTGTCATGTCCACCTCTGAATGGGCCCGAGCATCTGCCCAAACCCGCATCCGGTCAAGAGACGGGGCCCGGTGCCCTATAATGGGCCGGCATGTCCTTGGGCGAATCTGATACTCGGGCCAAGCTGATCGACCCGGCGCTCCACGCCTGCGGGTGGACCGAAGACCTTATCCGACGCGAGGAGACGGCAGGGGCCGTTGAGGTTGTGGAAGGCCAAGCCCGGCGGCGCGCCAAGGGGCGTGTGGACTACACCCTGCGGGTCCGGGTGAACCAGGCGAGCCAGCCTGTGGCCGTGGCGCTCATCGAAGCCAAGGCCGAGCATCTCCCGCCCGCTCACGGCCTCGAGCAGGCCAAGGCCTATGCCGCCTGCCGCCGGCTCAATGTCCAGTTCGTTTTCTCCTCGAATGGCCACCTGTTCATCGCGTTCGACCGCGCCACGGGCCTCACCAGCCAGCCGCGTTCGCTGGCTCAGTTCCCGCCGCCCGCCGAGCTTCGCTCCCGCTATGAGCAGGCCATGGGTTTCAGCCTGGAGTCGCCCGAAGCACGCCCACTCCTCGCGCGCTACCCGGGAGGCGAGGCCAGCCGGTATTACTTCCAGGATGCGGCCATCCGCGCGGTGCTGGAGAAGCTGGCGGGTGGCGAGAAGAAGGCGCTCCTTTCCCTGGCCACGGGCGCGGGGAAGACGCGGATCGCGGTCTATCTCCTCAAGCGCATCGCGGACGCGGGGCAGTTCAAGCGCGCGCTCTTTCTCTGCGACCGGGACGAGCTGCGGAGCCAGGGGCTCGGCGCCTTCCAGAACGTTTTCGGTGCCGACGCGGCAGAGGTGTCGAGCGGCAAGCCGCAGAAGAATGCCCGCATCCTCATCGCGACCTACCAGACACTGGACGTGGATACCGACGAGGCCGACGCCAACTTCCTGACGACCAACTACCCGGAGAACTACTTCAGCCATATCGTGATCGACGAATGCCACCGCTCGGCCTGGGGCAAGTGGTCGCAGGTGCTCACGCGCAATCCCGATGCCGTGCAGATCGGGCTGACGGCTACGCCGCGCGAGATCGAGTGGACCGAGAGAAGCAAGGAAGCCCAGGCGGACGCCGAGGTCTCGGCCGACAACCTCCGCCACTTCGGCGAGCCGGTCTACGAGTACGACATGAGCCAGGGGATCGACGACGGTTACCTGGCGGCCTGCGAGATCGTCCGCCGCGACATCTTCCTGGACGACAAGCCGCAGAGTGAGCGTCAGACCGGTGTCGAGCGCGACGACCTGCTCGACAAGCAGCTGCTGGACGCGACGACGGGCGAAGTCCTCGCGACGGCCGAGGCCCGGCTTCGGTACGAAGCGCATGATTTCGAGGACCGCCTGCTGCTGCCGGAGCGCGTGGCCGCCATGTGCCAGGACCTCTTCCAGCACCTGGTCGCCACCGGCGGTCCGGAGCAGAAGACCATCGTCTTCTGCGCACGGGACCGCCACGCCGACGGAGTGGCCGCCGCCATGAACAATCTCTACGCGGGATGGTGCGCCGCCCAGGGCCGCGAGCGTCTCGATCCCTACGCCTTCAAGTGCACCGCGGAATCAGAGGGGTCGGACCTCGTCAAGGATCTTCGAGGGCTCCAGCGGCGCTACTTCGTCGCGACAACGGTAGAGTTGCTGACGACGGGCGTCGATGTGCCCTGCGTGCGAAATATCGTCTTCTTCAAGTATGTCCGCTCGCCCATCGCCTTCTATCAGATGGTGGGACGAGGCACGCGGATCGATATGCCCAGCGGGAAGCTGATGTTCCGCGTCTACGATTACACGGACGCCACCCGCCTCTTCGGCGACAAGTTCAGAAGCCGTCTCACTCCTCCCCGCAAGGTCACCGCCAAGGTGCTGGGGCCCGACGCGCCGCCGCCCGAGAAGACCATCCTCGTGGAGGGCTTCGACGTGCGTGTGACAGACGCGGGGCGGTACATCGTGACCAGCGTGGATGGCAAGGCGATGCCGATCACCGTCGATGAGTACAAGCAGCGCCTGGCCGAGCGGCTGGTGGAGCAAGCGCCAACGCTCGAGGACTTCCGCGCCAGATGGATCAGCCCACCGGAGCGCCGGGCCCTGATGGGCAGGCTGCCCGATGCGGGCCGTGCGCCGCTGCTTGTCCGCACGCTCGAAGAGATGACGGACTACGACCTCTACGACGTGCTCGCCGAGCTGGGCTACGGTCTGGCCCCGCGCACGCGCCCCCAGCGCGCCGACGCCTTCACGTACAAGCACGAGCGCTGGCTCGCGAGCCTGCCCGGTCCCGCCACGGCGACGCTCAAAGCCCTCGCCGGCCAGTTCGCCCGCTCGGGCACCGACGGGCTCGAGAGCCCCCAGGTCTTCGACACGCCGGACGTAACTCGTGCGGGTGGGCTCCCTGCGCTCAAGGCCTTCGGTCAGCCCGCCGACATCCTGCGCCAGACCAAAGAAAGGCTCTTCGCCGCGTGAGGCCGACCGCACGGACTCCGAGACGCCACCTTTCCGTCGTTCCTCGCGAGGACGTGGTCTACATTCTCAGGATCACGCTCGGACCGTCGTCAACCGCAAGCTGAGACTCATTGCCGCTAAGTCGTCATGGGCCGTTGGCCCACCCTGCAGCATGAAAATCGGCTACCATACGCCCGCCGCGGTTCGGGCAACGCCGAGTTATCTTGGTACCGGCGAGTCCGTGCTAAGTCTGTGC
>Ga0326597_10000678_pt1 | contig 59080 bp, 91 predicted proteins | sample RVTome_12_FD_203789 | JGI IMG/M metagenome (GOLD analysis project Ga0326597, IMG submission 203789) | Soil microbial communities from uranium-contaminated site in the Upper Colorado River Basin, Wyoming, United States - RVT100D185 | ecosystem: Environmental > Terrestrial > Soil > Contaminated >...
CGAGGAACTTCGGGCTTTCGTGCTGCGAACGATGGCCAATGAAAAAATGTGCGATCTCAGACTAGCACTGGAACTCTGTATTGGCTGGGAGCGTGCCTACGAGGAAGTGGAAAATCTACTCGACGCGCTGCGTGTGGTCTCCGCCAAGGCGCCGGACGCGACGATCGATGTGCTGATCGCGGCGAAGCGCCGGCTCGGCTATGATCCACAATTCGAGGCCCTGCTCGCGCGCCGCTGGCGCTGCCCTCACTGCAAGCAGCTTGCGAGCATCGACAAGATCGAACTACCAATCGGTGATCCTGATCGGTTACCACGTTGTGTGATCTGCGGGGGGGAAGGTATTGCGCCGGTCGAGAGGCAGGCACACCTCGACGTGCGCGACGGCGGCAAATCTGGATTGAGGCCGATATGACTCTCGGCTCGCGCATCGCGGCGTTGGAAAAGGCAGATCATCGATGATCCGCCTCCGAGAATTCGACAGCGTGAAGGTGTCTGGATGAATGCGACGATCCACCAATTCCCCGAACGCAAGTCATCCGATGACGATGAGTGGCTATTCGACCTCCGCATCGTGCGGATGCCGAACGGGCGCGCTGTCGCCTACTTGATCGACGTTCGCCCGGCTGAATTCGAGACTGCCGAGAGTGTGTCAGCGCGGCTTCGGCGCATCGGCATCATTGCGCTTGAAGCCTCCGCGAATCTGCTGGCTGTTGCCGACAATCTCAGCGAGACGCCATGACTACCTCCCCCGACACAGAGCCGGACCGGCGGGAGACGCTGTGAGCAACCGCCCCGCGATAGTCTCTCAGGCCGATGTTGCCCGCGTCATTCGGGCATGTCGCAAGGAGGGGCTTGTCGTTGATCGTATTATCGTCAAGGGGGATCGAGTCGAAGTCGAAGCAGTCAAGGATAGCGGGGAAGGTCAGACAATCAGGGTTGAACGCGAGAAGGATATAGTCCTGTGATCGACGCCATGCCACGCCCCCGTCCACCGCATCTGCACCGGGAAACTACCCGGCACGGAACGGCTGCCTGGTACGTCCGCAGAGGCAAGGGCGCGCGTATCAGGATAAGGGGCAACTACGGCACCTCGGAATTTGAGGCCGCCTATCAGGCCGCGCTGCGGGGTGAAGCGGCACCGCAACGTAGCCGGTTCGGAACCGGGACGCTGGGATGGCTGATTACCCGCTACCGGGAGAGCGCGGCCTGGTGTGCGCTATCCTTGGCGACTCGACGACAACGCGAGAATATCTTTCTGCACGTCATCGCGAGTGCCGGCCAAGACGCTGCCGTGCGGATCGATCGCAAGGTCATCGTTGCCGGACGAGACCGCCGCCGTGCTACACCGAATGCAGCTCGGCACTTCGTCCAGACGATGCGCGGGCTGTTCCAATGGGCGCTGGAATCCGATTTGGTGGCCATTGACCCAACGCAGGGGGTGTCGGCGCCACGGCCAAGATCGGATGGTCACCATAGCTGGACGGAAGACGAATGCGAGGCGTTCGAAGTACGCTGGCCGCTTGGTACACGCGAGCGGGTTGCCTTCGACGTGCTGCTCTATACTGGCCTGCGCCGCGGCGACGCTGTGCGTCTTGGTCGTCCGCACGTTAAGAATGGTGTTGCCACCATTCGCACCGAAAAAACTGGGGAGGTTGTAGCCATCCCGATACTGCCGCCGTTGCTTGCCTCGATCGCTGCTGGACCGATCGGCGAGTTGACATTCATCGCAGGCGAGCGTGGCGGTCCCCTAGCAAAGGAATCGTTTGGAACGTGGTTTCGGAAAGCCTGCGATGCGGCTGGTGTGCCGGGATCGGCACATGGGCTGCGTAAGGCTGGCGCGACACGCGCGGCCGAGAACGGCGCGACGGTCGCGCAGCTAGAAGCGTTGTTCGGCTGGCGCGGCGGCGGGATGGCGTCGCTCTACACGCGCCGGGCCGACCGGGAACGGTTGTCGCGCGAAGCCGCCGACAAGCTGCTTTCGGGACAGGACCGGAACATCTATTCCCGCACCTTGGCAAACGGTGCGGGCGTGGCGCCAATTAACACAACGAAATCAGGTACTTGAAAATGCAGTGGTGGGCGCACAAGATCACGGATATTCCATTCAGATCAACCTTGATCGGAACAGGTGCGGGAAATTGTGGCTCATTGTTGCGAAAGAATTATTTTAACCTGTTCCCGCACCAGAACGGAGATCGCCCATGCCCACCAAGCAACTGACCCCGGAAGCGCAGGCCGCAACCATGATGACTGCTTGGGATAATGTGATAGCTGATCTTGAACGACGCCGCGATGAGTTAACCAAAGCCATCGAGGCAGTGAAAAATTGCCGCCAGTTGGCTGAAAGAATCGAACCGCCGGTGTGCGAAATTGATTTCAGTCGAGCGCCGATCCTGCGTCAGTTATTGAGTTGAGATTCCGCAGGGCCGTCAGTGGCCCGGGGGGGGGGCGCGCAATACGAATTTCTGGCGCTCAAGAGGACAAGATGTGATGGCAGATGAGCACATTGAAGAGCGGGAGAACTTTTGCCGCACTTGCGGCGGGCGCCGCTACGCCTCGTTAGATCGCCGAACGGGCCGCGCCATTGTGGCGCTGCCGTCATGTTGCCAGACCGAGGATCGATGTGGGCAAGCAATCCTGCCGGGCTTCGCACGGCCCCCCGCCTACCTGCCGCGCTGACAACTTCACCGGAGCAAAATGATGTGCGCAATATGCGGCGGGTCAGGATACAGGCCAGCGGTCCGCTACGGGCAAGGGTGGGGGACCGGCGGCGATGCTGTCTTCTGGGCTGACCATGCCGTGATGGAACCGTGCGAATGCCGGAGATGGGACTGGCCAGATTCACCGCAACCGATCTACATCGCGTTGCCTGACGACCTCACCCCGCCGTGACGGAAAGAGAGCATTTTAATGACGACACCACAATTGCCAACGCGATCCGTGTACGACGCGGCTACCCCCTACGCACAAACATGACACGCTGCTTTCAGTGCGGAAATCATGATTTTGCGGGCGAATTCGCGCCGACTTTCGTCAAGATCGGCCCATGCAAGCCCGCGCGCGGGATCAATGCGCGCGGCTTCGTCAGCCGCTGCCGATGCCATCGCGTCAATCAAACCGCCGGTCGGAACCTGGAGAATCTCGCTAATGCTGGGGTCACAAACGAGCACCTTCACACCATCCGGTATGATGCGATAGGCGCTTTCGCGGACGCGCATGGCTTGATCGCCAGTCAGAACCTTTTGGCTTTTAACGACCAAGGTATCGGCCGCAGTCAACTTGAGTTTTGCAACTTCCATCTGGAAAGTGGTCATGACGATAATCAATCCCTAGTGGGTGTGTGTGTTAACGGACGGGACAATCGTGACCCCCCCTGGTGTCAGTCTCCTATTTGGTGATGTATGTCACAATTGCGATGACGACACTCACGACGGCGACGAGCACTGCGCCGATTGTGAGCGTGATCGCATTGGTCGCTTGTGTGCCGATGTTTTGTCCGGCCTGTGTCGCCAGCCCGAGCTCCACACGCTTGACGCCGCCCGGAAGATTGACGATGCCAAGCTCGACACTCTTCAACCGAGTTTCGAATGCAACCGCCTGCAGATCGGCTTTGCGCTGCCACTCGTGAGTTTCAGCACGCCCTCTTTCGTACAGTTCGCGGGGAAGGTAGGTGCCCAGAACCTCTCTCGCCTGCTCGTGTGCGTGATTGAGGATATCCAGCCGGCGCTCATTCTCTTTCGCCTGGAGTGCAAGTGCCTTGGCGAGAGCGTCCAGCTCGCGTTCGAGCCAACGGCGATCCTCGGCGCGCAGATCGTCACGCCGCTTTTCATGCTCCGCGACGATGCGCTCGATGAAATCGCGCAGAGAGACGTGGTCGTTCATTCGCTTTCTCTCGGCCCTCACGCCGGCTTGTTCGGCACCAGGAACACGAACAGCGTCGCCAGCGCGGTCACCGCCAGCGCCTGGATCTCCGGAGAGACCTGCAAGCCGAACAGATGGTTGAGCACCGGTACGGCGCCGCTGACCAGCATGGCGGCGAACGCCTTGTCGAATTTGGTAAACATTTTTGCTGCTCCTTTGGTTTCGCGTTTTTTCGCAATTGCTACGATTGCCGCGCCGCGGCGATCGCGGCGAGCGCGCGGGTGATCGCGGTGAGCGCCGATTTCAGATCGCGCGGCAGCGGCCCCTCGCACACCGCCACGGCCGAGGCGTAGGCCGTGGCCTCGATCTCGCGCGCCTTCGCATCGACATTGTTGAACGCCGCATAGACCAGGAACGCGGCATGCGCCGGCCCGAGCGTGCCGCAGGCCGTGGCATAGCCGCGCTCGGCATCGCTTTGCGGCGGCCCGCCGGGAATGCCGGCGCAGCCGGCGAGCGCAATGGCGCAGGCGAGCGCGACCGCGCGGAACAAGCGTGTCATGGTTTCACCTTCGTTGGATTGCCCGGCGGACCCGGCGGGCGCGGGTTTCAGGAGGCGCTACAAACGTGCCGTAAGCGGCGGCTTTTAAGCACCATCCCCTTTCGGCTCGGCGAGCGTGAACCAAACCGTACCGTCCGCCGCCGACACCATGCCGAACGGCAGCAACACGACTCTCCAAACCAGGAACGGAACAACGCCGAGTTGGCCGGTCGGCGAGTCGATGACCTTCACTTGCTTGCCGCGCACGCCGAGAATGTGCGTGTAGATGCAGGCGGCCGGGGCGCTCGGCTTCGCCTCCTTTGCTTTGACGTTTACGGCGTCGATACCAGCTCGGGCATCGCCTAGTTCCGCCCCGAGCTTAACGACCTGCTCGATCTGTTCCGGCGTGTCACAGAAGATGCCTTGAAAAAACTCAGGTTCCTGCGCCTGCACAGGAACGATGACCGCCAGCACCAGCGCGGCGAGAAGAGCACGTTTCATTTTGTTGCCGTCCTCTCGTTCAGTAGAACATCCGCCTTGGCCATCAGTCGGCCTGAAACGGCGGGTTGACTCCGAACAACAACCGCCATTCCCATGACAACAGCGTGCAGCCGTCGGATTTGAACGGTCTGGTCATGATCAGAGAAGCGCCGGATAGATCAGGATCAGCGCGGCGATGGCCGCGACCGTCAGCAGGTATTGCGGAATTCCGAATAGGCTGGGAACCTGGCTTGCGCCGCAGTCGGTTTGCTATAGGGTGGTGTGATTATGGCGTTGGGACGCGTACTGCTCTACTTCGCTTTCGGCGCATATTTTGCGCTGATGTACTGGTTCATGATCGGGGCGCCGACGCCTTAGCTCAGCGTCACTTTCGGATCGACATAGAACGTGGTGGATGGCAGCGCCGCGTGCACCGTGACGTATATCCAGCCCTTCTCCTGCGGCGTGAACGTCACCGACATACTGAAGTCGGTCGTACCGCCGCCCCAGGTCTCGCCCGCCTCTGCACCCTGAGCGGCTGGCGCGTGCAGTGGCGTAGCAACACCGTTGTTCACTCTCGACGAGATCGGAAAACCTGACGTTCCGAGATACTGTGCCTCGATCCAGATTTCGTCGTTGTTCGGCACCGCGCCGCCGCCCCAGGTGCCGTGCACCTTGGCCGTAACAGCCGACCCGACAGTCTCATTCCAGATCGCAATCGGCATCGAGACGAACGGCCGCGGGATTTCCGAGTTGGCCGTGGTGACGATCTTCCAGGCAACAGGAGTGGTGCCGTCCGAAGCGCCGCCAGTGCGGACAATCGTCGTCTCGGTGGTGAAAGTTCCTTCGTAGCGATAGCTCTCGTTGCGGTAATTGGTGTCACCGGAATCGCAGTTGATCAGATCCACCTCGCAGTCACCTGGAACGGCCGGAGTTCCCGCCACAGTCACCGACGCGCCGAGCTTACAATCCCTCATTTGAATGACAACAGGAACATTTCCTGTCGGGGCAAACAGCGTCTTGCCGACCCCGAACGCACTAAGATCACAACCGACCAATTTTATATAGTGGCCATGTTGCGTATTTGTGCTGAAGAACAACACGTTCGGCACAGCCGCGCCAGCGAACGTACAATTATAGTATTCAACAGGGCGCCATGTCGCCATCGAATTGGCGGTCGACGGAAAGGTGAACGTGCAGTTCTTCCAATGTGTCACGCCGACCGAACTCGTAGTTCCTGATTGTAGAATGAAGCCGCCCGTACCGTCCGCTTGCCACGTACAATTATCGAACACTGGGGATGCGCTAGCAGATGCCGAACAGTTAAATACTGCCTGCGAAGCACCGCCGCCGACGTGCCAGTTGATCCCGTACATGTAGAACGTGCCGTTGCACGTAATACCTGCGGCGTTGTTGGTCGTGGTCACCGTGGCCGTCGTGGCCAGATCGGCAGCGACAGGCGGGACCGAGCCGGCTTTGTTGACGCAATAGATCAGGTTCGGGGCGGCGACCGTGCCTGGGAATGTGATCGTGATCGCCGTCGCCTGCGTCTCGGCGTGATTGTGCGCAACGAAGAAGCTGTCACCCGCTGCCTTGCCTGAAGCCGCTGCCGCAAGCGTCGTATAGGCGTCGGCCCAGCTTGTGCCGTCCGCAGCGCCAGCGGCATTTGAATCGACGTAATAGGATGCCATTGGTTTATCCGTCCATCATCGTGCCGGGCAGCATCGCCTGGCGGGAGCTCGTGTTGACGAAAGTCGGAAACGGGAAACCGCCGAGCATCGCTTGCCTGTCAGCGGATTCCGTCGCGAAACTCGCCGAGGTCGCCACGGTTGACTGATTGCCGATCGCATCCTCGTGCATGTAATGCACATAGTAGGTCGTACCCGCAGATAACCCGGTCGCACCGCCGCTGATGTTCTGCGTACCGGTCCCGCTCACCGCCTGGCTGCCGGAGTCGTCCGCCGCCGCGCCGGTGTGATCCTTCCCGGCCTTGACCTGCGCTTTTGTTGGTCCGGTCGCGCTCTGCGTCACAACCTCATACAGTGTGCCATTGCCTTCATCGCTATCCACCGAAAGGTCCGCGGTGGTCTGGCCAGTCGCCGTTCCAATGGCGGCTGATAGCGTCGGCGCAACCGCATCCGCCGCCTCGCTCACCCACGTCAGCGTGACCGTGAATTCTCCGGTATCGGACGAGTGGAAATATCCGGCGACGCCGGCCTGCGCCGCTTCCGCAACGTCGGCGAACGGCGTGAACGCTTGTGCAGTTGCTTCGTTGTCCCAGTTGGCCTGCGCGTCGGCCGACGTGTCGAATTCGTAGCTCGCACCGTCTACGCTGGTGACGAGACGCACGTCGGCGCCGTGCTGGTTGCCTGTGGTCGGCGCGCCGTGGTCAATCTCCGTATGTCCAGTCGGCTTGTTCCAGCCGTGCGGCGGCGCGCCACGAATCGAAACGGCGCGCGTGCTGCTGCTGCCTTGCCCTTGCAACAGCACCAACCTGAACTTGTTCCCCTGCTTGAAGCCGAATCCCAATGCCGCGAGGTTGCCGCCAAGCGTCAGTTTGGACAGGTCGGCGACAAAGTTCACCTTGTAGGCAAAATTGGATTGCAGCGCCTCGACGGGATAGACGAACTTGCCGTAGAATCCCGCCTTGATCTTGCCTCGGATGACGATCTCGTCGCTGATCACTTCGACGGTCGGCGGTTCCTCGAAACCCTCAAAGATCACGCCGTCGTCGGTGACGCCGGACAGCGCTGGCTTGTTGTGCCGGGGCGAGAGACCGAGTCGTAGTCCTGTTCGCATGAGAAACCCGATATTAGCTGAGACTTGTCAGCGCTGGCAGTGCGCTAGCGGCGAGCAACGGATACACTGTGATTGACAGAATTCGCCCTCGCACTCCGGTTGCCTGATTATGTTCGCCAGCAAGTACGTAGTCGAGCAGGACGCCAGCAAGTGCTGAAGTGTCAGACGACGCCGCGGAGCCGTTCATCGAAACATGAATTGAGCCGGGAGAGCGGGACAGCGCAATGCGGTTTTCGGTTTCGGGTGTCCCCGGCGTGGCCTCGCCGCCGACAAAGCGATCGCCGGATGGGTTGCCATCCACGATGAAGTGCGCGTCATAGCCAACTTCGGTCACTGTGCCGCCGCTCATAACCGCATACATTGTGACCTGGTCGTCACCGCTGTTGTCCAAAGCAAGAACCAGGAAGGCTTGATGCGACGAGTTTTCGGGAACGAAACGCACCAGCGCGGTAAACGAGCCCAGCAGGATTTTGTCACGCAGCCCGCCGAGCAACTGCACGCCGTCCGGCTCGATTGTAAGTCCGCTGCCATCCGAAACCGTGACCACGCGGGCCGGATCACTGATGGCATCCGCCACATTAAGTTCAGCCGCCCCGTCCCAATACAATCCCTGCTCGAAATCGTAATGCGCTAAAGCATTGGCTGGCACCCATCCTGGTGCGACACGGCGGGCGCGACGATTGCTGAGGACACAGATCAACATTTTAAGGAATCGCCCTCAAAAGCACGCGATAATAGGCGCGGTGACTATTCACACCCTCTAGCTCAAATGCATATCGCAGCGAATCAAGCTGTATCGGCACCCAAGCAGTCCCCCCTGATATGAATGTAAGGCCACTCCAATCAATAGAGGCAGGCCCGTCCATCAGCTGACCGAAGACATTAAACGCGCGGATATTTGTGAGACTCAAGTTGTTGATTGTCACATCGATCGTGTATGGCCGTTCATCGGAGATAACATTCCAAACGTCTGAAAAATACGAATCGCCAATCCCATGCCATGTTCCGACAGTGGCGCCGCCGGCGCCGACGCGACTAAGCGCCTGTTCGTGTCCAGGAGTCGGCGTTATAGCCGACATGGTCCCGCCTAAGAACCATTCGACCTTAGCAAAGGTTTCGAGAAATAGGTCGCTAGGCCCTGGGGGAGGTTCAGGCTGGTCATCCTCGTCCGGCCAATGCACATTGACAATGCGATAGAACTTCGTTCCGTCCATCAGATATCCGCTCGCACCGTCGGAATTGTCACGGACAAATCGGCGGCGATCACCCCGTCGGATGGAGTATCGCTGTCATCTGGTGGACCAAACAACTTGATCCGATCTCCGGACTCGAATGAAACATCTTCGGTGATTTCGATTGTGCCAGACTGGCCGCCAAAGCCGTCAACGCCTTCGCCAAACGTGAATGTGATCGTGCCGATTACCGCATCGTTCTTGTAGAGCGGAAACACCGCGATTGCCACGCCGATAGCAGTCTCAAGATGCGCCGTTGCCGCAGCGGAGTCTTCCGCACGCAAGACGACAGAACGCGCAAACGAGAGCTTCGCAAGCAATGCTGCATCGGCAACAATGTCGCCGATCACGCTGAATGCGATATCATAGTCTACATCGCGCAGGAAACCGATCTGCTGCCAGAACGGGCCGTCGCTATCCCCTTCTTCCGGATCGAACGCCGTGGGGGAGGCCGGAGAACTATGATCCTGCAATGCCAGGAAGATGCCGACCGTGCGGACCGAAACGATATCGAGACGCTTGTAGCTGGTGCTGTTCTGCCATTCGCCGCGCGATTGGAACGCCGCAATCGGCAACGGAATGATCACATCCCTGGTGTCGCTGCTGCCATCGGTGAAATGGAAAGTGATACTGCCGCCTGTCGTGGTGACAGGCGGATCGGCAAAGGTCAAACCGGCGCCGAGCAGCGCCTCTACCTCGGCCATTCGCTGATCGAGCGTGAAGAAATTGTTGTCACCTTGCAGCGATGTCAACTTCCCTTCAACGCCAGCGCCGCTTCCGGCGCCCCACGGGCCTGAGTTCTTGTAGTTCAAAGCCATAGTCTATTTCCTCGGAGGCAAACGTGAGGTCGCTATTGGTTCCTTGACGTAGGCTCTCGTAATTTCCCACGTCAGCGGATCGCCATCCTTGTCGACAAAATCGGAATTCTGCGGTTCGAAGTAGCGTTCCTCGACGATCACGCCGATCTCATTGCGCAGCCGCACCACGAGATTCCATTGAATGTCGATGTGCTTATCGGGGTCCGGCGTCACCGGCTGCACTTTGACGCCGCCGCTTGTCCTGTTTTGATAGACGCGGATGCGATGATAGATGCGGAACTCCACATCCTGCATGCTGCGCGAAAATCGCTCATTGTAGACGTGATTGAGATTGATCAGCGATCCGCTGGCGCCGCCGATACGGGCAACACCACGATCTTCCTCATCCGCCGGCAGCGCCAGAGCGACGGCGGCCGGGCGAACGTTCAACGGAATCAGCGGACGAACGATGCGCTCAAGTGCTGCCGTCATGCGCTGACACCACCGGAGAGATTGATCATGTTGGGAATCTTCAACTCCGACGTGGTGATCGGGTATGGCGACGAGAACGCATTGCGCATCGACTTGAGTTTGAAGGTTGCAACCGTCTCAATCTCCGCCAGTACCGCATTCATGGCATCGGCGCGCGCCTGCACCAGTTCCTGACGCTGCTCCTTGGTGAGTCCGATGATGCCGCCGTTCGTCCTATTCCACTCTTCGATCGCGGCCTGCAAGATGGGGCGCTGCGTCGCCTCGGGATTGACCACGTCGAGCGCCTGTTCGACCGCGCTATCGACCGTCACTCCACCGATGAAGTCGATCCCGTCGTCCTGCGGATTGAACAGCGGTTGTTCATAACCGATGTCTGAATTGAACGACACGACGCGCCCGGTGCGTTCCTGATAATCATCCTCGATATAGTCGTCTTCGATCCAGGTCGGTTCTCCGGCACTGATTTCGATATCGCCACCATTGCCGACGGCACACGCCATGGTCACCGTTAACTCGACGGCGCCGCTGTCACCATTTACGCCGAAGTCCCATTCGACGATCTTTCCATCGGCCTGCCCGCCGGGAATGCGGGGATCGTAAACGCGCGCGTTTTTCTTCAGGCCGATATCGAACAGACGATCGAGCGTCGGCGCGAATGTGACCTCGACTGCCCTGGCCCGGCGTAGCAAGTGATTGCGCGCCAGCAACAATAGATGCACGAGGCTCAATTGTCCGCGCTCAGTCAAGAGATAGCTGCGGCGGCGCGGGTCGCCGATCGGAACCACAGCGTCGGATGACTCGTCGATCGGATCGGAGAGGTTGACGGAACGGATATTGTCGAGCCGTAGCGCCTCGTCCTCGCCCGGCATAGTCACCAGCGGTTGCACGTCGGCCTTGAGCGTAAATGTGACCCGCTCCTCGCACGGGCGCGCCGCGTCGTATGCGGCACGAAGTGTTGGCACCATGTAGGCTACTGGGATAATGCCGTCGGTGTGATTCAGCGAATAGCTCCAGGTTGCCAAATCCTTGCCGCCGGCACCGTCATCCTTGTAGGTGACCCGCAATGTCTCATCTGTCATAAATGACGGAACTGCAATTGATCCAGGCGGGATTTTTGCGAGATAGTCGTCCGATGTCGATATATCAATGTTCGTCGTGACGCCGTCCCACCATTTTATGATCTTGCTGTCGTCCCCAGCGACGTGCAGCACATCGAGGCCGTAAAGCAGTACGCAACTCGATGCCTCGACACGCCAATTGTCGCCGATAGCGCCCCCCGGTTGCGGCCAGTTGGTCTCGCGCAGCGTAAACGAGGTAATGTAGTTTCCCGCGACGGACTTCGGCCAGTTGGCGATCAGGTAACTGGAAAGATCGACCGAACCTTGCGCCAACTGTGTCCATGACAGTAGCGCATCGACCGCGACCGAACGCAGCGGGATGTCGCTCGCAAGCGCCAAGTCGAAGCCGTCATAGAGCATTTCATGCGCGGAAAACTCCGCAAGCGCATCCTCGCCGATCAAGATGTCCGAGACGCCGACGACATGCGTCACCGGATCGATGTGGATGCGCTTAGAGTACGCCTCTAAAACTATGTCAGGATCGTCACGCCGAAGCGGATCGATAAAGACCTCGTCAAACCATGGCAGCACCCGCAAGGCGTCAGTGACCGCCTGCTTTTGCGCGACAAAATCGGCAGGCCGAGCTATCAACTCGACCGTCACCGCTTCCTGTAGAATGCTCGACGGCACGCCGACAATGCGACCGAAAAACAAAGGTATGGCAACAGGCGATCCGACCGGCCGCACGGAGAACCACAGCCATGTCGGACCTGCGAGCAATCCAACACCTGGATTCTTGATCTCCAACTGAAGCGCGGCGAACTCCTGTTCCTGATGCCGCCTGCTGAACGACATCACGGTCCAATCGGTGCGGGCGTAGTCCTGGGAAAACACGGTCTCTCCAGACTCGACCAAGGCGAAGTAAAATTGCATCCTATTTTTCCAGCAGCACGAGGTGCCAACTGCCCTGCGCTTCCCATTCCTTCCGATCCGTCGTCCACTCGACGACCATCATGGTCAACGTCATGACGCCACTGCTGTCTTCCACACCTAGCCCTGGTATCAGCGTCACCTCGACTTCCTTGCCGCGCCAGATATCGTTGAGATTAGGCACCTCATGATCGCTGCACAACACTTCCACACGATATTTCCGGAACTGCGGAAGCGTCATATCGACGAGGTTGCCGTTCACGTCACGACGCAGCGATCCGGTCGCGATGGGCTGCAACACCACACTGATATTGCGTGTCGCGTAATCGGAGAAGTCGATGCCGTCGATAGACAGCAGCGTCGTCGGCGATTTTGGGAATGCCATCGCTAACTGTCCGCGCTTGGCCGGCGCCCGGCGCTGCGCAGGCGCGACCGCGTGGCATAACGAGTTAGGCTCTGCGCCGTTTGTTCGTCCGTGAAGACGCGCCCGATCGTCTCCCCGACATCGGACTTCAGCACCAGTTCGCCGAGATTGCGAGTTCGCCCAGCAGCGACTCCGATCGGTTCAGCGACCGCGCCGCCAGCTGCATATCCAGGCACCATCAACGCGCCCATCGACCGATTGAGGCCGTCGACAAACCCGCCCATGCTGAAACCATCCGCGTCGTGCAAAAACATGGCGATGGCACGGCGCAGGTCGCCGACGCGGCGCAGCGTCTCCAGGAACGCCAGCACGCCGGGCCGGCTCACCACGCGCGCCGGCTCGACATATTCGCCACCGTGAACGACACCGGCGACGCGGCTGCTCCCTATATTGCCGGTATAGCCGCCGCCGGCAAACCCGCCGCCGCCGCCGCCTCCGGCAGAGGCCGCCGCGGCCGCGGCTTCCCGCGCCAAAGCGATAACCTGCTGCAGGGCCGCAATGGCACGCGCCGCCGCCGCCTCGATCGCCGCCAGCATGCTCGATACAGCCGAGGTCACTTCCGCAGCGATCGTCGAGACGAAGATCGGGATATGGCCGAGAGCTTGTGTGATCGCCGATGCGACGCCCGAAAACGCTTGCGCGATGGCCGCGCTGGCCGCTTGTGACGCGGCGACCATTTCCCGCAGCAGCGCGTTGAACACCGCGCCGGCATTCGCCGTGCCCGATTGGAACGATCCCGCGATGACAGTCCACATGCCAGTCGCGCCTTGCGCGATGGCGTCGAATGCGGCTTGAGCGGCGCTGCGCATCTGCTCCAGCGCCGCCGTGATTGCCGCTGGGTCGAGCCCGAGCAGATTGGTTCCGCCGATTCCCTCACCTACCCCACCAATACCCTGAGCCTGCGCACCGCGGATACCAAATAACTCTTGACCGATCTGCTTGATGATATCTAGCAACCCCTGGAACTTTGACGGTTCCGCGATTTTGTCAAATTCCTGCCGTGCGCTTTCCGCCTGGCGCTGAAGCGCTCCCAGCAATTCCGGAGATTTGAACTGTTCCAGGGATTTAATGGCCCCATCGATGCCAACTTTGAGCCCACCGATGTCGAGTTTTTGGGTTAATTCATTGATGTCGATATTATCGACTGCCTGATCGATATCGTCAAACGAGCGAGCAATATGATCGAGTTCATCATCGATCTGTGCATTCTTCAGTGCGCCGAATTGTTTCTCAAGATTGCGTACCGCAGCTCCGACATCGATTATTCCCCTGCCTTGCGATCGCTCTTGCTCCAGCGTGATATCGCGCGTTGCCTTGCCGGCCTCACCGGCGCCTTTTGTGAGTTCTCGCAACTGATCGAGCAGGCTTTTTGCCCCGCCTTCGGCGGCCTTCAACGCGCCTGTCGCTTCGTCTCCCGTCTTCTCCATCTCTCCACTAAGACGCGCCCAGGCTTCGGTAAGTCCTGCCGCTGCGACGGCAGCGAGGATGAGAGCAACGGCAATCGGATTGCGCACAATCAAAGCGACGAACAGGCGCCCGAGATTGATGAGCGCAGGAATCAGCGCGGCAGTAAGCGCGATGGCAAGGCCGTAGGTGGCGGCGGTCATCAGCGTCATACCGGAGACTAAAGACGTGATCCTTACTCCGAACGGCTCCAGCGCAACGTTCACAAGGCCAGTGATGGCCGCAGCAAGAGCGTCGAAAACGACACGCATCTGATCAGGGAACAGCAGGATCAGTGCCAACGCGGCGCCGAGACCTCCGATCACGCCGGTCAACCGAGTGATGATGGTGAACAGCCTTTCGACGATCGCCAGTGAAGCGGCTACGCTGACCAGGATGCCACCCAGTGCGCTGAAAGCCCTGGTAATGCTTCCGACAACTGCGATTACGATCAGGGCATCACCGGTGAAAGCCGTCCCGAAAAGTCGATTGATGTGCGGTGCGATTGCGATCACAGCGCGGCGGAACAGAACGAATGCAAGAACGACCTGCAGAATGATCCCAGGCATTGATTTGAGAAATGCAACGACATCCCTTACCCAATCAAACTGAATATCCTGATCGCGACCCGATAACGCCGCTAGGAAATCACTCCAAACGCCGCTCAAAAAGTCACCAACAGTCGTCGTCAACTCTCCGATCGTGATCTCGACTCCGGCGATGCTCTCACGGAAGGCGGCGATATCAGGCACCGACGATGTGAACACGCCAGCGAGCAGGATGGCCAGCGTATTGAAGCCGCCGATCAGCGTCGAAAGCACGGCGACGATGCCGAGATCTGCCGCCGTCAGCTTGGTGCCGAACGCCTCGTTGATGAACGTGGCTACCGCCTCGGCACCCTTGCTCAGTGCCGCAAACGCCGGCAGGATGATGCCGTTGATGACCTTGTCGACTGAGGTGCCGAGTTTGACGACATTGTCGCGGAAAGCGATCAGGCTCTTAGTCTCGACCTTGTCATCCTCGCCACGCAACAGGCGGAAGAAATCGGCGAGAACGGAGGTCGCCTTATCGCCAATGAAGGCTACCCATTCGCGGATCACGTCACGATTGGCGCGGATCAAACTGGTGAGCGCGCGGATTGCCGGCGTCAACGGTCCGAGGAACAGTGATCCGAGCGCGGTTCGTCCCTGCGCCGATGCGGCGGAGAATTCCCGCAGCGCAGAGGCGAATTCCTTGGCCTCCTTGATATCCTCTTCCGAGAAGCCGAGCCCGAGCGACTTGAACCGTTCGCGTATGGCATCGATGCTGGTGACACCTTTTCGCAAGTCCTCAACAAGCAACTTGCCGACCGTATCGCCGAATGCCTTGGTGGCGAGTTCGGTTTGCTTTTCCTCGCTGCGCAGATTAACCAGGGCGGTGACGAATGCCTTCAGCCCGTCGGCAGACTTGTCCGCCTTGAAGCCGGCCAGCGCGGCGTCCAACTCGTCGAAACGCCGCTTGCCGCCGGCGAAGGATTGAGCCAGCCCATCGATAGCGCGGGCCGCACCCTTGGCGCCTTCCTCAGTATCGGGGAAGCGCTGGCCGAGCTTTTCCAGCGCGGCCTTGCCCTTTTTGAACGCTTCATCCGCCGCATCGCCGAAATGCGTGATGGCCTGGCGCGCCTCGCTTTCCTTGGCGCCCATCTGCCCAAGGATGAACACGAGCTCCTGATAGTCGTCGGTGTCGAAATCTCCTGCGGCGCGGCGCAAATCCTCCAACGACGATGCGGCATTCTTTGCGGCGGTGACGATGCCGGCAATGAGGCCGACCACACCGCCGACAGTGAGGCCGACAGCGATGAATTTGCGAATACCGGATGCGGCCTCGTTGATCGGCCCCGGCAGCTTGGCGACTTCGTTCGCGACACCCTTGACCCCATCGCGCACCCGATCGAACGAACTACCGAGCCGTTCGACTTGACTGTCGCGCCCGATCTCGGCGGCGGTTGTCGCCAGACCCGCAACCTCGCCCTTGGCCTCGGCGGACGCCGTGCCGGCACGCACGATCGATTTGGTGAAGCTGTCAACATTGGCAGCGGCCGGTGCAAACTCACGACCGGCACGTTGCGCCGCCGTGCCGATATCGCGGATCGGACCGCCCAGCGCCTGTGCAGCGCGCGCGATCTCATGGAACGCCTGCGCGCCGGCCTGCGCCAGCTGCGTCAATTGCGCCCGTATCTGCTGGTCGCCGTCGAACGCGATGCGTTGCGTGATGGTCTTGGTGGCCATGTCAATCCGTGCGCAGATGCTTGCTGAAGAGTTCGGGCAGCCGATCCGCCCATTTGCGGACGATGGCGATAATGTCGAACCGTTTGCGGATGGTCACCGACTCGACGCCGACGAACAGCGGGCGCCGGTTTTGGCGAAACTGGCTTCGTCTCTTAGCCACGAGCAGCGGGCGTCGGCCGGGACGGTTGATGGAGGCAAGCCCGCCGACGAGGCGGGCCACATCGCGCGGGCGGCGGGCACCGGCCGGCAGCGGAGCGCCGGTCAGCGGAATCCACAACAGTCCGCCGGCCTCGGGGAAGATCGTGCCACCTTCCTCGAAAATGCCGGCGTAGGGGATGGCGTGGAACAATGTCCCGGATGCGTCGATCGATGCGCCGCTCTCTGGGAAAATTCGCGCCCGCAATCCTGACTGCCAACGTTCGGAGAAACCGGCGCCGGCGATATTGGCGCGGCCTTCCGCCAGCGCGCCGGCCATCGCCTCGCGTACCGCCCCGGTCGCCGCCCGCGCCATGCGCTGCTCGATCTCTCGCATTGCCTGCACAAACAACGCGTCGGTGTCGTTGCTGCGAAACGTCGCGGTCATGGCTTGCCCGCCGGTTCAACCGTCACATGCTCGCCGCGGCGGCGCATCGTTTCAGGGGTGATATCGTCGCCTTCGACAGTGGCCGCACCGCTGGGACCGCTGTCCATTTTCCGCAGCACCTCGTTGATGCGCTTTTCATCGCCCTGGGCCGCGATCACCGCGAGATAGAAATCGCCACGCTGGCGCGCGCGAGCGAACCGCAGGCAGGCGAACAATTCCCTCGGCGTCATGGCGAGCACATCGGCTCGCGCATAGCCGGCGCCGATCAGGGCGTCGCAGGCGCTTCCGATGTGATCGACGGCTCGTCGCCAGCCGTCTCCATTTTTTTTAGCGCGGCGCGCACTGCTGCGATGGCTTTTTCGAGCCCCTTTGGCATCAGGCCGGCGGCTCGCAGCAGTTGGACGAAAGGGTCGAAGCCGTCCGGGGCCGTCAACCTCCACACGCTCGCCAACATCGTCGCCTTCTCGCCAACAGACAGGTTTGCGAATGCGGCCTCGGTCCCGGCGTCGCCGAGTTTGCCGACCGACGACGCGCAGATCGCGCCCAACGCGGCCGTCGGCAGACGCGCCAAATCCACTACGGTTTCAACTTGTTCGCCGTCCTCCGACGATTGACCGACCATGGCCCTCATGGCTCCGCCGAAGCGGCCGATCAGTTTCGCGATGTCTGGCAAATCGATGCCGCGCACATCGAAGGTCTTACCGCGGATCGTCACGCTCTCGCTCAGCGGCACAAAATCGAAATCCATAAACGGCTCCCATGCAGTGAATTGAAGGGGCGCCGGACCAGGCGCCCCGCAGTGAACAGAGACTACGCGCTGGCCTCGGCCTTCATGATCCAGCGGCCGAACTTGCCGTCCTGCTTCAGCACCGTCAGCAGCAGCGGAATTGAGTTGATGCCATCGGTGATGAAGTTGAAATCGCCGTTCGGACGGATCGAGACGCGCGCCCAGAATTCCATCTCGCGACCGCGGGCATTGTCGCTGATGTACTTCATGTCGGCCTCGATCGAGGTGAGCGTGAGGCCGCCGGCCTCCTCGTCGCCGTCGCTGTTGGTCGCGAATTCGCCCATGACGAACATCGCCATGTTTTCCGGCGTGACTTCCTCCAGCACGGCGGTGAGGCGCTTGGCGATCTCGGTGATGACGGTGAAGTCTGTCGACTTCAACCCTGACATCGATTGCTTGTGTTCGTCTTCGGTTATGTCGACCGCAACCGACAGCGTCGGCACGTTGCCGACATGGCGATAATCGATATCGACCGATCGCTTGATGTAGAGCGCACCGGCACCGTACTGATAGTTCTGCGTCGAGGGAGAAGTGGGCATGGCTGTTTGCCTCCGTTAAGGCCAGAGATGCGCGTTGCCCAGGCGCGCGGTTAGGGCGGCAGGCGACCCGATGGGCCGCCCGAGCAAGGTCTTTCGACTGAGGGGGGGGATTACAGTTCGTTTGGGTCGAGGATGTAGGTGAACGCGAATTTCAGCGCCACGCGTCCGATCATGTCCCGGCCGTAGGCAAGATCGCTCACCAAGCCGAGATAGAAGATCGAACGCCGGTTGAACGTATAGCCGGCGAGCGTCGCATCCGAGAGCACCGCCTTAATGATTCGCGCGCGCAGCGTGTTGAGATCGGTCCCGACCGACTCCGGCTTGGCCGCCGTGTGGACGATCACCTGCGGCGTCATGACGATGCGGCGATGCGTCGTGGTCGGTTTGCCATGCTGATCCTCGATCGGCGGTTCCGGTTCGTCGCCCTCGCGCACCGATACCGCCGGGAATGAAACCTCGTTCTGCGTCTCGACGTTGCGCTTGGCCGTCACGATGCCTTCGACCGATGCAACGACGACGAGCAGCCTCACCATGATCTGTTCGCGCACGTCGGTCATAGCTCGACCACCACGAGATAGACTTCGCCCTTGCCGTTGGGCGGGCGGCCCGGCTCGCTATAGAACTCGACGCGGTAGTTTTTGCCGTCGCAGGCAAGTTCGCTGCCGGCGAGATCGGCGCGGTTCAGGCCGAGCGTATCAAGTTCGCTTTCGCGCACCGCAAACGCCTGTTGCGACGACAGCACGGTCATCTGCCGCGATACCTCGCCAAGCCGGTCGCCGATTTCCACCGGCAACTGCTTCGGAATCACCGTCAACGGGTAATCGGCGCCATCCGACCCTGAGACGGTCAGCACAGCCGCCATGCCATAAATCTCATAGAGGGTGTCGTAATGCAGTTCCCAGTCCGTCATTGCTATCACGCCGCCAGCGGCGGCACCTCCCACAGGCGCGGCTTGCCGTGAAAACAGACGACCGCGGCATCGGCCGGCACGCTGCCATCGCCTCGCTCGCGCGGATGCGCTTTGCGGCGCACGTGCACCTTGTACGAGACGACCTTGCCAGGAAAGCGGTCCTGCCAAAATACCGGCTGTATTGGCGTATGCGCGGCGATGAATCCTTGGTCGCCCCACGAGCCTTTGGTTTGCGGGCGTGGCATCCACTCCCGACTCTTGGCGACGAAGGCGCGATAGATCGGCGTCAGGTCGTGCCGCTCGACGTTCCAGGCCATCACGCCGGAGGCCGGCGGGTCGTGCCAGTAGAAGTCGCGCAGCATGGTGAAGCGATCGGCGGCCGAAGCGGTGAAGTCCATCGACCGCAGGATTGACGTATCGAGATCGACATAGACCACCGGCCCATCGAACAATTCCGCCCTAAACAATTCCAGCTTTGCCCAATAGCTGGGCCAGCCATGGATCAGCGCAATCCGCTCGCACGGCACCTCGCAATCCGAGAGACAGACGAAGCGATGCGGCAGAGAGAGTTGTTTGGCAACATTGTCGCGCAGCGCGGCAACGTGCTCTGGACGGTATTCGCGGCCGGAGCGAAGGACACAGGCGACGGTCAGCATCCGAGATATTTCCGCGCTATCGCGATTCGCTCGGGATCGACATCGATGCCGACGTAATTCATGTTGAGCATCTTGCAGGCTTTGCCGATCGTGCCGCGCCCGCAGAAGCCGTCCCATACCGTGATGCCGGAACAGGCATAGGCCCGCAACAACCGCAGCGGCAGGTCGAGCGGCATCCAGCCGCGGCCTGGTGCGAACTCTTCCTCCACCAGATCACCGATATCGACATCCTTGATCGGCAATCCGGCAAGGTAAACCGTATTGTGCAAGCCTCGCCCCCAGCTGCCGAACCGCACAAGCGGAGCGCTGACCCACCGTTCGGCGTCCGCCTGCCGCCGCACCCGGCCTTCATACAGATTGACGATCGCAGGCACGCCGCGCACCGCCTCCGGCAACGGGGCATAGGGATGCGTGAACACCAGATCGGGACGCGGGCCGTTCCATGCGGTTGCATCGCCGCAGATCAGCGTCACCGCACACGATCCCTGAGTTCATAAAAATTCGCATCAACAGAGTCTTGGCTTTGAAGCCGCGCTTTCTCCATCGCGATATAAACCGCCGAAATACACTCGTCGCGGACGTAATCGTCTATGTCCCAAGCGTAAAGCACGTCCAACCCTGCGGCAATCATCTCGGGCGTGACCTGAACCTTAGAAACATCGATTGATGCCACCGGTACACCTCTCGTGGAATAACAAAGCGTCACCGCCACAGCGACGCCACTCCGCCGACGTGATCGCGCAACCGTTCCGCAGCGATCAGTTCGACAAAATTCGCCGGATATTTCTCGCCCTCAAAGCGGAAGGCGAAAGCATCGCGCGAGGCGATCCTGACCGGATAGAACCGCGCCCAGCGCGGCGCCCATTCGGTATCCAGCCCGCGACCGCGCTGCGTCACGTCCAGCACCTCGGCCCGGTAATAGCCACGATCCCAATCGAACGCTGGCTGCACGATCAGATTGAGCGATCCGGGAAACGGCATGACGCCGATCGCATGCTCGATCTCAGCAATGCGGCGGCCTTCGGCGTATTCGAAGGCGGCCGTGGCCCCGTCGGCGCCGGCCTGAGATCTCGTCAGATACGCCTTCGGCGCGATCTCGCGGCGGCGGAAGCACCAGACCTCGCGCGTCGGCACATGCAGCGCCGGCCCGATATATTCTGCCTCGAAATAGCGATCGGCGGCGTTGAGGATATTGGCCTTGTTGTAGCGTGCATGATGCACCGCCGAGACATTGCGCTGCACGACACTGTCGGAAGTATCGACCGGGTTTTCCCAGAAAACCACGCCGCCCGGCGCGCATTGCCTCCATAGCCAAAACCAGATCGGCAGATGATCGCCGCCGGCGCATTCGAAAACGTGGTGGTAGACCGAAAACATCAGCACGATATCGAATGCGCCGAGCGCTGGCCATTGCCGGCCCAACTCGACCTGCCGGAACGTGCAGACGGACCCTTGCGGATGCTGCGCCGCATGAGCCCGATTCTCTGCAATCAGGTCAACGAAGCCGCGCCCCTTGACCAGCCGGTTGCGATCGATGCCGACAACCTCGCCGGCCCCCTGCCCGGCCGCGAGAAACGACCAATAACCGTGATCGCAGCCGATATCGAGCACGCGCGTGCCGGAACACTCCGGTAACGGAATCGCCTCGCGCTTGATCGCCATGCGCTCAGGCGTCTGGTAATCAGGCAACGGCACGGTCATAGGTCTCTATTCCAAGATCGAATTGCGGACCGTAGCGGTCGAGCAACGCCTGCCACTTGGGCTTGCCGTTGTCCTTCGTAGACACATGGTCATAACAGTGCAGGGCGCCGTGCTTCCTGGCGAGCTGCCCGGCATCGAGGACGATGCGATGCGGTGCCTCCGCCTTGCCGTAGCCGCCGGTGATCATGTGATCGTGCCAGTGATGCACGATATGGCGGTTGACGGCCACATGATGCGGATGGCCGTATTCGCCGCAGGCATTGTGCGTCACGATCATGTCGTAGGCCGAAAGATCGAGCCAAGCGAGGTTGCCGGCGAAGGACTGGTCTTTCTCCGGCTCCGGCATCGGTATCAGTCGCCCCTGCGCGCCGAGCACGGCGCATGCATCGAAGAATTTCCATGCCCGCACCGGGTCGGCGCGCGGGATCGAACAGCAGATCACGGTCCAGTCGCCCGGATGCGCGATCAGCAGCCCGCCGAAAAACAGCGACTCGTCGTCGGGATGGGCAACGACTAGCGCGCGTTTCATCCGTTCACAGCATTCTTGCCAGTTCCAATGTTTTTCCATGATCCCACAATGAGCCGACACCACATTTCGGGATCATCCCCATTTCGCTTTTCTACGATATATGTTGCCGCCGCATTTCTGTGCGTCACTTGAAATTTTTCCCCGACTTTGTGATCACCAAAATCATAAGTCCAAAAACCAGCGCGCCACGGCCACGGTCTCATTAAGACAGAGTCCTGATAGCTACCATCGACAATTGGATAATCAACATCAGGCCACACGTAATCCATTTTTAGATCAATGGCTGGCATGTCGAGCATACGATTATCCTCATGATCGGACAGACGTTCCTGCTCACCCCGGCACCATGATATGGTCATCCACCATAACGTCGGTAACGCGGTAGCCCAGCGAGGCGAGCAAGCCGACCGTCGCCTTCGGCGCCAGCCCATGCCGGCGCATGTGCGGTGCATGCTGTTCTACCACAATAACCGGACGGCATCTACGGATCGTCTCAAGCGCGCCCTCGACCGCGAAATGCTCATAGCCTTCGCAGTCTAGCTTGATCAGGTCGACATCGTCGAGGGCAAAATCGTCGAGGCGGCGGACCGCGATATCGCCCGGCGTGCCCGCCAGCAGCGTCTCGCCAGTATTTCCCGGCGTCGACGCGCCTATTGTCAGACTTGCCGAATCCCGGCCGAGCGCACAGGGATGCAGCACCACATTTCCCGTGCCGTTGATATTACGGGAGAAACAATCCCGATGCAGCGCGACCGGCTCGAATGCCGTGACCTGGGCAAACCGGCGGGCAAAGTGCAGCGTCCACAGTCCGACATGCGCGCCGACATCGACGGCGTGGCGGAACATCTTGATCTTGCTTAGCGCCCGTTCGATCTTGGTGGCCTGATACGATGGCCGCAGCGACGTGCGTCTGTCGCTTTTCGTCATGTACTCGATCAGGTGCATCTCATCGACGGGAAGCCAGATGCCATTCCAGACCTTGATGCGCGACGGTGCCGCGGCGAGGAATGCGTCCATGGACAAAAACGGGAAGCAGCGGATGGCGGAATCGGGATTGAGATTGACCACGGCGGCTCCGGGCGGGAGCCGCATACTGGCGAACTCTTCAGCCCATGACTGATAATCTTTTTCACCGAAGCGGCACGTCCAATCGTATCCGGCATGCCAGTGGCCGGGGCCGTTGAGATCGTAGCCGATCAGAGCGATGTGCATGGCCCCCTGGCAGAGCACGTATTCCAGCGCACCGCGGCCGGAATTATATCCGGTCGTGCGCGGCACGGTAACCACATCAATCGGAGGTGCGCGGTATCCCGGCGGCATGGCCGCGACCACCGCTCCAGCGAAAGATTGCAACTCGGCGGCCCGGCGCCGCAACCAGACGCCGTCGGCGGTGAACGCCACATCGGCCCACGGCATCGCGCGAAAGCTGTCGTTGACCGCGACCACAATACCGCGCCCGCGCAGCGCCGATAGATCGACCGCGGCCGCGCTTGGGCCGCCGCCGATCAAAAACACCGGCTGATGCTGCCAGTTGCGAGGATTGCGCCGTGGTGCTGCCCGCTGCGGCAGGTTCTGGACGCGTCGCTGGCGCGACACTGCCTTTTTCATCGGTTGTTGTTCCTGGGCCAGAAATTCATCGAGCGTGGTCACCGGCCACAGGTCGGCGTAGGCAGTACCTGGGCTCGCATTCCAAACAACGACGCCCATGCTCTTGAGCGGCTGCACCAGGCTGGCAAAGTCCTTGCGGTGCTCCGGCCACGAGTCCGCTTTGCGCGGCCACGGATGCGGCGCATGGTGGTGCGTGCGCCCGTCCGGAGTCGCCTTGCCGTCGCAACCCAGAAACACCAGCGTCCGCGCGCCACGCAACAGTGCCACGTTGATCGCCGACGCAAACGAGGTGCGGCGGAACATCGCCTGCGTCGGGTCGGTACTCAGTCCCGATCCCGGCTTCTTGGTGAGCCGCAGCACTTTCGGCACGTTGAGCGGCGCCACGGTGACGATCTCGCCGGCAAAATCCTTCAGCAAGCCGGCGTGGCGGCCGTACCAGCGCGCATCGCCGAAAATCAGAACCGACGCCCATGGCGCGACCTGATAGCTGGAATTGATCGCGATCACGCGCCGCCCGCGCAGGCGTTCCACGTTCTGAGTTGCGAGAGAGGGACCGCCGCCGAGGATGAAAACGGTCTCGCCCGGCCAGTCGGCCGGGACACGCCAGAACGGCATGACCGCTACGCCGAAGCGGCTACTGCCGCGATCACGGCAACCTTGTCGCCCGGGTCGGGCTCGAATTCGTCGCTCTCGCCGGCGCCGAGGAACCATGACGCGGATGTTTCCGGATCGGGGTCCGGTCCAACCGCGACAATGCAATCGGCATCGGCGCGGAGCTTCAGCACGTTTTCATCGGCCGCCACGATCAACGCGCCGACATTGACGGCCGATCCGTCGATGATGATTTCCTCACGACGCACCACGCCGGCTATCTTGAGCGGCAGGAACGTCTGCCGCCGCATGTAGGCCCGCCCGAACATGACTTGCAGTGTTGCCATCGCGGCGCTCCATTTGGCAAGGAATCCGCGCAACGTCACAGTGACGATGCGCGGGACAGATCAGGTACGGCGGGCGCGGTAGAGCGCCTGCGGCATGGTGCAGACGGGGAGCGGGTAGGCTTTGAGTTCCACGTCCGCCCATTCGTCACGCTTATCGTCGACGACGATCTCGGAATAGAACTTCCGCCCCATCTGGCCGAGATGCGAAAACTTTTCGCCCGGCGACATGGTCCACTTGAAGATGCCGGCGCCGGCGGGGAAGAACTTCGCCTTGTCGGTGCCGACGGCGACCGTCGTGTTGTCGTCTGTGCCGCGATAGTTGGTCCATTGGATGCCGCCGAAGTTGAACGTCTCCCAGGCAACCGGATCGCGCAGAGCAGCCGCCGCTTGGTAATTGAGATAGGTCGCCCGCACTTCGGGATGGGCGCGCAAATCGTCCCAGAAGTTGTCGCCGCAGAGCGCCATGATGCGCACGCCGCCGCCACCGATACCCTTGAGGTTGCGGATCATTGAACGGACAGCCGTCGTGCAACGCTTTTGGATTACGCCGGCCACCGGATTCGCAGCGTCGAGATCGAAGTCGACTTCCGCCGGAATCGTCTGGCCGAGCGCATCGGCCCAATCGATCCAGGTCGAACCGTCGGCGTCGGTGACCACTCCCTGCACCACACCGAGGCGCAGGTTCTCGACCGTGAGGTCCAAGTCGCGCATCAACAGCATCTGCCGCCGCGAGATTTCCTCGGCCAGAGACTCCAGGTCGATCTCGCTGCCGAACCGGCGAATGAATGCCAGCTCATGCGCCTCGATGCGGCTCTTCTTGGCCAGTCGGCGTGTGGCGAACGGCCGCGCATCGCGCGGGGTATCCGCCTTTTCCTCCATCGGCTGTCCGCGTTCGCTTGTCTGGATCAACGCGGCTTCGGTGCCGCGCGACTCGATGTAGACTTCCTTGGTCCGAACGGGCGTCGGTTCGAACAGCCCCGGCACCGAGCCGAGGAATCCCGGCACGAAGCCGAGCTTGTCGACGGCCGCAGTCAACGACGTGGCGCTGAACGCGTCCTGCTTGAATACGTCCATAACGATCATTGCAGTTCTCCTTTGCGCGTTCCGCGCTGGAAGTTTAGATGGTGGGTGCGCGTCAGCGCGGAGCGATGAACAGTCGATCCTTCAGATCGGCCACGATCGCGGCCTTCTCGCCGCCGTCCGAACTCTCGGCCGGGTAGGTGATCAAATCGTCTTTCACGGTGGCGGGACCCCGTGCCAGATAGACCTGGCCTTCGATATCGCCGGCACTGGCGTCAACAGCCTGATGCAGGATTCCGGCGACGGCAGCCGACAGGCCTCCATCGGAAACCAGCACGCCGGCATGTGCGACGAGCTTGCCGGTGTCCCACTGCAAGACCTCGCCTGCCTTGAGATTTTGGCCGGACTTTACCGTCGCTGTCTCGAACGACAGTTGCCGATCAACAACCGAGCCGAGATATGCCCCGGCGTGGGTCTGTTCCGTCAGTGTGGTCATGGATTATCTCCTCAATGTGACCGGGGCTGAATGGAAAGTCAGTTGCGCGTAACGCCGAACGCGGCGTTGGTCTTGGCAGCCGCGGCGGCCCACAGATCGTCGATCCCGGCCTGCGGCGAATTTGTCATCGGCGGCCCCATCGCCAGAGCGCCGCCTTGACCTTGCATGCGTTCCGCGATCGTCGGCGCCGTGGCCGTCGGCGCGGCGATCGGGAGGCCGGCGACGAAGGCGACAACATCTTCCGCCTTCATGTCCGGCGACTTGAGCGCAAGCGACATGGCGGTGTCGGCCCGGCCCTTGATCTTCTCGTCGCCGACGATCGCGCTCATGCGATCGTTCGCGGCCTTGGCGCCTTCGGCGAGACCTTCCGCCTTGCCGGCCTCGCGCGCCTTGGCGCAGGCGGCCTTGTGCTGTTCCAGATCGATGTAGTCACTGCCCGCGGTGTCAGCGGCGGGCGCGCCAGTGGTTTGCTCAGACATGGATCGACTCCGTTTTGAGCTGGAGCGGCGGCTGCCGCGGGAGAGATCGGCGATGACCTCCTCGAAACTGCCGAGACGATCAGCCATCCCGGCAGCAACTGCGCGCGAGCCGACCTTTACGTCGCCGGCTCCGAATTTTTCGATCACGTCGTCGGCCGCGATGCCACGGTAGCGCGCGACGGCCTCGACAAACACCTGCGCCTGCGAATCCACCAGCCTTTGGATACGCGCCCGGCCGTCCTCGCTGTCGAGATCGGCCATGCGCGACTTGAAGGGGGATTGCGAAGAAATGAACTCGTGTTGCCGGACACCGCGCGACTCTTCGGTCTTGCGTGTGTCACGGACCGCAGCTTTGACGCCGATACTGCCAAGCACTGCGGTATCGGCGATCACGATCTCGGACGCCGCGGACGCCAGCCAGTAAGCCGCCGATGCACCAAAGCCCCCGACATAGGCAACGACCGGCTTGACCTTGCGCGCATCGAATATCGCCTGCGCCAATTCTGAGGCGCCGTTGACCTCGCCACCGGGACTGTCGATATTCAACGCGATGCTGCGGATATCCTTGCTGTCGAGTGCGGCCTGTAGATCGGTCCGCAGCGTGTCATACGATGTTGCCCCGGATATTTCGGTGAAGAGGTTTGCATAGCGGAACATCGGGCCGCGCGCCGTCAGGATGCCGACACCGTTGCGGACGCCGAGACGATCCGCCCCCTTGACAGCCTTGGCGCGGTATCCCTCAAGCGCATCGACACTCACGTCATGCTCGCGCGCGGCGATCATGAGCACGGTTTCGATCCACTCTTCGGACATCGCCCATGCGGCATTGAGCGCAGCTTCATAAGCGCGCATGAAACTTCTCCAATGATGAGACGAGAATCAGCCGCCGATGAATGCCCGGCGACGGGTCGTCAACCCCTGTGCCGCAGCGCATTCGGACTCAAGCTGGCGCAGCAGTGCGGTGAGGTCGGCCTTGTTGGCCTGCGAGAACGTGGTCGTGGTATCGCCGTGGCGTAACGTCACGACCTGTAGTCCAACGGCGACCTTGTAGACCTGCGGCCGCAGCCATGCGAGCACCGCGCAGGGATCGGTCCAGTCAGGATCGGCCACGGCCATCACACATCCCCTTGCGTCTGCATATCTTCACGATCCTTGCGGTCGGGATCGTCGTCATCGTCCGGTGCCTGCCCGTTCGCCGCTTCGGCGCGGCTCTTCAGCCCGAGCGCTTCGCGGCGGTCCTGCTCGCGCTTCGCTTCCTCGTAAGCATCGTCAGGATCGATCCCGTATTCCTCAAACACCAGCGAATCCGGCAAGCCGATTCGCTGTTTGATCTCAGCCGCCTTGGCCAGCTTCTCGTCGTCGGGATGCGGCTTGGTCGGCCCGCGCCAAAATGCCTGCGCTGCCGCCGCGCGATTTTCCAGGAATCCCATCACCCCGCCGGGGAACGGCGTGCGGCCGGCCTCGATATCTTCTTCCAGCCAAGCTTCATATACCCGCTGCGCCAGCGGCGCGACGATGTGCCGGCGCCGATACAGCACCCGCGGCCACACCACCGTCGTCGCCATCTTGTTCGACGTGAAGGTGGCGCCACGATAATCGCCGGTGAATTCCTCTGCGGTCATCGCTGCGGCGCGCGAACATTCCCGCAGCAGGAAGCGCGCGAAGCTCTCGTAATTCGCATTGGGATGTTCGGAACGAAAGAACTGCAACTCGTCCCCAGGAAAGCCGTGCAGCACCTTCCCATGAATGCCGAGATTCATGTCGGTCGCTTTGTACCATTGGGCCTTGTCCGTAAGCAATTGCTGCAAGCTGACCGCATCGGCCTGCTCGGCCCCGGATTGCATCGCTGCCAATGCTTCCGCTTCCGGCGCCGGGGATTTGAACATCGCCGCGAAAATGGTCTGGATCAGTGCCGTTGTCAGCGTCGCATCTGCGAGTTGATCGAACTGGCGCATGACCTTCAGGACAGAGGTAAACGGCGAGATGCCGCGCACCTGATCGGGCTCGCCGTCGAATACATGCACCACGATCGGCCGGCCCAGCGAATCGGTGGCGCGCGTCTCGACTTCCGTCTCACCGCCGAATGCGGTCTTGACCTTGATTAGATAGGCGCGCGGCGCGCCGCCGGCGCCGAGCCGCACTCCCATGACCAGATCGTTGCCATCGCTCCGCTCCGACAGCCGCCATGCCGGCAGCAGCTTTAGTTTCGTGAAAGACGATGACCCCTCGTGCCGGAAGAACGGCAGCGTCGCCAGGATTTCTCCCGTCGCCATCCAGTGGCGATAGGCTTGCACCAACTGCTGGCCGAACGCGAAGCGCGCGCCGGCATCGCAGGAACGCGGGTCTTCGGCCCATATGGAAAACCGCGTCTCGACGCCGCTGGCCCAGATGTTTGCTTCATCCTGCGTCCAGCCGAGCGCAGCCGCATTCGGTTTGGCGTTAAGGGCCAGACCATTGCCGCAGACCGAAGCGGCTGACTGTTCCACTGCGCCGCTCAGAAACCCGGAATTGTGCATGGAGTCGACGGTGCGCGCCGCCGACAGCCGCCATGCCGCTTTGACATCGTCGGATGCCTCGCGCAGCGCCGGTTGCCATCGCACGAATAGCGGCATCGCCTCGCCGCGCATGTAGGCAGCGGACGGCGCCGGACGCGCCGACGGCATCTGCACCGGGGCGGCCGGTGTGTCCGACCAGAAGTCGAGAGCGGCTGCTGTCATGTCATCCGTTGAGCATTTTAGCGAAATCGCCGAACGAGGGCCGCGCCGGAGGTGGCATGATCGCACCCGTTCGGGAGCGATGGGGCGCGGCAACCTTCGTTTCCAGTTCCGCGAAAACCCGTTCTCTCCAGCGATCCCATCCGCGCATCGCGGCGAGCCCGCGCGCGTAGTTGGCGCAGTCGAGCGCCTCGTTGCGGCGCCCCTCCATGATCCGCCATTCGCGCTTGACACGACCTCTGACGGTTCGCGTCACCAGCGACTCGGCGGTCAATTGCTTGACGGTCTCCTGCGACACGTCACCGGGGAGATGCACAAAGCCGACCGGATATTCGTCATCGGATTTTTCCAGCGCGAGCTGTCCGACGAGCTCCTGCTTGCAATACGAGACGCCGATGCCCAGCGTCTTCAATCCACCCTTGAGCTTCTTGCCGTTGATGGTCACGTCCATCTTGCCGATGCGGATGAACGCACTGTGATCGCGGTCGAGCCCATCGATGGCGTGCACGTTGCCGCGCCCACGCTGCGAACGTACAAACGCCGACACTTCGGGGGCGAACGCGCCGGAATCGATGCCCCAGTCCCGCACAGCCAGCTCGGCCCCATCTTCATGTTGCCAGGTTTCCTCGAACATACCGGCGAGTTCGGACCATACTTCCGGGCGGTTGGTCGCGCCCACCAATACCCGATGATCGATCAGCCAGCGCTCGCGCCGGCGCCCAAAACCCCAGATTGAGACCTCGATCCGATCCTTCTGCACGTCGCATCCGGCGAACAAGACAAGCACGCCGCGCGGCACCGAGCCGGAACGATAACCATCGCGGCGCGCATAGACGGCATCCCAGTCGGGGGCGTCGCCACGCTCCTGCCAGGTTTCGCCGAGTATGGTGTTAACGAACACCTTTAGCAGCGTTGGGTCGCCCTGCGCCGCCGTCCAGCGCTGCGCGATCTCGACCCAACTCGACCATCCGACCGGCGAGTAAAGAGCCGACAGGTGATAACCGACCGTCTCGCCGTCACCGGCGGCCGTCGCGCGCCACTCCCCGCGCCGGAGCATCTCGGTCTTGTGCTGTTCCCCGATCTCGGCGCCGCATTCCTCGCAGAAGTAGGCTGCCTTCCGCGGCTCGTCCTTCGGCCACTTCAATTGCTTGAATTTCAGCGTCTGCCAACGTTCGCAATGCGGACACGGCAGAAAGAAATACCGCTGATCCGTCTTCTGGAACTCCCGCTCGATGCGTGAACGGCCCGCGATGGTCGGTGTTGAAACCATGAACACCTTCCGGCGCGGGAAGTTGACGGCCCGAGCCTCCGCAAGCGTGATCGGGTCGCCCTCCCCGTCCACGTCCCCTTTGTAGGCGTCGACCTCGTCGAGGAACAGATACCGCGCCGGCATCGAGCGCAAGCCAACCGCACTGTTCGCCCCGGTCAGAAATAGAATGCCGCCAGGGAACTCCTTGGCCTGAACGGTATTTCCTGAATCCCGCGATCGAACGTCCGCCACCAGTCCCCGCAGCACGGGACTTTCAGCGATCATCGGCGCTATTCGCTGCTTTGATGCCTTCTTAGCGGCCTCAACCGTCGGTGCCACCGCCAGCATCGGTCCCGGCGCATGGTGGATCACGTAGCCGATCCAGTTATTCCCGCATTCAGTACCGCCGAGCTGCACCCCTTTCATGAAAACGATGCGACGCACCGCCGACGAGGCCGACAGGTCGTCCATGATGGCCCGCAGATACGGGGTGCGGCTCGTCCGCCATTTGTCCGGCTCGCTCGCCGCGCGCTGGGACAAGACCCGATGCCGATCGGCCCAGTCGCTCACCGTCAGCAGCGGCTCGGGCTCGATCCCCTGACCCCAGGCCCGCGCAACAACGGCCTCAGCCCGCGAGACGTAGGTGTGGCTCGGCTCGCTCGGCGAGATATTCTCTGACATGTTTTTCCAAGACGACCGCGAGTTTCACCTGGTCCGCCCCGATCTCCGCCGCAATCAGCGCCACCACCCGGCTCGGCCAGTTCAGAAGTGCGTCCCGCTCGCCCCGGGCCAGTTCGAAAACCTTCCGATGAACCGTCGCCGCGTCGACCAGCCGGCCATCCTTAACCGCGACCTCGATCCGCCTCAATTGGGCCAGAGAAGCCTCCTTGTCTGCCCGCGCCCGCGCAAACGATGACGATGCACCATCGCTCGCAGGCGGTGTACGGTGCCGCACGTTGCGCGCGCGATCCTCAACGACCTCCGACAGGCGAACGCGGCCGGCGTGCGAGCGGACCAGACCAGCCTTGATCTGTCGGCTCAGCGTGCTCTTGGCGAGGCCGAGTTGTTCGGCAGCCTGAGCCGGTGGAATCAAGTCATTTTCTGCCATGCGCTACGCCCATGCCTTGCGGCGCTCGACCTTATGAGCTGGTCCGATTGTGCGTTGCACTATTTTTTCAGGTCTGTCGCTAGAGCAGCCAAACAACTCTGTGTCTCGTATTCATTTTACACGCCAAGGAGGACCCACGATCCATCGGCAGGATTCTTGGCCATCGTGGACAGCATCATTGTCGTTAATTTATTCCTAGAGATTGCCACACGAATCAGCGCGCCGTCTAAGGCGCGCGCTGGCCTCGGCAGTTAGAAAGATTCTGAGAGATAGGAGAGTCACAGAGAGAGTCTATCAACTTGAGCGCTCGCTTGACGCTCGCTACTGCTGTGGCCGCGACCGAAGTCAGTTGTGGAGGGGGAAGCGCGCGTAGTAGCGGGGACAAAATGTGCTTGTCAAGGTCACAAAATGATGTCCTCATGTCCTATTTTGCGTAAGCCGTTGATGTTGTTTGCAAACAAAATTCCGTGCGAGGAGATAGTTACATAAAAAGGGACATGTATTATGGAACATTTTCTGGTTAATTCTCGTTCACTCGGGTATTTATTGCACAATTTGTGCAACGCTGATAATGACTGATTCTATGGTCCAGGATGATGCGGCGACCGACGATCGGAGGCGGGCAGCTGTCGCCCTGGTTGGGGCTGGCCTTGTGCCTGTGGCAGACGCCGCTCGCTGGTGCGGACTGAGCCGGCGCCAGATGTACAACGCCTGCACGCGAGCCGGCATTAACCCTGCGATGGCACATCAGCTGCGGGTCTTAGCGTTGTTCGAAGAGTGGGAGGCTAGGATGGCAAAGGGCATGAACTGGAGCAAGTTCGGTGATCGTAACCGTATGCGGCTGCGCGGGTCGGAGTCGGCTGGCGGCATGTCTGAGGCAGAGATTATGCGCTTGGTCGGTGGCAACGGCGGCCAACGATCGCCTCGCCCGCGCGTTTCTAAAGCAGATCTGCGGGCACAGGCTGAGGCCGCTTTCCGAGAGTTTCAGAACGGGAAATGACGGGTAGCGAGCCTCGCGCCACGGCGGCGGCGGCCTCGATCTTTTTTGCCTCGATCCAGCTGCGGTACGGCATCTTGCTCCCTGACAGGCGGTCGATCCGGTACTCCCGATTGAGACTCCTGTAGCCCCCGCCGGCGAGCTCTCCAAACCTCCGCTCGACAAGTTCCGCGGCGGCAACTGCTGCGGCCTGCGCCCGGTCGAGTATGTCGTCCGGCTCGCAGCAGTCGCTGGCGACCTGGTTGATCGTCTCGATCGCCCGGGCGGCCGGGATTGCGTAGCGCCCGGCGCCGAGGGCTTGATCGGCCCATTGCTCGCCAGCCATCGTCAGGACCATCTCGGCGCGGCTGGCGTCACGGCACCACCTGGCGCAGGCCAGCCCCATCCTGACCTTGCTCCGTGCGGCCAGGCCGGCGAGCCAATCTGCAGGACGCTGGACAGCTTCGACCACCACGAATTGCCGGACCCGGAGCGGCGCCGCGACCGCGATGGCGCAAAGCGGCAGCGCCGCCATATAAGCGGAAATCAGCGCTTCCCGGCCCTTCGGCATTCCGAAACTACCCCATACTAGCAGTGCGTCGCGGCTCAAGGCCGACTTTGTGATAGCAAATAGCTGATTTGTCGTCTTTTGATCCAAGGTCGATCCACAGGGTTATTGGGCCTCCATGAAGCCCTGGTAAGGAGGCAATAGAGGGGTTGTAACATTTCGTGATGACGGGCCGGTTTATTCCCGGTCGATTTCCCTTGCGCTTCCCGCGAGACTTCCCTATATTCAAATCATCGAAGGGGAGATCAAAATGTACGCCACCGGAAAACAGATCAACTTCATCAAGTTCCTGGCCACCGACCGCGGCTACGACAACGCGATCGATGCCCGCCGGCAGTTCGACGGCGTCATCAACTCGATCTCGTCGATGACCGTCCGCGACGCCTCGCTGATGATCGACTGGCTCAAGAGTGAACCCCGTCGGCAGGCGGCATGAAAAAGTGGGAAGGAAGGAGAGAACTGATGAACGCGAACTCGAACTACACCGTTTATGACCGTGAAGATTCCAGCAGCTACGACGACGGTTTGACGCGCGAAGAAGCGATCGCGCTGCGCGCCGAAAAAAATGCCGGATCGCGCTACGGCGACCGTTTCTCCGCGGTTGAGGACGCCGTATTTGCCCATTTCTTTTTGCTCCCGGCGGCCATCGTCACAAAACTTCGCGCGTTGCAGCCCGGCGTCGATGACGACGACAACGGCGTCGATGAGATTTTGAAGCTCACCGAAGGCCCCTACGTGCTGCCCGGCGTGTTGCCGCCAGGATGACTCGCCGTCACCCCACCGCCGACGAGCGAGACCAGATGCGGGAGCTCAGACACAAGGGGCTCTCGATTCCCGTCATCGCCGCGCGGACCAAATTCTCGAAATCCGCCGTGCATCGGGCAGTCCAGGGCATCGGCGTCGACGCCCGGCTCACTGCCAATCGCGACCGTGCGGCCATCCCGCCGCCTTGGCTCGGCAAGGCTCGGCGGATGCTGGCCGGCGGCATGACCCGGTACGCCGCCGCCGCCGCACTCGATATCCCTACTTCGACGCTGTACCGCGCGCTCGCCAAATTCAGCGCGCTGATCAAGTGAGAGGAACTGAAATCATGCCGGATGACAATCAAAGAGCACTGGACTTGGCAACCGCACTTGCGGAGTTGCACCGTTGCTTCTGCGCTCCCAGCGGTCCAGCTAGCTGTGAACTTCTGAAATATTGGCCGCTTCTGCCGATCGACTGACCCCCGAGGCTGGCGAGCCTCACAACTGCGAGGAGTAGAGAACGATGCGCCTAGAAGCTCGGCTGCTGTCCGCCCGAACTGGACTCCGTGACACTGCTTGCGAAAAGTGGATGAAGCACGCCGGGATCGACAACATCATGGATTTACGCACTCGCTATCCTGGCAAAGCCCATGCTGAGTGCATGGAATTGGCGATAGCCGAAATCGAGAGCTTTATTTGCACAGCTGACAACCCGAAAAGCGGCCCGATCGACGAGGCGCTCGTCAACTCACTGGCACCCGAGCCCTTGCGAGTCCAATCGCGATCACGTTGAGGCCGTGCATCTTCCGCTTCAGGAACCACCGGACCCTATGCTCCGGGATACCGATGCCAGCGCATCGCTTGACGATATCGGCCCTCTGCACCGCCCACAGCGCGTCCATGCACACGGCCCTTGCGACCTCGGGCTTGTCCGAAAGAAACCTGATTGGCCAGTGGATGGCTTCCTGCATGCGGCCGATCTCTGCCGGCGTCGGCGGGATCACGACGCGGTTGCGCTGTCGCATGCTGCGCTCAAGCTCCCCGCCCTCTTGCTGGGCGTTCAGGTCGAACCGGTCGTAGACGTATTCCGGGAGAGTGTTCCCGAACGCCTTCGGCCTGGTGCTCATCGGCATCCGAGAAAGGACTTGGAACGCCTCTTCCATGCGATCGAGGACGTGGACGGCAGTCCAGACGGTAGGCCGGCTCACCACGCCCGGCGGGCTCGTGCGTGCCCCATCGACCTGGCCGAGAAGCCCCGTGCGAGAGCCGTTAACGGCTGTCCGCTCGACCTTGACGCTGTGGGCCGCACGGTCGGAAAGGGACATAGGGACATGCTGAAAAGGGACATTAAAATTACGCATGTCACTTTTTCGCAGTTTTCTTTTCATTACAGATACTTACTTCCTGTCGTGACGCTTGTCGTATTTTGCGAATAGGACATGGTTTGGCGCGGGTCTAGAAAACGAGGTCATCGCCACCAAGCAACTCTTGGTTCGGCGCCTCAGCTGCCGGCTCGCCTCTGGTTTCCCCATCCCCAAACTGAACCCCGGCAATCGAGCGGCCCGGAACCAGCCAAACATAGGGGTTGATCCTGCCGATGATGCGAAGCCGGAGGAATTGGTCACTGGCGTCGCGCAGCCGCTTGTTGATGGTGTTGTCCGCGGCATCGTCGCCGCTCCGGCCCAGATAGACCTCCTTCCATTTTTTCGCATTAACGACCGTCACGATCGACCGCGGGAGTCTCAGGTGATCCGGCGTAGGCTCGCCATGATCGGCCATCGCATCCTTCAGTGATTGCAGAATCACCGTGCGCTGATCCGACAGCCTGATGGTTTGGACGCCCCGGCCGCTCGACCTTGCCAGATGGCGATCACCGGCCGGAATCGTAACGCACGACGTGATCGGCTTATCGTCAAAGGCGCGGCGTCCTACCTCGACCACAAACAATTCGAACCTGATCTCCTTGCCGTCCTCCCCATCCTTCTGCTTGTCGAGCATTGCGGTACAAATTTTCGTTCGTTCGTCTTTGGTGACAAGAATGGCCTGATCGAGATTGGCATAGACCGACGAGTGGCCGCGGAGCCTCGTACCGGCTGCGTTGAAATGGTGAACAAGGCAGACATGGCAGCGCGGGAATGCCTCCGAAATCCGATCGATGTTGCCCATCACAATCGACATATCCTTGCCGGAGTTTTCGTCCGCAGCCCCTTGGGCCTTCGCCAATGTGTCGATGAACAGCGCCCGCAGCGGCACGTCGTAGTGCCGCGCAATGCCCTCGATCTCCCCGATGAGGGCCGGCGTATCGCCGTCTGGACGGTAAATATCGATCTTCGATTGAAGAATGAATATCGGAATCCTGGTCCCAGGTGTGATCCGGTTGTACTGCCGCCATGCACGGAATCGCTTCTTGATTCCATTCGCGCCCTCGCCTGCCTGATAGATAACAAGACCAGGCGTCAATACCTTGCTGCCAAAAAACGGTGTTGCTGTTGCGATGCAGCCAGTCGCCTCGACTGCTAAGAACGACTTGCCAGACCTCGACGCACCGCCGATCACAGACTTGTCGCCAACAGTCATCCAATCGTCGATCAGGTATTCGTGCTCCGGCCCCGGCTCATCCAGCCGCTCGAACGGGATGCCGCGGAAGCGCGAGACGAACGGTGGTTCCCGCCACTCCGGCAACTTGTCGGCGATCTCGCGGAGCTCTTCGGCAGAACCTTCGCGGTCTCGCTTCCAGTCCGTCACGTCGGCGCCCTTCGGGGCGCTGGGCCATACCGCAGCGAAGTCTAGGATACGGGTTCGGCGGGCAATGCCGCGCAAGCTCGCAGCTATTGTTTCACCGCGCTGCCGGCCAGGATCGTCGTTGTCGATCGGGATAACTACGTCGAGGCCACGGAACAACTCGGCAAAACTGGCGGACCAGTTCTTCGCCCCGCCCGAATTTGTGACCGCGACAAACCCCATGCCGCGTAGGGTGTCGACCTTGCCTTCGCCTTCCGGGATAAAGGTCAGGTCGTCGGCAGATTTCAACTCCCTGAATTCGACGAGCGGATAGAGACCGTGATCGACTCCTTCAAGGTTCCAGACAAAGCCGTCCCGATCTATCTTTGTCTTGTCGTCATCGCCGCGTGCAGGCCGGCGTTGGCGAAACGTCTTCTTCGGCTTACCGTTATCGCCGATCTCCCACGATCCATCTGGCAGGCGGAACTGCATCCGTAGGACCTGATAGAGAAGCGTCCCGTCAGGCGCGGTGTAGTCCCAGGTCGCTACGACCTCGCGTTTGGCCTGCACGTCATTGTCGACGGTGCTTGCTTTGCGAGGCTCCTGGCGTGCCGGTTTGCTGGCGCCGTTCGTCTGCGGCATCGCGACGCCGGCGATGCTAGCGCACCGCTCCACCGCCTCGGGGAACGACAGGCCTTCCCTCTCCTGGAACCAGTCGAAGATGTCGCCACCCTTGCCTACACTATGGTCCCACCAGAGCGATTTTGCTGGGGAAATGGTCAAAGAGTGATCGTCGATGGCGCGAAATTCGGCACCTTCCTTGCGCAACTTGTGTCGCTGACCGACGACCGTAGACACCGGCACGCGGTCGCGCAATTCGGCGAGGAAGGATTCCGAGAACGCCACGATCTCACCTCACCGTTCCTGTAGCGCAGCAACGAGATAATCCGCCGCGACAACCGCAGGCTCGCGCACCAGCTCATACCCGTGGCGATCACAAACGGACTCGACGGTGCCCCTGGTGCAGCCGAGCAGGTCCGCAATCTGCGTCGCCGTCTTGCCACCTCGCGCGAGCAAGCGAATTTGGCGGAGAGACTCAGGCGTGAGGCGGAAGGAGGTCATGCGGCACCATCCCGCCCGGCGATCGGCGCGGCCACAAGCCTGTAGCCGTAGTCGTGCCCGCTGATCGAATCGATCCTCAGCCCAACGGCGCGCAACTTCTTGCGCAGCCACCACATCTGCGTGCGGACATGGTTCCAATTCCCCGGCCCCCCGGTCGGATCGCCGGAAAAGATGCGCGCATACAACGCTTCCGGCGTCAGCCTCCGCCCGGACTGGCGCGCCTTCCACAGTTCGTCGAAGATTTGCGCTTCGCCCTGCGTCAGCTCGACCACATGGCCGCAGCCGACCAGCAGCCGCGCATCGAGTATCCATGCGTGCGCCAAGCCGGCGATCGGCCCGCCACAGCACGGGCAGTGGTCGCTGATCAACAGACGGCGCGTCATGACGCCGGCTCCGCCGCGTTATCTTCCTCCGGCCATCCCGGCCCACCGGCAGCGACGCGCGCCTTGACCGCGCCGTAGCAGTCGTTGAGGCTGCCAGCGAGATCGGCGGCGGGGTCGTATTCGAACTGAAACAGAGGACCACTATCGACCGGCTTGTCGCGATTGCGCGCCTTTATGCTTTCGCGCGCCCGCTCGTCAGGCCCGGCGAGCAGCAGGCGCATGCGCCTGCGTATGTCACCAATATACTCTTCCTCCCGCTCGATCAGCACCGCGCGCATGCCCTCGCGGAATGCGGCTTCGCCCGCCGTGCCGGAACCGGCAAAGCAGTCCAACACGGTCCCGCCCGGCGGGGTCACCAGGCGAATGAGGTACTGGATCAGGTCGAGCGGTTTGATACAGGGATGCTTGGAACCGATGCGGTCGTGCGCGTCGGCCTTGGCCTGATAGAAAAAGCGGGCGGCTGATCCGGAGTCGCCTTCACGATTACACGGCGTTTGCGGTTCAAAAGTATTGCCACGCAGCCCCGCCTTCGTGACACCCCCGCCGCCCGATCCGCTTTGCGTCTCCGGAAACAGCCCCACCACCTCTTCGCTGCCATCCAAAATTACGTTGGCAGGCCAGCGCGACGATGCGCTGGGAAATTCTGCGGCCGGGAGACCCTTGCCATTCCCGTAAATCTGCCCTGGCTCGCCCCTTACGTTTCCTCGCGCGTGCGTTGATCTCGGCTCGGTTGGAACTCTGCACCCATCCACATTCAGCGCGCCGGTTCCCCACTTGAGAATATTTTGCGTTCCGTTGAGTCCTTTTTCGAACGGCTTCTGGCCGACATAGATTGGTTCGATGGCGGGCTTTAGGGATTGAGTGCCGTAGTACCAGCCATCCCATTGGCGCGCGGCATCGGTTGCGGCTGCATCGTACCGGGTCGCTGCATCATTCTGACGTTCGCCAGCGCCGTTGGGATTCATCGCCCGTGGATTTGGTCGGCGCGGCTCAATTCCTGTTGCTTCCCGCTCTGCTCCCGCCGCCTTGTCGATAGATTTTGAAACGTTACGAGCTTTGGGAAATCCTTGCCCCGTGATCCATGCGACTAACGGATGAGTGATGAAGCCGACATCCTCAATCGCACATGCCATCCGGTGATAAGTGCGCGAGGAAGAAAACGCGACGATGTAAGCGCCGGGCTTCAAGACGCGATAGACCTCGCGCCATACATCGGGGCGGAAGGCAATGTCGCCGCCATCCCACGCCTTGCCCATGAAGCCGGCAGACGCGCGAGCATAGGCGCCGGTTGCGCCGTTCGATTTTGCCGGCGCCGCATTTTCCGCGCCGAACCGTTTTACTATGCTCGTCAGGTGATACGGTGCGTCAGTCACGCACGAGTCGAGACTGTTTTCCGCCAGTGCGGGGAGCACAGCGAGACAATCGCCAGGGTACAGCGTAATGCCGCCGACAAAATCGTCGCGTTCCATCGGCGGCACTGTACCGCTGGCGTCCATCATTCTTGCACCGCAGGCTTGGGGCGCTCGATGAACAGGTCGATTTGAGGGCGCCAACTTTCCCAAGCGCGCCCAACGGCTCCGCTACCGGGAAAGAGATCATGAAATTCATCGCCAGGATTTGCCCCAACGACCTCAAAGGCCCAATGACATACGTCTTCCGGCTTCGCCCCGGTGAAACCGCGCCGCATCGTCATCGGCGCTTCGATCCAATCCCGCTGTACGAACGCGCCGGAATAATTCTCAGCCATGCGGCGCATCGGCTTGAAGATGATCGGCTCCCACGCATAGGCGGGGCGCACGCCCTTTTTGAATGCTGCAAAAGATTTCACCCACGCACCCCAACGCGCGCCAGCCGGCACCAATGGGGCAATGATGGGTATTGCAACGGAACTGGTGTGAAGCACCCACCCATCAAAATCGCGCTCAAGTCTTGCAATCAGCTCGGCGTGGTCAACCTCCCCGGCATAGTCCGGGTGATCTTTGTACAGGTGCGCGTTGCCCGGATAGGGCGGGTCCGCATAACCGAGGCGCAGCGCAAGCTGTTCGGTGTGGATGGTCATTCCCGCTGCTCCAGCATGTCGAGCAACTTCCCGATCGGCGATGACGGGCTGCCGTCTCCGTTCCTGGTCACGGCCCCGCGCAACGTCTCGATCGGGACACCGTGTTGCAGGCCGATGCTCACCGCGATCGCGGCGTCGCGCGCATTGGCGTCGGCCCCGCTGCCGATCTTCGAGCAATTCAAAAAGACCTCGCAGACCTCACCCTTGCTGCCGCGACCGACTGTTGCCGTGTAACGCATCGGTTTCACGCTGGCGTCGATAGCGTGCTGGAAATCGAACGTCTCGGCTGGGCGGCGGTTGGGGAGAACGGCGCGTACGGTCAATGCGATCCCAAGCCCGGCCGGCGTCTCGGGTGCGGTGAAGCGGCGCCGGATGTCTTGCCAGATCGCTTCCCCGCGCTTCCGCATGCTGTCGTGAATTCGATCGACGACATGCGCCGCGATCGACTGGCGAGCAACGCGCTTCGACACGAGCCGTAACATCCGCCGCTCGCCGCGGTGGAACTTGCGATATCGCTCGCGCAACGCATCCGGCAGCGCTCGAAAGCACTTGCCGCAGATGATCTCCGCGCCAGGCCCATACTTTGCGCCCCCGGTGCGGCGGCAGCGCGGATTGATGCACGGGATGCGGTCGCCGCTCATACCCGCCTCCCGATCACTGATCTGATCTTCCCAGGCCGCGCCACGACATCCTCGATCAGCTTCTTGCTCAGCGCAGCTTTCGATAGGCCGTGACGGTGCGCGATGCGAGACACGCCGCGTTTATCGCCGCAATTCCAGGCGACCTTCGATGGAATGTGAGTGCCGTTGCGGTGCGTCACGCCGCGCTCCGCTCTCGTTGCCGTGCCCGTTCCCGTGGGCTCACGTAGTTCCGTGCGATCAGCAGGCGGATGACTTCCTCGTGCTCGACCATCGCGCGGAAGACGGCGTTCGCTTCCGCCAACAGCATCGCGCGGCGCCGATGCGCGGCAACGATCCGCCGCCCAACCTCGCGCAGGTTCAGCTGAGCCTCTAGGACTTCCAGCCCTTCGTTGTCGTATGCTTTCTCGCGCGCATGCTCGAACAGCGCCACGGCGATCTCGGCGAAGTTGAAAGCGGGCTCATCGCGATTGATCTTCATCCCGCAGCCCTTCCCTGTTCAATTCCCGACGAAGGCCATCCAATTCTTCACCGAAATTCTCTTGCGTCTCGATCCATCCGGTTACGCGCCGTATCGAATTAAGGACGGTGGTGTGGTCGCGCCCGCCAAACCGGCGGCCGATTTCAGGCAAGGATCGGCGAGTGAGTTCCCTGCACAAAAACATTGCGATGTGACGCGCTCTCACCACGTCCAGAGTCCGGCGATGAGACAAAAGATCGGCGCGGCTGAAATTGTACTTACGCGCCACCACGCACTGAATGTCTTCAACCGTTGTCCGGATCGTCAATGGTCGACGCTTTACGGGGGCGTCATCGGGGATGCTATCTGGCGAAACGGTTACCAATAGCGGCACCGCATCGACCGTTGGCTCCGTCTCCGGCTTCAGCTCCCGCTTCGGCCTCCGGCGAAGATCAATCCCATCATCCGGAACAGCCATGGCATCCCATTTGGCGCGGACGGCAACATGCCTTTGATGCAGTTCGTCGATCAGCGCCATCAGGCCCGCCCCTCTTGGCCGAAAAACGCGAACGCTGTTGCGTGTTTTCTGGCAAGATGCGCGCTCGCCCAATCGTGAGTCGCCAAGGCATCGGCCCTGTTGTCATCGTTGGTGTCGCGCGACATCAATCCGAGCAGATGGCAGCGGTTGACCACCGCAGCTTTCGTTTCCTCGCGCGTCCCTAAACGACCGATTCCCAGGAAATGCTTTCGGATCACGGAGTCGGTCGGGTCGCGGCCCGTCTCGGGGTTCAGGCCGATCGTCACGCCGAAACGAACCGCCAGCCCCTCGACGACGGCGTGCAGCCCGAATTGCAGGCGCACTTGCGCTTCCGACATGCCGAGTGTCTTGAAGGCTTCAAGCGTGAGGCTGGACTCCTTCACGACCAATGCGGGGCGCACGATCGCCCACTCGCGTGCCAGGAACGCGATCAGGTTTGCGAACGCGACGGCGCGGCCCTCATTAGGTTTCTTCAGGATCACAGAGCCGGACGACGGAACCTCACCAGGCGGGCCGTAGGCCCATCCCGATCTGGTTGCGAGGTCCAAGCCCCATATGATCCCGAAGCCGGACATCGCGCCTCACGCGACTACTGTGTGCGTCGGCGCCGCATCGCCAAGGTTCAGCCCGCGCTCGGGCATCCCGATCGGCTCGGCCTCCGTCGTCTTGATGCCCTTCGCGAGTACCGCCTGCCCTTCATGGAATCCGGTCATGTAGGACTTGTACTGCGGCACCGATGCATCGCATTCCGGCCGACACGGGTTTCCGGCAAGTCCGTCCCGCTTGCCGTCCGCGTATTTCTTGTCGACGGCCGGCATGAGGTCGGCATCGCCGAACAGTTCGGTCTGCACGCCAACGCCATTCCAGGCGGCGACTTCCATTTCTTCCTGGATGCGCGCCTTGAACGCGGCTTCGCCTTCCGGTGTTCGCAACGCGATGGTGATCTGAACTTTGGCGACTGAATCGCCCTCGGCTTTGATCCTCTTGCCGACGTTCTTGATATCGGCATCGGCCTTCTTCTTCGCCGCCAAGACTACCTCGTAGTCGCGCACATGCTCCCAGTGCAGCGCTTGGCGTTCATCGTCGCTCAGGGCGCTGTTGTGGCCGGGTGTGGCGCCGGATGGCGCGCTACCACTCTCCGCCTTTGCCGTCTTGGACGGCCTTCCTCGCTTCGCCATTGTATCCTCCAGGTCAGAAGTTGCTTCCGTAGTCGACGCCTTGCACACCGCGCGCCATGTCCGCGTGTTCGTCGCAATACGGTCGCCCTGCCGCATTGTTTGCGCCCGCACAGCCGCAGTATCGAAACGACGGCTCCCGTGGGTCGCCGAACGGCCAGCGGCAGGTTTCATTTTGCAGCTGCATCAGCGTGAGGCCGCCTTCGGGCGGTGCCTCGGCCGGCAGGTCGGTGATACCGTCACACGCGATGCCGGTATCTTCTTCCCGCGCCAGCCTGTTGACCCCGTTGTTCCGCTGCGGCTTGTCGCTGATCGGCGCTAGGCCCGGCAATGTGACGGTGGCAAGCTTCCGCTCGTTGCCCCCTGCCGTGAACCGCGCGTTATGTCGCGTCGTCATCCCGCGAAGCATCGAGCGGACCGGATCGGGTTTTGAAGGAACACCGCGCGGCACCTTCTGTCGCGCTGGCCGATCCCGTCGCGGGCTAGCTACCGATACCGACGGGCTCTTCACGCGGCCAACTAACTTCATGCGATGCAACTTGCCAATAACGGCGTTGCTGCTGAGACCGCAGCCCAACTCCTTCGCGATCTGCGAAAAACTGAGGCCGTCGGCGTATAGCCTCTTGAGTTCGGCAACGCGGTCTTTCGTCCATGGACTGTCAGCCGCTTTGCAATTTGGCATAGCAATTCTCTCCGTCGCGGCCGACTGATTTACGCGCCAGCTCCGACTAACGATTTGTGGTTTCCATTGACGCGCACGTTGTTTCCTAACGGCTGTGCATTAAGCACAGCATCGACCGTCGCCATCGGGCGCAACTTGTCGTGCGCCCAGTAGACCATTCCTGAGCGTCCCCAATTGTCATGGCGATGGTTTTCATTGCCGATCAGATCGGCAAGCTTCCTCCCGAATAGCCCGGTCGGACATTTCGCCGGACACCCCAGCGCCACATCACGCGGGTCAGGTTGATCGCTCACATGAAGAAATAGGAGCCAAACATCGAGCCCAGTCTCGTCCTGGATTTTTTGGTAGTGTTCGTAGTGGCGAATGTCGATCCCAGTGCACCAGCGTTTTGTTTTCCGATGCCAAGAAAACACTGTCTTGTGTTTTGCTTCGCACCACATCGTCTCTCCGTTGCCAGCGAAGCAAAGAAGATCAGGAGAAACGTAGCTGCCCTTGCTGAAATAGCGCGGCCCGATGCCGTCCTTGTTCTCGATATCGTAGATCGTCAGCACACCATGCTCTCGCGACCTGAGCCAACGCGTAATCGCGCCTTCCGTCTTTCGACCGATGTCTAGTTGACGCTTGAACTCCAGTGAACTCATCTCAGCCCTACCTGATCGGCCTCACGACGAAACCAACATCGGCGAAGACCGCCGCGAAGCGATCGCTTTCCTCGCCGAAATAGAAGAACGCTTGGCCTTGCGTGGGCGCGGCAATGGTTCCCTCGGCGTCGTAAAATCTGATCCGGCCGCGTGTGAAGCAGATTGCATCGGCAACCGCAGCCGCCTCCTGAAACCAAGCGGTGTCGGTGTAGTTGTGAGTCAGCATGATTGCCGCAACGACGCGGCCGGCGTTACGCTCCTGCACCATCTTGGAAACGAAGTCGGCGATGTGCGGCTGCGCATACGGCGGATTAAGCCAAACACGCCCATGCCACTGCCGCTTCAAGCCATCGTCTTCAATCGAGAAGTATTCGATTGCCGAAACCTTCTCTTGAGCGGCATCGCTGCTGGCCGGATCAAGGTCGATCCCACCGAGGACCTGTCGTGCCAAAGAAAGATATTCGTCCGGCGTGTACCACTCGTTTTCGCCAGTGCCGAACGTGCCGCGGACATGCTTGCTGGCGGCGAGAAGATCGACGCTGACGCGATCGTTGTCGGCCTCGATACGCTCGCGTCGCTCGCTCAGAATCGTCTCGAATTTCTGTTCCGGAATCGCAGCGTACTTGCGCGCCCGATCGGCCAAGTGCTTGTCGATGCCGGCGGACAAGAGAGTGGGGGTATCGTCTTTAGGTGGGTCCGATTTCGACCCGCCTAAACTTGGGCGGCCCTTTCCGGCAGTGCCCTTCGCCAACCCCACCGTCTCGCGCTGCGCCTCCATCATCTCGCCGAGCCGCCGTTCCGCACGGAAGCGGATTTCGGAGGCGTCTATTTCCAATTGCTTGTTCTTCGCCTGCCGCGCGTAAGCGCGCATCGCATCGGCTTTGTCGCGAATGTCTTTCACTTCATCGATGGACTTCGCCTCTGACAATGCGCGGCAGGCGGCGTCGTATCGCGTGAGCACACTATTGGCGACGCGGGCTAGTCCTGTCATTTGCTAACCTTCGACGACGTGCCGTTACCCTTGCCAACAGCAGCCTCAGCCGCAGCCACAGCACGGTGAGAAGCGCCGGCTTTCGCTTTCGTGATTTTGATTTCATGCTGAAGTCGCCGAATCTGTCGTTCGCGTTCCGCCTCGTAGGCGGCGTGAATCTGAAAATAGATCGAAGCCGTGATCTCTCTCGGCCTGCGATAACGCAAACTCCAGAACACTCGCCAAGGAACGCCGTAGCGCGCCTCAAGCCGGCGCCACGCATTCACCATGTCGCCCGGGCCGCGCGCTTCGGAGCGCGTCAACCCCTTCGCCCACTCGGCCGCTTCGTCGACGTAGGCGGTGTCAGACATCGGGCGACCGCCATGAAAAGGAATTTTCCACACGCGCAAAACCCTCCATGCCACTATGACCGTGTTCGACACGGTTCACGGCGGAGCACGCGGCGCGCCAACGCCGTCGGCTCCGGGGCATGGAAGGATCGTCTGTCATGGTGCCGCGGCCCTCTCGGCAGAGCCGTTCGGCTGCCAGCCTGCGCGCGGTGCGGTCATGACGCGTCGCAGAGGGCAAGAGCGGCGGAGCGAGTCATGCAAATAGGTGCCGGGGTTTTCCCGTCCCGGCCCGGGGTCACCGTCCGCCCGGTGACGAGCCTACTAGCGCACTCCACTTTGCCCTGCCCTTGCGGGCCTCCATTGGGCATCGCTTCATCGTGCGCGTTCGCGTGGGATGTCATGACCATCGCCCCGCGGTGCGACAACTATTCACGGTTTTATGGTTTACACGCCGCAATTTGTGGCAGTAGCATCCCCCTGGGGCGTACAGGGGGAGGAAACCATGCTGGTGCAGTTGTTTCCGAAGGGGGGGCGTCATACAGCCTCCAAGGTGGAGGCGGGCTCGGGCGGGTACAGGTCCGGCCTCAATTCGGATCGGGGGATACCGGTGGCGCGCTCGATCTCGACCACGCGCTCTGCCGGAATCGATCCCTCTTCCCAGCGCAATACTGTGGTCTTGTTCACATCAAAGAATTCCGCCAGACGCTCAAGCGTCAACGGCGGATTGCTCGCCAATCGGAATTTGCGGATGGGGCTTAGCTTGCTCATCACGCAACACGTTGCGCGAAACGCAACCCTTTGTCAAGACCGAGTTGCCTTTGGCGCTAACGACCTGCCGGGCAGCCCGTGGCAAGTGTTGGGTATGGGCAAGTTCCACTACATCCCGGAATGGGCACACCAGGCCGACAAAATACAGGCCGACATTGTGGAGGCAACGGGTGCCGATAAGGCGAACGTCTCCCGCTGGTGGGATGGTGTCATTCCCACAAACAAATATTTGGAACTCCTTGCTCCCGTCCTAGGGGCTCCGGAGCCGGCCGCCCTATTCGTTCACCCCGCAGAATACAAAATACTTGTGGAAATTAGGGCACTTACGGTTAGGTCAGACACCGCCGCCTAGTCTGTTGCGCCCTTCGCAACAATTTGCTTGACTTACGGTTGCGTTTCGCGCAACGTGGTCTCTGTTCAACAGGGACCGCCTGCCCATGCGCGCCTTTCACCCTTTGGTCGATCTTTTCCCGCTGCACGGCCTGCGGCGCTGCGGGGAGGTCAGATGATGGCCGCCGAGCGCCCTATCGTCGGTTACTTCAACTGGCGAACTGACATGCGAGGCCGCCTCGTTCCAGAAAAGATTCTGAAGGAACACAGAGACGCGGCGGTGAGTTCGGCGAACCATCAACAGGTCGAGCACTACCAGTATAATTTGGTGACGGAGATTCCGCTCGACGAAGCTCATTGGGCCATGACGCTCGATGAACTGCTGGAACGGTATCCAGCACCGGGCCACGCGCTTCGGGGCGCCGCCGATGTCTGAGCCTATCACAATCCTGCTGGACCGCATTCAGTCGCTCGCCGCGCAGGTCGAGCGGCAGAGCATTGCGTGGTCCTACGGACATTCCGGCGGTTACCAAGAGGTTGCAAACCGCTACGCCAAACTTGTGGAGTTGATCGCACCATGACCATGCCTGACACCGACGCCCTCACCCGCTGGGCATCCTATCCAGCCCCCCATGCGAAACGGACGCTATGCCCGTACTGCGGGCGCACGTTCACGGCGGTCTGCGGTGAGGACAATCACCTGGGATGCGGACGGTATCTGGCCGCGATGCTCACGCCGGCGCGGGAGAAGACCGATGCCTAACACCAAAGCAACGCCGGGACCGTGGATCGCAGACGTGACAATTATTAGTCACGGTGGTTTGAAGGCAGCCGAGCAAAACATCAGAATCCACGCTGGCGAAACGATCATCGCAGACTATCGTATAGAGATATTCACAATCGGACGTATCGAAGAGAATGCTGCCAACGCCTACACGATGGCCGCAGCATGGGACCTACTTGAAGCCGCGCGTTTGCTTGAAACCGCAGAGCACAATCGTCAGTTCTGCGACGAGTGCGAAGATGAGGGCGAGCCAGAGGCGTGCAGCAAATGCTTTCCAGCCTTCGATGACGCGAGGGTGATGCGCAGGCTCGCCATCGCCAAAGCGGAGAACCGCGATGGTTGACACCGATCGCAAGTGGGCCGGCGACCTCGATCGTCAACAGCAGATAGTCCAGTGGTTTATCGCCAACACGGCGGGGGACGAGCCGGTCGATATCGTCGGCGCCTGCGAGACGATCCTGTCCAACCTCGTGAAGGTGAACGCGCCTGACTGCGCCGCAGCGGAGCGCCAGATCGACAGTATCGCCCAGGACATGAAGCAGACGGTCCGCGAATGCTTTGCGCCGGCTGATGCGGAGGAGATGCGGCAATGATCAATTGGGAACGTTCAGGCCGCATAATTAGCGGATCGAAGCGCGGACCAAAAGGGCATGTGTGCGTCTTCAATGCGAATGTCTGCACCAAGTCGCAGGGAAAGATTTGGTTTGGCGACATCGACTTGACAGACGATGCGGCGGACCTAGCGCGGCTTGCTGCCGAGAAGCGAGAGGACGTTTACGTGCTCCGCGAAAAGGATGCGCGGTTCATGAACGAGGCCGCCCCAAAGTTTGAGAACGCCGTCGCTGTTATGAGCCCGGCAGGCGACATGACCATCGATCCAAAGGCACGACCAGAAGGGTGACGAAACATGACTACACTCACCCGCATTGTTTTCAGTTACATCGATGCTCTGCGCCAGCCCGACGTATTCGAGCGGTCTGTCTACCTTACCTGCGAGATCGAAGCGGCATGCCAGAAGGCAAAGCAGGCCGCGATGGCGATGAAGGTCGGCAGAATCACGCGCTCGCACGCCGGGATGAAGGCTGCGGCCGAGGAACTTGAGCGGCATCTGCGCCAGGCGCGATCGATGAACGATGCCCTGCAGATCGTTCTCGCTCAGGACCGCACGGCGGCGGTGATTAACACCGTGCTCGCAGAGTGTGCAGGGGAGGGGGAAATCTAGATGCCGAGGCGGATGACGCAAATTGAAGGGTTGGTGAGAATCGGCCCGGCGAGGGTCATTCTGGAAAGTCCATACGCTGGGAAGTCAGAATGGCGAATGGTCGCATTCTTTCAGCGTTGGCTTAATCGTCGATACGCGCGCCGCTGTGTGCACGATTCTCTTTCGCGCGGGGAAGCCCCGATAGCCTCACATCTGCTCTACACACAGCCTGGAATTTTGCTCGATGACGTTCCGCAAAAGGGTGGCCTTTGGTTGAGCGGCTTGCCGGGCATAGACGCCGGACTGGCGTGGCGGGACGTTGCGGAGGCCTGCGTCGTCTACACCGATCGCGGCACCAGCAAGGGCATGGAATACGGGATCGCCGCCGCGCGCGCTGCTGGGATTCCGGTCGAGATGCGGTCGATTGAAACGTGCCACGCGCGGCGGCAGTTCGGCGACACGATGGTCTGCGACCCATGCAACCTCCGTTGGGACATGAACGATCTGGCGCCGCCGCGATGCCGGAGGGTAGGCAATGCCGGTTGATCACGCCGACACTAACGACATCCTGAATCGCTTGTGGGACGAGATCGCTGGCTGGCCGAAGATTGAGCTGCCAAGCGCCGTCGTTCAGGTCCGGGCTGACTTGGTTACGCAAGCCTACTCTGAGATCGATGAGCTTCGGTCCATGCTTGAGCGCGGCTTAGCAGCAACAAGGTCTTCTGCCGGGTCGTACGAGAAAATGAACTTTCAGCGTGACGCGACGATCGCAATCTCTTCTTGGTCTAAGGGGCGCGGCTGATGGCTATTGAGAAAATCCAGATCACCGATCGAGAGTCGTGGCTAAAGCTGCGCCAGCAAGACATAACCGCTTCCGTCGCCGGCGCGTTGCTGTCTGACCATTCCGGTGGCGCTGGTCGCCGAGTTCACCCATACGCCACGGCATACGCTTTGTGGATGCTCAAGAGCGGCCGGATCACAGACGACGCCGAGGAAACTCCGCCAATGAGACGCGGGCGACTCCTAGAAAGTGTCGCCGTACAGATGCTGCGAGAAGACCGGCCAGAGTGGAAGATAGAACCTTACCCGGTCGGTTTCTACTTCCGAGATCCCGCAGCGCGCGTCGGCAAGCCGCTGGTGGTTCAGATCAAGTCCGTCGAGGCCAGCGTGTTCCGCCAGGAGTGGCACGACGAGCAAGGCGACGTGACGCCGCCGCTCTGGATCGTGGTCCAAGCAATTCTTGAGGCCAAGCTGACCGGCGCCGAGCGCGCGTTCGTGGCTCCGCTCGTTGTCAGCTACGGCCTCGACATGCCGATCATCGAGGTTCCGATCCACTCCGGCGTCTACGATCGCGTGAAGGCGGAGGTTGCGGCCTTTTGGGCGCTTGTCGAATCCGGCACCGCCCCCGATCCAGACCTCGCGCGAGACGGCGAGATCATCGCTCGCATTTTTCCTCGCGACGACGGCAGCGTAATTGATTTGTCAGGCGACAACCAGATGCCGGAGCTGGTCGACCAGCTAGTGACGGCGCGGGCCGACATAAAATCAGCCGTCGCGCGCGAGAAGGAAGCCAAAGGCGGAATCTTGGCGAAGATGGGCGCGGCCTCGTTCGCCAGAATCGCGGATGGCAGAAGGGTGAGTTGCAAGTTGATACAGCGGTCCGGGTATTCGGTCGGGCCGACTGCGTTCCGGGCAACGAAGATAATCAGCAGGTAGGTAGGACCGATGACAGAAAAAACCGTTACCACTTACAATGGCTTCGACAGCTCGCTCCACACTGCGCAGAGCCGCTATGCCGTGCTCAAGCAGTTGGGCCAACTCAGCACCACTGTAGCAGGTCGCCGATGCAGCGCTCCGGTCGCCGGTAGAGGCGCGGTCGGCTGCGTTCTATTTCTCGTCTACCGCGATCCTGACACAGACGAAATCCTGCACGCATGGGCTGGCATTGCCGGCCAGAATGGTATCAAGCCGCAATCTTGGTACATCCTCGGCGCGGATGGCAAGCCGGTTGAGGTTGTGGAATGAACGCCCCCGCCAACATCCCCGCATCCGGCGACAACACCCGCCCGCTGATCACCGCCGACGCGCTGAGGCAGGATTTCGCGCACGTCGAAAAGTTCATTGCCGAGCTTGAGGCTGAGGCCAAGAAGGTTCCTCCAGTGATCGAAGACGACGACGATCTCGCGCTTGTCAGTGCGGTGGTGCCGAAGCTCTCCGCAGCAGGCCGGCGCGTCGACAAGGTTCGCGATGAAACGAAGCGGCCATACCTGGAGTCGGGGCGCGTCATCGATGCCTGGTTCAAGGCGATCGAGAAGCGGGTCACCGATCTGCAAGCCGCACTGGAACGTCGCGGCAAGGCGTATCTCGACAAGAAGCGCGCCGCCGAGGAAGCGAAGCGCCGGGCCGAAGAGGCAAGGCTTCGCGAGGAGTCGGAACGCAAGGTGCGGGAGGCCGTCGAGGCCGCGAAGGCCGGAGAGGTAGAGCGGGCTGCTGTTGCCCAGGTCGCATCCGAAGAAGCCGAGAGCCGCGCCGAAGCCGCTGCGGCGCCGGTGAAGGCCGCCGATCTCGCGCGGACGCATACCGCCGGTGGCACGGCTACGCTTGCCGAGACATGGACGTTTGAGATCGAAGACCTCGGCAAGATCGACCTCAATATGCTGCGGCCGTTCTTCACCTACGACCAAATGGAAATGGCCGTGCGAAAGTTCGTCAAGGCGAACCAGGACAAGCGCGCGATCGAGGGTGTGCGAGTCTACCGAGATACAACGGCGCGATTCCGCGCGTGATGGAGAAGATCAATATGGCACAGAACGACGCGATTGAAAGAGACGACCGGCGCGCTTCGCTTGACGCATTCGCAAACACCCGATCCAATCAGCCGGTATCGGCACCGGCAGTCAGACCGCTCGCCGCGCCGGCTGATCGCGTGTTCGGGGCACAGGCCGTGGCGGTCTACCGCGACGAAGCCCGCATCCTGCAGAAGCTTTCGGCGCTCGGTGCCGCGGCTGGAAGCGATTGGTTCTATCGCTACCCCGTGAAAAACAAGAAGCAAAACCGCACCGACTGGATCGAGGGAGCGTCAATCAAGCTCGCGAACGACGTGGCGCGCATCTATGGCAACTGCGACGTGGACGTGAGGGTCATTGATATCGGCGACTCGTGGCTGTTCTACGCGCGCTTCAACGATTTCGAGAGCGGATACTCTCTGACGCGGCCGTTCCAGCAACAGAAGGGAGCCGGCACGATCGGCGGTGACGACAACGCCCGCAGGCTCGATATCGCGTTCCAGATCGGCGCGTCGAAGGCTATCCGCAACGTCGTGGTGAACGCACTACAGACGTACTCTGATTATGCTTTTGATCAAGCGCGCAATTCTCTTGTCGAGCGCATCGGCAAGGAGATCGACCGGTGGCGAGATCGCACGGTCCAAGGGATCGCGAATCTCGGCGTTGACTTGGTGCGCGTTGAGACTGTCCTAGGCAGGTCGGCGAAAGACTGGACCGCGCCAGACGTGGCAAAGGTAATCGCGATGATGAAGGCGATCTCGGATGGAATGGCGACAGTCGATGACACTTTCCCATCGAAGGACGCCAAGCCCGCGCGCACCCTAAACGAAACCCTTGACGAATTGGCCAGCAAGAAGAACGACGAACCATCCGATCCAGAAACCGGCAAGCTCTCCGCCGACACCGCTACGCCGCAGCCGGTCGATCCCTCCCCTGCGGCTGGCCAGCCCGCTCCCGAAACATCCGGTGGCCCCCTGCCGGACACGACGGGGGCGGGCGAGGCCGGAGGCAACAAGAGCAAAGCGAAGGCGAAGCCTGACGAAGGCAACGCCGGCGACTTGGCGCCGGAGACCGCCGCGCAGTATCGAAGCTTCGCGACCGCATGGATCGCTGCGGCCGATGACGCCGACGCTGCCGAGGCGCGCTGGAAGCAAGAAAAGAAATACCGCAACTCGCTCAACGTCGAGCCTGGAGTCCGGGACGAACTCGAAGCGGCGTTGAAGGCGAAGGTTGCGGGACTGCGGAAGGGTGAGTGATCCGATGAGTGTGATGCTGTCCGAAGAATTTTGCTCGAATGCTGAACAGCCGCAGACCGGCAACCGTGTCTACCGAGACATTGAGTTGCGCGGTCTCGGGTTCCGCGTTACGGCGCAAAATTTTAGGTCATTTGTTCTTCGATATCGCACAGCGTCCGGGCAAGAACGCCTGCACACAATCGGTCACTACCCCGAGATCAATTTAGCTAAAGCCAGGGCCATTGCCTCTGATCTAAAAATGCAGATTAGAAACTACGAGGCTGATCCCGTTGGCGACAGGAAGGCCCAACGGATTCGGAGATACAGGGCTGGCGCTCAGCCATACAAACGGAGGCAGCAGCGGAGGGTGGCTGCGGCGAAGCACGACGCGAAAGTGCGGCAGGACCGAGCAATCGCCGATGCGGTCCGCGCACTCGGCCTGATTCAATCAGGAGACATTCAATGACGCTGCGCCGCAATCTCTTCTTTCGTCGGCGGGAAGGCGGCGCTGCTGCCGAAGTGAGTGGCATGACCATCATCCGCTGCATCGATCTGGAAAGCACCGGCATTCCGACCGAACAAGATCGGCACGCCGTCTGTGAGGTCGGCTGGTGCGACCTCACGTTGGTCGGTGGCGGCGACGTGATCATTGGCCCCACCGTCGACATGATCACCGACCCGAGGCGGCCGATACCGCCGGAGGCCCGCGCCGTGCACCACATCAGCGACGCCGAAGTGGCAGAGATCGGCCATCCGGTCGACGCCGCGTTCCAACTGCTGATGCAAGGTCCGCCAGATCTGTTCTGCGCGCACAACTCCGGATTCGAGCGGGAGTTTTTCGGTGGCGGCGATGTTCGGTGGCTCTGCAGCTACAAGGTCGCTCTCCGGCTCTGGCCTGACGCGCCGTCGCACTCGCTACAGGTGCTCCGCTATCACCTTGAACTCGACGTGAACCACGAGCGAGCCATGCCGCCGCATCGTGCCGGGCCGGACGCCTACCTCTGCGCGGTCATGATGGCATCTATCCTGGAGGATGGACGCGCGACGATCGACGACATGGTCCGGTGGTCATCCGGTCCTGCGCTACTGCGCGCTGGGAAGACGTGCCGGCCGATTACCTGCAATGGATCGTCGACAAATCCGACCTCGATCGAGACGTGAAGGCCAACGCCAAGCACCACTTGAAGCAGCGCGATAATGCTTGGTCCAAAGCAACCGAGAACCGGGAGGAACCGTACCCATGACCGCCCTTGCCTCCCCAGAGCCAACCAAGCGCGCACGCGGTCCCTACGTGACCCCGGCGCCGCCCGCCGCCTATCCAGCGCTCACCATGAACGCGCTGCGGCTCTATTTCAGCCTGCGCGCCGCCAACCATCCGGTCGCGGCCGCCAAGATCGCCGTGTCGCGAGCCTTCGGGGTCAGCATTGCAGACCTCGACTCGCGGAAGCGTACCCAGCCCATCGCGCGCATCCGCCAGATCGCGATGGCGATCGTGCGCCTCACCACGAAGATCGTCTCAACAGCCGAGATCGGGCGGCGGTTCCACCGTGATCCCAAAACTGTCACCGCCGCCGTCGCCCGTCAGCAGGCCATGATCGTGCGGCTGATCAACGAGTTCCACAGCGAGCAGGCAAGGGGCGCGGTTGACTTGCCGACGTGGCCCTGGGGACGCGCGCGGCATCAAGCGAAAATAGACCCCGTCAAACTCTGTCGCGATCTTGTGGGGAGGAACACTTGAAGGCATCACCTGCACGCAAGCAATCTGCGCAGCGCCGAACGGTTCTTGAGGCCGTTTCAGCCTCTCGCGTCGAGTTCAACGAGGATGCGCCGCTGTCTCTGCTGCGCGAGGCGATGATCACCTACGATCGCGCCGACGACCACTATCTGGTGGCAAGCGAGTTCCTGTTCTGGCCGTTTACCGGCTTCTGGCGGCGGGCTGACCGCAGCAGATCGGGCTACACGGTCGGCAAGTTGATCGCGGCGATACGCGACAAGGATGCCGCGGGGCGTGAAAGCGTAGCTGGCGCTGGTACGGAATCAGCGCCGAGTTAATGGAGAAATGGGAACCCGATGCTCACAGAGCCACAATACACGGTGGTTGAGCGCAATGGTTGGTCCTACGTCGTCGGGGCGCCGGAGTTAAGGGACGCTGGGCCGTGGCGCTATCGTTGGGAGGCTCAGGAGTATGCCGACGAACTGAATGGAGCGGCGCAAGCGAGGCAACAGACTAAGCGGCACTCATGACAGATAAGTGAGAAACCAACAACAGAAGGAGTATCCTAAAATGAAATTCCCAAAGGTGCTGTATGTCAGAATGGATAAGGACGGTGATACTACATACGCTGTCCCCTCAGAATACCTCATTGACATCGCCGAAATGGGAAAAACGACCCGCATCGGGATCTACGAACTACGCGAAACAGCTTTTGCTGAATGTGAAGTAAAGACATCCGGCGCGGTTAAGGTCCGGAGATAGCGTCGCGCTGACAGATAAGGGGACAAGACCAATATGATGACCGAAGACGAAGCAAAAACGAAGTGGTGCCCGTTCCAGGGGAGCTATGAGGCTGGTTCACGCTGCAAAGCCTCCGGCTGCACGGTATGGCGCTGGCAAGAACTACAGGCAGATGACGACTATCTCGCAGCCGTTGTGAAAGCGGCAGAAGAGATCGGCGATACCACAACGTCAAAGCACAAAGCGGCAAAACACGTCACACAGAACCGCGCTCATTACGGGCTGCCGACGAAGCCATACCTTGGCGGCTGTGGGCTGGCGTCGCACTGATTGTCAACAAGCGAGAGCAACCATGACCGACGATCCGGACTTTGTAGAATTGCGGAAGCGGCTGCGCGCCCCAGAGGGGGTCTTTGCAACTCGATTGCACGCGACACTGGCTGTAGATGCTGCTCAGGCCGCCTACGCAATCGAGAAGCTGACCGCCGAACGCGATGAAGCTCGACGACAATGGGGAGAATGTGAAATCCAACGCGACTCCCAGATCAGTGCGGTCAATCAAATGCTAGCTGCGGAACTTGCCCTCGTCACCGAGCGCAGCAACCGCGAGTTCACCGAACAATCGCTCGCGGCAATGCAAGCCGACCGCGACCGTTGGCTTGAGCGGGCGTTGGCTGCGGAAGCCAAGGTGGCCGCGCTGCGGGGGCACATCGAGCGCGCGCTTGGGCAGTTTAGTCGGAACCAGGGTAAATGCTGCTTGGGCGGGTCATGCACAAGGGACCAAGGGCGAGACGATGAGTGCGCGCTACACAATGTTGTAGCCACTCTGCGCGCCGCCTCCACCGCCCCGGCAGAGCCGCAGCCCGAAGCCCAGCCACCGTGGAACTACATCAAAGTCCCCGCGCCGCCAAAGGATCAGCCATGACCACCGAAGACGAAATACGCGAAGCCGAGGCGGTTCGCAGCATGGCCGCGAACAAACTGATAGAGGCTGAGCGACTTTTGACGGCTCTCTACATCCGTCAAGCCACAGAGACATACGGCATCAAAGTCGGGATGCGCGTCCGCAGCCAACGCGGCGAATTCATCGTTGATGAAATAGACCCATCATCATGGGCTGACAAGCCGTGGCTGCGTGGCCGAAAGATCAAGAATGACGGGACACTAGGGGCGATGCGGCGACGCATCTACAGCGATTGGGAAATCGTCACATGACAAAAGCATCACTTGCAGGATGGCAGTCGATTGAGACGACGACACCGCCTGATGACGGATCGAAAATTCTCGTTGGGTTCATGGGACAGTTCAATTGGACATATTATGTTGCCCCCGCACACGGCAAGAGAACTGGACACCATATGCCTTTTGCGTCGCCCACACATTGGACGTTAATCACTCCGCCATCGTTGCCAGGAACCGCGTCATGACCGACCTCACCGAACTTATAGAGAAAAAGGTGGAGGAGCCGACATATGCGCTCTTTCGAGAGTGTTACGTGGCCGTTTTCGGTGAGCCCCAGTTCAAGGCACCGTATGAAGGGCATGGCAATTACCGACGATTCCGCACGTTGCTTGATGCTGGCGCCTGGACCGACGCCGCAATGATGCTGATGCCGGAGGGGTGGTGTTTGCTGCTGGCGTGGAACCAGACGCGATCTATCTGCAATGTACATTCGCGTCCGGTCGGCGATCCAGCCGGTGTGTGGCCCGCGCACGGGGAAGCACAAACTCCCGCCCTCGCCATCGTCGCCGCCGCCCTCAAGGCGCGGGCCGCGCTTGCTTCTGCAAAGTGAGAAACCGGAGACAACAATGAGAATGAAAGCTTACTACTATGACTTCATTAAAACAGGCGTCCCGGAGATTGACCGCATTCTGTCTGCGGTCGCATGCGCCGGGCAGGCGTACCATCACACAGAGGGCTGGCAAGACGAAGCGCCGCCTTACGATGGGCACCGTGGCGACTGTCCGGTTGACTGGATTCAGAACGCAGCAAATGACGCAGCAGCAGCGTGGCCATCCGCACTGAAGACCGCTGAGTGAGAATGACTGACGGATGGGTGGGACCGCGAGGAGTTGACGATGAAGGCAATATCTCTGTGGCAGCCGTGGGCATCCCTGATCGCGTGTGGTGCCAAGGTGTTCGAGACGCGGCATTGGGCGCCGCCGCGCGAGTTAATCGGGCAGCCTATCGCCATTCACGCCGCCAAGAAGATCGACAAAGGGGCGGCGGCATTCGCCCAAGACTTGATGTACGGGCAGCACGATCCAGGTGGCTTCGATCTGGCGGAGGCGCTCGAAACATCGATGAAGGACACGCCTGACGACCTCATGGGCCTTTTTGGGCAGGCAACGATGCCAATCGGGTGTGTCGTCTGTATTGTGCGCCTTGACGCGGCATTCCAGCTTGGCGAACGGGCCGAAGGCACCGCGCTCCAGGGCGCAAAAGTTGTGCGGCGCATCACAAGCCGGCAAGTGCCGGAATGCTTCACCGTCCGATACGACGATTTCGGCGACTACGCGGCCGGCCGATGGGCTTGGCTCCTGCGCGACGTAAAGCCGCTCAACCCACCTATAGCGATGAAAGGCCATCAAGGCTTTTTCGATCTGCCGCAAGGCTGGTTGACGCCATGACCGTCGCACTTACCTCAACTAAGCGCGAAGGCTGACGATGACCGATCACCCCATCATATTCTCCGCCCCCATGATTCAGGCTCTGCTCGATGGCAGAAAATCTATGACAAGAAGGCTGGCGTGGATGTTTAGTACAAAGGGTGTCGATCATTGGCGCCCTTCCCGCTGGCAGAAGGTGAAGCCCGGCGACCGGCTATGGGTTCGGGAGACGTGGGCACATGATGGCCCCGATCTCGCAACAGTGAAAGAAACATGCTTCGACATCATGCCGGGCTCTGCGATCTACGGCCCTTACTACCGCGCCACTGAGGTTGCACCGGACACTCTCAACTGGCGCTCGCCCATCTTCCTCCCACGCTGGGCATCCCGTCTCACCCTGATCGTCACCGCGACAAAGATCGAGCGGTTGCATGATATCAGTGAGGAAGATGCGATTTTAGAGGGATGCGCGGCATCGCCTGAAACCATTTCGTATTGGTGGGATGGCTACGACAACCGCCTTCTGGACCGCGACGGCAATGCTGCGTCCGTATCTGTGATCGCCGGTGGCAAATACACCGACGTTCCGCCGGAGTGGATGGAGGTGACGCGCAAATCAAAAATGACGAAACGCGCCGTATCCGCAAGAGAACGCTTCTTTGATCTGTGGCGCATCTTCCGCGGCACAGACTCCATTAACCCAGAAATCGTTGCGCTGTCCGTCATACCCCACACAACCAACATCGATCAGATGCCGCAGGCGGAGGCCGCATGACCGAAGACGATCCCCACACCGTCCGCTATCCGATCGGCGAGCATCCGGCCTGGCAGGTCGTGTACTGGAACGGCAAGTGGGTATCTGGGCGCGAGGGGGCAACGAGCGCCTCGCTGGAAATATACACGCGGATCGGGCCTTGCCGCGTCCGCGATTTTACCTTGCCTGAAGAGTTAAGCGAGGTCGGTCAATGGATCAGCGCACTGACCCACGCCCATACCGCCGGCAAGGAAGCCCGCTCGCGTGAATTGCGGGAACTGTTGGGGGTAAAGATCGCATGACCCCATTTGAGATTGCTGTCGCCATCCGCAACCGCGGCGAGTCCGAGGAACTTCGGGCTTTCGTGCTGCGAACGATGGCCAATGAAAAAATGTGCGATCTCAGACTAGCACTGGAACTCTGTATTGGCTGGGAGCGTGCCTACGAGGAAGTGGAAAATCTACTCGACGCACTGCGTGTGGTCTCCGCCAAGG
>Ga0326597_10000679_pt1 | contig 59014 bp, 63 predicted proteins | sample RVTome_12_FD_203789 | JGI IMG/M metagenome (GOLD analysis project Ga0326597, IMG submission 203789) | Soil microbial communities from uranium-contaminated site in the Upper Colorado River Basin, Wyoming, United States - RVT100D185 | ecosystem: Environmental > Terrestrial > Soil > Contaminated >...
GTAGCCGGTGACCGGATGGCCCGCGGCCAGGAGGCGCTTGACCATGGCGCTGCCCATGGCGCCAAGGCCGACGAACGCGATCTTCTGCATCAGGCCTACTTTCTTGGTCCTGGCAGGGCCTGGCTTGATCCTGGCAGGGCCTGGCTTGGTCCTGGCAGGGCCTGGCTTGGTCCTGGCAGGGCCTGGCTTGGTCCTGGCAGGGCCTGGCTTGGTCCTGGCAGGGCCTGGCTTGGTCCTGGCAGGGCCTGGCTTGGTCCTGGCAGGGCCTGGTTCCCTTCGCTGAGCTGGAACATCCCGCGTCCGAGCCTCAGGGCGAGCGGCCTAGCGAGGACCGAGGTCCCGGAAGCCCTTGCCCTCCTTTGCCAGTCGCTCGAGCAGCGGCGCGGGCGTCCAGGGCTCGCCGTGCCGGGTGTGGAAGGCCGCCACCTCCGAGTAAACCTTCGTGAGGCCGACCTGGTCGGCGTAGAACATGGGGCCCCCACGGTAACGCGGGAAGCCGTAGCCGTAGAGGTAGGTGACGTCGATGTCGCTCGAGCGCAACGCGATGCCCTCCTCGAGGATGCGGGCGCCCTCGTTGACGAGAGCCCAGAGACAGCGCGCGAGGACCTCCCCGTCAGTCACCTGCCGCCGCGCGATGCCGGCTTCCCTGGCGCAGTCCGCGATCACCGCCTCGACCTCGGGGTCGGGCTTGGGCGCCCGCGAGCCGGCCTCGTAGCGGTACCAGCCGGCCCCCGTCTTCTGGCCGAAGCGTCCCTTTTCGCAGAGCCTGTCGCCCACGTGCGAGTAGCGCAGGTCCTTCCGCCGCGTGGCGGCCTTGCCCTTGCGGATCCGCCAGCCGACGTCGAGGCCCGCCAGATCCTGCATGGCGAAGGGGCCCATGGCGAAGCCGAAATCGTAGATGACCTTGTCCACTTGCTGGGGCGTCGCGCCCTCCTCGACGAGGAATTCCGCCTCGCGGAGATAGGGGTGGAGCATCCGGTTGCCGATGAACCCGTCGCAGTTGCCCGCCAGCACCCACACCTTCCCGATGCGGCGCGACAGCTCGGCCGACGTCGCGATGGTCTCCTTCGAGGTCTTGGCGCCGCGCACCAGCTCGAGGAGGCGCATCACGTTGGCCGGGCTGAAGAAGTGCGTGCCGATCACCGCCTCGGGGCGTGACGTCGCGGAGGCGATCTGGTCGATGTCGAGCGTCGAGGTGTTGGAGGCGAGGACGGCATCCGGCTTGGCGACTTTGTCGAGAGCGGCAAACACTTCCTTCTTGACGGCCATCTCCTCGAAGACCGCCTCGATCACGATATCCGCGTCGCGGACGGCCGCGCGGTCGAGCGAGCCCGTGATCAGGCCCACGCGCTTGTCCATGTCGGCCCGGGAGAGCCGCCCTTTCTCGACGGTGGCGGCGTAGTTCCTGCTGACGACGGCGAGGCCGCGATCGAGCGCCTCCTGCGTCACTTCCACCACGGTCACCGGAATGCCGGCGTTGGCGAAGTTCATGGCGATGCCGCCACCCATGGTGCCGGCGCCGATGACCGCTGCGCGCTCGATCTTCTTGGCGGGCGTGCCGGGTGGCACGTCGGGGATCTTGGTCGCCTCGCGCTCGGCGAAGAAGGCGTGGATCTGCCCCTTGGACTGCGGCGAGGCCATGCACTCCTGGAAGAGCGTCCGCTCCTTCTTGAGCCCGTCCGCGAACGGCAGCGTGACGGCGGCCTGCACGGCCTCGATGCACTTGAAGGGCGCGAGATAGCCGCGCGCCTCGCGCTCGATGCTCTTCCTGAAGGTGTCGAAGAGCGCGGGGTTGGCGCGCGCGGCCTGGAGCTTGTCGTCCATGGCCGAGATCTTTCTCAACGGGCGCTTCTCGGCGACGAGGCGCTCGGCGAACGCGACGGCGCCGGCGCGGAGGTCGTCGCCCACGATCTCGTCCACGATGCCGAGCTCCTTGGCCTTGGGCGCCCGCACGGGGTCGCCACTCACGATCATCTTGAGCGCCGCCTCGACTCCCGCAACCCGCGGCAGCCGCTGGGTGCCGCCCGCGCCCGGCAGGAGGCCCAGCTTCACCTCCGGCAGGCCCACCTGCCCCGCGGCGACGGCGACCCGGTAGTGGCAGGCGAGGCAGACTTCGAGGCCGCCGCCGAGCGCCGTGCCGTGTATGGCGGCCACGACGGGCTTGGAACTGTCTTCGATCGCCGCGAGGACGCTGTTGAAATCCGGCGGCTGGGGCGGCTTGCCGAACTCGCGGATGTCGGCACCCGCGATGAAGGTGCGCCCGCCGCCGATGATGACCATGGCGGCGACTCCGGCGTCAGCCAATCCCTTGGCGATGCCGTCCATCAGCCCCTGGCGCACGCCCTGGGAGAGGGCGTTGACGGGCGGGTTGTTGACGGTGATGACGCCGACGCTGCCCTGCTTGTCGAACGTGACGAGGTCACTCACGGGATGCCTCCACTTCGGTGTGGGTTGCCTATCAAGATGTCAGGGGGACGGTTGATGGAGGAGGGTCTCGGCCGCCTCCATCAGGCTTTCAGAAAGGGTCGGATGCGCGTGGATGGTCAAAGCCAGGTCCTCGACGGTGACGGCCGTCTCGATGGCCAGCGCGGCCTCGGCGATCAGCTCTCCCGCCCCGGGCCCGACGATGCCGACACCGAGGACGCGCCCCGTGCGTGCATCGGCGACCAGCTTGGTCAGGCCGTCGCTTCGCCCGATGGTCGCGGCGCGCCCCGAGGCGGCCCACGAAAACTTCGCGACCTTGATCGCGCGGCCCGCGCGCCCGGCCTCGGCCTCCATGACGCCGCACCATGCGACCTCAGGTTCCGTGAACACCACGGCTGGGATCGCGGCATTGTCGAAGGCCGACGGCCGCCCCGCGATGACCTCGGCCGCGACCTTTCCCTGGCGCATGGCCCGGTGCGCGAGCATCGGATCGCCCGTCACGTCACCGACCGCGTAGATGTGCGGGTCGGCTGTCCTGCAGCGCGGGTCTATCGGAAGCACCCCGCGCTCGCCGAGCTTGACCTTGGTCGTCTCGAGCCCGAGGCCGTCGCTGACCGCGCGGCGGCCGACGGCGACCAGCACCCGATCGAAGGACTGAGGCGCCTGGCCTTCGATACTCGCCTCGATGGCGCTCCCCGATTCCCTGAGCGCCGTGACCTTGCTCGTGAGATGGATCGCGGCGAAGAGCTTCTCGCAGCGGCGCGCCAGCGGCTGGACGAGGTCGCGGTCGGCCCCTGGCAGGAGCCCGCCGGTCACCTCGACAACGGTCACGCGGCTGCCGAGCGCCGCGTAGACCTGGCCCAGCTCGAGTCCGATGTAGCCGCCGCCGATGACGAGCAGGCGCTCAGGGATCTCCGGCAGGTCGAGAGCCGTCGTCGAGTCCATGACGCGCTCGCTCTCGAGGTCGAGCCCGGGCACGCGACTCGGCACCGACCCCGTCGCGATGATCGCGTGCCTGAAGCGCACCACCTGCGGCTCGTCTCCGCCGACCCGGAAGTTTCGCGAGTCCTCGAAAACGCCGCGGCCGCCGATGACCTGCACGCCCTTGGCCTTGGCCACGGACGCGAGACCCCGGGAGAGCTTGCCCACGACGCGCTCGGCCTTCCACTTGCGGAGCGGATCGAGCGAGATGCGCGGCTCGCCGAAATCCAGCCCGAACTCCTTGGCGCGATCGGCCTCGCCGATCACGGCCGCCACGTGGAGCAGCGCCTTCGACGGTATGCAGCCTTCATAGAGGCACGCCCCGCCCAGCCGCTTCCCGGCATCCACGACGACCGTCTCGAGCCCCAGCTCCGCGCAGCGAAACGCCGCCGAATACCCTCCGGGCCCTCCGCCCAGCACGGCCACGTCCACCTCGGTCAGCAAGTCCCCCATCACCATACGAATGTCCTTGACGAGATATGCATACTATACATATTGTTGGCGGGTGGAGTTCGAGTGGGACGAGACGAAGCGAGCCCAGAATCGACAACTCCACGGTGTCGACTTCGAAGAGGCCGCGACGGCCTTCTTCGACCCTTTGGCTGCCATACACGTGGACGAGGTCAACTCGCGCGAGGAGCATCGCTTCCGGCTGTTGTCCAGGTCGCGGGGCGGGCGTCTCTTGGTAACCATCTTCACTGACAGGGACCGATGATATCGCATCATCTCTTCACGACCCGCAACCAAGCGGGAGACAGGGGACTATGAGAAAGGAATATGACTTCAGTAACGCGAAGCGGGTTAAGTTCCGCGACCTGCCGCCGATCGACCAGATTGACCGGTACACCAAGGTGCGCATCACCATCTTCGTTGACAACGACATCCTGAAGTTCTTCAAGGCGCGAGCGATCAAGCGTGGGAAGCCGCCGTACCAGACCCAGATCAACCAGGCCCTGCGCGAGTACATGGAGGGCAGCCCTCCCCCGGGGAAGGGCACCTCGGTCGCCGACGAGAAGCTCATCTCGCGGCTCGCCGAGCGGATCGCCGAGTACTCGGCCACTAAGCGGAAGAAGGGCCGGACGAAGGGCCGCACGTCTTAGGTCCTACCACCCGACGAAGAGCGTTTCCGGCGCTTCGAGGCGGCGGACGATGGCCTGGGCGAAGCGGGCGCCGTCTGCGCCGTCGGCCACGCGGTGGTCGAAGGTCAGCGTGATGGGCAGCATCATGCGCGCCACGATCTGGCCGCCCCGGATGACGGGCTCCTCCCTGCCCCGCGCCACGCCGAGGATCGCGACTTCAGGGTAGTTGATGATGGGGATGGCGCCCGTGCCGCCGAGCGCGCCGATATTCGTGACGGTGAAGGTGCCGCCGCGGAGGTCGTCGAGCGCCGCCTTGCCGTCCCGCACCCGCTGGGCGAGCGCCTCAAGCTCGCGGGCGATGTCCATGACGGGCTTCGTGTCCACGTCCCGGATGACCGGGACGATGAGGCCCCGATCCGCCGCCACGGCGATGCCAAGGTGGCAGTAGCGCTTGAGGATCAGCTCCCCCGCCCCGGCATCGAGGCTCGCGTTGAACTGCGGGTGCTCCTGAAGCGCCAGCGCCGCTGCCTTGAGGAGAAAGCTCGTGAGCGTCAGCGTGATGCCGCGCTGCTTGGCGGCCTCGAAGCTTCGCGTGACGATGGCGTTCAGATCGGTGATGTCGGCCTTGTCGAAGTGGCTTACGTGCGGGATGAGCGCGGCCGATAGCGCCATGCGCTCGGCGATGGTGCGCCTGAGGTGCGAGAGCGGCTGGCGCTCGACGGGCCCCCACTGCTCGAACCTGGGCAAGGGCGGGGGCTCGAGCCCGACGGCGGCGAGCGGCCTGGCCGGGCCCGCGGAGACGGCCGCGGGGGCGCCCGCCGCGGGAGCGCCCGGGGGCTTTTCCGCGCTCGCGCGCACGTCGTCGTCGGTGATGCGGCCTCCGGGGCCCGTGCCGCGCACCGCCTGAAGCTCCACGCCCAACTCCCGCGCGAGACGCCGCGTCGAAGGCGCGGCGGCAACCGGCCCGCCGTCGGCGCGCGGCGCCACCGCGGGCTGGGCCGGCGGCGCCACGGGCGCGGCGGCCGCGGGGGCGGAGCGCGCCGGCGCCGCCGCGCCGCCGCCGTCGGCGAAGCTCACGAGTGGCTCGCCGACCTTGACGGTCTGCCCGGGATGGACGTGGATCTTCTCCACCCGGCCGGCGAAGGGCGACGGGATCTCGACCTGCGCCTTGTCGGTTTCGACCTCGAGAAGCGGCGAGTCCTCCTTCACGACGTCGCCCTCGTGGACCAGGACGGCGCGGATCTCGGCTTCGGTCAGTCCCTCGCCGAGGTCGGGCAGAACAAACGTCCTGGCCATTCTAGAAGGCCAGCGTCTCGCGGGCGGCGGCAAGCACCCGCGCGACGTCGGGCACCGTCGCCTTCTCGCGCGCGAATCCCGGGAAGGGCACGTCGTAGGCCGCGACCCTCCGGATGGGCGCCTCGAGCGAGAGGAACGCGCCCTCCATGATGCTGGCCGCGATCTCGGCCCCGGGGCCGAAGCTCTTCGGCGCCTCGTGGACGATGACGGCGCGCCCGGTCTTGGCGACGGAAGCCGTCAGCGTCTCGCGGTCGAGCGGCGAGATGGTCAGAAGGTCGACGATCTCGGGCGTCACGCCGTCCTCCGCCTGGAGCGTCTCCGCCGCCTCGAGCGCCACGCGCAGCATCGCGCCGTAGGCGACCACGGTCAGCCCCCGGCCCTCGCGGACGACCTGCGCCCGGCCGATGAGCATGGCCTCGCTCTCGTCGGGCACCTCCTCCTTGGACGCGTGGTAAAGCGCCTTGTGCTCGAAGAAGACGACGGGGTCGGGGTCGCGGATCGCCGCGACGAGCAGCGCGCGCGCCGTGCGCGGCCCCGACGGGATGACGATCTTGAGCCCGGGGATGTGGGCGTAGAACTGCTCCTCGCTCTCGGAGTGGTGCTCGAGCGCGCGGACGCCGCCGCCGTACGGCATGCGTATCACCATCTGGCAGTGGAAGCGCCCCTGGCTGCGCTGGCGGTAGCGGGCGGCGTGGTTCTCGATCTGGTGGAAGCACTGGAAGGCGAAGCCGGAGAACTGGATCTCGCAGACGGGCTTGAGCCCGTAGAGCGCCATGCCGACCGAGCAGCCGATGATGGCCGCCTCGGCGAGCGGGCTGTCGATGACGCGGGTGCTGCCGAAGCGCCGGTGCAGGTCCTCCGTCACGCGGAAGACGCCGCCGTCCACGCCGACGTCCTCGCCGATGATGAGCACCTCCGGGTCCCGCTCCATCTCCTCCAGGAGGGCCAGGTTCAGCGCCTTGACCATGTTCAGCTTTGCCATGGGGCGCGCCCTCAGCCCCTCACGACAGTCAATTCGGCCAACGGCTCGTCCTCCGCTGGCCGCGCATCGGGGGCGAGGCGGGCTCGGGCCCGTCGGGCGCGGCCGCGTCCGCCTGGGCTTCCACGCGCACCGCCATCTTCGCCCGCTCGGCCGCCACGCCCTGCGGCAGCTCCGCGTAGGCGTGGTCGAACATGCCGCGCGGGTCGGCGGGTGGCATCGCCTCGAAGCGCTCGACGGCGCGCGCGATCTCTTCGTCCACCTGCTCCTCGACCGAGCTGTCGAGCAGCTTCTTCCTCTCGAGGTACGCGCGGAAGCGCGTCAGCGGGTCCTTCTGCTCCCAGACCTTGACCTCCTCGTCCGAGCGGTACTTGGTCGGGTCATCCGCCGTCGTATGCACGCCGAGACGATAGGTGACGCACTCGATCAGCGTCGGCCCCTCCCCCGCCCGCGCCTTCTCGACGGCGTCCCGGCTTGCCGCGTAGACGGCCAGCACATCGTTGCCGTCCACCTGGATGCCGGGGAAGCCGTAGGCCAGCGCCTTCTGGGCGAGGGTGCGCGAGTTGGTCTGCTTCTTGAGCGGCACGGAGATGGCCCACTGGTTGTTCTGGCAGACGAAGACCACGGGCACGTGCCAGACCCCGGCGAAGTTGCAAGCCTCGTGGAAGTCGCCCTCGGACGTCGCGCCGTCGCCGAAGTAGACCATGACCACCGCGTCCTCGCCCCGGTACTGGATGCCGTAGGCGATGCCGACGGCGTGGGGCAGCTGGGTCGCCACGGGGATGGTGATGGGCAGATCGCGCTGCTCGGGGCCCGGCTGGCCGCCCTCGAGGCGCCCAGCAAAGAGCGACAGAAACTTCTCAATAGGCCAGCCGCGCCAGAGCATGGCCGCCGTGTCGCGGAAGGAGGGCACCATCCAGTCGGTGGACTTGAGCGTGAAGACGCTGCCTATCTGCGAGGCTTCCTGCCCCTTGATCGGCGCGAAGGTGCCGATCCTGCCCTGGCGCTGGAGCTTGAGCATGCGCTCGTCGAGGCGCCGGCCCAGCACCATGGCGCGGTAGAGGCGCTTGAGGTCGTCCGGCGGAAGCTTGGGCTCGAGATCGGCGTCGAGCTTGCCGTCACTGTCCAGGATGGACAGGCGCTCGGTAGGGAACTGCGGCTCGATCTTGGTCCTGGGCATGGCCGTCCCGACTCGCCCCTATCCTACCCGAAGCCGGGAAAGCCTACCAGCGCGTTGACCGAGGCGCGCCCGCCGACACGCCTGGTACGTGAGAGGCGACGGCAGCGGCGGGCGCGCCGACGATGAGCGTGCCGAGCGAATGAGCCGGGGGCGGCGAACCCGGATGTGAGAGGATGAACACCTATGCCATTCTCATCCTTCGGGCTTCACCCCGATCTCCTCCGCGGCGTCAAGGAGATGGGCTTCACCCGACCCACCCCGATTCAGCAGGACGCGATTCCCCCCGCGATGGAAGGGCGCGACGTGCTGGCCTGCGCCATGACGGGCAGCGGCAAGACGGCGGCGTTCGTCCTGCCCATCCTCCACCGCCTCATGCCGAAGCGCCGCGGGGTGACTCGCGCGCTGATCATCACGCCGACGCGCGAGTTAGCGGCCCAGATCGACGAGCACCTGAGCCAGATGGCCGTCCACACGCCGATGTCGGGCGCGGCCGTGTTCGGCGGGGTCGGCATGGGGCCTCAGGAGCATGCGTTTCGCACCGGGGTGGACGTCATCGTCGCCACGCCGGGACGTCTCCTCGACCACTTCCGCTTCCCCTACGCCAAGCTCGAGGGCCTGGCGATCCTGGTCCTCGATGAGGCCGACCGGATGCTGGACATGGGCTTCCTGCCCGACATCCGCCGCGTCCTCAAGCACCTGCCGCCCCGGCGGCAGACGCTCTTCTTCTCGGCGACCATGCCGCCGCCCATCATGACGCTGACGCGCGAGCTGCTGCGCACGCCGGCGATGATCAACCTCGAGCGCAAGGCCGCGCCCGCCGTCGGCATCACGCAGGCGGTGTACCCGGTCGGCCAGGACGTCAAGTCCTCCCTGCTGCTGGAGCTGATCAAGCGCGGCGACATGAAAAGCGCGCTGGTCTTCACGCGCACCAAGCACCGCGCCAACCGGCTGGCCGACTTCCTCGTGCGCCACAGCGTCCCCTGCGAGCGCATCCACGGCAACCGGAGCCAGGCGCAGAGGACGGCGGCGCTCGCGGGCTTCAAGAGCGGCCGTTTCAGGATCCTGGTCGCCACCGACATCGCCGCGCGCGGCATCGACGTGGAAGCGCTCAGCCACGTCATCAACTTCGACGTGCCCGCCGTGCCCGACGACTACATCCACCGCGTCGGGCGCACGGCCCGGGCGGAGCTGACGGGTGACGCCTTCACGTTCGTCTCGCCGGAGGAGGAGAGGGATCTCTCCGCCATCGAGCGCGCGGTCGGCAAACGCCTGCCGCGGGTGATCCTGCCCGACTTCGAGTACAGCCGGCGTGGGTCGGAGAAGCTCGAGATTCCGCTGGCGGAGCGCATCGCGGCCATCCGCACGCGCAAGGCCGAGGACCGCGCCCGCGCCAAGACCAACGCCGCGCGGCGCGGCCAGCACCAGACGTCCCAGGGCCCGCGCCCCGGCGCCGCGCCGCCTGCCCGAGCTCGGGGGCCCGTGCAATCGTGGCCCGGCAAACCGTCCGGCCCACGCCCCCACGGCGCTCGATAGCACGGGGCATTCCCGAGCGCAGGTCGCTCCCGATTGCCCGCTACGAGACAATTCGTCGGCGCCGCTCTTCAGGGCTGTCAGGGCCTTCTGGTGAAGCCGGGCTCAGACGAAGAGGTCGCGGACCTGGATTCTGGCATGAGCCGCCGCGAGAGGACTGACCTGACGCGAGGGGTCGAGGACCTCACGCCTCGCGTAGCGCGCGCCGAAGGGCGCAGCAGCATCGGGCGCCGGCTCGCGGTACACCTCGAGGACGCGAGCGACGAGGTTGACGATCCAGTAGTCCAGGATGCCGGCTCGGGCATAGACGCTGCCCTTGTGGTCGCGGTCGAACGCAAGGCTCGATTCGGACACCTCGACGACCAGGGCGGCGCGAGAGGGATGGGAGCTCCTGTAGTCCTCCGGATCGCCGGTGACCACGGCCACGTCCGGCTCGGGCTCTGACTCCTCGTCGAGCCCCATCGGTCCCTGCGTACGGACATTCCACGACGGGCCGAAGGCCCTTTCGAGGACCCGGGCTGTTTTCTGGATAGACGTGTAGTGCGGGGCGCCCTGCGGCTCTGCGACCAGCAGCTCGCCGCCGATCAGCTCAATAGGGTCGCCGGGCTGGAAGACACCCAAATCAATGAGCCGCTCGTATTCGATCCGGCTCCAGCGGCGCGTCCTTCTCTCGTGGATCGCCATGACCAGCATCGTACCGGCAGCCTACGAGCCGCGTCAATGTCTCCGGATAGTGACACCTGGGAAGCCCGATCTCAGGCTGGAGAGAGGCGCCGCTCCACGTGCCGCGCGTAGCGGGACATGGAGTAGGTGCAGATCCAGTACACGACCGCGATGAAGAGGTAGAGGGCGAAGGGGCGCACCTCACGGTTGTTGACGACCTGGGCCGCCTTGGTCAGGTCCATGAAGCCGATGATCGAGGCGAGCGACGTGTCCTTGAAGAGCACGATGAATTGCGTCACCAGCGACGGGATCATGTTCTTCAAGGCCTGCGGCAGGACGACATGGCGCATCGTCTGCGTGCTCGTGAGCCCGACGGCGGTCGCCGCCTCCACCTGCCCCCGCGCCACCGACTGCACGCCCGCCCGCACGATCTCGCCAAGGTAGGCCGCCTCGAAGACGACGAAGGCGGTCAGCGCCACCCAGAACTCCGGAATCCCCCGCTTGAGCACGATCGGCACGACGAACCACATCCAGAAGATGACCATGACGAGCGGGACTCCCCGGAAGAACTCCACGTACACGGTGGCGGGGAAGCGGATCCACCGCTGGGGCGCCAGCCGGCCGAGGCCGATGAAGATGCCGAGGAGAAAGCCCAGGATGATGGCTGGAATCGCGAGCCTCAGCGTGCCGCCGACGAACGTCCCGAAGCCCAGGAAGCCCTGGATCATCAGGAACGGCAGGTTGCGCCAGATGATGTCGAAATCAGAGGTCACCGCCGTCTCCCGCCGCCCGCCATGATGAGGCCGGGGATCGCGGTCCTCCGCTCGACCCAGCTCATCAGCGACGCGATCCCCACGCAGAGGACCAGGTAGATGAGCGTCCCCGCCGTCAGCGCCTCGATCGCCTTGGCGGTGTAGGTCTCGATCTGGCGAGTCTGGAAGGTCAGCTCGGCCACGCTGATCGTGAGCGCGACCGAGGAGTTCTTGAGCAGGTTGAGCGACTCGTTGGTCCCTGGCGGGATGATGATCCGGAGCGCCACCGGCAGGATGACGTAGCGGTAGGCCTGGAAGGTCGTGAGCCCCGAGGCGACTGCCGCCTCCATCTGCGTCTTTGGGATCGACTGGATGCCCGAGCGCAGCACCTCGGAGAAGCGCGCGCCGCTGTAAACGCCGAGAGCGAGGACACCCGCCCAGAACTCGAGCCCGTGGCCGAACATCCACTCGCGGATCGACTCGGGCAGGACGGGCGGCACGGCGAAGTACCAGAAGAACATCCAGACCAGCAGCGGGACGTTTCTGAAGAATTCCACGTAACAGGTCGCCAGCGCCCGGAACGGCTTGAACTTCACCGTCCGCAGCGCCCCCGACACGATGCCCAGCGCCACCGCCAGCAACCACGCCAGCGCCGACAGCTCGAGCGTGACGATGAGCCCGCTCAGCAGCCACTGCCCGGACTCGCCCGTCCACAGCACCGACCACTTGAACGTGTAGTTCACGTGAGATCCCGCCGCCCGGCGAGGGGGGCCGGCCGGGCCGCCCCCGCTATCCAGGCAGAAACTCGCGTGAGCCGGCCGAGGGCGGAGCCGGGGATGCCCCCCGAACCCCCATGGCCGTCGGGGGTGACGGGGGCGCCCCGGCTCCGCCCTCGGCCGGCGGTGGACACGACGCTCAACCCCTACTTGGGCACGGCCTGGTAGAGCATGAAGGTGCGGACCCCGGCGGACATCGGATACGGCAGCTCGCCCTTGGGCCCGAACCACTTGTTGTAGATCTCGAAGTACTTGCCGGACTCGATGCCGTCCATGAGCCCGCCGTTGACCACGTTGCGGAAATCGGCGTCGTTCTTCCGCATGGCCATGCCGTACGGCTCGTAGGAGTAGAAATCGCCCACGATCTCCCACTGGGCCGGGTTGGGCGTCTTGAGCCTGACACCGGCCAGCTGGATGCCGTCGTTGGTATAGGCGTCCACCTGCCCCTGCAAGAGAGCCTGGAAGGCCGCGGGCTGGTCGGGGAACTCGCGCAGCTGGGCCTTGGGCGCCTTCTCCCGGATGATCTTTGCGTTGGTCGAACCCTGCTGGGCCGCGATGCGCTTGCCGTCGATGTCCTTGATGCTGCGGATCGGGCTGCCCTTCTTGACCAGGAACTGCGCGCCAGTCACGAAGAACGTGATGGAGAAGTCCACGCTGTCGCGCCGCGTGCGCGTATCCGTCATCGTGCCGGCGATGAGGTCCACGGCGTTGGAGCTGAGCAGCGGGATGCGCGTAGGCGGCGTGGACTCCTTCTTCTCGATCTTGATCGGCTTGCCGAGCTTCTTCTCCAGGGCGGGCTTGACGAGCTCGTCGACGAGATCGATGGAGAAGCCGACCCACTCGTTCTTGCTGTTGACGTAGGCGAACGGCGGCGAGCCCGTGCGCGTGCCGATGGTGAGCGTGCCCGACTGGCTGATCTTCTCGAGGGTGCCCTGAGCCTGGGCCAACGCCGGCGTCACCGAGGACGCGAGCACGGCCAGAGCCGCGACAAGAGCCAAAACCTTTTTCATGCGCTAGCTCCTTGGGGTTGGTTGGGGGGTTAGTGTGACAGGATCTTCGAGAGGAAGTCCCTGGCGCGGTCGGACTTCGGAGCCGAAAAGAAGTCCTGCGGCGTCGCGGCCTCGACGATCTGGCCCTCGTCCATGAAGATGACGCGGTGGGCGACGCGACGGGCGAAGCCCATCTCGTGCGTCACCACCATCATGGTCATGCCCTCTTTGGCGAGGTCGGTCATGACGTCGAGCACCTCGTTGATCATCTCGGGGTCGAGGGCCGAGGTTGGCTCATCGAAGAGCATGATGCGCGGCTGCATGGCAAGCGCGCGCGCGATCGCAACCCGCTGCTGCTGGCCGCCCGAGAGGTTGGCCGGGTGCTTGTCGGCCTTGTCGGGGATGCGCACGCGCGCCAGGAGGTCGCGGGCGATCTTCTCCCCCTCGGCCTGGGAGAGACCCTTGACCTTCATCGGCGCAAGCATGATGTTCTCGAGCGCGGTCATGTGGGGGAAGAGGTTGAAGGACTGGAAGACCATCCCGACCTCGGCGCGGAGTTTCGAGAGGTTGACGCCGCTGCCGGCGATCGATTCCCCGTACACCCATATCTCCCCCTGCTGGATGGGCTCGAGGCGGTTGACGCAGCGGATGAGCGTGCTCTTGCCCGAGCCCGAAGGCCCGCAGACCACGACCACCTCGCCGGGCACCACATCCAGCGTGACGTCCTTCAGCACGTGGAGCGGGCCGAACCACTTGTTGACATGCTTGTACCGGATCGCGGGCGTCGAGGCGGCCGCCATGGGCTACTCGATCACCAGGAGGACGTCGCCCGGGTTCACGGCCTGACCGGCCTCGACGTGGATTTCCTTAACTGTACCCGTAACGCTCGACTTGAACTCGTTCTCCATCTTCATGGCCTCAAGAATGACGAGGCCGTCGCCGGGCTTGACCACCTGGCCCACGGCGACTTCGACGAGCACGACGCGGCCCGGCATGGGCGCCTTGAGCACCTGTCCCCCGGCCGCCGCGGCACCGCCGCGCGTGCGGATGATGTAGCGCGTCTCTTCCTCCACGCGGATCGCGTAGGCCTCGCCCTCGACGTGGACGACGAAGCAGCCGTCTTCCTCGGTGACGTCCGCCGCCGTCGACGCCTGGCCCACCAGCAGCGACCAGCCGCCGCCGCCCGTCGGCCGCGCGTCCACGTGGAGGACTTCCTCGCCCAGCGTCACGCGGTACCGGCCGCCCGAGCCGGTGATGTCCACGGGGATGACATCGCCGTCGAGCTGCGCCTCGAATCTCACCGCGCCCTCCAGCCGGAGGCGCCCGGCCGCCCGGCCCGCGCCCAGGGGCCCGGCCCCTCCTCCGCCGCCGGCGCCGGCTCGCGTCCAGCACGCTCGTAGGCCTCGAGCACGGCGGCGATGAGCGCCACGGTGCGGTGCGAGCCGCTCCCCTGGCCGCCGGGCAGGCGCTCCATGAAGCCGGTGTCGAGCCGGCCCGCGGCGAAGTCAGGATGCCGGATGATGCGGCGCAGGACGGGCAGCGTGGTGCGCACGCCGCTCACGTGGTACTCGGCGAGCGCGCGCACCATCCGGGCGATCGCGGCGGCGCGGTCTGGCGCCCAGACGATGAGCTTGGCCATGAGCGTGTCGTAGTAGCGCGGCACCGTGTAGCCTTCGTAGACGCCCGAGTCGTCGCGCACCCAGGGGCCGCCCGGCGCCCGCAGTCCCAGGATCTTTCCCGGCGAGGGCATAAAGTCGGCGTCGGGGTCCTCCGCGTTGATGCGGCACTCGATGGCGTGGCCGTTGAGGACGATGTCGTCCTGCGCGTAACCGAGCTTCTCCCCCGCGGCGATCCTGATCTGCTCGCGCACCAGGTCGAGCCGGGTGAGGAACTCGGTCACCGGGTGCTCGACCTGGAGCCGCGTGTTCATCTCGAGGAAGTAGAAATTGCGGTCGCGGTCCACGAGGAACTCGACGGTGCCGGCATTGACGTAGCCCGCCGCCGCCGCGATCTTGCAGGCGGCGTCGCCCATCGTCCGCCTCATGGCCGCGTCGACGCAGGGAGACGGACTCTCCTCGACGAGCTTCTGGTGCCGGCGCTGGATGGAGCACTCGCGCTCACCCAAATGGACGACGGTGCCGTGGGCGTCGGCCAGGATTTGGACCTCGACGTGGCGTGGCGCGGCGACGTAGCGCTCGATGTAGACGGACGCGTCGCCGAAGGCCGAGCCCGCCTCCGACCGCGCGGCACGCAGAGCGCCCTCGAGCTCGGCGTACGCGTGCACGAGGCGCATGCCCTTGCCGCCGCCGCCCATGGCTGCTTTGATCATTACCGGATAGCCGATCTCTCTCGCCACCCGCGCGGCTTCCGCCCCGTCGGCCAGAGGCTCGGAGGTGCCGGGCACGAGCGGCACGCCCAGCTTGATCGCCACGCGGCGCGCGGCCATCTTGTCGCCCATCGCGCGCACGGCGGCAGGAGGCGGGCCGATGAAGACAAGCCCAGCCGCGGCGCACGCCTCGGCGAAGGCCGCGTTCTCGGCGAGGAAGCCGTAGCCCGGGTGGATGGCCTGGGCGCCCGTGGCGCGGGCGGCGGCGATGATCCTGTCCTGATTCAGATAGCTCTCGGCGGGGGGAGCGGGCCCGATGGCCACCGCTTCGTCGGCCTGGAGCACGTGCAAGGCTTCGCGGTCGGCCTCGGAGAAAACGGCGACAGTGGCGATGCCCATCTCACGGCAGGCGCGGATGACCCGCACCGCGATCTCACCGCGATTGGCGATCAGGACCTTTGCGAAGGGGGGCGCCACGGCGTGTGAAAGCATAGCAGGCCCGCCGCAGCCGGGCAACGACGCGCCTCCGCTACTTGGCGGGCTGCTTCAGCACCTCGAGGAGCAGGCTTTTCACGGCGGGCCTGCTCCAGTCCCTCTCGCCCACCATGCGCGCGACGAGCCGCCCCTGCCGGTCGATGAGATAGGCCGTCGGCGGGCCGAACACGCCGTAGCCGATCCCGGTGACGTCGCCCTTGCGGTCAACGAGAACGGGCGCCGTGTAGCCGCGCTCGGCGGCCGTCCGCTTGACCAGCTCCGGATCCTCGCGGAAGCTCACGAGCCTGACCTCGAGCCCTCTCGAGCGAAGCTCCGCGTAGAGCCTGTTGACGGGAGGCAACTCCTCCCGGCAGGACGGTCACCACGTCGCCCAGAAGAAGAGCAGCACCACCTTGCCGCGCAGGTCCTCGAGGCGCGTCACCTTACCGTCGAGGTCCGGCAGCGCGAAAGTGGGCGCCGGCTTCGGAGGCTCGTACGGCTGCGCCTCGAGCGCGGCCCAGTTCGGGGCGGCGGCGGCCGTCTGCGCCGCGAGCAGCAGGACTCCGGCCGCCGCCGCCCAGCGCATCATGACGCGCCGGACTGCTTGAGCGCCTTCAGCAGGTCCTCGGGCTGGAGCAGATCGAGCGGGTTGTCCATCACCTTGACGTAGCGGACCACGCCCTGCCGGTCGATAACGAAGTAGGCGCGCTTGGCGTAGCGGTAGATCGGGCTCTTTTCGTCGGTGACGAGAGCGCCGTAGCCGGACAGCATGGTGCGTCGGAAGTCGGAGGCGAGCGTATGCTTCACCGGGTTCTGCTTGGTGAACGCGTCGAGCGTCGCCGCGTGGTCGGCGCTTACGCCCAGAACCTGGGCGCCCGCGGCATCGAACTGGGGCATGGCCCCGTCGATGCCGAGGATTTCCTTGGTTCAGGGCCCGGTGAAGGCCTGGATGAAGGTGTAGAGGACGATCGGCCCCTTGCCGAGCATCTCCGACAGCTTGATTTGCTTGCCGCCGGGACCTGCCAGGGTGAAGTCCGGCGCCTTCTGGCCGACCTCGAGGGCTGCGGCGGGTCCGGCCAGGGCGAGGCTCAACAGGGCGCAAGCGAGCAGGATCGGACGCACTCGCATAGAGCACTCCTTGATTGAAAGGTTCACTTCTCGGGGACGGCCTTGGCCGCCTCCTCCACGAACGACGTGTCCACGATGCCCTTGAGCGGGATCGTGCGCTTCATGAAACCGTTCTTGGTCCACCACTGCATCTGCCTCTCGATGTCGGTGACGAGCAGGCGGCCGTTCCGGTCCTGGAAAGGAAAGCCGAGGCGGATGATTTCGGGCCGCGCCCCCGTGTACTTCGCCGTGATGCGGACCACCTCGTCGTAGTCGGCGCCGGGCGCCGGCTTGCCGTCCTTCTGGACCAGCACCGCGTCGTAGTAGTAGCGCGAGGCCTTGACGTAGCCCTTCATGAAATCGACCGCGCGCTTGCGGTCGGCCGCGAATTTCTTCGAGTAAAATACGGTGGCCACCTGCCACGGGTAGACGTCGCCGGCCCAGAAGAGGATCTTGCCGAAGCCCTGGGCCTCCGCCACGCCGGGAAAAGGCTGTGGCAGGAGGATCGCGTCGACCTGCTTGCCCTTGAGCGCCTCGATGGCGGCCGGCATGGTCTGCAGCGGCACCACGCGTACGTCGACCAGGCTGAGCCCGACCTTCTCGAGGACCTTGCCGAGGTGGTGGTGGAACGTCGAGCCCAGCGTGGTGATGCCGATGCGCTTGCCCTTGAGGTCCCCGATCCCGCGCAGGCCGCCGTCGAACAGCTCCCGCTGGACCACGATGCCCGTGAGCGGGTAACCCGGCCACTCGCGCCCCTTGTCGGCCACGATCCACATCTGCTCACCGCCCAGCACGATGTTGTAGAGGGCCGCCGTGACGCCGGTGGCGCCGACGTCGATCTGCCCCGTGGCGAGCGCCGTGGCGATGGGCGCGGCGGCCTGGAAGAACACCAGCTCGGGCTCGATGCCGAACTCCTTGAAGAAGCCCCTCTCGACGCCGATGAAGAGCGGCGCCGACGAGGTCAGCTTGAGCGCGCCGATCTTGACCTTCTGCTGGGCGTGCGCGGGCGCCGTGCCGGTCCAGAGCGCCGCCGCGCAGCCTGCCAGGACGAGTGTCGCGATCCGTCGCATCGAAAAGCCTCCGTTGGTCACCGGCGCGATCCTACGTATGGCGCCACGGCACCGCCAGCCGCTCGCAGCGCGCGAGCGCCCAGTGCGAGAGCAGGCCGAGGAGCGAGAGCACCACGATCCCGACCATGAGCTTGGTGGTGTCCATGATGTTGCCGGCGTGGAGCACGAGGAAGCCGATGCCGGAATCGGCGGCGATCATCTCGGCCGCGACGAGCAGGAGCAGCGCCGTACCGGCCCCCAGCTTGAGCCCCGCGAAGATCATCGGCAGGGCCGAGGGCAGGATGACCTTTCGGATCACGCTCCACCTGCCGGCGCCGAACGCAACGGCTGCGCGCACGAGCAACGGATCCGCCTGACGCACGCCGGCGTACGTGTTGATCGCCATCGGGAAGAAGACGCCCAGCGCGATGACGGCGACCTTCGACGGCTCGCCGATACCGAGCCAGAGGATCAGGAGCGGCAGCAGCGCGATCTTCGGAATGGGGAAGGTCGCGGCGATGAGCGGCTGGCCCACGGCCTCCGCCCGCGAGAAGAAGCCCGTCAGCACTCCGACAGCCACGCCGGCGGCGGCGCCCACGGCAAAGCCCAGCAGGAGCCGGCGCAGGCTCGCGCCGACGTGCACGAGGAGCTGACCCGATGCCGCCATCTCGCCGAGCTCTCCGAGGACACCGAGCGGCGACGGCAGGAAGAGCGCCGGGATCCAGCCGACCCGTGTCAGCGCCTCCCAGAGCACGATGAGCCCGGCCAGCGCGGCGACGCGGAGCACGCGGTGCTCGGGCCGGAGCAGAAAGGCGGCGCGATCCTGGACGGCCACCCGCGACGGGCCGCTCACGCCCGCCCCTCCCGCAGCGCCGCCTGGGCCTGCGACTTGATCAGCCCCCAGATGCGCTCGGCGGCGTGGACGAAGTCGGGCTCGCCCATCTGCCCCTCGTGCCGCGGCCGCTTCAACTCGACCGGCACGACGTCGATGACCCGGCCCGGCCGCCGCGAGAGCACGACGACACGGTCGGCCATGTAGACGGCCTCCTGGATGTTGTGCGTGACGTAGACGATGCTCGTGCGCGCCCGCTCCCAGATGCCGAGCAGTTCTTCCATCATGAGCGTGCGCGTCTGGGCGTCGAGGGCCGAGAAGGGCTCATCCATGAGCAGCACGGCCGGATCCACCGCCAGCGCCCGCGCGATGCCGACCCGCTGACGCATCCCGCCCGAGAGCTGGTGGGGGAACTTGTCCTCGAAGCCCTCGAGGCCCGTCATGGCGATAAAACGCGCCACCCGCTCCTTCCGTTCCTCGCGTGCCGCCCCCAGCTCCTCGAGGCCGAACTCGACGTTGCCCCGGACGGTGCGCCACGGGAACAGGGCGAACTCCTGGAAGACCGTGGCCGTCAGCGGCTGGCCGTCCCGGCGCTCGCCTTCGAAGAAAACCTGGCCCGAAGTGGCCGGCTGAAGCCCGGCCATGATGCCGAGAAGCGTTGATTTGCCGCAGCCGGAAGGACCGAGGACGGCCACGAACTCCTCCGGCTCCACCGTCAGGGCGATCTCCTCGAGCGCGACCAGCTCCCGGGCGCTCCGGTCACGATAGGTCTTGGACAGCCGGTCCACGATGACGCGCATGGCGAGACCCGCCACAGCATACCAGCATGGGCTCCGGCCCGTGCTTGCCAGCCAGGAACCACTGAACGGGGGCCGCGGCGAGACTCATGGGCGCTCGCCTCGCCGGGGAGGAATGACCGGCAGCAGCACGTGGGACGGCTGCCGGGGACCGCAGTGCACGCTGACCCGGCCGCCGAACACCTCGGCCGGCCGGTCCCGCGCGTCGTCGTGTCGGAACGGGCCCACGCCGGTGAAGACGGCGCCGAGCGTGCCGAGGCCCGCGCCTGGCCCCCCCGGGTACTCGTAGTCGCGCCCGCGCACCGTGAGCCCGATCCGGTGGCCGGCCGGCACCACGACGCTCGTGGGCCAGACCTCGACGTCCAGCTCGTAGACGCGGCCGGGCGTGAGCGGCTGGCGCTCGTCGTGGGTGTGATAGGGACGGTAGGGCCGCGTGAGGTCCCGATCCAGCTTGCGGTGCGAGGCGCGCAGCCAGCCCTGCGCCACGGGCGTGTGCGGATCGAGCGCACCCTGGAAGGTGACCTCCGCCATGTCGGGCGCGAACACGCGCAGCACCAGGAACAAGTCGGCGTCCGTCGTTTGCGAGGACACGAAGAGCTTGGCCGCGAGGGGGCCGGTGATCTCGGTCTCCGCCGCCAGCGGCCGCGTGAGGAAGGTCACCCCGTCGCCGAGCCCGGCGTAGCTCACGCGGCCGGAGCGGCGCACGGGCGCGCGGGCCAGGCTCTGGTCGGCGGGGCTCAGGTAGAAGCGGGTCCAGCGCGTGCGCGCCAGCGGCCACTCGGCCTCGTGGCGCTCGACGAACCGCTCGCCCGGGTGGCGCACCTGCAGCATCACCCGGGGCTGGCGCTTCCAGCCGGTGTTCTCGCCCTTGAGGAAGTGGCCGAAGAACCTCTTCTGCAGCGCGACACCGTAGTCCGTGTAGAAGTGCGTCCAGTGCTCGATACCGTGCACCTCGAGCCACTTCTGCTTCGAGGCCGCCCGCAAGAAACCCTCGAAGTTGCCGCGCGGGTGCAACCCCTGCCCGCCCCAGTTGGCGGCCGACAGGAGCGGCACCTTCACCTTCGACCAGTCCGGCATGCGGGAGCGCCAGTACTCGTCGCTGGCGAGCGGGTGGCGCCGGCAGTCTTCGTAGAAGTCCCGCCGGTTGGCGCCGAGCTCTTCCTCGCCGAGCGTCGGCGGCCCCGACACCCAGTCGCCCGTCATGCGCGAGCGAGAGCCGCGCGCGCCCCGCCCGTGCTGCACGCGCACCACTTGCGAGGGGAACCACTCCCGCCCGAACGCGCACAGGATGCCGCCGTGGTGCGAGAGGTCGCGGTAGTAGTCGGCGGCACCCTCCCACACGCAGATCGCGGCCAGGTGCGGCGGCTGCAGCGCCGCCACCTGCCACTGGTTCATCGCGTAATAGGAGATGCCGTTGAGGCCCACCTTGCCGCTCGACCACGGCTGGCGCGCGGCCCACTCGACGCACTCGTAGAGGTCCCGGGCCTCGCGTGCCGACCACACGTCGAGGACGCCGGGCGACCGCCCTGCCCCCCGCGAGTCCACCCGCACGCAGGCGTAGCCGTCCGGCACCCATTTCTCCGGATCGACGACCTCCCAGTTCTGGTACTTGTTCGTCGAGCCGGCGGCCACGTCCGGGTGCTGCTCGGTCATGCGCCGCCACTGGTCGGTGTAGAGGTCCTCGAAGTGCAGCCCCTTGCCGTACGGCCCGTAGGAGAGGATGACGGGGTACCGGCCGGCTCCGGCCGGCCGGTACACGTCGGCCCGCACGACGAGCCCATCGGCGAGCGTGATGGGCACGTCCCATTCGATACGCATGCCGTCGCGGATCATCGCAGGCCGGCCAGCGCCGGGATGACCCGGGCGCCCATCGGCTCGATCGAGTGCATCGCCGTCGGGTGGTCCATGCGCGGCTCCTGAGTGTAAATAACACAAAACCCGTTCTCAGACATGGCCCGCCTCGCCCGAGGGTGTTCCGCCGGGGTCTGCCGTGGCACAGCCTCTGTGTTTCCTATGCTCAAGGGCTGCTCTGACACCCACAGTGCGGCCGGCAGTCGCTTTGTCGAACGCATGCTCACCGTGGTCGCCACGCTCAAACAGCGACAGCGAAACGTCGTCGACTACGTCACGCAGGCCTGCGTCGGCGCGCTGCACGGTGATCCCGCACCGTCACTCCTCCCTGATTCTGCTCCCTTACCGCTGCTCGAGCCCGCCAGGGCCTGAACGGTTACGTCCTGACTATGTGCCGCGGTCGCGAGACAGGCACTACGCGTCGACGCTGACGGTCGCCGCCGCGCGCCGGTTCCGCCACTGGAGCAGCCGGGCCTGGAGATACGGGCTGAACAGCGAGAGCACGCAGAGCGACAGGATCAGCGCGGAGATCGGCCGCGTCACGAAGATCGAGAGGCTGCCGTCGCTGAGCGTCGTCGCGCGGCGGAAGTTGTCCTCCAGGGCGCGCTCCAGGACCAGCGCCAGGATCGCCGGCGCGGCCGGGAAGTCGTGCCGGCGCGCGAAATAGCCGAGGACGCCGAAACCGAGCATGAGCCAGAGGTCGAAGGTGCGGTTGTTGGCCGCATACACGCCCACGGTCGAGAGCACCAGGACCCCGGCCGCCAGGATGGCGGGCCGCACATCGATCACCTTCACGAAGAGCTTAATCAGCGGGAGGTTCAGGACCAGCAGCATGACGTTGCCGATGTACATGCTGGCGATGAGCGCCCACACGATGTCGGGGTTCTTCTGGAGCAGAAGCGGGCCCGGCTGGAGCCCGAACATCATGAACGCGCCGAGGAGGATGGCGGTGGTCCCGGAGCCGGGGATGCCGAGCGTGAGGAGCGGCACCATCGCGCCCCCGACGGAGGCGTTGTTGGCCGCCTCCGGGCCCGCCACGCCCTCGATGGTGCCCTTGCCGAACCGCTCGGGATGGCGGGAGACCCGGCGCTCGAGCGCGTAGGAAAAGAACGAGGCGATCGTGGCGCCTGCGCCCGGCAGCACGCCCACGAAGAACCCCAGCACCGAGCCCCGGAGCCACGGCGCCGCCGATTGCCGGAACTCCTCGCGCGTGAGCCAGGCCTTGCCCTTGAACTCGAAGCGCGTCATCGCGCTCCGGCGGACGGTCGCCGCCTGGTCGAGCGCCTCCGCGATCGCGAAGAGGCCGATCGCGGGGATCAGGAAGTCGACCCCCTCGTAGAGCTCGACCATGCCGAAGTTGAAGCGCGGGAAGCCGCCCATGTCGAGGCCGACGGTGCCCAGCAGGAGCCCGACGCACATGGAGACGAGCGCCTTCACGACCGAGTGGCCCGCCAGCGACGACACCGCGGTGAGCCCGAGCAACATCAGGCCGAAGTACTCGGCCGGGCCGAACATGATCGCCACGCGCGCGAGGCCGGGAGCCAGGAGCATGAGACCCACGGTCGAGAGCGTCCCCGCGACGAACGATCCGATCGCCGCCGTCGCGAGCGCGGCACCCGCGCGCCCCTGCTTCGCCATCGGATGGCCGTCGAGCGTGGTCACCACCGACGAGGACTCGCCGGGGATGTTGGCCAGGATCGCCGTCGTGGAGCCGCCGTACATCGCGCCGTAGTAGACGCCCGCCATCAGGATCAGGCCTGAGACGGGGTTCAACCCGAAGGTGATCGGGATGAGGAGCGCGACCGTCGTCACCGAGCCGATGCCGGGCAGCACGCCGATGAGGGTGCCCGTCACGCACCCGACGAAGGCGTAGACCAGGTTCATCGGCGTGGCGGCGATCGAGAACCCGGTCGCAAGGTTCGACCAGAAGGCGTCCATCAGCTCACCCGAGGACGCCCGCCGGCAACGTGACGCCGAGGAGCTTCACGAACAGCACGTAGAGCACGACCGGGATCAGAACGATGGCGGGCGCGGCCCAGAGCCACCACGTCCGCTCCACCTCCATCACGAAGACCTCGTACGCCATGAACAGGATCGTGGCGACGACGAAGCCGAGGCGCTCGAAGGCGAGCGCGTAGAGACCGAGCCCGAGGAGGACCAGCGCGATGGTCCGCCAGTCGGGCGCGGGCTCGACCTCTGCCGTCTCCGGGACTCCGGCTGGTCGCGGGGCGCGCCCGGCGACGCGGCGCAGGAGCGGAGCGATCACGAGCAGCACGCCCAGCGCCATCAGCGCGCCGGCGACCAGCCGGGGGAAGACGTCGGGGCCCACCGCCTGCCTGAGCAGCGGCTGGGGCAACGCGCCGGCCGCGCGCCAGTAGACGACGCCGAGCGCCGCCACCGCGAGCCCGATGACCGAGTCGCGCAGCATCACTTCTTCTTGAGCGCGCCCGTGTTCCTGAGGATGTCCTCCATGAGCTTCGCGTTCTCGTCGAGGAACTGCGGGAACCCGCCGACCAGGAACGTGTCGGACCAGTTGTACCGGACACGCAGTTCCTTCCAGGTGTCGGTCTTGACCATCTCGCCGAACTTCGCCTGCCAGTAGGCGACCGCGGGCTTGGGCATGCCGGGCGGGCCGACGAAGCCGCGCCAGTTCATGAACACGATGTCCACGCCCTGCTCCTTCGCGGTGGGCACCGTCTTGAGGGTGGGCTCCCGCTCGGCCCCGGTGGTGGCAAGCGGCCGGACCTTGCCGGCCTCGATGTGCTGGGCGAACTCGCCGACGGTGTTGACGGCGGCCTGCACGTGGCCGCCGAGGATTGCCGGCGCCACCTGCGCGCCGTCGTAGCCGACGAACTTCAACTTCGTGATGTCGATGCCGGCGCCGCCGAGCACCCCCATCGCTGCCGCCCAGTCGTCGGCGGGCGGCGTGGAGCCGCCGATGCTGACGGACTTCGGGTCCTTCTTGAGGCGCGCGATCAGGTCCCGGAGGTCCTTGATGTCTGAGGCGGGCGGCACCACGAACACGTAGTGCGTGGCCGCCAGCCGGACGATCGGCGTGAGGTCCTTGTAGCCGTACGGCGACGTGCCCATGATCCGGTTGGTGATGAGCGGGAGCGAGGTCACCAGGATGATGTCGTCCTTGCCTTTGTGCTGGTTGACCATCTCCGACACGGCGATTGCGCCGGCGGCGCCGGGCTTGTTCATGACCGTCACCGGGTGGGCCAGGAGCTTGTGGGCGGTGAAGGCCTGGAGCGCCGCGCGCGCGGTGGTGTCCCAGCCGCTTCCCGGCCCGGCGCCGGCGAGGAAGGTGATGTTCCCCTTCGGCGCCCAGCCCGACTGCGCGTCCACGGCGGCTGTGACCGCGAAGGCGACGACCAGTGCCAGAGCCGACGCGAACACGACTCCTAAGCGTCCTTGTCTCATACGTTGCCCTCCTTCGTTGAGCATCACACGACCCCGTTGCGGCGCAGGGCCTCGATCTCCTCGGCACCGAGCCCGAGGAGCCCCCCGAGCACCGCGCCGTTGTGGGTGGCGGGGTCCGGGCCACCGTGCACGATGCGCCCCGGCGTTTCCGAGAACCGCGGGACCAGGCCGGGCATCGACACGCGCCCGAGCCTCGGGTGGTCGACCTCCACGATATCCTCGCGGGCGCGATAGTGCGCGTCGGCGAAGATGTCGGCGATGGAGTTGACGGGCGACAGCGGGCAGCCCACCGCGTCGAGCAACCGCTGGCTCTCCGCGAGCGTCCGTTGCCGGAGCCACGCGCCCACGATCGCGTCCACCTCCTCGCGCCGCTTGACCCGCCGCGCGTTGGTCGAGTACCGGGGGTCCGTGATCATGTCGGGCCGCCCGATCGCCTCCGCCAGCCGGTTGAAGGTGCGGTCGGTGCTGCACACGAGCACCACGTACCGGCCGTCGCCGGTCGCGTACGTGCCGGCGGGCGACGCGCCGCCGCCGAGATCCCCGCGCCGCTCGCGCACGTGGCCGGCGACGCCGTACTCGGCCACGAGCGACTCGAGCAGACGAAAGACCGACTCGTAGAGCGAGACGTCGGCGACCTGCCCCTTCCCGCCCCTCGCGTCGCGCCAGTAGAGCGTCATCAGCGCCGCGAGGGCGCCGTAGAGGCCGGCGAGCAGGTCGGCCAGCGAGATCGGGACGCTGAGCGGCGGGCGGTCCGGATACCCGAGGAGGTAGGTGAGCCCCGCGAAGGCGGTGGCCGGCGTTCCGAAGCCGGCCTTGTCGCGGTACGGTCCCGTCTGCCCGTAGCCCGAGATGCGCACGACGACCAGGCGCGGGTTGTCCCGGCGAAGATCGTCGGGGCCCAGGCCCCACCGCTCCATCACCCCCGGACGGTAGTTCTCGACGAGGAGGTCGGCGCCCGCACACAGGCGCCGGAAGAGCGCAGCGCCGCGCGGGTCGCCGAGGTCCAGCGTGACGGCCTTCTTGTTCCGGTTGAGGCTGGGGAACTTGAGCGATTCGCCGCGCGCGAACGGCCCGATGCCGCGGCAGGCGTCGCCGCCGCCCGGCTGCTCGACCTTGATCACCTCGGCGCCGAAGTCGGCGAGGAGGTTCGTGGCGAAGGGGCCCGCAATCATGGACGTGATGTCGATCACGCGCACACCGCGAAGCGGTCCGGCGTGGCCCGCCCAGAGATCGTCGGCCGCGCCGGGTGCGCCCGTGTGATCCGCCGCCTCGGGCGAGGCGGGCCCTCCGGGGAGCGGGGTGTCGCGTCGGATGCCGTCCACGCTCACGTGCGTCTCCGTGACCGCCGCTGGACGGGCCGTCGAGCGACCCGCCGGCCATGAGCCCGAGAACGCATGCGCCGGAGGCGTGGCGGGCCGCTCACCGGCACGGGGTGGTCGGGGCTGCGTCCCGAGGAATTCTCAGGCCCCACGTGTGCCACAAGGGCCGAGCGTGCTGCCGAGCGTGCGAACAATAGTCGTTTTGAGCGTAAGCCACAATGAGGCGAAGAGCTCAGTTTCGTGGCGCGGCGTCGCCGGGATCCCGTCGTCCGTCCACGCGATGGGCGTGTCCCGGAGCCGAGTCGGGAGCATCCCGCACGGCCCTCAGAACAGGTCTCATCGGTCTTTACCACGAATCCGCTGGCGCGCAGGCGCCCGACCCACGCCGTGCAGCGCCCTCAGGTCGGGCTCTTGCATACGGTGATGGAGAGCGGCGCTGTCTGCCCCCCCCCCGCCGCGGCGGCGCCCGCGAGGCCGAGCACCAGAGTCTCGCTGCCATACTGGAGCACCCTCCGCCGACTCAGCGTTGTCATGCGGCTCCTCCCGGGCCCCATCGTAGCGTCACGCCGCCGACGGTCGGGGATCGTCGGCACGCCGGATCCCCAGCCTCGCCGCGCCGCCGTCGAGCCGCAGAGCGTAGCCATCATAAATGGGGTCCCCGGGGTCGGGCCCGAGGACGGCCGAGACGGCCGGCCGAGCCCGGGGTGGACCGAGCGTAGATAACATACCGCCCATTCACAGACATGGCCCGCCTCGCCCGAGGGTGTTCCCCCGGGGGTCTGCCGTGGCACAGCGCGGATAAATGCCCCTTCCATCTTGCGCCGATCCTGCCAGAGCGGGGATCAGAGATCAAATCGTGACCTTGAATCACAGGGTGGGGACCTTCCACGGGACCATCAGGGAACAGCAGGGCAGACGTCCGCGGCTCCCCCAGAGCAGGAACTCGCGAAACTCCCGCGTGATGAACTTGGGCAGGCCGGCCTCGTCGGCCCGGTCGGCGGCGGCGCGCAGGAAGTTATCCAGGTGCTTGCGGATGACCTCGTGGAGCGCGCTCGCCTCCGCGTGGCGCGGCTGGTAGCGTCGCCGGGCACAGCCCATGCTCCTGCGTAACGCTGATGGGGAAGCGCGCCAATGCCCAGAAACCGATACAGCACGGGGAGACCCTGACGACCCTCGCAGGACGGAAGAGATAGGTTAGCCCGGCCGGCGCGCTAGAGAAAAACCCGCCGGCGCTCGGAAGCGCCGGCGGGCCCGCTAACCGGAACTGCTAGACGGTGACGGTGAGGAAGAGGCTTGCGTCCTGACGCTGGACCCGGAAGAGCATCGGCTTGCCCTTGGCCCGCTTGCTCACGGACTCGCGGAGCTCGGCCACGCTCGTGACAGGCTTCTTGTCCACCTCCACGATCACGTCGCCGCGCTCGAAGCCCGCGTCGGCGGCGGGGCTGCCCTCCCGGACGTTCTGGACCACGAGACCCTGGGTCGCGCGCACGCCCAGCTGCTGGGCGAGGGCCGGCGTCAACGGCTGCACGGCCAGGCCCAGCGCGGGCTTGGCCTTCTCACCGCCCTCGGCCCGAGCGGAGTCCTTCGCGTCGAGCGCCTCGATGCGGGCGTCGAGCGTCACCGGCTTGCCGTCGCGGATGACCGAGAGCCGCACCTCGCGCCCGACCGGCGTGCCGGCGACGGCGCGCGGTAGGTCGCTGGCGCGCTCCACCTTGCGCCCGTCGTACTTCGTGATGATGTCGCCGGGCTTCAGGCCTGCCCGTTGGGCCGGCGAGCCGTCGGACACGGAGGACACCAGCACGCCGGTGGCCTCGGCCCTGCCGAAGCTCTTGGCGAGGTCGGGCGTCACCGGCTGGATGCCGACGCCGAGCCAGCCGCGAGTCACCTTGCCCGAATCGGCCAGCTGGGTCACGACGGACTTCGCGAGGCTGATCGGGATGGCGAAGCCGATGCCCACGGACCCGCCGCCCTGCGAGAAGATCGCCGTGTTGATGCCTATGGCCTGGCCGCGCGCGTTGATGAGCGGCCCGCCGCTGTTGCCGGGGTTGATCGAGGCATCGGTCTGGATGAAGTCGTCGTACGGCCCGGCGCCGATGGCGCGCCCGGTGGCGCTCACGATGCCCGTGGTGACCGTCTGGTCGAGACCGAAGGGATTGCCGATGGCCATGACGGGCTCGCCGACCTGGCTGGTCGACGAGTCGCCGAGCGGGATGACGGTGAGGCCGCTGGCCTCGACCTTGAGCAGGGCGATGTCGGTCTTGGCGTCGCGTCCGACGACCTTGGCCGCCAGCTCACGACCGTCGGAGAGCTTGACCTGCACCTGGGTCGCGCCCTCGACGACGTGGTTGTTGGTCACGATGTAGCCGTTCTGGTTGATGATGAAGCCCGAGCCCATGCTGCGCGCGTGGCGCCGCGGTCGGCTGCCGAAGAAGTCCTTGAAGTACCGGTCAAAGGGGCTCTCCTCGCCCAGCGGGCCCTGCATCTCCGGCATCGCCGTCTCAACGCGCTTGGCGCTGACGTTGACGACGGCCGGCTTGAGCTCCCGGCCGATCTTGACCCAGTCGGGCGCCTGCACGGTCGGCGCAGCGGCCGCGGTGGTCGACTGCTCCGCCCACAGCGGCGGCTGCGCGCCCTTCGTCAGGCCGAAGCCGGTCGTGACGCCGCCTACCGCCAGCGCGGCGGCGAGCGCCAGCGCGGGCCAGCCCCACTTGGTGCCTCTGAGAAGCGCCTTCATGGTCGTCCTCCTCGTGTGTGAAGTGCGGTGAGTTCCCGCCGCAACCAAGCGTAGCAGGCGCTCGTGAGGGGAGGGTGAGACCGGGATGAGAAGATTCTCAGACGGACGGGGCGAGCGGCAGGCGGACCGTGAAGCGGCTGCCCGCCCCCGGCGTGCTTTCCACGGCGATGGCGCCGCCGTGGGCGTCGACGATGGCCCGCACCAGGGCGAGCCCCAGCCCCGCGCCGCCCGCATCGCGGCTCCGGGCGGCGTCGAGCCGGACGAAGGGGTCAAAGATGCGTGCGACATCGGCCGGATCAATGCCGATGCCGGTGTCGCGGACCACGATCCGCGCCTGCCCTTCCCCAGCCAGCAGGGAGAGCTCGACCTTGCCGCAGGCGGGCGTGTACTTGACCGCATTGTCCACGAGGTTGCCCAGTGCGCGGCGGAGCGCCCCCGCGTCGCCCAGCACCGCCGCCGGCTCGAGCGCATCGGCGCGGACCGTGACGCCCGTGCCCTGGGCGCGCCGCGCGCCGGCCTCGAGCACTTCCAGTACGAGCGGCTCCAGGTCGACCCGCGCCGGCGGCGGCCCGAGCGCCGCGGCGGAGCGCGAGAAGAGCAGGAGGTCCTCGACGAGGCGGATCAGGTGCTCGACGTCCTCGAGGCCCGAGTGGAGCACGTGGCGGTATTCCTCGGGGGAGCGCGCCGCGCGAAGCGCCACCTCCATCTCCCCCTTGAGCGCCGTCAGGGGGGTGCGCAGCTCGTGGGCCGCGTCCGCCGAGAAGCGCCTGGCCTGGGCGAACGCCGCCTCGAGCCCGGCCAGCATCGTGTTGAGCGTGTCGGCCAGGTGGTCGATCTCGTCGTCGGCGCCACGCCGGGCAAGCCGCCGGTGCAGGTCCTCGGCCGTGATCTGGCGCGCCGAGCCCGACATCTCCCGCACGGGCCGGAGCGCCCGGCCGGCGAGGACGGCGCCGCCCGCCGCCCCGAGGCCGACCGCCACCGGCACCAGCGCCAGGAGCGTCGTCAGGTAGCGCGCCAGCGCCTCGCGCGTGCGCGCGAGCGGGGCCGAGACCTGGATGATCTCCACCGACCGGCCGGAGCGGACCACCGGCACGGTCAGGAGCCGGATCGGCCCGCCCCGCGGATCCTCGAGCGTCTCGAAGGTGCGCTGTCCGCGCGCGGCGTTGTCGCGCGCTTCCGGCGTCAACGGCAGGGCGGCGGCGGGCGGCGGCCCCGAGCGGAAGCGGGAGTGCCCCTCGGGGTCGAGAAACTGGAAGAACTGGTCGGAGAATCCCGGGCCGAGCAGCTCGCGGATCGCCCGCTCGACCTCCGAGCCGCCCGCACCCCGTTCGTCGGTTTCGCGCACGATCTGCGCCACGGTCGCGAGCGAGGCATCCACCTGCTGGAGCAGGCTCCAGCGGAGGACGGAGTAGGACAGCGCGCTCACGACGGCGAGGATCGCGAGGAGCGCCCCCGCGTACCAGATGGTGAGCCGCGCGCGGATTCCGAGCGGCCTCACGGCTCGTCCTTGAGCACGTACCCGACGCCGCGCACGGTGTGCAGGAGCCGCCGCTCACCCGTCCCTTCAAGGCGCCGCCGCAGGTAGCCGACGTAGACGTCCACGACATTGCTCTCGGGATCGAAGTCGAGCCCCCAGACGTGCTGGGCCAGCATGGGACGGGTCAGCACGCGGCCGGCATTACGCATGAAATACTCGAGGAGTGTGTACTCCCGCGCCGTCAGCTCGAGGCGCCGGGCGCCGCGCCGGACCTCGCGCGTGGCGGGATCGAGCGTGAGGTCGGCGACCCGCAGCGTGGGCGCCGGCTCGCTGCCGCCGCGGCGCAGCAGCGCGCGCACGCGCGCGAGGAACTCCTCGAAGGCGAAGGGTTTGCTCAGGTAGTCGTCGGCGCCGAGGTCGAGTCCGGTCACCCTGTCGCTGACGGCATCGCGCGCCGTCAGCATCAGCACCGGCATGCGCAGGCCCTCGGCGCGGAGCGCCTTGAGCACGCCGAAGCCGTCCTGCTTCGGCAGCATGACGTCGAGGACGACGAGGTCCCACGGTGTACCGCCCGTGGCGCGCTCGAGCGCGGCGGCGCCGTCGCCGGCCACCTCGACGGCATGACCTTCCTCTTCAAGCCCCTTGCGGATGAAGCCCGCGACCTTCCGGTCGTCCTCGGCCACCAGGATCCGCATACGGAACCAGTTGTCGCCCACGGGCCGCGCCCTGTCAATGCCGCCGGACGCTGCCTGATAGGATGCCCCGGGTAACTCTTACCGGGTAATTCCGATCCGAAAGGCAAGAACTACCTGCGGGCGTTCCCGGAAATTTGATCGCTGGATCTCCGCAAGGCTAAAACCTCGCCTGGCACAGACGATGCGGGAGCCCAGAACCGTGAAACTCCGGCATCGAGTCGCTCTTGATGCGCGTCCAGCTCGCCCGGCCGGACAACACGCTCATCGGGGCCCGGACCTACAGCGAGCTGTTCACCATGCACGGGACCACGATGATCTTCCTGGCCGTCATGCCGCTGTCCACGGCCTTCATCAACTTCGTCGTCCCGCTCCTCATCGGCGCCCGGGATGTCGCGTTCCCGCGGCTCAACGCGCTCAGCTACTGGCTCTTCCTGGCCGGTGGACTGCTCTTGAACGCGGGGTGGCTCTTCGGCGCGGCTCCCGACGCCGGTTGGTTCGGCTACGCCAATCTCACGTCGGCCCAATTTTCCCCCGGCGCCAATCTCGACTTCTGGATCCTGGGGATCCAGATCCTCGGCATCTCATCCATCCTCGGCGCCCTTAACTTCGTGGTGACGATCATCAACATGCGGGCCCCGGGCATGACCCTCATGCGGATGCCGGTCTTCGTGTGGATGGTCCTGATCACCCAGTTCCTGGTGCTCCTGGCCTTCCCGGCCCTCACCGTCGGGATGATCCTCCTCATGTTCGGCCGCTTCTTCGGCACGGTCTTCTTCGCGCCCGCCGCCGGTGGCCAGCCCCTGCTCTGGCAGCATCTCTTCTGGATCTTCGGCCACCCCGAGGTCTACATCCTCATCCTGCCGCCGATGGGCATCATCTCGGAGGTGATCCCGACGTTCGCGGCCAAGCCCCTCTTCGGCGCGCCCATGATGATCTACGCCGGGATCGCCATCGGCTTCCTGTCCTTCGGCGTGTGGAGCCATCACATGTTCGCGGTCGGCCTGGGGGCCGTGGCGGATTCGGTGTTTTCGGTCGTCACCATGCTGATCGCCGTTCCAACCGGCGTGAAGATCCTCAACTGGATCATGACCCTCTGGGGGGGACGCATCCGCTTCAGAGCCCCGCTCTATTTCGCGGCGGGCTTCATCGGGATGTTCACGATGGGCGGCCTTTCCGGCGTCATGCATGCGTCTCCGCCGGTGGACCTGAAGCAGACCGACAGCTACTTCGTGGTCGCGCACCTGCACTACGTGCTCTTCAGCGGATCCGTGTTCGCCCTCTTCGCGGGCGCCTACTACTGGTGGCCGAAGGTCTTCGGGACGCTGCTCGACGAGCGCCTGGGCAGGCTTCACTTCTTGCTGATGCTGATCGGCTTCAACGTGACGTTCTTCCCGATGCACCTGTTGGGGCTTCTGGGAATGCCGCGGCGAGTCTATACGTACGCGCCAGATCTCGGCTGGAATTTCTGGAATCTCCTCTCGACCATCGGCGCCTTCCTGATCGGGGCGTCCTTCGCGTTCTTTCTCGTGAACGTCGCCAGGACGGCGCGAGGCGGGGCCCCCGCGGGCGCCGATCCCTGGGATGGCCGGACGCTCGAATGGTCCGTTCCGTCGCCACCGCCGCCCTGAAATTTCGACCGGATCCCAACCGGATCCCAATGGTCCACGCCCCTGACGAGTTCTGGCTGCGCAAGCACGGCGGAGAGGGCGAAAGCCCGCCGACCCATGCCGTCCTCGAGCCTCCGGAGCCCATTCATGTCCCACCGCCTTCGTACTGGCCGATCCTGCTGGCGGCCAGCCTCCTCCTGATGATGGCCGGGGCCCTCATCAGCATCGACCAGGTCGTGATCGGCGGACTGCTCACGCTGCTCTGCATCTACCGATTCGCCACGGAATACCACCACAGGCCGCAGGCGCCCATGCTATGACGCGTCGCGGTTGAGGATTCATGCCGGTAGATCTTACATGGCAGATCGAAGTTCTTACCTGCTCCCCGGGTCCCCGTTCGCTTCGCTTCCACGAGAGTCGCTTCCGACCCTCCTTACTTGTCTCGAGCGGTCGTGAAGTCGTCGCCTGGCATGGCACAGCACTTGCTCCCTTGCTCCTCCTGTAGGCCGTGGACGGTTTGATGCAGCAGAGGCGTCTCCGTGCGGTTACCAATCAGAGAGGAGGAGCATATGTGGCGCAGTGCGAAATACCTGGTCGCGTGCAACTTGATTGTCCTGGTCGCCAGCGGGCCGGTATGGGCCCAGACTCAATCGCCGATGCCGGCACCCCCCACGTCGCCCGCCGCGCCGGCCAAGCCGGTGGCGGGCTCCCTCGATGGAAAGGTCACGAAGGTCGACCTGGGTGCCGGAACCGTGCAGGTGTCGACTGGCCTGTTCGGCCTCTTTGGCAGGACTCTTTCCGTAACCGGTGAGACTCAGGTCCAGGTCGAGGGCCGCCAGGGCACCCTGGCCGACCTCTCGGAGGGAGCACAGGTCAAGGCCTCGTACGAGATGCGGGAGGGGAAGAACATCGCCACTCGCATCGAGTTGATGCCGCAGGCTGCGGCCCCCGCCAAGACCCCGGCCCCGCAGAGATAGGGCATCTACATAGCACGTCCACGATGCCGGCGGGCGCGGCGCTTCGAGGCCGCGCCCGCTCCGGGCGCGTGAGGAGGAAGGGCTCATGGTGACCATCGTCACGGACGTCGAGCTGAAAGAGGGCGCGGAGCGCAGGTGGGATGCCGTCATGCGCGAGCGGATATCGGGAGCCAGGACGCAGCGGGGCTGGGTGGGGGGACAGGTGCTCCGCTCAGAGGAAGACCCGAACAGGCGAGTGATCGTCGGCACCTGGAAAGCCCGCTCCGACTGGGAGCACTGGCACAAGAACCCCAAGTTCGCCGACACTCGACGGCAGCTCGACGAGCTGGTCAGTCGCCCCGCCGAGCAACGGTGGCACGATGTCGTGCTCGATATGAGGACCTCGGGGGCGACGTCCGGCCCGGCCGCTCCCAAGGGAGGGAGCAAGCGGCCGTCGAAGAAGAGGAGGGCCTGATGGTCACGGTGACGACGCGCGCGATCGAGATGCTGGCGGAGATCAGGGCATCGGCGAACATGGGTGATCCCGATGTCGGCCTGCGGCTCGAAGCGGCCGACACCGGCGGGCTCGGGCTCTTGCCGGACCGCGAACGGCCCGGGGATCAGATCGTCGAGTACGCCGGAGAAAAGGTCCTGCTCGTCGACGACCGGTTGTCCGAAGCCTTGACGGGCACCCTGCTCGACTGCAAGAGGGTCGGAAAGGAGACCCAGCTCGTCATCGGGAGAGTCGAGGGGGCCGAGCCCCACGGAGAGAACAACGGCGCCGCTCGCTAGCGAAGGCCGGCGGCTGCCGCCCGGCCGTCGCAGCCGCGCCTTCACATGAGCCCGAGCTGGAGCCTCGCGGCCTCCGACATCCGGCTTGAGTCCCAGGGTGGGTCGAACGTGACCTCCACCGTGACGTCCGTCACGCCCGGCACCGCGCGGACCCGGCGCTCGACTTCCCCGGGCAGCACCTGAGCCGCCGGGCAGCCGGCGGCTGTCAGGGTCATGCGGACCGAGACCGACCCAGACGGACTCACGTCAACGCCATAGATGAGTCCGAGCTCGTGGATGTTCACCGGGATCTCGGGGTCGTACACCTCCCGAAGAGCCCCGACGACGAGCGTCTCGACATGCGCCTGATCGACCGCGGCCATCGGCAGGTCTACTCCGTCGACACGGGTTCGGCCCGGCCCGCCAGCGCCGCGTTCAGCGTATGCCACGGCAGGGTCGCGCACTTGATCCGGATTGGGAACTCGCGCACCCCCGCGAACGCGGCCAGTTTGCCGATGGCCGCCGAGGCCTCTTCCGGTGGCCGAGGCTCGGTCAGCATCCTGTGGAATTGCTCGAAGGCCTCCTCGGCCTCGCCCACGGTCTTGCCCTTCAGGCCGGCCGTCATCATCGAGGCCGAGGCCTTGGAGATGGCGCAGCCCGAGCCCTGGAAGGCGATGTCGCGAATATTCTCCCCCTCGAGCTCGATCTCCACGGAGACGCGGTCACCGCAGAGCGGATTGTAGCCCTCCGCCGCCTGGGTCGGGGACGGGAGCCGTCGGAAGTTGCGCGGCTTCCGATTGTGATCGAGGACCACCTCCTGGTAGAGCTCCCGCAGGTCGGACATCAGTCGAAGATCTCCCGCACCTTCTCGAGCCCGCTGACAAGCGCGTCCAGCTCCTCCCGCGTGTTGTACAGCGCGAGCGACGCGCGCGCCGTGGCCGGCACTCCGAAGCGCGCCATCACCGGCATCGCGCAGTGGTGTCCGGCCCGCACCGCGATGCCCTCGCGGTCGAGGATCGTCCCCACGTCGTGGGCGTGCACGCCGTCGACCACGAACGACAGCACGCCGGCCTTCTCCCTCGCGGCGCCGATGAGGCGCACCTGGGAGAGCGAGGCCAGCCGCTCCGTCCCATAGGCGAGAAGCTCGTGTTCATAGGCCGCCACGTGGTCGCGCCCGAGCCCCTCCAGGTAGTCGAGAGCCGTGCCGAGCCCGATGGCGCCGGCGATGTCTGGAGTCCCCGCCTCGAATTTGTACGGCAGGTCGTTGTACACGGTCTTCTCGAAGCTGACCGACTTGATCATGTCGCCTCCGCCCTGGAAGGGCGGCATCCGCTCGAGAAGCCCGGCCTTGCCGTACAGCACCCCGATGCCGGTCGGCCCGAAGACCTTGTGGCCGGACAGCGCGTAGAAATCGCAATCGAGCGCCTGCACGTCGACGGCCATGTGGGCGACGGCCTGGGCGCCGTCGACGAGGACGGGGATGCCGCGCCGGTGGGCGGCCTCGATCATCCAGTTGATCGGCACCACCGTGCCGAGCGCGTTGGAGACGTGGGCGGTCGCGACGAGGCGGGTGCGGTCGCTCAAGAGCTTCTCGTACGCGTCGAGATCGACCTCGCCGGCATCATCGATCGGCACCACGCGGAGCGCTGCCCCCTTGTCCTCGCACAGCATCTGCCACGGAACGATGTTCGAGTGGTGCTCGAGCGCCGTGATCAGGATCTCGTCTCCCGGCCCCACCATCCGGCGGCCATACGTCTGCGCCACGAGATTGATGCCCTCGGTCGTCCCGCGGACGAAGATGATCTCCCGCGACTGCGCCGCGTTCAGGAAGCGCTGGATCCGGCCCCTCGCCGCCTCGTACGCCTCGGTGGCGCGCTCGCTCAGGAGATGGACCCCGCGATGCACGTTCGCGTTGTCGGTCGAGTAGTAGGCCTCCAGGGCATCGATCACCGCCTGCGGTTTCTGAGTCGTGGCCGCATTGTCCAGATAGACCAGCGGCTTCCCGTGGACCTGTTGCTGGAGGATCGGAAAGTCCTTTCGGATCCGCTCCACGTCCCACGAGAGCCCGGGAGCTCCCGAAGCCGTTCCGTTCATGCGCATGGCGTGTCCTTCTCTTGTCAGGGTGACTCCGGATGGCGGAGCTCCAACTCCGCGGGCTCCCGCGGCTCTCCATTCACGACGCGGCCGCCGCGTAGCCGCGCGGTCAGCAGGGTCTCGAGCCGGGCCCGCAACGGCTCGACGCGGAGCCGGGCCAGCACCTCGTTGGCGAATCCGAAGGTGAGCAGCGTCCGGGCGGCCTCCTCGTCGAGCCCGCGGCTCTTCAGATAGAAGACCGCGTCCGTCGCGAGCTGGCCGTCTGCCGCCCCGTGGCTGCACTTGACATCGTCCGCGAAGATCTCGAGCTGCGGCTTGCTGTCGACCTCCACCTCATCCGAGAGCAGCAGGTTCTTGTTCGTCTGGTGGGCATCCGTCCCGTTGGCTCCGGGCCGCACGATCACGCGGCCGTTGAAGACGCCCCGGGCGCGGCCGTCGAGGATCCCCTTGTACAGCTGGCGGCTGGTCGCCCCCGGCGCCACATGATCGACCACCGTATGGGTATCGACGTGCTGCTGCCCCCCGATGACGAAGAGGCCATTGAGGGTGCAGGCGGCCGTCTCGGCTTCCAGCCGGGCCCGCACCTCGTTGCGCACGAGCCGCCCGCCGAAGGTGACCGCGCATGATTCGACCCGGCTCTCGCGGGCCTGACGCACGTGCGCCCGGCCGACGTGAAAGGCGCCCCCGTCCTCCAGCTGAAGCGTGTAGTGGTCGAGCTCGGCGCCCGGCCCCACGACGATGTCCGTCGTCGCATTGGTCAGGCGGGGCGCGTCGCCGGCGAGCGTGACGTAGTTCTCGATGAGCGTCGCCCGGCTCTCCCGCTCGAGCACGACCAGGCTCCGCGGATGGTCGATCCGCGCCGGACCCGCGGCGGTGGCGATGAACAGCAGATGGATCGGCTCGGCAACGCGCGCGCCCGCCGGCAGATGGATGAGCGCCCCGTCCCGCCAGAAGGCGGCGTTGAGGGCGGCGAACGCGTCCGTGGCCTCCGCCGGAGCGGACCTGATCAGGTGCGACCGGAGCATCTCCGCGTCGATGATCAATGCCTCGGCGAGGCTCTCGATCCGGGCGGGGAATTGCGGTCGAATCGCCGAGAGCTTCGCGGAGTACCTGCCATCGACGAAGACGAGCCGGCTCCAGCCCGGAGACACGCAGAACGGCGCGATCGCCTCTTCGGTCAGCCCGTCATCGGCCCCGTCGGCGGCCCCGGCGGTCTGAAGGTCGAACTGGGCCGCCGCGATCGGCGCGATGCTCGTGTACTTCCATTCCTCGTCGCGCGGGGTGGGAAGGCCGCGCTCCGCGAAGCGCGCGATCGACTGCCGGCGAAGATCGCGGAGCCACGGCGGTCCGCCGAGGCTCCCGCCGGCCTCGAGGGCCCGGAAGGCCGAGACAAAGGTCGCTTTGGTTGTCCCGGCCGTCATCCCGACACCTTGGCCGATGCCTCGGCCTTTTCTTCGAGCCAGTCGTAGCCCTTGGCTTCGAGCGCGAGCGCCAGCGCCTTGCCGCCCGACTTGACGATCCGGCCGCCGGAGAGCACGTGAACCCGGTCCGGCGTGATGTAGTCGAGCATCCGCTGGTAGTGCGTCACCAGGATGACCGCGTTGTCCGGGCGCCGCAGTCGATTGATGCCGCCGGCCACGATCCGGAGGGCGTCGATGTCGAGGCCCGAGTCCGTCTCGTCCAGGATGGCCAGCCTGGGCTCCAGCAGCGCCATCTGCAGGATCTCGTTCCGCTTCTTCTCTCCGCCAGAGAAGCCCTCGTTCACCGGCCGGCTCATGAAGCTCGGGTCCATCTCCACGAGGGCGAGCTTTGCCTTGAGCAGGTCCAGGAACTCCATCGCGTCGAGCTCGTCGAGCCCGCGGTGGGCCCGAGCCTCGTTGACCGCCGCCTTGAGGAACTGGGCGTTGGCGACGCCCGGAATCTCCACGGGATACTGGAAGGCGAGGAACAGGCCCTCGCGCGCCCGCTCCTCGGGCGGCATCTCGAGCAGGTTCCGGCCCTCGTAGGTCACCTCGCCCTGCGTGACGGCAAAAGCGGGATGGCCCGCCAGCACCTGGGCCAGCGTGCTCTTCCCCGAGCCGTTCGGCCCCATCACCGCGTGCACCTCGCCGGCGCGCACCTCGAGATCGATGCCCCGCAGGATCTCCTTGCCCTCGACGCCGGCGTGCAGCCCCCGGATGCTCAGCATGGCTCCCCCGATCTTTCTCGATGCCCTTAACCGACGCTGCCCTCTAGGCTCACGCTCAGCAGCCGCGTCGCCTCCACCGCGAACTCCATCGGCAGGTTCTTGAATACTTCCTTGCAGAACCCGTTTACGATCATCGAGATGGCGTTCTCCCCGGACAGGCCGCGCTGTTTGCAGTAGAAGAGCTGCTCCTCGCTGATCTTCCGGGTCGAGGCCTCGTGCTCCACCACCGAAGAGCTGTTGCCCACCTCGATGTACGGGAAGGTGTGCGCCCCGCACTGGCTGCCGAGCAGCATCGAGTCGCACTGCGTGTAGTTGCGCGCGCCGGCCGCCCGCGGCAGCACCTTCACGAGGCCGCGGTAGGTGTTGTTCCCGTGGCCGGTGGAGATCCCCTTGGAGACGATCGTGCTCCGGGTCCGCTTGCCGATGTGGAGCATCTTCGTGCCGGTGTCGGCCTGCTGGTGGTTGTTGGTGAGCGCCACCGAGTAGAACTCGCCGACCGACTCGTCCCCCTGCAGGATCACGCTCGGGTACTTCCAGGTGATGGCCGAGCCCGTCTCCACCTGGGTCCACGAGATCCGCGACCGCGCGCCGGCGCACTTGCCTCGCTTGGTGACGAAGTTGAAGATGCCGCCCTTGCCCTCCCGGTCGCCCGCGTACCAGTTCTGGATCGTCGAGTACTTGATCTGCGCCCCCTCGAGCGCGATCAGCTCGACCACGGCGGCGTGGAGCTGGTTCTCGTCGCGCATCGGCGCGGTGCACCCCTCGAGGTAGCTGACCGAGCTGCCCTCGTCGGCGACGATGAGAGTCCGCTCGAACTGGCCCGACCCGGCCGTGTTGATCCGGAAGTAGGTGGACAGCTCCATCGGACAGCGCACGCCCTTCGGGACATAGCAGAACGAGCCGTCGCTGAAGACCGCCGAGTTGAGGGCGGCGAAGAAGTTGTCGGTGTGCGGCACCACCGAGCCCAGGTATCGCTCGACCAGCGTGGGGTGCTCCTGGACAGCCTCGGAGAACGAGCAGAAGATGATCCCAAGCTCAGCCAGCTTTTCCTTGAAGGTCGTCCCCACGGACACGCTGTCGAAGACCGCGTCGACGGCGACCCCCGTGAGGCGCTTCTGCTCCTCCAGCGGGATGCCGAGCTTCTCGAACGTCCTCAGGATCTCCGGATCGACCTCGTCCAGGCTGGCCGCCACCTTCTGCTTGGGCGCAGAGTAGTAGACGATCTTCTGGTAATCGATGGGCGGATACGTGAGGTTCGCCCACCGCGGCTCGGCCGCCGCCCGCTCGAGCGTGACCCAGTGCCGGTACGCCCGGAGCCGCCAGTCCAGCATGAACCTCGGCTCGTCTTTCTTCGCCGAGATCAGCCGGACGATGTCCTCGCTCAGCCCGGGCGGCGTCGACTCGGACTCGATCGCCGTCACGAACCCGTACGGGTACGCCCGCTGTGCGATCTCTTCGATCTTCTGCGTAGTCTTGCTCATGCCCCGCTCCTTCGCTGGCCCGTCGGCCCTTGCATTCAGGCTACACCCGTCAAGGTTTGATGGCGACTGGATTGGTCGTAAGCAGTACAACTCGCTGTTTTACAAGAGTTATTTTCTGTTTTGACGCGAACGATAGATGAGGAAAACAGGAAGGATATGAAGCATCGCGGCGGGCGAGCGCCGCCGGCGGGCCTCAGAGCTTCGTGGCGACGGCCGCGGCGTAGGTCAGCAGCCCGATCGGCTCGAGCTCGCGATGGCGCCGACGGTTTGCTCGACTACCCAGGCCAGGCGCTACGGCCCGCTCGATCCGGCTTGTCATGATCCAACCCCCTTGGAAAGCCGCCGGCCGAGACGGGTGGCGAACTCATCGGGACGGCTCGGCGAGAGCACCACGAGGCCTCCCGCGGTGTGGAGATAGACGAGATCGGTGGTATTGGTGATGGCGATGTAGTGCCAACCTGTCCGCCGGTTCCACCGGAGCCCCTGGGAGCCGAAGAGAACGTTGAGTCCGACGGCGCCGAAGCCGCCCACCGGGCGGGGCTCGCGGTCCACGCCGCGGATGAAGGCGTACGGGACGAACCGCGAGAGCCAGCGGCGCTCGATCCTGACGCCGTTCGCCTCCAGCGTGAAACCCGCGGGAGCGAGCCCCTGCACGACCCAGAGCCCGAGCAGGAAGGGCAGCGGCACGATGAGCAGACTCGGATCGCCGGAAGTGGCGACCATCGCGACCGAGAGCACGAACGGAACGCCGAAGCCGAGCCCCAGCCCGACGATCCCGGCGATCAGGCGCTGGCGGCGGCCGAGGACCGCCGGAAAGAAGTCGGCGTCCGCGTGAGTCAGCGCGGGCAGATCTCGAGCGCGCCGAAGAAGTACGGGATCTCGAAGGCCGCCGATTGCGGCGAGTCGGAGCCGTGTACCGCGTTGGCCTCGATGGACGAGGCGAAGTCCTTTCGTATCGATCCCGGCGCGGCCTTGGCGGGATCCGTCGCGCCCATCAGGTCCCGCAGGCGCGCGATGGCGCTCTCCCCTTCCAGTACGATCGGCATGCACGGCCCCTGGGTCATGAAGGCGCAGAGGCTTCCGTAGAAGGGCCGCTCCTTGTGGACGATGTAGAAGCCCGCGGCCTGGACGGGCGTCAGGTGCACCAGCTTGGCGGCCAGGACCTTGAGGCCGGCCTGCTCGAAGCGGGCGATGATCTGGCCCGAGACGTTCTTGGCGACGGCGTCCGGCTTGATGATGGTCAGCGTTCGCTCCACGGGCATTGGCTGGCGTTCGTCCTTTCGTGAACTATTTTTTGCCGACGACGCGGGCGACGGTCGCGCCCATGTCGGCGGGGCTCTTGACCGTGGTGATACCGGCGGCCTCCATGGCCTTCATCTTCTCCGCCGCCGTCCCCTTTCCGCCCGCGATGATGGCGCCGGCGTGGCCCATGCGGCGGCCCGGCGGCGCCGTCTGGCCGCAGATGAAACCGACAACGGGCTTTCTGACGTGGGCCTTGATGAACGCCGCGGCCTCTTCCTCGGCCGTCCCGCCGATCTCGCCGATCATCATGATCGCTTCCGTCTGCGGGTCGTCCTGGAAGAGGCAGAGCACGTCGATGAAGTTGGTGCCGTTGAGCGGATCGCCGCCGATGCCGACGCAGGAGGACTGGCCGAGCCCGCGCAGCGTCAGCTGGTGCACGACCTCGTATGTCAGCGTGCCGCTTCGCGAGACGACGCCGATCGACCCTTCCTTGTGGATGTGGCCGGGCATGATGCCGATCTTGGCCTTGCCGGGGGAGATGAGGCCGGGGCAGTTCGGCCCGATGAGCCGGCTCGACGCGTGCCCGAGAAAGGCCTTGACGCGCACCATGTCGCAGACCGGCACGCCCTCGGTGATGCAGACGACCAGCGGCACGCCCGCGGCGGCGGCCTCCATGATGGCGTCGGCGGCGGCCGGCGGCGGGACGAAGATGAGCGCGCAGTCGGCGCCCGTCGCCTTCACGCCCACCTCGACCGTGTTCCAGACCGGGAAACCTTCGTGGGTCGTCCCGCCCTTGCCGGGCGTCACACCGCCGACGACCTGCGTCCCGTACTCTTTGCAGCGCAGCGCGTGAAAGGTGCCTTCCTTGCCCGTGATCCCCTGCACCAGAACCTTGGTCGTCTTGTCGACCAGGATGCTCATGCTACCGGGCCGCCTTCGCCAGCTCGACCACCTTCTTGGCGCCCTCGCCCATGTCGTCGGCCATCACGAGCGCGAGCCCGGACTCGGCGAGCATCTTCTTGCCCTGCTCGACATTGGTGCCCTCGGCCCGCAGCACCACCGGCAGCTCCAGCCCCAGCTTCTTCACCGCCGAGATGATGCCCTCGGCGAGCCGGTCGACGCGGAGGATGCCGCCGAAGACGTTGATGAAGACCGCCTTGACGGATGGATCCGAGGACAGGATGCGGAAGGCGTTCTCGATCTGCTCGGGCGACGCGCCGCCGCCCACGTCGAGGAAGTTGGCCGGCTCGCCGCCGGCGAGCTTGATGATGTCCATGGTGGCCATGGCGAGGCCCGCGCCGTTGACCATGCAGCCGACGCTGCCCTCGAGCTTGATGTAGTTGAGGCCATACTTCGAGGCCTCGACGTCGAGCGGCGTCTCCTCGTTGACGTCCCTGAGCGCCACGATCTCCTTGTGGCGGTAGAGCGCGTTGTCGTCGAAGTTGAGCTTGGCGTCGAGCGCCATGACCCGGCCGTCCCGCGTCACCACGAGGGGGTTGATCTCGGCCAGCGAGCAGTCCTTGTCGAGGTAGGCGCGGAAGAGATTCAGGATCAGCGCCACACCGGACTTGAACTGGTCGCTGATGAGCCCCAGGCCGAAGGCGAGGTTGCGCGCCTGGAAAGCCTGGAGTCCCAGCGCCGGGTCGGTCCACTCGCGGATGATCTTCTCCGGATGGGTCGCGGCGACCTCCTCGATCTCCATGCCGCCCGCCTGCGAGGCCATGACGACGTGCGTGCCGCGGCCGCGATCGAGCGTCATCGAGAGATAGAGCTCGGCCGCGATCGGAGAGGCCTCCTCGACGAGCACCTTGAGGACCTTGATGCCTTCGGGAGGCGTCTGGGGGGTCTTGAGCATCATGCCGAGAATCAGCGATGCCGCGGCCTCGGCCGAGGCCGGGTCATCGGCCAGCTTCACCCCGCCTGCCTTGCCGCGGCCTCCCGCGTGCACCTGCGCCTTGACGACGACCTTGCCGCCCAGCTTCGCGGCGATCGCCTTGGCCTGGGCCGGCGTGTCGGCGACGTCGCCGTTCGGCACGGGCACGCCGAACTCGCGGAGAATCGCCTTGCCCTGGTACTCGTGGACCTTCACGACCTAGGACTTGCCCGCGATCTTCCGCACGAGCCAGGCGACCGGGTCGTACTTCTCCGTCACCACCCGCTCCTTGAGCGGGATGAGTGCGTTGTCGGTGATGTGGATGTGCTCGGGACACACCTCGGTGCAGCACTTGGTGATGTTGCAGTAGCCGAGCCCCGCCTTGGTCCGGGCCAGGTCGAGGCGGTCGTTGGTGTCCAGCGGGTGCATCTCGAGCTCGGCGATCCGCATGAGAAACCGCGGGCCCGCGAAGGCGGGCTTGTTCTCCGGGTGGTCGCGGATGACGTGGCAGACGTTCTGGCAGAGGAAGCACTCGATGCACTTGCGGAACTCCTGGCTCCGCTCGACGTCCTCCTGCTGCATGCGCCGCGTGCCGTCAGGCTCCTTCGGCCCCGGCTTGAAGGCCGGGATCTGCTTGGCCTTCTCGTAGTTGAACGACACGTCCGTCGCGAGGTCCCGGATCAGCGGGAAGGCCTTGATCGGCGACACCGTGATGGTCTCGCCGGGCTCGAAGGTGTTCATGCGCGTCATGCACATGAGCCGCGGCTTGCCGTTGATCTCGGCGCTGCACGAGCCGCACTTGCCGGCCTTGCAGTTCCACCGGACGGCCAGGTCCCCGGCCTGGGTCGCCTGGAGCGTGTGGACCACGTCCAGCACGACCATGCCCTCCTGGGCCTCGACCCGGTACTCCGAGAAGGCGCCCCCCCTGGCGTCGCCCCGCCACACCCGCATCGTCACCGTGGCGGCGGCCATCACTTTTTCTCCTGGAGGAGCGCCTTGAGCTCGGCAGGCATCTCGGGGATCGGCTCCTCGGTGACGCTGAACTCCCCGCTGCGCTTGCGGATGACCATGTTGACCTTGCCCAGGCGGTCGTCGGCCATCGGGTAGTCGTCGCGGGTGTGCCCGCCGCGGCTCTCCTTGCGGGCGATCGCGCCCAGCGTGACCGCCTCCGACACCGACAGCATCGAGTAGAGATCGAGCGCGAGATGCCAGGCGGGGTTGAAATCGCGCCCGCCGGCCACTTTGACCCGCGCGAGGCGCTGTTTGAAGACCGCGATTTCCGTGAGGGCCTTTCTCAGCTCGCCCTCGGTCCGGATGATGCCGACCAGCGACTGCATGCATTCCTGGAGGTCCGAGTGGATCGCGTAAGGGTTCTCGCCACCCGTCCGCTCGAAGGGCGAGAGCAGCTCGCGAATCGACGCCTGCACCTGCCCGGCGTCGACGCCCGCCGCTCCCTTGAGGCCTTTGACGTACTCGGCTGCGTGGAGCCCGGCGCGCCGGCCGAAGACGATCAGGTCGGAGAGCGAGTTGCCGCCGAGCCGGTTGGCGCCGTGCAGGCCGCCCGCGGTCTCGCCCGCGGCGAAGAGGCCGGGGACGCAGGTGGCCGTCGTGTCGGCGTCCACTCGGATGCCGCCGTTCAGATAGTGGCAGGTCGGCCCGACCTCCATGGGCTCCTTCGTGATGTCCACGTCGGCCAGCTCCTTGAACTGGTGGTACATCGACGGCAGGCGCTTCCTGATGTAGTCCGCCGAACGGCGCGTGCAGATGTCGAGGAAGACGCCGCCGTGGGGGCTGCCCCTGCCCGCCTTGACCTCGGCGTTGATGGCCCGGGCGACTTCGTCGCGCGGCAGGAGGTCCGGTGTCCGCCGGTTGGACTTGTCCTCGTACCAGGCGTCCGCTTCCTTCTCGTTGTCCGCCGTCTCGCCCTTGAAGAATTCGGGGATGTAATTGAACATGAAGCGCACGCCCTCGGAGTTCTTGAGCGTGCCGCCGTCGCCGCGCACGCCCTCGGTCACGAGGATCCCGCGCACGCTGGTGGGCCAGACCATCCCGGTCGGGTGGAACTGCATGCACTCCATGTCGATGAGCTCGGCGCCGGCGTCGAGGCCGAGCGTGATGCCGTCACCCGTGGACTCCCAGGAATTGGACGTGAACTTCCACGCCTTGCCGACGCTGCCGGTGGCGAGAATCACCGCCTTGGCCTTGAAGACCACCAGCTTGCCGCTCGGCCGCAAGTAGCCGACGGCGCCGCACACGCGGTCGCCGTCCTTGAGCAGGCGCTGCACATTGCACTCCATGTGCACGTCGAGGCCCTTGTGCACCGCGTGCTGCTGGAGCGTGCGGATCAGCTCGAGGCCGGTGCGGTCGCCGACATGCGCCAGGCGCGCGTAGCGGTGCCCGCCGAAGTCGCGCTGGTTGATCAGGCCGTCCTTGGTCCGGTCGAAGAGCGCTCCCCACTCCTCGAGCTCGAGGACCCGGTCGGGCGCTTCCATCGCGTGCAGCTGGGCCATTCGCCAGTTGTTGAGCATCTTGCCGCCGCGCATCGTGTCGCGGAAGTGGACCTTCCAGTTGTCCTCCTTCCACACATTGCCCATGGCAGCGGCGATGCCGCCCTCCGCCATGACCGTGTGGGCCTTGCCGAGGAGCGACTTGCAGACGAGCGCCGTCTTGACCCCGGCCGCGCTGGCTTCGATGGCGGCCCGCAGGCCGGCACCGCCGGCGCCGATCACGATCACGTCGTATTCGTGGGTTTCGTAGGTCTCGTTGGTGGCCATTAGAAGAACCTCACGTCTTTGATGACGCCCATGGAGAGGAGCCGGATGTACACGTCGGTCAGGCCCACCCAGATCAGGCTTACCCACGCGATCTGCATGTGCTTCTCGTTGAGCCGGCTGACCACGCGCCAGATCCCGTGACGGGCCGGCGCCTTGGAAAAGACGTTGAGGCCGCCGCCGCAGAGGTGGCGGCAGGAGTGGCATGAGAAGGTGTACAGCGACAGCAGCGCGGCGTTCAGGATGAGGACCAGGGTGCCCATGCCCATACCGACCCGCCCGTCGAAGTTGAACGCCATGACCGCGTCCCACCAGAGGAAGGCGATGACCGGAATGCCCAGCCAGAAGAAATAGCGGTGGATGTTCTGGAGGATGAACGGGAAGCGCGTCTCTCCACTGTAGCTCTTCGAGACGTCGCGCACGGCGCAACCCGGCGGCGACCCGAAGAACGAGCGGTAGTAGGCCTTGCGGTAGTAGTAGCACGTGGCGCGGAATCCGCCGGGGATCCACAGGATCAGGAAGGCCGGTGAGAGGTTCCACCAGGACCCGATCAGCGGCAGGCTTACGTGCTGGCAGTTGGCCGCGAGGCACGGAGAATAGAGGGGCGACAGGTACGGGGCGACGTAGTAGTGGGCGTTCTGCAGCGCCGCCCACGTCGCGTACACGCCGAAGGCGCCCAGGAGAATGATGACGCTCAGCGGCTCAAGCCACCACGCGTCGGTGCGCAGCGTCGCGCCGGGGATGACTTCCCCCCGCTGGTTCCGAAAGACCCGTTTGGACATGGTCACTCCCTCGCGTACCTTTTCATACCGTCCTGGTAAAGGTCGCCATCGTGGCAGTCATTGACAACGATGGCCGGAAAACCCTCGACTTCGAGCCGCCGAATCGCTTCGGTACCCAGGTCCTCGTATGCCACGATTGTCCCCCGTGTTCACGCGGTCGAAGGGCGAGCGGATGATCGAGGCGCGAAGGTAGCCTTCCGTGTAGCCCTGCCTGACGCCCTCGTTGATCGCCTCCACAAGGCCGCCGCCGGTCACATGCACGTCCTGGCCGAGCTCGACGAAGCAGATGACCGTGCCCGTGTCCTGGCAGTACGGAATCTTCTTCGTCCTCGCGAGATCGGCGTTGTCCTTCAGGATCTGGAGCGCGTGCCTGCCGGCCGGCGAGCGCTCGGTCGCGAGCGAGCGGTCGAAAGTGCGGAGCATGTCGGGCTCGATGGAGTAGTTCGCCTCCATGCAGAGCTTCTTGACCGCGTCGGCGATGGCGCTCGCGTGGATTTCGCGCATAGGCCCTTCCTCAGGGTGAGCCGGGAGCCTGCGCGTAGAAGGCCCGCGCCCGCTCCGCCATCTCCCGCGGCGCGACGTCTTCCTTGTGAGTCGCCAGCGTCCACTTCTGGCCGAATGGATCCTCGACGGCGCCGATCCGATCGCCCCAGAACATGTCGGTGACGGGCATGAGGGGCTTGGCGCCGGCCGACAAGGCCCGCGCGACCGCGGCGTCCACCGCGGTGACGTAGAGGTAGAAGTTGACAGGGGTGCCGCCCAGCGACTGGGCGGACCGGCTGCCCATCCCAAGGTCCTCTTCGCCCAGCATGAACAGCGAATCGCCGATCGCGAGCTCGGCGTGCGCGAGAGTAGTCCCGTCCGGCTTCATCAGCCGCATCCGCTCCTTCGCACCGAAAGCCCGCTTGTAGAAATCGATGGCCTGAACCGCCCCGCGGACACAAAATCCCGGCGTCACCGTGTGGTATCCCTTGGGAATCGGCCGCACCTTGCGCGCAGCTTTCGGCTGCGCCGGCTTCTTCGCCCGCTTCGCCTTGCTCGCCATGGCTGTCCCTCCAATCTACAGCTTGAGCGTGTCGACGAGCTCGCGCACCGCCGCGGCGGACTTGTTGAAGCCCGCCTGCTCCTCGGCCGTCAGCTTGATCTCGATCACCTGCTCGACGCCGCTCCGACCCAGCTTCACGGGCACGCCGACGTACAGCCCCTTGACGCCGTACTGGCCGTCGAGATACGCGGCGCACGGGAGGATCTTCTTCTTGTCCTTGAGGATCGCCTCTACCATCTCCACCGCCGCGGCGGCGGGAGCGTAGTAGGCGCTGCCACTCTTGAGGAGCCCCACGATCTCCGCACCGCCGTTGGCCGTGCGCGTGACGAGCGCCTGAATCTTGTCCGGCGGCAGCAGGTCGGTGATCGGGATGCCCGCCACCGTCGAGTAGCGCGGCAGCGGCACCATGGTGTCGCCGTGGCCGCCGAGAACAAAGGCCGTGACGTTCTCCACGGAGACCTTGAGCTCCTGGGCGATGAAGGTGCGGAAGCGCGCGGAGTCGAGGATCCCCGCCATGCCGACCACGCGCTTGTGCGGGAAGCCCGACTTTTTCCACGCCAGCTGCACCATGGCGTCGAGCGGGTTCGTCACGAGGATCAGGATGGCGTTCTTCGAGCGCGCCACCACCTGCTCGACGACGCCGCCCACGATCTCGGCATTCTTGAAGAGAAGATCGTCCCTGGTCATCCCCGGCTTTCGCGCGAGCCCGGCGGTGATGACCACGATGTCCGAGTCCGCCGTCTCGTCGTAGCCGTTCGAGCCGACCAGGCGCGAATCGTAGCCGTGCACCGGCGCGGCCTGGGCCAGGTCCAGCGCCTTGCCCTGCGGGATGCCCTCGATGACGTCCACCAGCACGACGTCGCCGAGCTCCTTCTCCACCGCGTACTGGGCAACCGAGGCGCCGACGTTGCCGGCGCCGACCACCGTGATCTTTGGGCGAGCCATGTCCGTTCTCCCCGCGCCCTAGAGCGTCTTCATGCTGTCGATGACGGCCGTCCCGAACGCCGAGCACTTGACTTCCTTCGCGCCGTCCATGAGCCGCGCGAAATCGTACGTCACGATCTTCTGCGCGATGGTCTTCTCGATCCCCGCGTTGATCCGGTCGGCCGCCTCGGTCCAGCCCATGTGCCGCAGCATCATCTCGCCCGAGAGGATGACCGAGCCCGGGTTGACCTTGTCCTGCCCCGCGTACTTCGGCGCCGTGCCGTGGGTCGCCTCGAACAGCGCGTGGCCGGTGTCGTAGTTGATGTTGGCTCCCGGCGCGATGCCGAGGCCTCCGACCTGCGCGGCGGTCGCGTCCGACAGGAGATCGCCCGTCAGATTGCAGCACGGGATGACGTCGAACTCGTCGGGGCGGGTCAGAATCTGCTGAAGGAACGCGTCGGTGATGGCGTCCTTGACGAGGATCTTCCCCGCGGGCGGCTTGCCGCCGCAGTCGTCCCAGGAGACGAGCCTGTCCGAAAACTCGCGCTTGGCGAGCGCGTAGCCCCACTTCATGAACATGCCTTCCGTGTACTTCTGGATATTGCCCTTGTGAACCAGCGTGACGCTGCGGCGGTTGTTCTCGATCGCGTAGCGCATCGCCGCGCGGATCAGCCGCTCGGAGCCCTCCTTCGACACGGGCTTGATGCCGATCGACGACGTGTTGGGGAACCGGATCTTCGTGACCTTCATCTCCTTTACGAGGAAATCGACCACCTTCTTGGCCTCGGGCGTCCCCTGCTCCCACTCGATGCCCGCGTAGATGTCCTCGGTGTTTTCCCTGAAGATGACCATGTCGATCTTCTCGGGATGCTTCACCGGGGACGGCACGCCCTTGAGGTACCGCACCGGGCGCAGGCACACGTACAGATCCAGCACCTGTCGCAGCGTCACGTTCAAGGAGCGGAAGCCCTCGCCGATGGGCGTCGTGAGCGGGCCCTTGATCGCGATCAGGTACTCGCGGATCACGTCCATGGTCTCGTCCGGCAGCAGGTTGGGCGGACAGTCCTGGCCGTAGACGGCCTTCGCCTTGTCGCCCGCGTAGACTTCCACCCACGCGATCTTGCGCTTGCCGCGGTAGGTCTGCTCGACGGCGGCGTCCAGCACCCGCACCGAGGCGGCCCAGATGTCCGGCCCCGTGCCGTCGCCCTCGATGAACGCGACGATCGGGTGGTCCGGGACCTGCAGCTTGCCGTGGCTGATCGTGATCTTCTCGCCTGCCGGGATCTTCACTCGCGATGCCATGATCTGGTCTCCTTGCGGAAGGTTATGTCAGGGCGTTCAGGGCGGAACCCGCCTTGAACCACTCGATCTGCTCGTCGGTCAGGGTGTGCTGGCACTGGATAGTGACGCTCTTGCCGCCGGGCTTGGTGATGACCACCGTCACCGGCTTGCCCGGGGCGAGCCGCGCGAGGGCCGTGACGCCGACGCGGTCGCCCTGCTCGATGAGATCGCAGTCGGACGCCTTCGTGAACGTCAGCGGCAGGATGCCCTGCTTCTTGAGATTGGTCTCGGCGATCCTGGCGAAGCTCCGGACGATGACGACCTTGCAACCGAGGTAGCGCGGGGACATCGCGGCGTGCTCGCGGCTCGAGCCCTCGCCGTAGTTCTCGTCGCCGATGACGGCCCAGCCCAGGCCCTTGGCCTTGAGCTCGCGCGCCATCTTCGAGAAGTTCTGCCCCTTCTCCCCGGAAACCGGGTTGACGCCCTTGCCCGTCTCGCCCGTGAAGGCGTTGACGGCGCCCAGGAACATGTTGTCGCTGATCCTGTCGAGGTGGCCCCGGAAGCGCAGCCAGGTCCCCGCCGGCGAGATATGGTCCGTGGTCGTCTTGCCCTTGGTCTTGACCAGGATGGGCAGGGCGTCGAAGTCGTTGCCGTCCCAACGCGGGAAGGGCTGGAGGAACTGGATCCTCTCGCTCGTGGGCGCCACCGCCACCGTGACGCTGTCGCCGTCGGCGGCGGGCGCCTCGTAGCCTTCCTCCCCCTTGGCGAAACCCTTAGCGGGCAGCTCTTCGGCCTCCGGGGCCGTGAAGCGGAACGCCTTGCCGCCGGGACCGGGGATGGTCCCGTGCACCGGGTCGAACTCGAGCGTGCCCGCGAAGGCCAGCGCGGTGACGATCTCGGGGCTAGTCAGGAAGGACAGCGTCGCCGCGCTGCCGTCGTTGCGGCCGGGGAAGTTGCGGTTGAACGAGGAGACGATGGTATTGGTCTCGTCCTTGCCCACGTCGGAGCGCTTCCACTGGCCGATGCACGGGCCGCAGGCATTAGCGAGCACGGTGCCGCCGATCTGCTCGAAGGTCGCCATGATGCCGTCGCGCTTGATCGTCTGGTAGATGCGCTCGGAGCCCGGCGTGACCAGGAACGGCGTCTTCGCCTTCAAACCCGCCTTGAGCGCCTGCATGGCGACGTGCGCCGAGCGCTTCATATCCTCGTAGGAAGAATTCGTGCAGGAGCCGATCAGCGCGTTCGTGATGGTGGCGGGCCAGCCTTCCTTCTCGACCTCGGCAGCGAGCTTGGAGATCGGTCGCGCCCGGTCGGGCGAGTGAGGCCCGACGATGTGAGGCTCGAGCTCGGAAAGGTCGATCTCGACGATCTCGTCGTAGTGTTTCTTGGGATCCGCCAGCACCTCGCGGTCGGCCACCAGGTGTTCGCGGTGCCGCTCGGCGAGCGCAGCCACGTCGGCGCGGTCGGTGGCGCGGAGGTAGGCGGCCATCCGGTCGTCGAAGTGGAAGAGCGAGGTGGTCGCTCCCAGCTCCGCCCCCATGTTGCAGATGGTGCCCTTGCCGGTGGCGCTGATGGACTCGGCCCCGGGGCCGAAGTACTCGACGATCTTGTTGGTCCCGCCCTTGACCGTCAGCACGCCGAGGAGATACGTGATCACGTCCTTGGCCGACGTCCAGCCCGACAGCTTCCCGGTCAGGCGCACGCCGATCAGCTTGGGGTCGAGCACCTCCCACGCCAGCCCCGCCATGGCCTCCCCGCAGTCGGCGCCGCCCACCCCGATCGCCACCATGCCGAGACCGCCCGCGTTCGGCGTGTGAGAGTCGGCGCCGATCATGAGGCCGCCGGGGAAGGCGTAGTTCTCGAGCACCACCTGGTGGATGATGCCGGCACCGGGCTTCCAGAAACCGATGCCGTACTTGCGCGAGGCCGAGTGGAGGAACTCGTAGACCTCACTGTTCTCGGTGATGGCGCGCTTCATGTCGTCCGAGGCGCCGCTCTGTGCCCGGATCAGGTGGTCGCAGTGCACGGTGCTGGGCACCGCCACCTGCTTCTTGCCCGCCTGCATGAACTGCAAGAGAGCCATCTGCCCGGTGGCGTCCTGCAGCGAGACCCGGTCGACGCGCAGCCGGAGCTGGGCCTTGCCGCGGCTCCACTCCTGCGTGTCGAAGTTGTCGGCGTGGGCGACGAGGATCTTCTCGGCGAGGGTCAGCGGCCGGCTGAAGCGCTTCCGGGCTCTATCGAGCTTGGACGGCATGGACTCGTAGAGCCGCTTGATCTGGTCAGCCGCCATGGTAGGCCTCCTCGACCGCCAAGTATCCGAAATGACGAACGTACACACACGTATCGCCTCCCGCCCATCAGGACAGGAGGCGACAGATGAATTCCAACAAAAACGCTAGCATGGCGCCCTCGTGAAATCAAGGGACGGCGAGGCCGACTGGAGGGTCAGCGGGGGCCGATTCCGAAGAGGCGGAGCACGGCGCGGCGCCTGAGCGCGAGGATGGAGCCCGTCGGCGAGATCTCCATGGGACAGACAGCGGTGCAGTTGGCCTGGCTGTGGCAGCGCGTCAGCACGTCCTCTGCGAGCACCGCCTGGCTACGATCGGCATGAGCCCCGTCGCGGCTGTCACGCTGGAGCGAGAAAACGCGGTTGAGCGCCGCCGGCCCAGGGAAGCTCGGGTCGTGGCTGACCATCGTGCAGGCCGAGACGCACATGCCGCAGCCGATGCACTCGATCGCGGCGTCGATGGCGCGCCGTTCGCGCGAGCGCGAGCCGATCTCGGCGAGACCGTCGCCCTCCGTCCCCGGGAGGCCGGGGATGAACACGGCTTTCATCTCCAGCATCTTGTTCTTGATAGGCGCCATGTCGACGACGAGGTCGCGGATCAACGGAAAGTGATACAGCGGCCGGACGGTCACCGGCCCGCGCGCGAGCCCCGAGAGCAGCGTCCGGCAGGCCCAGCGCTCGCGGCCGTTGATCACCATGGCGCAGGAGCCGCACATGCCCACACGGCAGGCATAGCGGAAGGCGAGCGTCGGGTCGGAGCCTCGCTGGAGCTCGACCAGGGCGTCAAGGACCGTCATGCCCTGGCGCGCCTTGACCCAGTACCTCTGCAGGCGCTCGCGCGCGCCCGGGCCCCAGCGGAAGACCTTCAGTATCACTGCCACCTCCAGAAGCCCGCGAAGGCCGCCGCGCCGACGAGGAGCGCCAGCAGGAAGAGAAGCCGGTGCCAGCGCGCCGGCAGACCGAAGTCAAGGAGGATCGCGCGCACACCAAGCAGGCCGTGGAGGAGCACGAGGGCCAGGAGCGCCGCCTGGACCGGGCGCGCGAAGGGGTTCTTGAGGTGCACCACGATCACCGCCATGAGCCCGACCGCCGCGACGCGCTGGAGCAGCCACGCCCACATGCCCACCTTGGTGTCCCGCCACGCCTCGGGGGAGTCCATGCGGCGCGTGAGGATCTTCCGGTCACGCACCGGCTCGGCGCGCCGCGCGCTCAATCCCCCACCTCGACGCCTGTCGGCTGGCGCGCGCCGTCGGGGGCGAGACGGGACAGCCGCACGGGCTCTCTCCAGACGCGCAAGCCCGCCGTGTCGCCGCCGGCGACGTGGATGTTGTAAAGCTCGGTGCCGGTGTCCGGGTGGTCGTGCCGGAAGTGCGACCCGCGGCTCTCTGCGCGCTCGAGCGCGCAGCGTGCGATGAGCCAGGCGGCGGCGGCCTGGCTCTGAAGGTTGAGCCAGTCCTGCCACGCGAGGTTGTAGGTCGTCCCGCCCGACACGGCGGCCCTCGGCGCCCGCTGGCCGATGTCCTCTATCTCGCGGAGCGCCGCCTTGAGGCCCGAGGCCTGACGCACGAGGCCCACCTGCTCCCACATGACGTCGCGCAGCCGCTGCTGGAGCGGGTAGAGACCCTCGCCCTCGCCCTCGCCGCGCCCGAGGGGCCCGACGATGCGGGCCGCGGCCGCCTCGATGGCCTGGGTGGGCAACCGCGGCAGGGACCTGCCCACCACCCATTCCGCCATAACGTCGCCCGCGATCCCCCCGAAAACAGTGGAGTCGGCCACGCCATTGCCCCCAAGCCGGTTCGCGCCGTGGATGCCGCCCGCATCCTCGCCGGCGGCGAAGAGTCCTTCGATCGCGGTCCGGCACGACGCGTCGATGACCACCCCGCCCATCATGAAGTGCGCCGTCGGGCCCACCTCGACCGGCTCGCGGGCAAGATCCCGGCCGAAGTCGCGGCAGCGCATGACCATGCCCCGGAAGTTGGTCTCGACGAGCTTCGCGCCCAGGTGCGACACATCGATCCAGACGCCGCCGTGCGGGCTGCCGAGACCCTCCTGCACCTCGGTGAAGCAGGCGCGCGCGACCAGGTCGCGCGTGGAACGCTCCATGCGCCCCGGGTCGTAGCGCGACATGAAGCGCTCGCCCTTGCCGTTGAGGAGCCTGCCCCCCGCTCCCCGGAGGCCCTCTTCCAGCAGGGCGCCGGTCATGAGCGAGTTGGGCACGACCAGGCCCGTGGGATGGAACTGCACCATCTCCATGTCCTTGACTGCGGCCCCGGCGCGCAGCGCCAGCGCGATGCCGTCGGCGGCCTTGTCCGCCGAGCAGGCGATGACGCGGTACATCGTCGGCCCGCCGCCCATCGCGAGGAGGGTGGCGCGGCTGCGCACAGCGGTGAAGGTCCCGCGGCGGATGTCAAGGAGGAGCGCCCCGCCGGCGCGGCCGGCGCCGTCGCGGATCAGCTCGACCGCCCGGTGCTCCTCAAGCGCGCGAATAGAGGGGCGAATCCACACCTGCTCGGCCAGCCGGTTCATGATCTCGATGCCGGTCAGATCTCCCTTGTGAATAGTCCGGTCGTGGGTCTGGCCGGCGAAGGGCTTCTGGTGGATGCGGCCGTCGGGGTCGCGGTCGAAGAAGCAGCCGTAGCGGCTTTCCAGCTCCAGCACCCGCCCCGGCGCCTCGGTGACGAGCGTCCAGACGAGCTCCTGGTCGTTGATCCAGCCGCCACCCGCCAGGGTGTCGAGGAGGTGTGCGTCGAGGGAGTCGGGCGAGGCGAGGACGGCGTTGTAGCCGCCCTGGACCATCCGCGTGCAGCCGGCGCGGCCGAGCAGTCCTTTGACGACGACCGTCACCGACAGCTGCGGCGAGCGGTCCGCGGCGTGCAGAGCCGCGCAGAGCCCGGCGCCGCCGGCGCCCAGGATCAGGAGATCGGTCTCGAGGATGTCGATGGGGCGCTCCGCGGTGACTATAGCCCCGGGCCGAGTCCGGGCGCAATCCGCCGAGGCGCTCTCAGCGGGCGGGGACGCCCGCGCGGCGGGATGCGGTCACGCCGGCTTGATTTCAGCCACGCCCTCGAAGCGCGCACCGTGGGTGTCGAAGAAGGTGACCTTGAGCGTCCCGGCCTCCGTCACCCTAAACGCGAAGCCGAACGACGGGTTCTCGCCGATCGAGGTCGAGGTATCGAACTCCGCGATATCGCGGCCGAGGTAGTTGACGACGACGCGGCTGACAAAGCGGTAGTTCCTCTCCACCGACTTCCCGTCCTTGCGCTCGACGCGCTCGTTGGGGTGGATGACGAGCGCCCGCGCCCGCGCCACCGACCCGCGCGCGATCGCGCCCGGCACCCTGATCCTCACCTGGCCCATCTCAGCACTCGCCTCGCCGGGAATCGACTCGGGCCTCGCCTCGCTGCCCGGCATCTCGGCTCGAAGTGCCACGCCTGCGGCTCGTCGGCCCCGTCTCAGCTCGAACGCCGGTGCTCATGCTGCACACCCCGCGACGACCACGCGGACGCTGCGCTTGACCATGAAGAGCGCGCCGTCCTGCAACTCGGCCACCGCCCGCACGTCGCCGGTGTCGGCCAGCCGGATGTTGGTGGCAACGTACGCCTGACCGCACGCCGGCGTGAGGTTGAACTTCGCGTTGAGCGGCCGCGGGTTCTTGTCCGACAGGACGTAGACGGCCTTGACGTAGCTCTGCGGCGTCATCGGCGACTTGACCTCGACCGAGATGGCCACGTTGCCGCCGTCTTCCGCGATGAGCGGCAGCTCAAGCGTCATGACCTGGGATCCATCCTTGAGGGGGCGGCTCCCGAACAGCCGCTGCAGGGTCTTGTCGACGGGCTCCTCGGGGGCGAGGTTGGCGAGAAAGCCTTGGGCGCGCGCCCGCCCGTGCGGCCAGACGGCGGCAACTGCCGCCGCTGCAGCTGCACTGAGCACCTCTCTCCTGGTCACTCTCTTCAGAGCCATGGCTCAATGATGCCGCGCTTCACGCCCAAGTCATAGGCTCACGGATCGAGGCGATAGGTCGAGGCATCGGGTTTGAAGGCCCGCGGCAGCCAGAGGGGACGCCTGAGCCCGCCGGGTCCCGGCGCCGGTCGCGCCATGGCGAGCCACTCGCGGTAGACCTGATGCGCCCGGTTGGTGTCCACGACGACGTCGCCGTAGCGGTCGTCGGCCCCCGGGCGGACGACGCGCACCTTCTGGTGCCAGCAGTGCTGGCCGCTGATGGGGTCCGGATGCACCGGGAACGTCAGGTTCTGGTGGACGCCCGGGTCCTCCCACCAAATGCGCGACGAGTCGGGGTCATCGCTCGCGAACGGCCTCACGCCGTGGAGGTGGCGGAGCCGCCACCGTCCTTCGCCCAGGCGCTGCATGTCCACGAGGGCCGTGGACCAGCGCTCGCCGCCCGCGTCCTCCTGGAGCCGCCAGCGGCCGAGGTGATGCGAGCAGGCGACGACGCCGGGCCGGATCGACTCGGTCACCCAGACTTTGTCCACGAAGTGGCCGATCTCCGTCTCCACCTTCAGGAGGTCTCCCGTACGGACGCCAAGCCGCGATGCGTCCCCGGGACTGAGCCACAGCGGGTTGGTGTGAGAGATCTCGTAGAGCCACTTGGCGTTGCCCGAGCGCGAGTGGATCAGCGTCGGGAGCCGGAAGGTCGGCAGGAGCAGCATCTCACCGCGGGCCGGGTCGATCTGGGACCAGTGCACGTGGCCCTTCGCGTAGGTCGGCACCGCGTGCTCCGGCCACTTCCAGTCCTTGAGCGTCTTCGAATAGAACTCGAGCTTTCGCGAGGGCGTGGGAAACCCCGCGAGGAGCCGCCCGTCGACTTCGACGCCCACCGCGCTCCCGCCCCTGACCGCCACGCGCGTGACGGGGTCCACCGCGGCCCCCAGGCGCTCCGCGGGCGAGAGCGGGGTCTCGTGGGTACGGTAGACGTGGTCCTCGATGAGGAACGCGCCGTACTTGCGCATGTACTCGAGCGGAGTCAGGCCCTGGCGGGCCGCGACCTCGGGCAAGCCGGGCACGCTGTTTTCAAAGATCCACCGGTAGAGCTCCTCGATCCTGAGCTTCTCGCCCTCGCGGTACGGGGACTCGAAGTACTTCCGGATGCCGAGCGTCCCGTCGGGGTCGATGCGCCACGACAGCTCGATCCAGAACTCGTCCTCTTCCCACACCTGTCCCAGCCCCGCCGCCTCGTGCGCCTGCCAGGTCAGGTCGAACCTCCTGCCCAGCCGCTCGAGTGCCACGCGCAGGACGGGCTGGCGGAAGCCGATCCAGCGCGCGGCGTGGGTCTCCTGGCTCATGAGGTCGTGGCGCTCCGAGGCGTGCCCCATCGGGAGCACGTAGTCGGCGAACCACGCGGTCTCGCTCCAGATTGGCGTGAGACAGGCGTGCCGCTCGACCTTGGCCTCATCAGTCAGCATCTCGATCCACGACATACCGTCGGGGTTCGTCCAGACCGGGTTGTAGACGCGCGTGAAGTACATGGCGAGCTTGCCGCGGCCTTCGCGGAGGAAATGCGGCAGGAGAAAGCTCATTTCGAAGAAGGCCAGCGGGTACTCGCGCGGCATGAGGAGCTCACTCCACACCTTCGCGGGCGGCGGCATCATGGGCGGCGCCGGCACGGCCTTGTTCCAGGCGCTGGGCGCGGTGCCGCCCGGAACCGCGACAGCGCCCATGAGCACCACCACCAGCTCGAGGGCGCGCGCGACTTCCCAGCCGTGGAGGTTGCCGGCGGCCGCGCTCCGCCACACGTGACTCGAGAGCGCGCCGCCCGAGCGGCCGATCTCCCGCGCCACTTCCTCGACGCGCGGCGCCGGAATGCCGGTCTCGGCCTCGGCGAACTCCGGCGTGTACGCCGCATAGATCTCGTCGAGCGCCCGCTCGAATTCTTCAAACGCGACCGGCGCGTCCGGCCGCTCGTGCAGGAGGTACTCCTCCCAGTTGACCCAGCGGCGGACGAACTCGCGATCCCAGGTGCCGTCACGCAGCAGGACGTGGACGAAGGCAAGGAGCATCGCGGCCTCGGTCCCCGGCCACGGCGACAGCCAGTAGTCCGCCATCGACGCGGTGTTGGAGAGGCGCGTGTCCACCACGCAGACCTTGGCGCCCGCCATCTTGCCCTCGATGATCCGCTGGGCGTGCGGGTTGAAGTAGTGCCCCCCCTCGAGGTGGGAGGACAGAAGGAGGATGAAGCGGGCGCGGCCGTGATCAGGAGACGGCCGGTCGAACCCCTGCCAGAAGGCGTAGCCGGCGCGCGCCCCCGCCGAGCAGACGTTGGTGTGGCTGTTGTGCCCGTCGATGCCCCAGGCGTGGAAGACGCGTTGGAGGTACACGAGCTCGTGCCCGGGGCGGCCCAGGTGATACATGATCTCCTTCTGCCTGCCCTCGACGAGCGCCTTGCGGATGCGCCCGCCGATGTCGTCCAGCACCTCGTCCCAGCTGACGCGCTCCCACTTGCCCTCCCCGCGCTCGCCCGCGCGCTTGAGCGGGTGGAGGATGCGCTCCGCGTCCTGCACCTGGTTGAGCGTGGCCGGGCCCTTGGCGCAGTTGCGGCCGCGGCTGCCCGGGTGCTCGGGGTTGCCCTCGAACTTCTGGATCTTGAGCGTCTGCTTGTCCACGTAGGCGAGGAGCCCGCAGCCCGCCTCGCAGTTGAAGCAGATGGTGGGGATGAGCGAGTAGCGCCGCGGCACGCGCCTCGGCCACGCTTTCGAGTCGTACTCCTCCCAGTCGTCCCATCGCTCGACAGGCGGAAAGCGGCTGAGCCCGGACCCCGGCGGGTCGAGGTCGCGGGCGTGCGGGTGAAGCGGGTCGGCGTTCGTGTCCGTCATCACGAAAGCGGCAGCGCCTGGCCGGCGCGCGCCCAGATGTCTTCCCAGAGCCACAGCCCGCCCAGCGCCAGGAGGGCGGCGGCTCCGGAAGCCGCGGGAAGCGACGGGTCGAGAAGCAGGACGAGCGGCGCGGCGGTGCCGCCCAGCACGAC
>Ga0326597_10000680_pt1 | contig 58997 bp, 58 predicted proteins | sample RVTome_12_FD_203789 | JGI IMG/M metagenome (GOLD analysis project Ga0326597, IMG submission 203789) | Soil microbial communities from uranium-contaminated site in the Upper Colorado River Basin, Wyoming, United States - RVT100D185 | ecosystem: Environmental > Terrestrial > Soil > Contaminated >...
CAGCTCCGCAAGCTGAGCATCGCGACGGCGGCGCAGCAGCTCAAGCTCGAGGAGGAGCTGGACGAGATCGAGCGGCGGCTGCAGGAGCACGCCGGCGCCGCGGAACGCTATCACGCACGCCAGCGCGCGCTCGCGTACGTCCTCGACGGCTGGCCGGCGCTGCCGATCGCCGAGAAGCAGTCGTTGCTGCGCGACCTGGTCGACCGCGTCGTCGTCAACGACGACGTCATCGACGTCGTGCTGCGGTCCTGAGCGCATGAACGTCGTCGCCTATGCCGACGGCGCCTCGCGCGGGAACCCGGGGCTGTCGTCGTACGGCGTCGTCGTGTACGACGGCGACGGCAGGGAGCTGCACCGCTCGTCGCGCGCGCTGGGGCACGGCACGAACAACCAGGCCGAGTACCAGGGCGCGATCGCGGCGCTGGAGGCGGCGCTCGGGCTGGGCGCGCGCGACGTGGAGCTGCGGATGGACTCAGAGCTGGTCGTGCGCCAGCTCAGCGGGCGCTACAAAGTGCGCAACCCGAAGCTCATCCCGCTCTACAAGCGCATCCTCGGCCTGCGGTCGCGCTTCGACCGCGTCGCGCTCGTCCACGTCCCGCGCGCGCAGAACGCCGTCGCGGACGCCCTGGCGAACGAGGCCCTGGACCGGCGGGGGCCATAGACGCAGCTTGGCGTAGGGGCGTTCAATTGAACGCCCCTACTGCTGCCTCGGTACCCCCGTGCTATACTCAACCGGAGCCAGGAGGTCGGGTGGCCGCTGTTCCCGCCTCGCGCGGGGAGAGAGGAACGTCCGAGCTCCACCGGGCAGGGTGCCGGGTAACACCCGGGCGGGGCGACCCGACGGAAAGTGCCACAGAAACATACCGTCCTTCCTCGGAAGGATAAGGGTGAAATGGTGCGGTAAGAGCGCACCGGCCCTTCCGGTAACGGAGGGGTCGGGCAAACCCCACCCGGAGCAAGGCCAAATAGGAGGACAGCCCTTCCTCGGAAGGGCAGGGGCGCCCGGCCCCGTCCTCGGGTAGGCCGCTCGAGTCCGCCGGTAACGGCGGGCCTAGATAGATGGCCACCGTCCTTCCGGAGACGGAAGGATACAGAACTCGGCGTACAGACCGCCTGGCTCCACGAACGCCTCCCCGCCCCCACCGCCCGGGGTCAAGGGCCAAGAGCTAACCCAGCAGGTAGCGCAGTTGCGCGCGCAGATCGGCGGGCAACAGCTCGCCGCGGAGCGCATAACCGGCGGCCTGCGCGAACAGTCCGGCCACGAACTGCCGTCGCTTCAATTCGTCGATCGCTTCCATCTCCACCTCCGCATCTCGCACCAGCTCGGACCACTCGTCGTCGGTCGCGTGGGCGATCGTGTACGCCTGGTAGCCGGCGAGGCCGCGCCGCCGCACCTCTTCGATCTGCGCGCGCACGACCGCTGCGCCGACGCCGCCGTAGGTCTGGATCGCGGGCAGCACGGGCCTGGTGAACGCGACGCCGTCGAGCGCGGCGGCGAACGCGTCGCGGACGGACTGGCCGAACGCGCCGGGGTAGACCATCGGCATGACGCCCGCGACGTGCCCGGCGAGGACGCGCTGGTAGGGCAGGGCGGTGCGGCCGGCGCGCGTGTCGACGCAGGCGTACAGCTCAGCGGCGGGCTGGAGGCGGCGGAACTCGGCGATGAGGCGTTCCATCGGCTCCGGCCCGAGCGCCTCCCACTCGACCTCCGCGTTGATCACGGCGAAGCGCGCGCCGGCGGCGACGTCCTCGGCGAGGCGGCGCGCCTCGGCCTCCGGCTGGTCGGGATAGACGTATCGCTCGGTCGCCCAGGGGATGCCGGCGCCGACGAATGCGTCGCGGGCCTCCCGATAGCCCCACTTGACGATCACGCCGCGCACGCGGGCGGCGCGAGCGCGCCGGACGCACGTCGCGAGCGGCACGCTGCCATACTGGTTCCACCAGGCCCATCGACCGGTAGCGAGTGCCATGGCAAGAGCGTAGTGGTCCTTGCGCTTAGCGCCGAGGGACCGGTGGCACGGCTGTCAGCCTGAAGGCTGACCTTCGATACTGGCGGGCCGCGATATACTGCCACCAGACTCATGGCTTCTCCTCGCGCCCGCACCGATGCCCCGCTCTGGTTCGCGCGCCTCCCGGACGCCCGCGTCGTCGCCGGGCGGCCCGGCGCGGTGACCGCCGTCTGCTACGACAGCCGGCGCGTGGTGGCGGGCGCGCTCTTCGTTGCGGTGCCCGGCTTCGAGACGGACGGCCATCGCTTCCTCGAGGACGCGATCGGGCGCGGCGCGAGCGCGTTCCTGGTGCAGGCTGATCACAAGCCGCTGTGGGAGCCGCTCTCGGACGCGAAGGACGTGGCGGTCGTCGCCGTGGCGGACACGCGAGTCGCTCTGGCGCAGGTCGCGGCGGCGTTCCACGGCGAGCCGGCGCGCAAGCTCGGCGTCATCGGCGTCACCGGCACCGACGGCAAGACGACGACGGTGCACCTGACCGCGCACCTGCTGGAGTGTGCCGGCAGGCAGGCCGGCTTCATGAGCAGCGTCGCCTTCCGCAGCGACGGCGAGGCTGCGCTCAACAAGACGCACATGACGACGCTCGAGTCGCCGGAGATCCAGGAGCGCCTGGCGCGGATGGCCGACGCCGGGCGGCGCTACGCCGTGCTCGAGGCGTCGTCGCACGGGCTGGCCCTCCACCGGCTCGACGAGTGCGCCTTCGACATTGCTGTGTTCACGACGCTGAGCAGCGACCACCTCGACTTCCACGGCACGCAGGAGGAGTATCGCGCGGCGAAGGGACGCATCTTCCAGATGCTGGACGAATCGGAGGCGAAGGAGGGCGTCGCGAAGGCGGCCGTGCTCAACGCGGACGACGCGGCCTCCGACTACTTCCGAACGCTCACACGCGCGCGAATCCTCAGCTACGGCATCGACGCGCCGGCGGACGTGCGCGCGGAGGCGATCGCGCACGATGGCCTGTCGACGCGGTTCCGGCTGGTGACGCCGGAAGGCACGGCGGAAGTCGCAACTGGCCTCGCCGGGCGCTACAACGTCTCGAATTGCCTCGCGGCAGCGGCCGCGGTGCTGTCGCAGGGCGTGGGGTTGGACGAGATCGCGCGCGGCCTCGCGAGCTTCCCCGGCGTCCCGGCCCGTCTCGAAGTGATCGACGGCGGCCAGCCGTTCCGCGTCGTGGTCGACTTCGCATCGACGCCCCAGGCCCTGCGCCGCGTGCTGGAGACGCTGCGGCCGGTCACGGCGGGCCGGTTGATCGTCGTCTTCGGCTGCGCGGGCGAGCGCGACCCCGGCCGTCGCGACGGCATGGGCCGCGCGGCGGGCGAGCTGGCGGACTTCGCGGTGCTGACGAACGAGGACCCGCGCCGCGAAGACCCGGACGCGATCATCGACGCCATCGCGGCGGCGCTGCGCCAGGCCGGCCGCGAGGAGGGGCGCGACTTCGCGCGCGTGCCGGACCGGCGCGAGGCGATCCGGCGCGCCTTCGAGTATGCTGAGGCGGGTGATACCGTGCTGCTCGCCGGCAAGGGCACAGAGCCGTCGATCGTCATGGGCGCCGAACACGTGCCGTGGGACGAGCGCGCCGTCGCCCGCGAGCTGCTGGCCGAGGTGGGGAAGAAGGCATGAACGAAGAGGACGCCCAGGCCCTCGCGCGGGCCGACCGCGCGCACATCATCCACCCACAATTCCACGTACGCGACCACGAGGACGCGGTGATCTACGCGCGCGGCGAGGGCGCGCTGCTGTACGACATCCACGGCAACGAGTACATCGACGGGCTCGCGTCGTTGTGGAACGTCGCGGTGGGGCACGGGCGCAAGGAGCTGGCCGACGCCGCCGCGACGCAGATGCGCGAGCTTGCGTATTCGAACTCGTACACGGGTTACTCCAACGTGCCGTCGATCCGCCTTGCCGAACGGCTGATGGAGCTGGTCTACCCCAATATGAGCGCCGTGTTCTTCAGCAACAGCGGCTCGGAGGCCGTCGACCTGGCGTTCAAGATCGCGCGCTTCTTCTGGTTCCTGCAGGGCCAGCCGCAGAAGGTGAAGATCATCTCGCGCAAGGAGGCCTATCACGGTGGCACCTTCGGCGGGACGACCGCGACCGGCATGGCGCCGTTCCACCAGGGCTTTGGCCCGCTGGTGGGCGGGTTCGTGCAGGCGGAGACCTGCTACCCCTACCGCTGCCCGGCGTGCGGCGGCGCGGAGGAGTGCGGCGCGCACTGCGCCGACGTCATCGAGCAGGTGATCCTGCGCGAAGGGCCGGAGACGGTCGCGGCCGTGATCGGGGAGCCGGTGCACGGCGCCGGCGGCGTGATCGTGCCGGGCGAGGGCTACTGGCCGCGCCTGCGCGAGATCTGCGATCGCCACGACGTCCTGCTCATCGCCGACGAGGTGATCACGGGCTTCGGGCGCACGGGCCGCTGGTTCGCGCTCAAGCACTGGGGCGTCCAGCCCGACATGATGACCGTCGCCAAGGCGATCACCAGCGCCTACGTGCCGCTGGCGGCCACCATCATGTCGGCGCGCGTCCACGAGGCGATCCTCACGGCTCCGCCCGACATCAAGTTCATGCACGGCTACACGAACGCCGGCCATCCGACGGCCTGCGCCGTCGCCTTGCGCAACCTCCAGATCATCGAGGAGGAGGGGCTGGTGGAGCAGGCGGCCTCGCTGGGCGAGCGGCTCCTGTCCGGCCTGCGCGGCCTCCGCCGCCACCCGAACGTGGGCGACGTGCGCGGCCTGGGCCTGATGGCAGCCGTCGAGCTGGTGGCCGATACCAGGAGTAGGGCGCCCTTCGACCCGGCCCAGGCGGTCGGGCCGAAGCTGCTCCGGGAGATGCGCCGCCGAGGCGTGATTACTCGAGTCCGAGGGGATACCGTGGTACTTGCGCCACCGCTGGTAATTACCGATAATCAGCTCGATCGCCTTATCGAAGTCATCGGAGAGTCGATTGACGGGGCAGTCGGGGTATAATGACAGCATGCTAGGCGAGCAGCAGGCCGGCCGCACCCTGGAACGGTCGATGGGTTGGCACTGGTTCCCCGACCGCGGCATCGCGCGCACCGCGCTCGAGCTCGCGATCATCGTCCCGGCCTACGCCCTCTACCAGCTCGTGCGCGGCACCGTCGACGGACGCACCGCCGTGGCCTTCCAGCATGCGACCAAGGTGGTCGACGTCGAGCAGGCGCTGGGCATCTTCTGGGAAGCGGAGCTGCAGAGCCTGATCATCACCCAGGGCATCGCCGTCCGCCTCGCTAATACGGTCTACGTCTGGGGGCACATGCCGCTGCTGATCGGCGTCGCGATCTGGCTGTTCATGTGCCACCGCCACCGCTACCCGGTGTTCCGCAACGCCTTCCTCATCTCGGGCGGGATCGGCCTCTTCCTGTTCTGGCTGATTCCGACGGCGCCGCCGCGTTACCTGCAGTACTGGGGCTTCGTCGATACCGCCGTGCGCTCCGGCTCGTACTACATCTTCCAGTCGCCGGCGTTCGTGAACCAGTACGCGGCAATGCCCAGCATGCACTTCGGCTGGAGCCTCCTCGCGGCGACGGCGATCTTCACCAACCTGCGCGCCCCCTTCCGCTACCTGGCGCTGCTGATGCCGGTGGCGACCCTGGGCGGCATCATCCTGACCGGCAACCACTTCTTCCTCGACGCCGCCGCCGGCGCGGCCGTGGCCATGCTCGGCCTCTTGATCGCCTCGCAGCTCCACGCCCGTCTGCCCCGGACCAAGCCCTTCTCCGTCCTGGCCTAGCCTGGCCCTGGCCGCCCTTCCCCCGCTGGTGCGACAATAGGGACAGGAGTGTGCTCCATGACTCCGGCCTTGTGGCGCGCCGCCCGGTCTCCTTCATTTCGCAAGGCGCGTCTCGGCGTCGCCGGGGCGCTCATCGCGTTCGGCCTCCTTTCCGCCTGCGCGACGTCGATCGACGTCGATGGCGCGGTCCACGTGCTGACCGTCGACGGCACCGTCGACCCGGTGCTGGCGCGCTACCTGGACCGCGGCATCGATGAGGCGGAGCGTACCGACGCGGCCGCGGTGCTGATCAAGATCGACACGCCCGGTGGGCTCGACTCGGCGATGCGCGACATCGTGAAGCGGATCAACGCGTCGGAGGTGCCGGTGATCACCTACGTGTCGCCGGCGGGAGGGCGGGCCGCGTCCGCCGGCACGTTCATCACGATGGCCGGCCACGTGGCGGCGATGGCGCCGAACACCGCGATCGGCGCGGCGCATCCCGTCGGCGCCGGCGGCGAGGACATCGAGGGCACGCTGGGCGACAAGATCACGAACGACGCCGTCGCCTACATCCGCGGCATCGCGAACGAGCGCGGCCGCAACGCCGACTGGGCGGAGCGCGCCGTGCGTTACAGCGAGTCGATCGACTCCGACGAGGCGGTCGAGCTGGAGGTCGTCGACTTCGAGGCTCGCTCGCTCGACGGCGTGATCGAGGAGGCCGACGGGCGCACCGTGCAGGTACAGGGCCGGCCGCTGACGCTGCGCCTCCTCGAGGCGCCCGTAGTCGAGAACGACATGACGGTCATCGAGCGCTTCCTCTCGATCCTCAGCGACCCGAACATCGCCTTCCTGCTGCTCAGCCTGGGCGCGCTCGCGCTGATCTTCGAGTTCGTCGTGCCGGGGCATATCTTCCCCGGCGTCTTCGGCGCCATCGCGCTGCTGCTGGCCTTCTTCGCGCTCGGGACGCTGCCGGTGAACTGGGCGGGCGTCGCGCTGATCGGCCTTGCGATGTTCCTCTTCGCGGCCGAGGCCTACGTGGCCGGCTTCGGCGCGCTCGGCGTCGGGGGGATCGTCGCGCTCATCTTCGGGGGCCTCATCCTCACCAGCACGAGCAACCCGGAGTTTCAGGTGAACCGCTGGCTGTTGTTCTCGTTCTCGGTCGTGATGGGCGCCTTCTTCCTGAGCGCCGTCGGCGCCCTGATCCGCACGCGCCGGATGCCCGCGTACACGGGCTCGCAGGCGCTGGTCGGGCGGCTGGCCGTGGTACGCTCTCCCCTGGACCCGGTGGGTTTCGTATTCTTGGAGGGCGCGCGCTGGCAAGCCACGGCCGAGGACGGCCCGATCGACGAGGGCGAGCGCGTGCGCGTGACGGAGGTGCACGGACTCAAGCTCACCGTGAAGAAGAAGGACGAGGCAGAAGAAAGGTAGGACGCCATGTCGCGTGTTATGCAGGTCGTGCTCATGGGAGTGGGTTACCTGCTCCTGATCCCGCTCGCACCGTTCGCGGTGCGCATCGTGTCGGAGTACGAACGGGGCGTGATCTTCCGCCTCGGCCGGCTCCAGGGCGCGCGCGGGCCCGGCTTGTTTATCATCTTGCCGATCGTCGAGCGGATGGTGAAGGTGGACCTGCGCACGGTGACGATGGACGTGCCGAGCCAGGAGGCGATCACGAAAGACAACGTCACAGTGCGCGTGAACGCCGTCGTCTATTTCCAGGTCATGGACCCGGAGAACGCCGTCGTCAAGGTCGTCGACCACGTGCGCGCCACCTCGCAGATCTCGCAGACAACGCTGCGCAGCGTGCTCGGCCAGTCGCTGCTGGACGAGCTGCTGTCGGAGCGCGAGCAGATCAACCAAAGTCTGCAGCACATCATCGATGAGCAGACGGAGCCCTGGGGCGTCAAGGTCACCGTGGTGGAGGTAAAGGACGTCGAGCTGCCGCAGGGGATGCAGCGCGCGATGGCGCGGCAGGCGGAGGCCGAGCGCGAGCGGCGGGCGAAGGTAATCAACGCTGAGGGTGAATACCAGGCCGCCGAGCGACTCTCGGAGGCGGGCCGCGTGATGACCAGCCAGCCCGGCACGCTCCAGCTCCGGGTGCTCCAGACGCTCTCCGAGATCGCCACCGAGCGTAACAGCGTCATCGTCTTCCCGGTGCCGGTCGACCTGATCGCGCAGTTCCTGCCGGGCGTGCAGGCGCAGGCGGCGCAGAGCATTGCGGACACGGGAGGGCCGCATGCGGGCGCGTCGCCGCCTACGCCACCGCCCACCGGCGCGACGTAGGGCGGCGGGGCGCGACGCACGGGAGTAGGGACGGAGCGGAACTTGTCCGCCTTAGGCGGAGCTCCGTCCACAGCCGCAGCGGGGCCCGAGCCGTTGCGTAGGGGCGTTCAATTGAACGCCCCTACAACGTCTTAACAGTCCTCAAACAGGCGATGTTGCAAAACGAACTCCCTCGCTGCGAGGGCCGGCCGGTGCTACGGCGACGGCAAGGCGGGTATCAGGCCGGCGGTGTATTGCAGGATGAGGATCGCGTCGATCGCGTTCACGACGCCGTCGCGGTTGGCGTCGGCGAAGAACTTGCACCACGACGGCGGGTAGCCCGCGACGAACTGCAGCACGAGCAGCGCGTCGACAGCACTCGCCGTGCCGTCGCAACCGGCGTCGCCTGCTGGGAAGGCGGGCGTGGGCGTGAGGGTGACGGTGGGCGTGAGCGTGACGGTCGGCGTGCGCGTCACCGCGGGGGTTCCGGCGGCGGTTGCGGGCGGCCGCGTGGGCGTCTGTGTCGGCAGGGGACCGTTCTGCGACGTGACGCGCTGGCCGATCGTGAGCTGCTCGTCCTTGTACTCCTCGAAGTAGACTTCGACCGACGTCCCGCCGGAGTCGCGCTGGAAGTGCAGGTGGGCGCCGCAGGCGTAGCCCGTCGCTCCGCTGTGGCCGATCACGTCTCCCTGCGCGACCTCCTGGTCGACCGCGACCGAGACGTCGCTCATGTGGAGGTAGCGCGTCTTACTGCCATCATCGTGGCGGATGCGGACGTAGTTCGTCTGCGGGTTGAAGGTCGGGCTACAGCCGCCCGTCGTGTTGGAGCCGACCGCCGCCTCGACCACGCCGCCGGCCGCCGCGCGCAGGACCGTTCCCGAAGGCAGGCCGAAGTCGTACGCGTAGCAGTTGTAGCCCGGGCAGACGTGGCTGAACGTGCCGCCCCAGCTTTGTGTGACCAGGTACGATTCGCCCGCCGTCCAGGGCAGCCGGAAGCCGCTGTTCGCCGTCGCCGGCCGTTGTTCGAGAAGGAACTGCTGTCCTATCCCCGCCAGGAGCAAGCCTGTGATGACGGCGATCAGTGACGCAAGCCGCACGCACATCCTCCGCGCGCTGGACACCACGCGCCACCACAACGCCCTGATAGCTTACCAGCGGGGGCGAGGGTGTCAAGCCGGGGAGGCGGTAGGGGCGTTCAATTGAACGCCCCCACTCCCGCAGCGTCACCTCGCCGGCTTCCCTCACCCCGAGCTGTCGATCAGGCTGCGTCTACGATCTCTCCCCTCTCCCGCGCGCGGGAGAGGGGACGGGCCTGTCCGCCGGAGGCGGGGGTGAGGGCGGAACCAGCAACCAGCGACCCCTTACTCCCGCAGGGTCACTTCGCCGGCTTCGATGCGAACGTGGGAGCCGTCGTCGCGGCGGAGGATGAGCGAGCCGTCGGAGTCGGCGTCGACGGCGACGCCCTCCTCGGTGCGGCCGCCCGCGAACTGGACGCGAACAGGCTTGCCCAGCGTATCGAGCCGGTGCTTCCACGCCATCGAGACCACCTCGCCGCGGCGGAGCGCCTCGTAGTGCTCCTCGAAGCGGTCGAGCATCGCCGCGAGCACCTCTTCGCGCGAGACCTCCCGGTCGAGCTCGGAGCGCAGGCTGGTGGCGATCGATGCGATCTCCGGATGCGCACTCGCGTCGAGGTTGACATTGATGCCGGGGCCCACGAGCGCGTAGAGCACGTCGTTGCCCGACAGCTCCGACTGGACCAGTATGCCAGACACCTTCTTGCTGTTGATGAGCACGTCGTTCGGCCACTTGATGCGCGGGAAGAGGCCGGCCGTCTCCTCGATCGCCTGGCAGACGGCGAGGGGCGCGATAACCGAGATGTGCCGCAGCTCATCGAGTGTGGGGCGGAGGATGATCGTGACGTAGATGTTCACGCCCGCAGGCGACACCCACGAGCGGCCCAGCCGGCCTCGACCGGCCGTTTGCTCCTCGGCGAAGACGACCGCGCCCTCGGTCGCGCCGGCCTCCGCCTCGCGCGCGGCGTCGGTCATGGTGGAGGCGGTGGACTCGAGATAGAAGACCTTGCGGCCGAGGCGTTCCGTGTGGAGGAGGGTCTGCAGGTGGTCGAGGTCGAGGCGGTCGGTCACGGCGTGCCGATCATGCCACAGCGGGAAACATAAGGCCACCCCGGGGCGTGTCCCCGGGGTGGCGTGAGAGTTGCTAGGCCGAAGGCCGTAGCCCGTTAGGAGGCGATCACCTCCGTGCGGTGTGCTTGCGGCCTTTCGGCCTCGCAACGTTTTTCATGCATCCGCATCACCTCCCTTCCTACGGAGGATGCTAGCACGGCGGGTCGCGGCGGGTCAACCGGCCGGTGGCCCAGGGCGGGCCCTACTGCTTCCGCCGCAGCGCGCGGGCGACCTCGCGCTGGGCCTCGCGCTTGGCGATGGCGGCTCGCTTGTCATAACGCTTCCGCCCGCGCACGAGCGCCAGCTCCACCTTCGCGAGACCGTCCTTCAGGTAGAGGCGGAGCGGGACGAGCGTCAGCCCCTGCTCGTCGACCGCCTTGGCGAGCTCGCGGATCTGCGACTTGTGGAGGAGCAGCTTGCGCTTTCGAGTCGCCTCGTGGCCGTAGGGGCCGGCGGGAGCGTAGGGGGAGATATGGGCATTGAGCAGCCACAGCTCGCCGCGGTCGGGGCGGGCGTAGGCCTCGCGGAGCTGGACGCGCCCCTGGCGGATCGACTTGATCTCGCTGCCCATGAGGGCGAGGCCCGCCTCGAAGCGCTCCAGCACCTCGTAGTCGTGGAGGGCCTTGCGGTTGACGGCCACCTGCTGCATGGCCATCGAAGGAAGGGGAGTGCTAGGGGGCGCCTGCCGCGAGGCCGTGGAGGTGGTCGATGGCGCGCAGGATCTGCAGGTCGTTGGCCGGGTCGTACTCGGGGTCGAGCGGCCCGGGCATCACCTCGATGTCGGGCGTAATGCCAACGCCGTCGATCTGAACGCCCTTCGGCGTCAGCCAGTGGCGGATGGTGACGAAGAGCGCGCCGCCGTCGCTCAGCTCGCGCGAGCTGTTCACCGTCCCCTTGCCGAAGCTCGTCGAGCCGATGATGATCGCGCGGCCGTTGTCCTTGAGCGCGGCGGCCAGCACCTCGGAACCGCTGGCGCTGAACTGGTCTTGCAGGATGACGATGGGGACGGTCAACGCGGCGCCGCCGGGGCGCGCCTGGTAGAACGTCTCCTGGTCCTCGCGGTCGACCTCGATCAGGATGGTGCCTTCGTCCAGGAAGAGGTCTGCCGTATCGACGGTCTCCTTGAGCAGCCCGCCCGGGTTCGCCCGCAGGTCCAGGATCAGGCCGCGCTTGGCGCTCTCCTCTGCCGCGCGCGCCGCGGTCTCGACCTCGCCCGGCGTGTTCTGGTTGAACTCGGCGATGCGCATGTAGGCGAGGTCGGTCACCTCGCCGCCGCTGGCGTCGCGCAGCACGCCACCCGGCGGCTGCGTCGTCACCGACTGGACGCGCACCTCGTCGCGCGTGATCGTGAGCTCCTCCTCCGCGCCGTCGACGTGGCGGACGACCAGCGTCACCTCGGTGCCCTTCGGGCCGCGGATGCGCAGGACGGCCTTATCGACGGACCAGCCGTCGGTCGACTCGCCGTCGACCGCGACGATGACGTCGCCTGACGCGATGCCCGCCGCTTCGGCCGGGCTGCCGACGAACGGCGCCACGATCACGATGCGGTCGTTCTGCTCGCTCACCGTCGCGCCGATGCCCTCGAAGGTGCCGGAGAGGCCGATGGCGAGCTGGTTGCTCGTGGGGTCGATGTAGAAGGTGCCGGTATCGGCGAGGCTCTCGATGATGCCGTCGATGGCGGCCTGGTAGAGGAGCTGGTCGTCCAGCTTGTCGCGGTCGAAGTACTCGCTCCTCAGGATGTCCAGGATCTCATTGAGCGTGTTGAAGTCGATCTCGCCGTCCGCGTTCGAGCCGTCGGCCGGCCGCTCGATCTCGGGCTGCGCCACGCCTCCCGGATCATCGTTGGCGACGTAGCCGAGGGTGAACGTGAGCGCCAGCAGCAGCACGGCGAGGACGACGGCTGCCGATGCAATGGCGGCTCGATACAGGGCGGTGGGTCTCATCGATTCGTCTGGTGGCCGCTCCCGCCGAACGCGAAGCGACAGTTCAGTCTAACACGGGGGTATACGCCGGACAACGAAGCGCGGGGCGGGCAGCCCCGCGCTAGAACGGTGAGAGTCCGGTGACCCCGACCAGGTCACCGGACTCCCGGGCCTTGCCGGCGTTGCCGCCCTTGGCCGCATAGAGGCGGTCGTCGGCCAGCTGGAGGAGCTCGGAGACGCTGCGCGCTTCGTCGGGGCAGGAGGCGACGCCGCAGGAGGCGCTGAGGGGGAGGGTCTCGCTCAGGGAACCGGCGTTGGTGCGCCCTGTCGCGATGGCACTCGCGAGTTTCTGGGCGGTCGCCTGCGCCGCGGCAAGCGGCGTGTCAGGGAGGATGATGGCGAACTCGTCGCCGCCGTAGCGCGCGGCGATGTCGGCGCTGCGCACCTGGTCGTGGATGACCCGGCCGAGCAGCGCGAGCAGCTTGTCGCCCATCAGGTGGCCGTAGGTGTCGTTGACCTCCTTGAACCGGTCGAGGTCGAGGAGGATGACGGAGACGGGACGCCCGTAGCGCAGCGCGCGCTCCACTTCATGCGTGAGCTGCTCGTAGAAGTAGCGGTGGTTGTAGAGGTCGGTCAGCGTGTCCTGATAGGCGAGGCTGCGCAGCCGCTGGCTCAACTCTTCCAGGTGGGACGAGTAGGCGCGCTCCACCTGCAGGTTGCGCGACCGAGTGTGGATCGCCAGGAAGAGGCCGAACGCCCCGATCATGGAGATGCCGGCGACCTCGATGATGCGCTGGAGCTGGTCGGTGACCAGGTAGCGCCCGCCGAGCGACCAGCCGACCATGCCGTAGACGAGTGGCAGGATCAGCCAGAGCAGGTAGCTGGCGCTCCGGTAGCGCAGCTCGCGCTGGGGAGCGCCGGACGTGCCGTTTCTAGGCGGCCCTGCCGGGGCTTCATACGAGTCGAGCGGTATGTTCACCATCTCGCGTTACCAAGCCTGCTCCATCCATCCGGTTTGATGGACGTGCCCTCGGTAGCGCGGCCGCCGTAGTCCAGCCGCCGCCGGACGGTAGGCCCGAAGCTTTGCGCCCCACTCTTTCGAGCTGGTTTGCCTTTTCGGGACACGCGATATTCGGTTTTCCAACTTCAGTATCGTCAGGGGATCGGGGGTTCCGTAGGGCCACCCCAGGGATTTCCCTTAGGTTTCCAGCAGAGGCCAGGGGTGGGAAGCTAGAGGAGCCCCTCGTCCTTCATCCGCCGCACGGTGCGCGAGAACGCCTCAACCGTCCGGTCAGCGTCGGTCTCGGCATGGGCCGAGGAGACCATGCCGCCCGTTCCCATCAGGTCGACGCCCTCGTTCAGCATGCCCCGGCGGAGCGCCCAGACGGCCTCCGGCTCGGTGCGCGGTATCCGACCGCCGGGCTTGCCCTGCCAGTCCCAGGACAAGCCATCCTTGGGCGGCGGACACTCGGTGCCGAGGACGAGGTGGAACATCGAAGCGTCGCCGTAGGCGCAGCCAGCGATGCCCTCACTGCGGATCGCGCCGTTCAGCTCCCGGACGAGCGCCCGGTTGACGGCGTTGGCGCGGGCGTGCGGCTCGCCTGTGGCGACGACGATGAGGGCGGCGCCGCCGGCCGCGGCGGAGAGCGGGTTCGCGTTGAAGGTGCCGGGATGCGGTACGCGCTCACCGAAGTCGCCCCGGCCGGCGGCCTTGAACTCGATCTGGGAGACGATCTCGCGCCGGCCGGCGACGGCGCCGCCGGGAAAGCCGCCGGCGAGGATTTTTGCCAGCGTCGTCAGGTCGGGCACGATGCCAGTCGCCGCCTGCACGCCTCCGGGCGAGACTCGGAAGCCGGTCACCACCTCATCGAAGATGAGGACGGCGCCGGCCTCGCGCGTCGCCTCCCGCAACAGCGGCAGCAGCGCCGGATCCAGCGGCACGGTACCCCACGACGCGCCGGTCGGCTCGATAATCACGGCGGCGACCTCTTCCTCACGGAGCGTCCTTCGCAGCACCTCGGCGTCGTTCTGCGGGATGACGACGACGTTGCCCAGCGTCTCGTCCGGGATGCCGAGGGCGTGCGGGTGAACGCCCTCGCGGTCCGGCGCGCCGGCGACGTTGTCGTTCCAGCCGTGGAAGTGTTGCTGGAAGCGCACCAGCGTCTTGCGGCCGGTGTGGGCGCGGGCGAGGCGGACCGCCATCATCGTCGCCTCGGTGCCGGAGCTGGTGAAACGGACCGTCTCCGCCGACGGGATGAGCTGCTGCACGCGCTCGGCCCAGGCGATCTCCAGCTCGTGCGAGGCGCCGTAATGCGTGCCGCGCTGGAGCTGGGCGGCGGCGGCCTCGGTCACGCTCGGATGGCTGTGACCAAGCAACAGGGCGCCGTGGCCCATCACGTAGTCGATGATCTCGTTGCCGTCGACGTCCCACTTGCGGGCGCCCTGCGCGCGCTCGACGTAGATGGGGAACGGCGCGAAGTAGCGGATGTCGTGCGTGACGCCGTCGGGGAAGGCGCGCCGCGCGCGCTGGTGCAGCCGGGCCGACGCCTGGTGCAGCTCCGCGTACTGCTCGAGGATCGTCGTCACGGCGCGACGCCCTTCCCGGCCACGACGGGCAGGTCGAGCATGGTGATCAGCCCTGGAGCGTGCGCGACGACCCGCGGCACGGCGTTGACGATGATCGCCGCCGTCGCCGAGTCGCCGGGGATGCCACCTTCGATCACCATGTGCACCGGTGGCGTGCCGTCGATCTCGATCTCGTCGCGCGGGCGCTCCGCGCCAGCCAACATCTCGATCGTCGCCTCGATCACCGTCCGCCCTTCGTACATGCCTTCGGCGATCTGCCGCATCCCGATGACGAGACCATCGGGGCCAAGGACCGGCTCCATCTCGAACACGTAGTCCAGCCGGCCCGAGCTCCAGCCCAGCCCATCGGCGAGCAAGAGCAACGACTCCAGCAGTCCGATGTGTCCAAAGCGCCCCGTCGCCGCCTGCTCGCGAAACTCGTTGGTGGTGAGGCCGACGCCGACCTTGCGCTGGAGCTGCTCGCGCCGCGTCGCCACGTCGACGACGCGGGTGAGGCGGATGCGCTCGACGCGCTGGCAGACACCGCTGAGCGTGACGGCGAGCGTATCCATGACGAAGCCGGGGTTGACGCCGGTGCCCAGGATCGTCACGCCGTGCGCCTTCGCCTCCGCGTCGAGCTGCTTCGCCTCCGGGTGCCCCCGCCACGGGTACGCGAGCTCCTCGCAGGTGGAGACGACGTTCGCGCCGCCGCGGGCGCAGGCGATGAGCTGTGGCGCAACGTCGGCCAGGAACGAGCCGGTCGCGTGCAGCACGACCTGTGGCTTCGCGTCCGCGAGCGCCCGTTCGACGTCGGCCTCGATCGCCGGTTGCGGAACACCCGGGCGCGGCGCGACGCCGAGCGCCTCGTAGAGCGGCGCGCCGGCCTTGCCGGGCGCGGCGTCGGCGGCGGCCACGAGCGCGATCTCCTCGCGCGCGGCGGCGAGCCGGCCGATGCCCGCGCCGATGGCGCCGACGCCGAAGAGGAGCGCTCGCACTGGTTCCGTCACCCGACGTCCTCCTTGATGATCGACGCCAGCAGGTCCTGCGCGTCGTCTTTCATCTTGCCCTCCGGCCCCAGCTCCAGGCAACGGCGCAGCGATGCCTCGGCCTTGCGATATAGCTCCTGCGGCTCCAGTCCTTCCGCGGAAGGCCGCCGCGATAGCCGGTGGGCGACGAACTCGTAGCACCAGCCGAGCGTGTAGTGGACGGCCGGGTCGTCCGGCGCCGATGCGCGCGCGCGCTCCAACTCGGCGAGGCCATCTTCGTAACGCCCCAGGCGCTGCACCAGCGTCGACCCGAGGTAGGAACGCGCGTCGGCGAAATCAGGCGCCAGCTCGAGCGCGCTGCGGGCGTCTTCGAGCGCGCCGTTGATGTCGCCCTGCTCGTGCCTGGCCAGCGCCGATCGATAGAGCTCGCGGACTTCGTTCGCGCCTTTGGCGTCCAGCCCGCGGCCCCCACCCTACGGCAGGCCTTCGACCAGGCGGAGCATCTCGCTGCGGTCGAAGGCGCGCACCGTCTGCGTGCGCACGTTGCCCTGGCCGGCGATGGCCAGCGAGACGCGCGCGATCGTCTCGTCGTCGGGCGCCTCGGCGATGACGACATAGTCGTACTGGCCCATCATCAGGTAGACCTCGCGGAGCGTGGCGCCCATCGCCGTGAAGGTCTGCTCGGCGTTCTGGAGCCTGCGCGCCAGGTCCTTCATATTGCGAACGCCCTGGTCGGTAAGGGTGCTGAGCGTGATGTAGGTCGGCATGAGCGTCTCCCTTGTTCGCGGCTGGAAGCTGAGCTGGCAGCTCGACGTGACACGCCATGATACGCTCGCGCTGGGCTGCGTGGTCAAGGCTAGGCGCCCTGGCGAGGGCGATCGTCCGGCGTGCGGGATGCGTCTCGCAGCTTCTCAGCCCCTTGCCCGAAGCCGCCGGTTTCAACCCGCGGGAGTGATACTCACCAACTCTGAACCAGTCACGCCTAACTGGGTCCGGGCCCTGAGGTTCGTTGGATGGATAGACGGGATCGCAAGACTTGACAAGCTGGTGGCTCGTGGTAAAGTGGCGGACACTAGGCTGGAGGCTTGGTATGCATCGCTGGTGGCTTGCGGCGCCGATTCTTTTTCTGGCGTTTGCGGGAGTCGTCTACGGGCTCCTGCATGTCGGCTCAGGATCGCCAATCACGTATGCGACCACGGGCACGTGGAACGTCACCTACGATGCGGTCGGCAACGCGTTATTTGGTACCTGCTCGCTCACCATAATCGACAAAGAGTCACTCTCGCCGCCAAACGGCCTTGGACCAAAACTCCTGTTTGGCTCGATCGATTGCACGCACGCGACCGATGGGTTCGTAGACGGCACACTCGACAACGCTACGCGCGAAGTTAGCCTTCTTGTCTCCTTTTTCTCTCCAGGCTATGACGTTGAGGCTACCGCCACGCTCTCGCCTGATGGGCAATCCATGAACGGTACCTGGGCGTGCATGCTCGGTTGCGTTGGCAGTGGCACGTTTACGGCCGCGCAGAAGCCCCCTACGCCGACTCCGGATACCACTCAGCTCGCCCGCTCCCTGGCGGAGGCGATGAACATTGCCCCCGGCAAGATCGTCTCGGCGTCGCTCAACGGCACCGACGTGCGCGGCGCAATCGTGCGGACATCTCCGATCGGGGATCCACAGTTTCCAACCTTAGGGAACAGCTTTGCCACCTTGACTACAGGCGCGGCAGAGGACGTCGATCTCCCCAACCTCGGCACCGAATCCACCCAGCTGGACGGCCTCGACACCACTCAAGGGAACGACCTGGTCCAGCTTGACCTCACCCTACAGGCTCCGCCAACAGCCACATGTCTCCAGTTTGACTTTGCCTTCCTCACGGAGGAGTTCCCGGAGTTCGTCAGCTCAAACTACAATGATACCTTCATCGCCGAACTCGGCGGATCGAACTTCACCATCACCGACCCGCCCTTCGGCGTACCTCAGGAAGTGATCGCGCCGAACAACATAGCGTTCGACCCAACCGACGGTAGCGTCATGGACCTGACCTCATCGCTTCCGTTCCATCCGCAGACGGAGACGACTTTCGATGGCGCGACGGAGCGCCTGGTGGCCGGCGGCCGGGTCTCCCCAGGACAGCAAGTGCAGCTGACGTTCTCCGTCATGGACCTGGGCGACTCCATCTATGACACCGCCGTGTTCCTTGATAACTTCCGCTGGTCGAACTTGGTCGGCCAGGAGTGCGGCGGCGGGATCCAGCAGGGCGGCCTAAGCGTGCGCGTGTTCGCTCCGCAGCGCGTGAGCCCGGGCCAGCGCGTGACGTACCTTGTCGAGTACCGGAACAATCGACTGGAGAAAGTGGCGGATGTCATCGTCTTCGACGAGATGGACGATTCCGTTCGCTTCATCTCCGCATCAGAAGACGCCTATTATGAGCCCTCTCTGCACGCTGTGCAGTGGGATGTCGGTTCTCTGCCACCAGCAACGGTCGGCTACTTGTCAGTTGAAGCGGAAGTACTCTGGGGCCTACCGCAGGGTACCTCCGTGACGAACTTTGCTTCTATCACCTCGATTGAGCAGACTGAAGCACCAGCAGAAGCTTCACCGGCCAGCGGTTCTCAGCCAAATCTTTATCTCAACGGCATTGGCAACTGCCCGGGGAGCCACGCTTTTCGGAAGAACCATGAGTTCGCTACGACTCGCGAGGCTGTCTGGCCATCGCTATATGCCACCTGTAACCCGCTCCTGCCTGATCTCGGCGACTGTATCCCAATCATTACCCCCTCGTGTCTCAACCCAACGTCGGTGGACATTTGGCACGTCTGGGAAGCGAACCAGAATCACGCGACCTTTGAGAACGGCCTAGACAGAATTCCGCCTGGGACATACAAGACTTGCTGGGCATACTCGGGAGGGACAGTCTCCGCCGTCACCGCAGTTCTCAATCATGGGCTACGCTGTCATCACCTGGTCTTGGTTTCGCCATTCTTGACCAGCATCGATGAACTGCAGACAGTCGAGTCTGTCCATGGCTTGGCTGGCATCCATGATTTCAAGTTGACCGTCTTCCAGTCGGAAGCTGACGGGATTGGCCTTCACCGATGGGGAATCGATGACACATTGCCGCTTCCTCTTCAGTTCAAAGTCCCCTCGGACCACCCCTGGTTCAACCCAAACGATCCAGCTCACCCTGAATGGGTCGAGGTAAAGGACGTACCCGGCATCGATCACAGCGGGTGGATCCCATGCCTGAACAATGGCTCGACGTTTCTGGGTGATCTCAATGAGTGCGACACCGGTGGCACTCGGTCTGAAGACAGCGACGTAACCCCCGCCCTCGACCCCAACGCCAAACACGTCGCTCAGGAATACGTCCAGGCGGGTGGGGCCGTAGACTTCACCGTGGAGTTCGAGAACGAGGGCGAAGGCATCGCCTTCGGTGTCAATGTCGCCGACACGCTGGGAGAAGACCTCGATGCGTCCACGCTCGTCCTTTCGCCCGGCGAGGGCGGCGTTTACGACCCGGCGAGCAGGACCATTACTTGGAACATCGGCGAGGTGGGCCCCGGCGAGGGCGACGAGCTGCACTTCAGTGCGAACGCTCGCGCCGATGTCGAATGCGGCAACGAGATCACGAACTTCGCGGTCGTCAACTTCCCCAGCGTGCCTGAGATCACGCCGACGAACGGGGTTTCGGTCACCGTCATCGGGCCCGAGTGCGATGCCGACGGCGACACGGTGCTGGATACCGTGGACAACTGCCCCACGGTCGCTAACGGGCCCGCTCAAGCGGGCATACCTGGAGTGGGGAACCAGATCGATACGGACGGAGACGGGCAGGGCAACGCCTGCGACGAAGATGACGACAATGACGGCATGCTCGACGCCTTCGAGAGCTTCTACGACTGTATGGATGCCGATGTCCCAGATGCCTCTGCGGACGGGGACAACGATGGGCTCTCCAATACCCAGGAGTTCAGCTTGTGGGAGATCTACACGCTGAGCACCGATCCTTGCGATGCGGACACCGACAACGACGGCTTTTCGGATGGCGACGAGGTCACTGCCGGTTCTAACCCGACGGATCCGTCGAGCACACCTTCCGGTACCCCCCCAACAGCGACGCGCACGCCGACTCTCATCTCAACGCCCACGCGGACACCAACGCCGGTGCGCCTCCTAGGGGATGTAGACTGTAACGGACGGATAGATAGTATCGACGCCGCACTCGTTCTCCAGTTCGTGGCGGATCTCATCGGTTCCCTGCCGTGCCCCCAGAACGCCGACGCAAATGTGAGGGGTGGGATCGACGCTGTCGATGCGACGCTCATCCTCCAGTACGTCGCCGGCCTCATCGACAGCCTACCGCCGTAGCTGGAAGCTGAGCTGGAAGCTCGACGTGACACGCCATGATACGCTCGCGCTGGGCTGCGTGGTCAAGGCTAGGCGCCCTGGCGAGGGCGATCGTCCGGCGTGCGGGATGCGTCTCGCAGCTTCGCGCCACGCCGGTTTCCAATCCGCAGGGTATGATCCGCCAACGTTTGACTCTGGCGCGGCCGATGGTATGCTAGGAACCGTGCTGGTTGGCGGTAGACCTGTGGAGGTATGCCGTGCGCACGCCCATCTTCGCTCTTCTCGCTCTCGCCGTCCTGGCCGCGATCGCCATCGTGGGGCTGCCCGACCGCGCCTCGCCGCCGGCGCTCGCGACCGGCGTAGCGTCGTTCGCTTCGGGCGGGAGACACACCTGCGCCATCATGGCCGCCGGCGGCGTCCAGTGCTGGGGCCGCCACAGCGAAGGCCAGTTGGGCGACGGCACGCAGGAGCTGCGCACGGCGCCGGTGCAGGTCTGCCAGGACTACGATGACGACGCCGGTGTCTGTCTCCAGACGTTCTCCGGCGCGACATCGCTCGCGTTAGGCGGGCAGCATAGCTGCGCCGTGATGTCCAGCGGCGGCGTCGCGTGCTGGGGGAGCAACTTCCAGGGACGTCTCGGCGATGGTCAGAGCTGTACGCCGAACTGCACGACGCCGGCCGACGTCTGCGCCAACCCGCTCTGCACCAGCCTGCTCGGTGGCGTGCAGTCCATCGGCGCGGGTCAGGGCCACACGTGCTCGATCATGAACGATGGCTCCGTGCGCTGCTGGGGCGGCAACGGCTCAGGACAGCTCGGCGACAACACCACACTCACCCGCTCGACGCCGGTCGGCGTGGTGAGCTTCACAGGCGACGCACAGGCCGTCGTCGGCGGCGAGGCGCACACGTGCGCCCTGATGTCAGACGGCGGCGTGAAGTGCTGGGGCGCCAACGGCGACGGCCAGCTCGGCGACAACCGCGCATGCGGCGCGATCTGTCGCACGCCCGTCGACGTCTGCGCGGACGCCGCCTGCGCCGGCCCGCTTTCGGACGCCGTCGCCATTGCCGCTGCGGCCAACCATACCTGCGCCATCGTCACGGGCGGGCAGGTGACGTGCTGGGGCAACAACAGTGCCGCTGAGCTCGTCCCGCTCGCCTTCTGCTCGCCGGACTGCCCGGCGCCGGAGGACGTCTGCCAGGTCTACAACCAGCCTGCTACCGAGTGCGCCGAGGTCGTCACCGGCGCGACGGCGCTCGTCGCCGGCGAGACGCACCACTGCATCCGCACGGGAGCAGGCGGCGTGCGCTGCTGGGGCCTGAACGACGAGGGGCAGCTCGGCGACAACCGCGCCTGCGCGCAGACGTGCACCACGCCCGTCACCGTCTGCGGCGATCCGACCTGTGTCGTGCCGCTCTCCGGCGCGACGGCGCTCGCGGCCGGCGAGGACCATACCTGCGCGATGGCCGGCCCGATCAAGTGCTGGGGCAGGGCCGAATCGCACCAGCTCGGCGACGGGACGACGGGCGAGATGGTGTGCATGTGCCGCACTGCGCCCGTGGACGTGCAGATCAAGGTCTCGCCGCAGCCGACGCCGCCGCGGACCGCGACGCGCACGCCGACGGGCACGCCGCCCGCGCCGCCGCCGGGCTGCCTGCTCATCGGCGACGCGAACGGCGACGGCAACGTGAACGCGATCGACGCGTCGCTGATCCTCCAGCGCAGCGCGGGCCTCATCGGCACGTTGCCGTGCCCGGCGCAGGCCGACGTCAACGGCGACGGCAACGTGAACGCGATCGATGCCTCACTCGACCTTCAGTACACCGCGGGCTTGATCGACACGCTGCCGCCGTAGGGCAAGGGGCCAAGGGCAGGGGACAAGAGGTCGCGAGGCTGTCGGCCTCGAACGTCCAGCCTCCAGCCTCTAGCAGGGTGCTGAAAAAGTCCGTAGCCGAGCCTTTCCAGGCTCTGCGGCAATCTGGTGGCGAGGCTAGAAAGCCTCGCCTACGAGGTTCTTCAGCACCCTGCTAGCCTCTAGTTCAGCACCAGGCACTCCACCTCTTCGCCGGGCTCGATCGCCGCGACGTCCTCCGGGCAGACGGCGAGCGCGTTCGCCAGCGCCATCGAGGTGAGGATGCCCGACCCCTGCGGGCCGGTGAGCGAGACGTAGTAACGCCCGTCGCGCTGCGAGAGGATCGCGCGCGCGTAGACGCGCCGGCCGTCGTGGTTATCGATGCGCTGCTCGGCGATGGCGCGGACGCGCGGGCGCTCCCAATCACGCCTGCCCAGCATCTTGTAGATCGCGGCGCGGCCGAACAGCTCGAAGGTGACCATCGAGCTGACCGGGTTGCCCGGCAGCCCGATGTGCGGTACGCGCCGGCCGCCGGAGCCGGGGAACGCGCCGAACGCGAGTGGCTTGCCCGGCCGCATGCGCACCGTCCAGAAGTCGATCTCGCCCTCCTTGGCGAGGACGTCCTTGACGACATCGTAGTCGCCGCGCGAGACGCCCGCCGACGTGATCAGCATGTCCGCGTCCAGGCCCTGGCGCAGCTTGGCCGTCAGCGCCTCGACGGTGTCGGCGGCGATGCCGAGGCGACGTGGCACGCCGCCGGCCTCGAGCACCATCGCGGCGACGCTGTACGCATTGCTGTCGTAGATCTTGCCGGGCTCGTGCGGCTGTCCCAGCTCGAGCAGCTCGTCACCCGTCGACAGGACGGCGACGACGGGCCGCCGGTAGACGCGGACGGTGGCCATCCCCAGCGAGGCCAGCACGCCGATCTGCGCGGCCCCGAGCACGGCGCCCTGGCTCAGGACGGCGGCGCCGCGACGGACGTCCTCGGCGGCGCGGCGGATGTTCGCGCCCGGCCGCGCCTCCTTGAGCGCGCCGACCTCGTCCGTCGACTTGGCGAAGGCGCCGTAACGGTGCGTCGCCGGCTCGTCCGTCTCCTCGAACGGCACGATCGCGTCGGCGCCGCGAGGCAGCGGCGCGCCGGTCATGATGCGCACGGCGGTACCCGGCGTCACCTCGCCGTCGAAGAGGTAGCCGGCGGCCAGCTCGCCGATCACGCGCAGGCGCGCCGGCGACGCGTCGCTTGCGCCCGCGGTGTCGGCAGCGCGCACGGCGTAGCCGTCCATTGCGGTGTTATCGAATGGGGGGATGTCGATCGGCGATGCGACGTCCTCGGCCAGCACCTGGCCGAGCGCGTCGAGCAGCGGCGTTTCTTCGGGAGGCAGCCGCTCGAAGTGGGAGAGGATGCGCTCCAGCGCTTCCTCGACGCTGATCATGGATTGGGTGGCCATGGGAAACGGCTGAACCTCTGAACCTCAGGACCACTGAACCATGCGCATTCGCTGGACGGTTGCGTGGTTCCGCGGTTCCGAGGTTCTGCGTTCTAGCCCAGCTTCACGGCCAGGCACGTCGTCGTGCGCTGGACGCCGTCGACGCGCTGGATGCCGTCCGTGATGCAGTTGCCCAGCTTATCGAGGTCGTCCGCCTCGAGCTGGACGATGACGTCGTAGGGGCCGGTGACGGTGTCGACCGAGGTCACCTTCGCGTCCGGATGCCTGACCGCGGTCACCGCCTCGCCGACGCTCTTCGCCTTGCCGACGTCCGCCTCGATGAGCACATACCCGCGCACACTCATGGCTTGCTTCCTCCTTGCCACTCGTCCTCGTTGCGGACGGATCGTACCGCCGCGCGACGCTCCGTCTCAAGCTGCGCTCATTTGACCCGCCTCCGGCCGCTGGCCATAATGCCTGTGACCATGCCCGCTGAAGCTATCGACCTCTCCCGGATCGCCTCGGAGGCGCGCGCCGGCCTCGGGGCCGCGAAGGATGCGCAGGCGCTCGAAGCGTGGCGCGTCGCGTACCTGGGGCGGAAGGGCGCGCTGACGCAGGTCCTGCGCCGGCTCGGCGAGCTGCCGGTCGAGGAGCGCAAGCGGCTCGGCGGGGAGGCGAATACGCTCAAGGGCGAGCTTGAGGCCGCGCTCGAGGCGCGCCGCGCGCAGCTCGAGGCGGACACGCTCGCGGCGACGGTCGAGGCGGGCTGGCTGGACGTCACGCTGCCGGGCCGGCCGAAGCGCATCGGCAGGCTCCACCCGGTCACCCAGACGATGCGCCGCATGCTGGCGATCTTCACCTCGATGGGCTTCTCCGTCGTCGAGGGGCCTGAGGTGGAGCAGGACTACTACAACTTCCAGGCGCTGCGCATCCCACCCGACCACCCCGCGCGCGATATGCAAGACACGCTCTACATCGACTACGAGCGCGACGGCGCGTACCCGCTGCTGCTGCGCACGCACACGTCGCCGAACCAGGCGCGCTTCATGGAGACGCACCAGCCGCCGATCCGCATCGCCGTGCCGGGGCGCTGCTACCGCCACGAGGCGACCGACGCCCAGCGCGAGTGGATGTTCACGCAGATCGAGCTGCTCGCCGTTGACGAAGGGCTGAGCATGGCCGACCTGAAGGGCACGCTGTTCGAGTTCGCGAAGCGCATGTTCGGGCAGGAGCGCAAGGTGCGCTTCCGCTGCGACTACTTCCCGTTCGTGGAGCCGGGCGTCGACATGGCGATCGACTGCTTCCTCTGCGGTGGCAGCGGCTGCCGGACCTGCCGCCAGGAGGGCTGGATCGAGATCCTCGGCGCGGGCATGGTGCACCCGGAGATCCTCACGAACATGGGCTACGACGCCGATCGCTACACCGGCTTCGCCGCGGGGATGGGCATCGAGCGCATCGCGCTCCTGCGCCACGGCATCGATGACATCCGGCACTTCTACGCGAACGACCTGCGCTTTCTGGAGCAGTTCTGACCGGCCGTGCGCGTCTCCCTGAAGTGGCTCGCCGATTACGTTGATGTGACGCTCCCGCCCAAGGAGCTCGCGCATCGATTGACGATGGCCGGGCTCGAGGTCGAGCGGGTCGAACGCGTGGGCGGGGACTGGGACCCGCAGCTCGTCGTGGTCGGCGAGGTGCTCTCGGTCGCGCCGCACCCGGACGCGGACCGCCTGCGACTGGCGACGGTGGCGTACGGGCGGGGGACGCAGACGGTGGTCTGTGGCGCGCCGAACGTCGCGGCGGGCCAGAAGATCGCCTTCGCGCGGGCGGGCGCCAGGCTGATCGACGGGCACTCCGGCAAGCTCACCGAGCTCAAGCCGGCGAAGATCCGCGGCGTCGAGTCGGCGGGGATGGTCTGCTCCGAGAAGGAGCTGGGCCTCTCGGAGGAGCACGAGGGCATCCTGGTGCTGCCGGCCGACGCGCCGGTCGGCGTCCCGCTGGCGCTCTACCTGGGCGACGCCATCCTGCACATCGACCTGAAGCCGAACCGGCCCGACTGCCTCTCGATGGTCGGCGTCGCGCGCGAGGTCTGGGCGCTGACGGGCGTCGCGGCCGCCCGCGAGCCCGGGCACACCTACGTCGAGGGAGACGAGCCGGCAGCGCAGCGCGTGGCCGTCGAGATCGCCGACCCGGACCTCTGCTCGCGCTACGTCGCGTCGATCATCGAGGGCGTCAGGATCGGCGAGTCGCCGGCATGGATGCAGGAGCGGCTCATCGCCGGGGGCATGCGCCCGATCAGCAACGTCGTCGATATCACGAACTACGTCATGCTGGAGCTCGGCCAGCCGCTGCACGCCTTCGACTACGACACGATCGGCGGCAAGAAGATCGTCGTGCGGCGGGCGCGCGAGGGCGAGACGCTGCGCACGATTGACGGCGTCGAGCGGTCGCTGACGCCCGATACGCTGGTCATCGCCGACGCGCACGTGCCCGTCGCCATCGCCGGCGTGATGGGTGGTTTTGAGTCTGAGGTAACGGAGCAGACCAAGACGATCCTGCTCGAGTCGGCAAACTTCCATCCGGTGAGCATCCGGCGCACGGCGACGCGGCTGAAGTCGCGCACCGAAGCGTCGACGCGGTTCGAGAAGGGGATCAGCCCGGAGCTGGCGCTGCTCGCGTCGAGCCGCGCGACGAAGCTGCTCGTCGAGCTGGCGGGCGGCCGCGCGCTCCACGGCTTCGTCGACGCCTATCCGAGGCCCGCGCAGGAGGTCCGCATCGACCTGCGCCGCTCCCGGCTGCAGCAGGTCCTCGGCATCGACCTGCCGACGTCGCAGGTGCGGCAGGCGCTCAGCTCGCTCGGCTTCGCCTGCCGCTGGGAGCCGCCGGCGCACTACCACGTGCGCGTGCCGTACTGGCGGACGGACGTCCACATCGAGGACGACCTGGCGGAGGAGGTGGCGCGCGTCGTCGGCTACGAGCAGATCCCGACGAAGGGTCTGGGCGGCGACGTGCCGCCGGCGGAGCCGCAGCCGTTGCGCGACCTGCGCGAGCGCCTGCGCGACGCGCTTTCGGCGGCGGGGATGCAGGAGGTGATCACCTACTCGCTGACGACGCTGGAGGCGCTGCGGCTGGTGATGCCGCCGGAGGAGCTGGCGACGTATCCGCCGCTCAAGGTCGTCTACCCGGTGAGCGCGGAGCACGAGTACCTGCGCCCGGTGCTGCGCGCGAGCCTGCTCCAGACGCTGGCGGCGAACGCGCGCCAGCACGACGGCGAGATCGCGTTGTTCGAGGCGGCGCGCGTGTACCAGCCGCTGGCGGACGGCGGCTGCGAGGAGCGCGAGCACATCGCCGGCGTGGTGAGCGGCCGGCGCGAGGACCGCTGGGGCCACGCCTCGCACGAGGCGGTCGACCTGTATGACGCGAAGGGCTACGTCGAGGCGGCGCTGGGCGCGGCGGGCATCGAGGCCGCCTGGCAGGCGGCGACGGAGTTCGGGCTGCTGCCGGGACGGACGGCGGAGCTGCGCCTGGGCGGCCGCAAGTGCGGCACGCTGGGCCAGGTGCACCCGTCGGTGGCGGCGGCGTTCGATATCGACCAGGACGTCTACCTCTTCGAGCTGCGCGTCGACGAGCTCTTGCCATTGGTGCAGGACGTGCGGACGTACGAGGCGCCGTCGCGGTTCCCGCCGGTGGTGCAGGACGTCGCGCTGGTCGTCGACAAGGCGGTGACGGCGGGGCAGCTGCGCGCGGCGATCGAGCAGCACACGCTGGTGGCGCGCGCGCAGCTCTTCGACGTCTACGAGGGCGATCGTGTTCCGGCGAACAAGAAGTCGCTGGCGTTCTCGATCACCTACCAATCGAACGAGAAGACGCTGACGGACGACGACGTGGCGGCGGCGCAGCGCTCGATTGTGGAGCGGCTGCGCAAGGAGCTGGGGGCGGAGCTGCGGGGGTAGGAGGTTCTCTCACCCACCCACCCGCCCAGAGAGGTTGTGATCTGGGGGACACCCCCAGACCCCCGGCAGAGGGGCTCCGCCCCTCTGCACTCCCCGTTGGGCGCTGCCGCCGGCCTGTATAGAGCGCCGCGATCTGAGTGACGACGTGTAGGGGCGTTCAATTGAACGCCCCACAGCAATGCACGAGGCCGTCAGCCTTGCGTGCTCGCGGTGACGCCCGTTGGCCGCGGAAGGACGGACCCGATCAGCCAGCTCACGGCGGCGCCGAGGGTCAGCAGGAACGTCCAGGCGCCGTAGATCATCAGCGAGAACGGCCAGGAAGCTGCGAGGATGCCGGGCCGATCTATGTAGGGATGATCGTACAACGCGAGCCAGATCAACATGTACAGCAGGAATGCCGAACCAAGGGTGAGGCCAACCAGCACGCCAGCGATGGGGAAGCCTCGATGGATCGGCCAGGCCGCTCCGAGCGCAAGCGCGACGCCCACACCGGTGATTGCGGCAAGGATACCCTGTGGCGCTCCGGTTGTCGCAAACGCCAGCAGCGAGCCTGCCAGGGCGTACAGGATAATCAGCACCGCCAGCGTCTGAGGCTTCACGGACGCAGCCTAGCACCGCCCTCGCTGCTGCGGCAAGCAAGGCCTCGGACAGCCGAAGGCCCGGTGTAGGGGCGTTCAATTGAACGCCCCTACACCGGTCAGCAGTGCTTCTGAGACGTTAGGTTAGCTAACCAGCGCGGCCTTGGCCCGGGCGGCGATGGCGCCGAAGACGTTCGCGTCGCGGACGGCGAGGTCGGCGAGCATCTTGCGGTCGACGGCGATGCCGGCCTTGTTCATGCCGTCGATGAGGCGGCCGTAGGTGAGGTCGTGCAGCCGCGCCGCCGCGTTGATGCGCATGATCCAGAGGCGGCGGAACTGGCTCTTGCGGTCGCGCCGGTCGCGGTAGGCGTAGTCGAGCGCGTGGAGGACCGACTCGTTGGCGCGGCGGAAGTTCTTGTGGCGCTGCCCGCGATGGCCCTTCGCTAGCTTGAGGATCTTCTTGTGCCGGCGGCGCGCGGTGACGCCACGTTTGACTCGACTCATCGCCTAGCTCCCGTAGGGCAGCAGCTTGCGCAGCCGCTTCTTTACGCTCGGGTGGACTTCGATCATCTCGTCGAAGAGCCCCTTCGACCGGTTGTGCTTCTTGCGCCGGTAGTTGTTGATGTTGCCCTTGCGCCGGAGGATCTTGCCGGTGCTGGTGATCTTCAGTCGCGCGGCGGCGCCCTTGTGCGTCTTCTGCTTGGGCATGGCTATCCTTCGGCGGCGGCCGCCGGCACCTCGGCCCGCGGGCGCGGCGCCCTCGGCGTCTTCTGTCGCGTTGCGGCGACAGGCGCGAGGATCATGTTCATGAACCGGCCTTCCATCGTCGGCGGCTTGTCGACCACCGAGACGTCCTTCAGCTTCTGCTGCACCCGCTCCAGCAGGCCACGGCCGATCTCCGGGTGGACGATCTCGCGGCCGCGGAACATGACGGAGACCTTGACCTTGTCGCCCTCGCGCAGGAAGCCCTCGGCGCGGCGGAGCTTGAGGTCCATGTCGTGCTCGCCGATCTTCACCTTGAACCGCACCTCGCGCAGCTCGCCGTGGTGCTGGTGCTTGGTGCCCTTCTCGCGCTTCGCCTGCTCGTACATGTATTTGCCGTAATCGAGCACGCGACAAACGGGCGGGACGGAGTTCGGGGAGACTTCGACCAGGTCGAGGTCTCGTTCGCGGGCGAGCGCGAGGGCTTCGAGGACGGGCATCACGCCCAGCCGCTGGCCGTCGTCCCCGATGAGAAGGACCTCGCGAGCGCGGATGCGCTCGTTCCTGCGAACTTCGCGAGCTATACTCGCACCCTCGTGTGCATACGCCGTACCGTCATGCCTTGCAAGGGCTAACTATAACGAACCAGGCGGGAAGGCGTCAACTGGGGGCAACCCTGGTGGGCGGAGGCGGAGACGAACGTGATGGGCAGACACGTAGGTCTGCCCCTACGAGGCGGCGAAGGCCTCTGCGGTGGCGACATCATAAGCCCCCGGGCCGGGGGCGGACGGATGGGGCGGACACACAGGCCCGCCCCCACGGGGCGTACGGGGCCGCTGCGGCGGCGGACGGAGGTGGGGGCGGTTGGGCCCCGAGAGGTGGTGGGGGCGCACAGCTGTGCGCCCCCACAATGGCGCCCCTAGGGACCGAACAGACCTGAAGGTCTGTCCCTACAGGTGGTCGAGCTAGAGCAGGACGACGAGCTTGGCGCCCTGTTCGACGCGCTGGCCGATCGAGACGTAGACGGCCTTGACGGTGCCGGCGCGGCGGGCCTGGAGGTCGTTCTGCATCTTCATCGCCTCGATGACGACGATGACCTGGCCGGCCTCGACTTCGTCGCCGGGCTGGACGCGGACGTCCTGGATGACGCCGGCCATCGGTGAGGTGAGGACCCACTCGCCGGTGTCGGTCGTCGCCTGCATCGCAGCGGGGCCGCCGGCGCGACGGCCGCGCGTCCTGTCGGCCAGCGTAATCGGGTACATGCGCGAGCCGACGACGATGTGGTAGCCCTGCGGGTTCTCGACGGCGAAGACGTCGTAGGGGCGGCGGTCGAGGAGGACGGAGTAGCGCGCGCTGTCGCCGATGCGCCGCATCTCGACCGGGAACCAGTCCTTGCCGAGGCGGACGCGGTAGCCGTCGTCGTGCTCCTCGACCTCGAGCTCGTGCTCCTGATCGCCCAGGAGGAGACGGTAGGTCAGCGCCATCCGTGCCTCTGCGCTTGCTCGCGCGCGCGCAGCGCGCGCACGCGTCCCTCAGTGGCCCAGGCGCTGCCGCCGTTGCGGCCCGAGTCGACCTGGAGCGGCTGGCGTTTCTTCAGGTGCGCGAGCACGGCGGCGACGAGGAGCGCCGCCTGCTCGTCCGGATGGCCGTCGGGCGAGGCCATCGAGAACTCCTGCTCGAGCCAGTTGGTGTGGAACTCGCCGGCGAGGAAGCGCTTGTCGGTGAGGAGCTGCTGATGGAACGGGATGTTCGATTGGACGCCGACGATAACGTACTCGCGGAGCGCCCGCAGCATGCGCTTGATCGCCATGTCGCGCGTGGAACCCCAGCAGATCAGCTTGGCCAGCATCGGATCGTAGTGGTAGGGGATTTCGACGCCGCTCCAGAGGGAGCTATCGACGCGCACGCCCGGGCCGGACGGCTCCTCGACGAGGTCGATATGCCCGAGCGACGGGAGGAAGCTGTTGTACGGGTCTTCGGCGGAGATGCGGCACTCGATCGCGTGGCCGTTGGGATGGATGTCGTCCTGCGAGTAGGGGAGCGGCTCGCCGGCGGCGACGCGGATCTGGTCGGCGACGAGGTCGAGGCCGGTGCAGAGCTCCGTGACCGGGTGCTCGACCTGGAGGCGAGCGTTCACCTCGAGGAAGTAGAAGTTGCCGTCCTTGTCGAGGAGGAACTCGACGGTGCCGGCGTTCTCGTAGCCGCAGGCCTGCGCGCCCGCCGCCGCGGCCGACCACATGCGCTGGCGCAGCTCCGGTCCGACCGCCATCGACGGCGACTCCTCGACGAGCTTCTGGTGGCGGCGCTGGATCGAGCACTCGCGCTCGCCGAGGGCGACGACCTTGCCCTGCTTATCGCCGATCACCTGCACCTCGATGTGGCGGACGGGCGAGAGGTACTTCTCGACGTAGACGCCGCCGTGGCCGAAGGCGGAGGCGGCCTCGCTGGCGGCCACGCGCACCGCGTTCGCCATCTCGCCGGCGTTGGAGACCAATCGGATGCCCTTGCCGCCGCCGCCGGCCGAGGCCTTGATCATCACCGGGTAGCCGATCTCGTCCGCGACGCGGAGCGCCTCCTCGGCCTCGACCTCGCTGTCGGTGCCGGGCACGACGGGCACGCCGGCCTCGCGCATGCGCTTGCGCGCCGAGACCTTGTCGCCGAGGAGGCGCATCGCCTCGGGCGTCGGGCCGATGAAGGCCTTGCGCGCCTTGCGGACGGCCTCGGCGAAATCGGCGTTCTCGGAGAGGAAGCCGTAGCCGGGATGGAGGGCGTCGGCCTTCGACTCGCGGAGGACCTCGATAAGGCGCTTGGTGTTCAGGTAGCTCTCCCGGGGCGGGCCGGGGCCGAGCAGGTAGGCCTCGTCGGCGTAGCGGACGTGGAGGGCGTTGCGGTCGACGTCGGAGTAGACCGCGACGGCCTTGACGCCGAGCTCGCGGCAGGTGCGCATGACGCGCAGGGCGATCTCGCCCCGGTTGGCGATCAGGATCTTCTTGAACACGGCTGTTCTAGCGAGAAGGAAGGTAACACGCGCCCTGAGAGGCGGCAAGCAGGCGTGCGCGTCAGTAACGGAAGCCGACCACGCGCGAGATCGGCACGACGACGAGGACGCCGTTGCCGCGCTCGCGCAGATCGCCGAGGAGGCGTTCCGTGACGGCGACGATCGGGTCGACGAGGCCGTCCGGGACGACCGAGAAGATGACGCGTCGCGGGGCGTCGTCGGCCTGGAGGAGGTCGCGGATGCTGGGCAGGATCGGCAGGTCGTCCCGGCGCGCCTGCTCCGAGGGCTGCCGGGTGCCGAGCCCGTCCATGATCGTCAGCTCCATCGCGCCGGCGTCGTGCCAGGCGGTGAGGACGTCCTCGAAGTGGCTGAGGTTGTAGAGCACGAGAACGATCAGGCTAGGCATGGCGCGCCTCCTTTGCTCCGGCGAAGACGATGCGCAGCGCGACGGGCGTGATCAGCGTGGTCGCCAGCACCATCATCACCATGACTGAGTAGAGGTCGGTATCGATCAGGCCCTTGCCGAGGCCGACGCTGGCGACGATGAGGCCCACCTCGCCGCGCGAGATCATCCCCGTCCCGATCTGGAGCGAGCTGCGCGTGCCTTCACCGGCGAGGTAGGCGCCCAGCCCGCCGCCGAGCACCTTCGCGGCGATGGCGACGGCGGCGATGACGGCCAGGAGCGCGACGTCGTCGCCCTCCAGGCCGCTCGCGTCGGCGGAGAGGCCGACGGCGACGAAGAAGACGGGCACGAAGAAGGCGTAGGAGATCGTGCGCAGCTTCTCGTCGACCAGGCGGTGGACGTCGGTGCGGCGGAAGAAGACGCCGGCGAGGAAGGCGCCGGTGATCAGCGCGACCTCGCCGACGTACTCGGCGAACCAGGCGCCGAGCAAGACGACGACGATCGCGGTGGTCGCGACACCCTCGCTCATGCGCGTGTTCGCCGACCAGCGCGCGAGCCACGGCAGGATGAAGAGCCCGGCGCCGGCCGCGACGACGAAGAAGAGGAGCACGCGGCCGACGATGAGGACGGCGTCGGCGGCGCCGTTGCCGCCGTCGTCGACACCGAAGGCGATGAAGAAGGAGAGGACGAGGATCACCAGCACGTCGTCGATGACGGCGGCGGCGAGGATGGAGACGCCCTGGCGGCCCTGCAGGACGCCCAGCTCCATCAGCGTGCGCGCCGAGATGCTGACGCTGGTGGCAGAGAGGATGATGCCGACGAAGACCGCCTCCTTGACAGAGAAGCCGAAGGGCAGGCCGGCGAACGCGCCGAGGGCGATCGGGAAGGCGACGCCGAGCGTCCCCGCGAAGAGCGCGACGCGGCGCACCTTGTTCACCTCGACGAGGTCGGTCTCGAGCCCGGCGAGGAACATGAGGAAGATGACACCGAGCTCGCCAAGGAGGAGGACGGTCTCCTCAAGGTGGGCGTCGCTGACGAAGCGGAGATCGAAGAGATCGATCGCGCTGGGGCCGAGGATGACGCCCGCGATCAGCTCGCCGAGGACGGCCGGCTGGCCGATCTGCACGGCAAGCATCCCCGAGGCCTTGGCGGCGACAAGGATAACGACGAGGATGAGCAAGAGCTGGAGGATGGGAGACACGACGACGTCCGGTCGCTAGTGGCTATGCGGGGTCGCGGGCGAGCCAGGCGAAGTGCGCTCGCGCGACGTGGAGTGAGGCCGAGGGAGGTAGTCTCATCTCAACGGGTCGTCCCGATCTCCGCCAGCTTAGCACGTTTAGTGCTCCGGCAGGCCCTTCGTTGCGATCTCGTCCTTCAGCCGGTCGATCACCTGGAAGAGCGGCAGTGCGCCCAGATCGGACCCGTCGCGGTGGCGCACGGCGACCGCCTCGGCCTCCTGCTCGCGGTCGCCGACGATCAGCATGTAGGGCACCTTCTGGAGCTGCGCGTCGCGGATCTTGGCCTGCATGCGCTCGCCGCGGTCGTCGATCTCGGCGCGGATACCCTCCGCGCGCAGGTCATCGACGACGCGGCGGGCGTACTCGGCGTGGCGGTCGGCGATCGGGATGACGACCGCCTGCACGGGCGCAAGCCAGAGCGGAAAGGCGCCGCCGTAGTGCTCGATGAGCACGCCGACGAAGCGCTCGATCGATCCCAGCAGCGCGCGGTGCACCATGAAGGGCCGGTGCTCGCGGCCGTCCTCGCCGATGTAGCTGACGTCGAAGCGCTCCGGCAGGTTGAAGTCGAACTGCACCGTCGTGCACTGCCACTCGCGGCCCAGCAGGTCGAGCATCTTCACGTCGATCTTCGGGCCGTAGAAGACCGCGCCGCCTTCGTCGATCTCGTAGGGCAGCGATCGCTGCTCGACTTCGTCCTTGAGCACCTGCTGCGCCATCTCCCAGTCCTCGCGCGAGCCGGCGTAGTGCTCGGGCGCGGTGGCCAGGTACACGCGATACTCCTCAAACCCGAACGACTTGAGGAAGAACATCATGAAGTCCAGCGCGCGGCCGATCTCCTCGCCGACCTGCTCCGGCGTGCAGAAGATGTGCGCGTCGTCCTGAGTGAAGCCGCGGACGCGCAGCAGGCCGTGGAGGACGCCGGAGCGCTCGTAGCGGTAGACCGTGCCCAGCTCGGCCATCCGGATGGGCAGGTCGCGGTAGGAACGCGTTTGGCTCTTGAAGATCTGGATGTGGAACGGGCAGTTCATCGGCTTGACGTAGTAGTCCTGCCCGTCGACGTCCATAGGCGAGTACATGTTCTCCGCGTAGAAGTCCAGGTGACCGCTGGTGCGCCAGAGCGTGCTCTTGCCAATGTGCGGCGAGTAGACCACGTCGTAGCCGCCGCGGTAGTGCTCCTCACGCCAGAAGTCCTCGATGGCCGTGCGCAGGCGGCCGCCCTTGGGGTGCCAGTAGACCAGCCCTGGGCCGAACTCCTCGTGGAAGGAGAAGAGATCGAGCTCGCGGCCGAGGCGGCGGTGGTCGCGGCGCTGCGCCTCCTCGAGGCGCGCGAGGTAGTCCTCCAGCTCGGCGGGCGTCTCGAAGAGGGCGCCATAGATGCGCTGGAGCATCGGCTTGCGCTCGTCGCCGCGCCAGTACGCGCCGGCGACGCTGGTGAGCTTGAACGCGCCGACCTGGCCCGTGCGCTCGACGTGCGGGCCCTCGCAGAGGTCGGTGAAGCCGTCGTGCTTGTAGAGGCTGACCGTGGCGTCCTCGATGCCGTCGATCAGCTCGAGCTTGAACGGCTGCGCGGCGAAGAGGCGGCGCGCATCGTCCTTCGCGATCTCGCTGTGCTCGAACGCGGAGTTGGCGTCGATGGTGCGGCGCATGCGCTCCTCGATCGCGCCGAGGTCGTCGGGCGTGAGCGGGCGGGGCAGGTCGAAGTCGTAGTAGAAGCCGTTGTCGATCGGCGGGCCGATGGCGAACTTGCCGTCGGGGAACATTTCGAGCACGGCCTCCGCCATGATGTGGGCGGCGGAGTGGCGCATGCGGTAGAGCCGGTCTTCCTTCGACAACTGGTCGAGCGCTGGCATGGCGTCTGTCCTTTCGCGGGCCCGCGGCCCAAAAGAACGGCCTCCCGTCCTCAGGGACGGGAGGCCCGTGGTTCCACCCTGCTTCCCCCGATGAACGAATCGTCATCGGGGCTCATCGTGGCCGCTAACGGGTGCCTCCGGGGCCGTCTACTCCCGCGAGGGTTTCGGGGCCCAGCTCCGAGGTGGTGTTCGCGGCCGATGCTGTCGGGAGGCTTCCAGCCGTGACCCCCCGTCTCTGCGACGCGACCGACCGCTACTCGTCCTCTTCGTCGCTGCTGCGCGAGCATGATACCAAGATCAGGCGAAGCATGCCACGCTTCGTTGACGGCCCTGAGGACGCTTTGTTAGCATGCCGGTGGATTGGGGGCGGTTAGCTCAGCCTGGCTAGAGCGCTGCGTTGACATCGCAGAGGTCACTGGTTCAAGTCCAGTACCGCCCACCACGCTCCCTTCCCTCGATCCGCTATCATGGATCCGAGCGGTTGCTGTGCTGCTTGCCCCCTCTTTCGGGGGCATGCTATACTCGCGCCGCCGTTGGGCCGCTAGCTCAATTGGTAGAGCAGCTGACTCTTAATCAGCTGGTTGCAGGTTCGAGTCCTGCGCGGCTCACCAGATGAGATGAACGGAACGCTGGCTGGGAGGCCTGGCGTGACCTTCGATGACACCCGGCTCCCACCACGTCCGCTCGGGGAAGTGTCGGAATTGGCAGACGAGCATGATTTAGGATCATGTGCCGCGAGGCGTAGGAGTTCGAGTCTCCTCTTCCCCACCAGGCGAGCATCCTGCCGCCGTCGCGACGATGATGGCGGTCATCGCTAGAAGGGCAGACGCACCGTATGCCGCCGCTCCTCCAAGTCAAAGACCTGCGCACCTACTTCTACACCGACGACGGCGTCGTGAAGGCCGTCGACGGCGTCTCCTGGGATGTCCAGGAGGGGGAGACGCTCGGTCTGGTCGGCGAGAGCGGGTGTGGCAAGAGCGTGAGCGCGCTCTCGCTGCTGCGGCTGATCCCGAACCCGCCGGGGCGTATCGTCGGCGGCGAGGTGCTGTTCGAAGGGCAGGACCTGCTCAAGGTCGACGAGGATGAGATCCGGCACGTCCGCGGCAACAAGATCGCGATGGTCTTCCAGGAGCCGATGACCTCGCTCAACCCCGTGCTCACCATCGGCCGCCAGCTCACGGAGTCGCTCGAGCTGCACCTCAAGCTCGACGGCGCTGGCGCCCAGCGACGCGCCATTCAGCTCCTGGACATGGTGCAGATCCCGGAGGCGGCGGCGCGTATCGACGACTACCCGCACCAGTTCTCGGGCGGCATGCGGCAGCGCGTGATGATCGCGATGGCGCTTGCCTGCAACCCGAAGCTCGTCCTCGCGGACGAGCCGACGACGGCGCTGGATGTGACGATCCAGGCGCAGGTGCTGGAGATCCTGGCCCGGCTGAGCAGCGAGCTGGGCACGGCCGTCGTGATCATCACGCACAACCTGGGCGTCGTCGCGCGCTACGCCGACCGCGTGAATGTCATGTACGCGGGCAAGATCGTCGAGACGGCGAGCGCGCGCGAGCTCTACAGCAAGCCGCGCCATCCGTACACCGTCGGGCTGCTGAAGTCGGTGCCGCGGCTGGACCAGGCTCGCAAGATGAAGCTTGAGGTGATTGAGGGATCGCCGCCGGACCTGATACACATGTCGACCGGCTGCCCCTTCTACCAGCGCTGCACCTTCCGCGTGGAGCGCTGCGCGACGGAAATGCCGCCGCTCATCCCTGTGGGCGACAAGCACTGGGCCGCCTGCTGGGAGTGGCAGGCGGTGGCCGCCTCTCGCGAGACGGCGGGAGTGGCGTCATGACGGCCGAGACGCAGGCCCGCAGGCCGATGGAGGCGATGGTCGCGCACGGCGAAGTGCTGATCGACGTGCGCACCATGAGAGTCTACTTCCCGGTCACGTCCGGGCTCATCTTCCAGCGCAAGATCGCCGACGTGAAGGCCGTCGACGGCATCAGCTTCCAGATCCGCCGCGGCGAGACGCTGGGGCTGGTGGGCGAGAGCGGCTGTGGCAAATCGACCACGGGCCGCGCCATCCTCCAGCTCTACCGGCCCACGGAGGGCGAGATCACCTTCGGCCAGACCGAGCTCACGACGCTCAAAGGGGAGCAGCTACGCCACATGCGGCGCCGGATGCAGATGATCTTCCAGGACCCGTACGCGTCGCTGAACCCGCGCATGTCGGTCGGCGCAATCATCGGCGAGCCGCTGGCGATCCACGGCCTTGCGCGTGGCCAGGCGCGTCGCGAGCGCGTTGCGGAGCTGATGCGCATCGTCGGCCTCAACCCGAACTACGCCAACCGCTACCCGCACGAGTTCTCGGGCGGCCAGCGACAGCGCATCGGCGTGGCGCGGGCGCTCGCGGTGGAGCCGGACTTCATCGTCTGCGACGAGCCGGTCTCCGCGCTCGACGTGTCGATCCAGGCGCAGATCATCAACCTGCTGGAGGACCTGCAGGAGCAGTTCGGGCTGACCTACCTCTTCATCGCGCACGACCTGTCGGTCGTCCGGCACATCAGCGACCGCGTTGCGGTGATGTACCTGGGGAAGATGATGGAGCTGACCGGCCGCGATGAGCTCTACCAGAACCCGCTGCACCCCTACACGAAGGCGCTGCTCTCCGCGGTGCCGATCCCGGACCCGGAGGTGGAGGCGACGCGGGAGCGGATCATCCTCAGCGGCGACGTCCCGAGCCCGATGCACCCGCCGCCGGGCTGCGTGTTTCACACGCGCTGCCCGATCGCCATCGACGAGTGCCGGAACGTCATCCCGGAGTGGCGCGAGATCTCGCGCGACCACTGGGTCGCCTGTCACCGCGTATAGGCGAAGCGAGACGCGGGAAGCGAGAAAGCCAGGCGGAACGCCCGGCCTTCGTTGCGTCGTACGGAGCCTCGCCTAGCTAGGACTGCGCTTCAAGGATGCGCTTCAGCCGCAGGAGATCCTTCGAGATGTTGCCTTTGACCTGGCGCGCCAGCAGCGGTTCGGCGAGCCGGAAGAAACCGCTGGCTTCGCCCTGTACGCGGATCCGCGTTGTCGTTCCGGAGCCGTTGTCGGTGAACTCGTACCGGATGGTCATCGGAAATGGCGAGGTTGCGCGCATCGTGATGCCGGCGCCGGGCTCCCAACTCACCACCTCTGTCACGTAACCGAAGCGACGTCCCAAAAACTTCGCGACGCGCCGCACGTTCGAGCCGGGCCCGATCGGCGGCGGCGTCTCCAGCTCCGCCTCGACCACCCCGCCGATCCAGACTGGGTCGTTCGTCGGCTCGGTCGCGAACGCGACGACGTCGCTACGCGGCCTCGCGATCACGGCCTCCGCCGTGACATCGATCGCCATGCTAGCCGGAGCCGGCCTTCACGAGGCCGACCAGGTGCCCCTCGGGATCGCTGAACATCGCGATCTCCGGGCCGTCTGGCACGGCCATCGGTGGCATGGTTGTCTTGCCGCCGAGGCCCTCCGCCTTCTTGAGCGCCGCCGCGAGGTCCTCCACCTCGACGTAGAACGTGAGGTGGCCGGCGCCGCCGTCCATGCCGGAGGCGACGCCGCCGCCGATGCCTGCGTCGCCGGCGTCGACGATGCCGTAACCCATCGGGTTGCTGGCGTCGATCTTCCAGCCGAAGAGGCCGGCGTAGAAGTCCTGGAGCTTCTTGCCGTCCTTGCCGATCACCTCGAAGTGCACGACCTTGTTGCCCATGGCCGATCTCCTTTCGTTGCTACGTGCGGCCTTCGAATTGCAGGAACTGGACGTAGTTACCCTCCGGGTCCTTGAACGTGGCGATCCAGCCGCCGTTCATCTTGTTCGGCTCCTCAATGAACTCGACGCCTGCGGCCTTGAGGCGAGCGCAGTCGGCCTGGATATCGTCGGTCTCGAAACCGACGATGTGGCGCGCGGGCTCCTTGGCCTTGCCGCGGACCTCGCTGTGCGTGCCGAGCGCCAGCGCGGGCGCGTTGGGGTTGCCGAGGACGACGAATCCGGGCGTCTCGAGACCAACCTTGAGGCCGAGCGTGTCGCGATAGAAGGGGAGGAGGTTGCTCAGGTCCTCGCTCCAGATGGATGAGACGCGCAGTCCCTTGATCATCGCCGCCTCCCTATCCCTAGACTAGAAGGGCAGGCCCTTCAGCCCCTGGACGCCCTTCAGCGCCGCGATCTCGCCGATGTGCTGGGGCGCATGCGTGGCCAGGAGCGTCGCGAGCGCCCACTCCACGGTTTGCTCGCCGATGGGCGTCTGCACCTTGCGGCTGAGCTCACCGTCCGGGAGCGCGCCGACGTACGCGTCGGTGGCGGCGAAGACGGCCTTGGCGTACTCCTGGAACGGCTTCAGCTCCATCTTGAGCGCGTCCGCCCACTCGTGCTGGATCGATGGGGGCATGCCCGGGAACGGCACACTGGTCTTGGCCTCCCAGCCGTCGGACTGGTAGATCGACGGCTTCCCCTGCAGCATCCCGTGGACGATCGTGTCTTCTGCCCAGACGAGGTGTGCGTAGACAGATGCGATCGAGGTGATGCTGGCGTTGGGCAGGCGCCGGTTCAGCACCTCCTGGCCACAGTCACCGAGGATCGGGTCGAGGGCGCCATGCCAGAAGGCGAGCTGTTGCTGTACGGCGGATTGCGTGCTCATTGCGTGCTCCTTTCGAGCCTTATAAAAACGGAGAGACGATACAGATAATAGAGCCACTCTCTATTGTGTGTCAACCCCCCTGGTGGTAAGATCGTCGGCGGGGAGGGTCCCATGGCCCGCTCGTACGACCAGTTCTGTCCCATCGCCCGGACGCTGGACCTCATCGGCGAACGCTGGACGCTCCTGATCCTGCGCGATCTGCTGGTCTTCGGCAAGACCAGGTTCTCGGAGTTCCAGGAAGGCCTGCCGGGCATCCCGGCGCGCGTGCTCTCCGACCGCCTGAAGAAGCTGACCGAGCAAGGCCTCGTGAGCCGGCGCGTCTACAGCGAGCATCCGTTGCGCGCCGGCTACTACCCGACGGAGAAGGGCGAGACGTTGCGACCGGTGCTCGGCGCCATCGCGCAGTGGGGGATGGCTGAGCTGCTCACCGAGCGGGAGCGGCAGGCCGTCCTCGAACACATCCCGAGCGGGTCGCTCTCCTAGCCCGGACGCGAACGAACCCCACACTCCGTACCGTGCTACCATGGGCCGAGATGGACCGCGACCGCATCCGCAACTTCTGCATTATCGCGCACATCGATCACGGCAAGTCCACCCTCGCGGACCGCTTCCTCGAGATCACCGGCCTCCTCTCCACCACCCGCGGCGAGCGCGTCGAGCAGGTGCTGGACTCGATGGACCTGGAGCGCGAGCGAGGCGTGACGATCAAGGCGAAGGCCGTCCGCCTGCCGTACCGCGCGGGCGACGGCCGCGACTATGAGCTGAACCTGATCGACACGCCGGGGCACGTCGACTTCTCGTACGAGGTGTCGCGCGCGCTCGCGGCGTGCGAGGGCGCGGTCCTCGTCGTCGACGCGACGCAGGGCATCCAGGCGCAGACGCTCGCCAACGTGTACGTCGCGATGGAGCACGACCTGACGATCGTGCCCGTCGTGAACAAGATCGATCTGCCCGGCGCCGATCCCGAGGGGGTCGCGCAGCAGATCAGCGACGTCATCGGCTTCCGGCGCGAGGAGGTGCTGCTCGCCTCGGCGAAGGAGGGCACGGGCTGCCGCGAGGTGCTCGACGCCGTCGTGCGGCGCGTACCGGCGCCTGCGGGCGACCAGCGCGCCCCGCTGCGCGCGATGGTCTTCGATTCCAAGTACGACTCCTATAAGGGCGTGATCGCCTACCTGCGCGTCGTCGACGGCACGGTGAGCGCCGAAGCGCCGTTGCGCCTGATGGCCACCCGGCAGACGGTCGAGCCGCTGGAGGCCGGGTACTTCACGCCGGAGCCGATGCCGACCGGCAGCCTCACGGCGGGCGAAGTGGGCTACGTGGCGACCGGCCTCAAGGACGTCCGGCAATGCCGCGTCGGCGACACGCTCACGACGGTCGAAGGTGGCGCGCCCGCGCCGCTGCCCGGCTACCAGCAGGCGAAGCCGATGGTCTTCGCCGGCCTCTACCCGACGCAACCGAACGACTACCCGGTGCTGCGCGAGGCGCTGGAGAAGCTCCAGCTCAACGATGCGTCGCTCGCCTTCGAACCGGAGTCGAGCGTGGCGTTGGGTCCGGGGTACCGCTGCGGCTTCCTCGGGTTGCTGCACATGGAGATCGTGCAGGAACGGCTGGAGCGCGAGTACGGGCTCGAGCTGCTGATGACGGCCCCGAGCGTGGAGTACCAGATCACGAAGACGAACGGCGAGGAGGTCGTCGTGGACAACCCGGCGGACCTGCCGCCGCCGAACGAGATCGCGGAGCTGCGCGAGCCGTGGATGAAGATCTCGGTGATCACGCCCGACCGTTACATCGGCGCGGTGATGGACCTGGTCACGGGCCGCCGCGGCGAGTTCAAGCACATGGAGTATCTGCAGGGAACCAGGAACAAGGAACCGGGAACCCGGGAGGAGGCGGTCGGCGCGGCCCGGGTGGTGCTGGAGTACCAGATCCCACTGTCGGAGATCCTGGTCGACTTCTACGACCAGCTGAAGTCGATGACGCAGGGCTACGCGAGCCTGGACTACTCGTTCTCGCACTACGCCCCGGCGAAGCTGGTGAAGCTGGACATCCTGGTGAACGGTCTGCCCGTCGATGCGCTCTCGCTGATCACGAACAGCGATAAGGCGCATGTGCAGGGCCGCCTGCTCGTCGACCGGCTGCGGAAGCTGATCCCGCGCCAGCTCTTCGACGTGCCGATCCAGGCCGCGGTCGGCGGGAGGATCGTGGCGCGCGAGACGGTGCGCGCGATGCGCAAGAACGTGCTCGCAAAGTGCTACGGCGGCGACGTGACGCGCAAGCGGAAGCTGCTGGAGAAGCAGAAGGAAGGCAAGAAGCGCATGAAGCGCCTCGGCAACGTCGAGATCCCGCAGGAGGCCTTCCTGGCGGTGCTCAAGCTGAAGGAGTGACGGTTGTTGGTGGGGCAGACACGCGGGCCTGCCCCTACGCGATTCCGAAGGCCAGGCTCAAGCCTGGCCTTCGAGCGGCCTATCCGAGGTCTCGGTAGGGGCAGGACAGAGCTGAAGCTCTGTCCCTACGAGGTTGTTCTCGGGCCGGCGTTATTTGCCCAGCGCGGCGATTACCGCATCCGCGATGATGCGGTAGCCGTCGTCGTTCGGGTGGATCTGGTCGCCGGAGATGAGCTCGTCGCCGCGGTCCTGGAACGGGTCGTACGTCTCGGCGACGGTGACGGCGTGCTGCTCCGCCTGCCGGCGCACGATGTCGTTCAGCCCCTCCTCGAACGGCGTGTCGGGCATGCCCTCGAGCGCGAGGTCGCCGACAGGGGCAGTCGCCGAGTCCTCGGGCAGCGGGTTGAACAGCGTGAGCAGCAGGATGCGCAGCGACGGGTCGGCCGCCTGGAGCGCGTCGAGCGCGGCGGCGAGGTTCGGCTCGAAGTTGTCGAACGCCTCGCCCAGCGGCTCCGTGCATTCCGGGTCGTTGATCGATGACTCGACGTCCGGGCAGCGGCCGGTGAGCACGAGCGAGAAGTAGAGCCGCAGCAGATCGTTGCCGCCGATCTCGAGCGTGACGAGCGTGACGTCGTTGCCGGCGTCGTCATCGCCGTTGCGACGTTCGATCTCGGCCACGGCGTCATCGAGGTGGCCGTGGCTGCCGAGGTCGTCGCTGGTGTCGCCGCTGTGGCCCAGGTTGAGCAATGCATGGCCGTCGCCGAGCGACTGGTGGACGAGCGGCACGAAGCCGGTCGCGCGCGGGTCGGACGCGCCCGCGCCCTCGGAGAGCGAGTCGCCCAGCGCGATGTACAGGCCCTTCGTGTCGTCGGCCGGGTCGCAGCTCGCCGCGATGGCGAAGACGATCGGCAGCAGCGCGAGCCAGCGCCAGAGCGTGCGCATCACGCCACCCTCGACCGCAGCGCGAACAGCGTCAGCGACAGCGTGAACGCGGAGATGCCCGCGATCGCCGCCAGCGCGCCTGCCAGGGAGCCGGCGTCCCAGCCTTCGAGGACGAGGTCGCGCATGCCCTGGAGCACGTAGGTGACGGGGTTGATCGTCGCGAGGAACTCCAGCCATGGTGCGAAGACCTCCTTGGGGGCGAAGGCGGGCGAGAGGAAGAGGAGCGGGAAGAAGACGAGGAAGCTCGCCTGCGCCGCCTGCGCGCTGCCGGTGCGCAGCGCGATCGCGACGCCGAAACCGGCGTAGGCCATGCCGAAGAAGCCGGCCAGCGCGATCAGCAGCAGGAAGCCCAGGGGACCGGCCTCCATGCCGGAGCCGGCCGCGAGACCACCGATCACGATCAGCAGCGCGAGAAACATCGAACGGACGCTATCGGCGGCGAGCCGGCCCATCACAAGCGAGAGGCGCGGCGCCGGTGTCAGCATCAGTTTATCGAAATAGCCGCGCTCGATGTCCTGGACGGTGCCCAGGCCGGAGTTGCCCGCCGCGCCGGCGACGGCCTGGAGAATCGCCACCGGCATCTGGAAGCCGAGGAAGTTCGTCACCCCGAAGGCGCGTCCGGCGACGCTGCCGATGGCGCCGACCGTCACCGCGAAGAAGAACATTGGGATGAAGATGTTCGAGATCTCGACGATGGGCTGGCGCACGGCCTCGCGCAGCGCGCGCACCATGAGGAAGTAGGACGCGCGGCCCGTCGCGATCACGAGGCCGCCTCTGCCTGGTGCTCGTCGGCTTCGATGTGGTGGCCGGTGCTGCGCAGGAAGACGTCGTCGAGCGTCGGGTGGGCGAGCGTCACCTCGTCGACGTGGACCGACTGCTCCTCGAGCAGCACGGCGACGCGGGCGACGGCGCGGCTGCCGTCGCGCACGTAGATGACGACCGAGCCGTCGACGGTGCGCACGTCCTCGATGCCCTCGATCCGGCGCACCGCGCCCGCCGCGCGCTCGAGCGCGCCGCCGGCGCCGTCGATGCGCACGGTGATGACGTCGGTGGCGATGCTCGCCTTGAGCTCCGCCGGCGAGCCCTGCGCCACGATGCGCCCGCGGTCCATGATCGCGACGACGTCGGCGAGGCGGTCGGCCTCCTCGAGGTACTGCGTGGTGAGGAAGAAGGTGACGCCTTCGTTCGCGTTCAGCTCGCGCACGTAGCGCCAGATGCTCTCGCGGCTGATCGGGTCGAGGCCGGTGGTCGGCTCGTCGAGGAAGACGATCTTGGGCTCGTGCATGAGCGCGGCGGCAAGGTCGAGGCGGCGCTTCATGCCGCCGGAGTAGGTCTTCACCCAGCGGTCGGCGGCGTCGACCAGATCGACGACCTCGAGCAGCTCGGCGGCGCGCTCGCGCACGCGGCGGGGGTCGAGGTTGTAGAGCAGCCCCTGCAGCGCGAGCAGCTCGCGGCCGGTCTGGAGGTCGTCGAGACCGGCGTCCTGCAGCGCGACGCCGATGCGCCGCCGAACCTCGGACGAATGCCGCGTGACGTCCAGCCCGTCGACGGCGGCGCGGCCGCTCGTGGGGCGGAGCAGCGTCGTGAGCATGCGCACGGTGGTCGTCTTGCCGGAGCCGTTCGGGCCGAGGAAGCCGAAGACCTGCCCGCGCGCGATCGAGAGGTCGATGCCGGCGACGGCGTCGATGGCGGGCGGGAAACGCTTGGTGAGCTGCTCGGCGACGATGGCGGTCATGGGCGTGGCTTCATGGTACGTGATAGCGGAGAGGAGGGCGAAACGGCGGCGGTCGTCAGCCTGAGCGCCAGCGAAGGGTCTGGCCCCTGAAGAATGACGCGTGGGAGTTTCGAGCCGCCGGACGGTTTGTGCACTGGGCCAGATTCTTCGCGTTGCTCAGAATGACAGATCGCGACGCGCCTAGAGCAGCACCTTGAGGCGTTGCCAGATGGCGTCCGTCACCGCGTCGGGCGGTTGGCGGCCGTCGATGACCAGCCACCGTTCGGGCTCGTCCGCGGCGAGCGACAGGTAGCCACGGCGAACGCGCTCGTGGAACGGCTCGCCCTTGCGGGTGAAGCGGTCGGCCGCCTCGGACTGCGGCTTGCGCGCAAGTCCCTCCGCCACCGGCAGATCGAGGAGCACGGTGAGGTCCGGGCGCACCTGGTTGCAGGCGATGGCGTTCAGCTCCTGGATCGCGAGCAGGTCGACGCCGCGGCCGAAGCCCTGGTAGGCCGTGGTGGAGTCGGCGAAGCGGTCGCAGAGGACGACGTCGCCCTGCTCGAGGGCGGGGCGGATGACGCTGGTGACGAGCTGCGCGCGCGCGGCGGCGAAGAGGACGGCCTCGGTGAGGGGATCGATCTCCACTCCGGAGAGCGACAGGTCGAGCAGGATGTCGCGCAGTCTTTCGCCCAGCGGCGTGCCGCCGGGCTCGCGCGTGCGCACGGTGTGGCGGCCGGCCTGCTCGATGCGGCGGGTGAGGGCTTCGGCCTGAAGCGACTTGCCGGCGCCCTCGCCCCCTTCGAGGGTGATCAAGAGGCCGCGTGTCCTGCCTTGGCCCGAGGCGTCCGCCAAGGCCGCTAGCCCTCCTCCTCGTCCGTCCACGACGCGCCGTCGTGGCGGGAGATGCGCACGCGGCGGTACGGCTCGCGGCCCATGCTGCGCGACGAGAGGTTGTAGCGCTGCGCCAGCTCGTGCTGGAGGCGGCGGATGTAGGCGTTCTGGGGCGAGAGCTCGATCGAGCGGTCGTTCTGCGCGACGGCGAGCGCGGCGGTCTCCGCCTCCTCGAGCGCCTGCGTGATCGGGTCGAAGCCGCGCGCGCTCTCCTGCACGGAGAGGAGACACTGCTCCATCTGCGCGACAGTGTTCGCCTTGAGCACGTAGATCGGCACGCCGCGCGCCTCCGCCTCGCGCAGCGCCGAGAGCTTGCGCCGGTAGTAGCTGCGCAGCGTGATCACGATGTCGGCGTCGCGCAGGTCGTCCGCGATCGTCGCCGTCGACGCGGTCTGGCGCACCGCCTGCTCCAGCCGCCGGCGCGAGATGCCGAACGGATAGATGCGCCGCGGCGGGCCGGCGGGCTCCGGGCCGCGCCGCTCCAGCGCGCGCCGCTCGCGGGCGAGGTCCGTGCTCGTCATCGAGCGGATGTTGCCCTCCGGGTCGAGCTCGCGTACCTCGGGGGCCTCCTCGAAGCCGCGGAGGAGGGCGTCGACCGTGCTCGCCACGTCCCCGTGCACGGCGACGCGGTCCCAGCTCTGGATCTCGACCAGCACGTCGAACGTGGGCGGCGCGCGCCGTTCGAGGACGCTCTTCTGCGTCCGGCGGCGGCGCGCCTCCTCGTCCGAGAGGGTGACGGACTGGATGCCGCCGATCAGGTCGGAGAGCGTGGGGTTCATCATCAGGTTGTGCAGCTCGTTGCCGTGCGCGGTGGCGACGAGCTGCACGCCGCGCTCCGCGATGGTGCGGGCGGCGCCGGTCTCCAGCTCGGTGCCGATCTCGTCGATCACGATCACCTCTGGCATGTGGTTCTCGACGGCCTCGATCATGACGGCGTGCTGGAGCGCGGGCGTGACGACCTGCATGCGGCGCGCCTTGCCGATCGCGGGGTGGGGGATGTCGCCGTCGCCGGCGATCTCGTTCGACGTGTCGACGATGATCACGCGCTTGTTGAGGTCGTCGGCGAGGACGCGCGCGACCTCGCGCAGCATCGTCGTCTTGCCGACGCCCGGGCGTCCCAGCAGGAGGATGCTCTTGCCGGTCTTCACCAGGTCCTCGATGATGCGGATCGTTCCGTAGACCGCGCGGCCGACGCGGCAGGTGAGGCCGACGATGCGTCCGCGCCGGTTGCGGATGCAGGAGATGCGGTGCAGGGTGCGCTCGATGCCGGCGCGGTTGTCGTCGCCGAAGGCGCCGATGCGGCCGACGACGTAGTCGATGTCCGCCTCCGACACCTCGACCTCGCTGAGCGTCGCCTCACGCGCCGGGAAGCGCGCCTCCGGCGCGCGGCCGAGGTCCATCACCACCTCGAGCAGGTCGTGCTTGTCGTCGCGCTCGCGCAGGGGGCCGCAGATGTGCGTGGGCAGCACGTCGAGCATGGCGTCCAGGTCGTCGCTGATCTGCTTGGTATAGTCCACGAGCGGTTCCTCAGGCGACACTGGTCTGCACCTGCGCGAGGGCAGGCAGTTCGACTCGCTCGGCGGTCGGACGCGCCAGCAGCGCGTACTCGTCCTCCGGCGCGAAGCCGCGCCGCTCCAGCCGCTCGCGCAGCCCGGCCGCGAACTGGGGCACGAGCGTGAACAAGCGCTCCTGCTCTGTGAGCATGGCGAGCGCCGTATCGATCAGCCCGTCGAGCAGCGCGGGCTCCGCAGGGTCGGCGACGAGGTCGAAGCGGCCGATCTCGCCGGCGACGGCCGTCCGCAGCCAGCCGGCGATCCGTCCGTCGCGCTCGACGACGCGATGGCGCGTGCCGCGAGTGGGCGAGATGCGTTCTTGGGCCGCCTGCCACTCGGTGAAGGTAGGCGCCTCGACGCGGCGAACGGGCTCCGGCGCCCAGCGGTTGTACAGGCGGAAGAGCGGCTCGGCGTCGGCGCGGCTCGATCGGCGCAGGCCGTCGACGGCGGGTGCCGCCGCCGGCGCGCCGCTGCGACGCGCCAGCAGCCGCTCGGTCGCGTAGGCGCAGAAGCCGGCATGGCGCGAGCGCTCGACGGCGTCGCTCGCGGCCGGTACGCGCAGGAAGACCTTCTCGGCGCCTGCCTTGCCGGCGTCGGCGATGACGCGCTCGAGGAGGCTGGTGAGCACGCTCGCGTCGTCCTCCGCGGCGTCGATCAGGCAGTCGATCTCCCAGGCGGCTTTCGAGCCGCGCCGGCGCGTCGAGACGAGGCCGCGCAGCGTGGCGCCCTTGACGCTGATCCAGGTGTGGCGCGCTCGCGCGAAGGAGAGCCACTGCTCCAGCGCCGTCTCCAGGGGATGCGGCGACGCCTCGGTGCCGATGCGGTCGCGCGTGATCGCTTCATTGGGGTACACACGGCCGTCGTAGGCGACGAGCGCCACCAGGTCTGTCGGACGGACGCTGTGCACGCTGGTCATGATGGGGCGGGTTGCTCGCTCCTCTCGCGCGCGGGGGCGCGACGGTTCGCGGCCAGCGTCAGGAAGTACTCGTGGAAGCGCGTGTCGTCGGTCAGCTCCGGGTGGAACGCCGTTGCGAGCAGCCTGCCCTCGCGCGCGGCCACGACGGTGCCGTCCGACAGCGTCGCCAGCGTCTCGGCGCGCGGGCCGACGCGCTCGATGAGCGGTGCGCGGATGAAGACGGCGTGGTAGGGCTGCGGGCCGAGCGCGGGCACCTGCAGGTCGGCCTCGAAGCTGTCGACCTGGCGGCCGAAGGCGTTGCGGCAGACGTCGATGTCCATCAGCCGCAGGCCCTCGCGGTCGAGGCCGCCGGCTCGTTCCGCGAGCAGGATGGCGCCGGCGCAGGTGCCCCAGACGGCCATGCCCGTCTGCGCGCGCTCGCGGACGGGATCGAGCAGCGCCCAGCGCTCCATGAGGCGGGCGATCGTCGTGCTCTCGCCGCCGGGGATGATCAGGCCGTCGAGCGCGTCGAGCTGTTCCGGCAGGCGCACCTCGACGGCGTCGACGCCGAGCCTGCGCAGCACGGCTACGTGCTCCGCGAAGTCGCCCTGGAGGGCCAGGACGCCGATCCTCGCGGTCATGCGAGCTTCGTTACCCCGTCGCGTGGAGTAATCTTACCTCGTGGACGCGCGGGTCGCCCTCGATGGGCTGGTAGAGCAGCTCGATTTCCTCCTTGGCCATGTCCTCCAAGTGGAGCTCGACGGCTTCCTTGATCATTTCCTTCGCGTGCTCTTCGCTGTCTCCCTGGCTCGCCACGTCGTACTCGAGGCAGACGGCCACCCATTGGTTACTCTCTCCGCTCTTGTAGATCACGGCGTGGACCGTCTCCGTCGTCATGCCTACCACCCCCGGCGGGCCAGCAACTCCTCTTGCGGGATCTCGCTCAGCTCCAGGCCGCGCATCGGCTCGCCCAGCCCGCGCGACACCTCGGCGATGATCTTCGCGTCCTGGTAGTGCGTCACCGCCTGCACGACGGCGTGCGCCACCCGCTCCGGGTCCTCCGACTTGAAGATGCCCGAGCCAACGAACACACCGTCGGCGCCGAGCTGCATCATCAGCGCGGCGTCCGCGGGCGTGGCGACGCCGCCGGCGGCGAAGTTCACGACGGGCAGCCGGCCCTGCGCTTTCGTCTCGCGCAGCAGCTCGTAGGGGGCGCCCAGCTCCTTCGCCTCGGCCATCAGCTCGTCGTCGGGCATGTTCTGGAGGCGGCGGATGCTGTCCCAGACGGTGCGCATGTGGCGCACGGCCTCGACGATGTTGCCGGTGCCGGCTTCGCCCTTCGTGCGGATCATCGCGGCGCCCTCGCCGATGCGGCGGAGCGCCTCGCCCAGGTCGCGGCAGCCGCAGACGAAGGGGACGGTGAACGTGTGCTTGTCGACATGGTGGCGCTCGTCGGCGGGGGTGAGCACCTCGGACTCATCGATGTAGTCGACGCCCAGCGCCTCGAGCACCTGCGCCTCCACGAAGTGGCCGATGCGGCACTTCGCCATGACGGGGATGGTGACGGTCTCCATGATGCGCACGATGATCTCCGGGTCGGACATGCGCGCGACGCCGCCCGTGGCGCGGATGTCGGCTGGGACGCGCTCCAGCGCCATCACGGCGCAGGCGCCCGCCTCCTGGGCGATCTTGGCGTGCTCCGGCGTGACGACGTCCATGATGACGCCGCCTTTGAGCATCTGGGCGAGGCCGGTCTTGACCTTCCAGGTGCCCGTCTCGCCGGCCGGTGCGGAACCATTGCCGTCTCTGGTTGTCATGGTCTACTCCTATCGAGGGCGCGCTCGCCAGCTGGGGTCGTGCCTCATTCTATCGGCCGCCTCGCCACGCCGACAAGCTTGCCCGTTCGAATTGGCCGTGCCTATAATCTGCGTGCCTGGCTGCAACCCAGCCGGCAACTGAGGTCCCGAGTCGTTTGGCCGCTCCCGAATCGACCGAATCGCTGCGCTCCATCCTCGTTCCCGTGGATGGCTCCCCCGCTAGCCTCCAGGCCGTCGCCCTCGCTTGCGACATCGCGCGCAAGAACAAGGGCCGCGTCTACGTGGTGCACGTGATCGAGGTGAAGCGGACGCTCCCCCTGGACGCCGCGATGCAGACCGAGGAGACGGCGGGCGACGATGTGCTCGCGCAGGCCGAGGAGTTGGCGCGCAAGCAGGGCTTTCAGGTGGACGGCGAGATCCTCCACGCCCGCGATGCCGGCCCGGCGATCGTCGACGAGGCGATCGAGCGCGCCGCCGACTTGATCATCATGGGTATCGGCTACCAGGGCCCCTTCGGCGAGTTCCAGTTGCCCAGAGTGGTCCAGGCGGTGCTGAAGAGCTCGCCCTGCCAGGTCTGGGTCTGCCGCGAGGCGGTGAGGGAGTAGCGTGCGCGTCATCATCATGGGCTGCGGCCGCGCCGGCTCGCTGCTGGCGGCCACGCTGGACGAGGAAGGGCACGACGTGACCGTCCTCGACATCAACGAATACCAGTTCGAACGGTTCCTGCCGGAGACGTTCCGCGGCCGGACGATCCGCGGCAACGGCATCGATCAGGACATCCTGCGCAAGGCCGGCATCGAGCGGGCCGACGCGTTCGTCGCCGCGACGGCCGGGGACAACCGGAACGTGATGGCGAGCCAGATCGCGAAGCACATCTTCGGCGTGCAGCGCGTCGTCTGCCGGATCTACGACCCGATCCGCGAGGAGATGTACCACAACCTTGGACTGCGCACGACGTCGCCAACCAGGGTGGGGGCGCGGCTGCTCAAAGAAGCGTTGGAGGCGGACGAGCCGCCAGCCGGCGCACCGTCCGGCGGAGGCGAGTAGCAGCGCGATGTATATCGTCATCGTCGGCGGCGGCAAGGTCGGCTTCTACCTGGCAAAGGAGCTCGTCGAGGCGAACCATGAGGTGCTGATCATCGAGCGCAACAGCCCGAAGGTCGCCGAGATCGCAGAGTCGCTGGGCGAGATCGTCATGCGCGGCGACGGCTGCGAGGCGGCGATCCAGGAGCGCGCCGGCGCCGGCCGCGCCGATCTGCTCCTCGCCGTCACCGGCGAGGACGAGGACAACCTGGTCGCCTGCCAGGTGGCGCGGCACGTGTTCCACGTGCCCCGCATCGTCGCGCGGATCAACAACCCGAAGAACGAGCTCATCTACCGCAAGCTCGGCATCGACGGGACGGTGAGCGCGACCTCGGCGATCATGTCCCACATCGAGCAGGAGCTGCCGACCCACCCGCTCATCTCGCTCCTCACGCTGCGCCGCGGGTTCGAGATCGTTGAGGTGCGCGTGCCGCCGGAGGCCGGCGTCGTCGGCCGGCCTCTGCGCGATGTGCTGCTGCCGCACCAGTCGCTCATCTGGGGCATCGTCGACGCGGAAGGGAACCCGAAAGCGCCGACCGCGGACACGGTCCTGCACGCCGGCGACGAGGTCGTCGCGGTCACGCTGCAGGAGAGCGAGGAGGCGCTGCGCGCCGCCTTGACCGCGCCGCCCGTGCCGCGCAGCTTCTGACCCATGGCCCGCCTCGCCTACCTGGGCCCTCCCGGCACCTACAGCGAGGAGGCGGCGCTGCGCTATCGCCCCGACGCGCAGCTCGTCCCGTGCGCGAACGAGCCCGCCGTCGCCGCGGCCGTCGAGTCCGGCGCCGCCGGCGAAGGCGTGCTCGCGATCGAGAACAGCATCGAGGGGCCGGTGACGCGCACGGTCGACCTGCTCGTCCACGACACGGAGCTCGTGATCCGCGCGGAGATCGTCCTGTCGATCGAGCACTGCCTGATCGCGCGGCCGGGCACGCAGCTTGCCGGCGTGACGGTCGTGCGCGCGCACCCGCAGGCGCTGAGCCAGTGCCGCAGCTTCCTCGAGCGGGAGCTGCCCGGCGCGCGCCAGGAGGCGGCGCTCTCGAACGCGGCCGCCGTGCAGGGCGTGCTCGCCGTCGATGGTGCCGCGGCGATCGCGAGCGCGCGCGCGGCCGAGCTGTACGGCGGGCAGGTGCTCCGCCGCGGGATCCAGGACAACGCGCACAATAGAACGCGCTTCGTCGTCCTGGGCCCGACGGATGGCGCGCCGACGGGCCGCGACAAGACCTCGATCGCGTTCTCGATCCAGCACGACAAGCCGGGCACCCTCGTCGAAGTGCTGCACGAGTTCTCGGACCGCGCGATCAACCTGACGAAGGTCGAATCGCGCCCCTCGCGCGAGGAGCTGGGGATCTACATCTTCCTCATCGATCTGGAGGGGCACCGCGGCGACCCGGCCGTCGCCGGGGCGCTCGCCGCCGTGCAGGCGAAGTCGTTCTTCTTCCGCGTGCTCGGCTCTTACCCGCGCGGCGACGATGCCTGAGATCCCCGACCTGGAAGCCATTCGCGGCTTCCTCAACCAGCGGCTCCCCGGCGTCGCGATCGAGCGGGCGGAGTACCTGATCCCGGTCGTCTTCCGCGTCCCGAAGGACGAGTTCGTCTCGACGCTGCCCGGCGACGTCTTCGGCGAGACGGCGCGGCGCGGCAAGTTCCTGCTCTTCGCGCTGCGGAGCGGCCGCGTGCTCGTGATCAACGCGATGCTCACGGGGCGCTTCCAGTACCTGCAGCCCGACGTGAAGCGCCGCGCCCGCACCTGCCTCGTGTTCGGCCTGGCGAACGGCTGGGACCTCCGCTACGCGGACGAGCGGCTGATGGGCAAGGTCTATCTGGTGGCGGCGGACGCGCTCGAGAGCGTGCCGCAGTTCGCCGAGATGGGCCCGGACGCGCTGGAGGTGTCTCGGGAGGAGTTCGCGCAGCGCATCCGGCGTTTCACCGGGCAGATCAAGAACATCGTAGTCAACCTGCGCTTCGTCGCCGGCATCGGCAACGCCTACGCGGACGAGATCCTCTTCGCCGCGCGCCTCCATCCGTACCGCAAGCGGACGTTGCTGAACGAAGAAGACATCGAGCGGCTGCACGAGGCGATCCACAAGGTCTTCGACTGGGCGACGCCGATCGTCGCGGAGCAGATGCGCGAGGAGCTGAACTACGAGGAGCGCCGCGACTTCCTGAAGATCCACCGCCGCGGCGGGGAGCCGTGCCCGGTCTGCGGCACGCGCATCTCCGAGATCACGGCCGGCCAGCGCATCACCAGCTTCTGCCGCAACTGCCAGCCGGGCTAGCAGCGGGGTCCCGTACTCGTTACCAGCTTGTAACTTGCCGGCAACCTGCGTGTAACCGCTCGCGGGTACGATGGTGGTGTGATGACGACCACCGTCGTTCGTTCCTCCGAAGGCGAGCTCCTGGCCTGGGCTTCAGTCCTCTCCGCCGGGGCCTCGGCCGGGGCCGTCCTCCGTCCTCGACAGGCCGAGCGGCTGGTGGAGTACTACTTCGCGCGCGGCGGCCGCGACATCGTCCTGGGCGCCGGCGACGACGCTCGCCGCGGGCGCATCGTCTCGACGCGCTGGCGTCCGCACGGTCGCCTCTGGTTCGTCGAGGCGGCGTGATCGCGTAGGCACCGCCGCTCTACTCAAGGCCACGGATGGCGCGAGAGGGTAGGCGCCGGAGCAAACGCCCCCGATTGCTCGGGGGCGTGGTGCGTCTCGCAGGAACCTTCGCTCGGATCAGCCGTAGCCGTCGGGGTCCTCCCAGCCGGGCAGGAACTTGCGCCACTCCTCGCGGCCGTCCAGATAGCGGTACACGACGTAGTAGCTGTTCACTCGCGGCGCGAACGGCTTCCGGTGCAGGCGCATGCGCGCCTCCTCGGGCGTGCGGCCGGCCTTGCGGTGGTTGCAGGTCTTGCAGGCCGCGGTCAGGTTCTCCCAGTCGTGCCGGCCGCCTCGGTGGCGAGGCAGGACGTGGTCCAGCGTCAGGTCGCGCGTCTGCCGGCCGCAGTACTGACACGTGTAGCGGTCGCGGTTAAACACCTCGCGGCGCGAGAGGCGCATCTTGGGCCGCGGCCGCTTGATCATGTAGATCATGCGGATGACCGAGGGGAGGGAGAAGAGGTGGCTGGGCGTGCGGATGCCGCCCTCGCCGTGCTCCAGCACCTCCGCCTTGCCGCGATCGAGCAGGACGAAGGCCCGCCGGGCGTTGCAGACGTTCAGCGGCTCGTAGTTTTGATTCAGTACCAGGACTGCGGTATCGATCATTAGCCTGCCCCGCTACTTCCGGCCATGATAGCAAATGACCGATTCACTGGGCAACGAGCCAGCCGGACGGCTATAGTAGGCGCGTGCAGACGCCGGACGCGTTTGACGTCGTCGCCGTTGGGGGCGGCATCGCCGGCCTCGCGGCGGCGCTCTCGGCGGCCGAGGCGGGCGCCCGCGTGCTCCTGCTGGAGAAGGCGCCGCGCGAGGAGCGGGGCGGCAACACCCGCTTCGCCGACGCCCAGATCCGCTTCCCTCACGAGGCTGACCGCTACGGCGCGCGCAGCTACAGCCAGGCCGAGTTCCGCGATGACCTGATGCGCCTCTCGCGCGGGCGCGCCAACCCCGAGCTGATCGAGGTCATGGTGCGCGACGCGGCGGACGCCGTCGAGTGGCTGAGCGCCCACGGCGTCGGCTGGGAGGAGGGCTTCCCGCACACGGCCGGCTACCGTCGCCGGCCCTCCGGCGGCGGCCAGGGCCTGGTCGAAACGCTGCACGAACGCTGCGAGGCGCTCGGCGTCGCGGTGCGCTACGAGACGGCCGCGCGTGAGCTGCTCCTCGAGGCGCGCGGCGGCGTCCGCGGCGTGCGGGCGCGGTCGGCGGCAGGGCTGGAGGAGATCGAGGCGCGCGGCGGCGTCGTGCTGGCCAGCGGCGGCTTCCAGGCCAACGTGCAGATGCGCGTGGCGCACCTCGGCCGCTACGCCGACAGCCTGATCCTGCGCGGCTCCCGCCACGACACCGGCGACGGCATCACGATGGCGCTCGCCGCCGGCGCCCAGGCGGCTGGGCAGTGGGGCGACTACCACTCGGCGGTGATCGACGCGCGCTCGCCGAAGACGGAGTGCGGCGTGACGGCGCTCTACAACTTCCAGATGGGCATCATCGTCGACGCGCAGGGCCGGCGCTTCCTGGACGAGGGCGAGGACTATCGCGACAACACCTACGTCACGTTCGGCAAGGCGATCGTCGAGCAGGCGGACGGCCTCGCGTTCTGCATCTTCGACCAGCAGACGTTCCGGCGGCCGGAGTTCCAGCGCGCCTGGTATCCCGTCGAGCCGCCGATCGTGGCCGTGGCGCTGGAGGACCTCGCGACGTTGCTGGGCATCCCGCCGGCGGGGCTGGTGCGCACCATCGCCGAGTACAACGCCTCGGTTCAGCCGGGCGAGTTCGACCTGGACCGGCTGGACGGGAAGGGGACGCGCGGCCTGACCCCGCCCAAGAGCAACTGGGCGCTGCCTCTGATCGAGGCGCCGTTCGTCGCCGTGCCAGTGACCGGCGGCATCACTTTCACGTTCGGCGGGCTCAAGGTCGACGCGCAGGCGCGCGTCATCGATACCGCCGGCCGCGCTATCGAGGGCCTCTACGCCGCCGGGGAGCTGATCGGCGAGGTGTTCTACTACAACTACCCGGGCGCCACGTCCGTCCTGCGCGGCGCCGTCTTCGGCCGTATCGCCGGTCGCGAGGCGGCGCGGCGGGCGGGGACGTAAGCCGGCGCCTTAAGCGATGCTTCGCAGCCGCTTAGCTGGTCGTTCCTTCCCCTGAAAGTACGAGTCGATCTGGGAGCGGAGCCAGATGCGCCCGCTGGCCAGCTCAGCGATGGGTGTCGGGAAGTCCGGGCGGTCTGCGAAATCCCGCACGAAGTTCGGCTTCTTGACACCACAGAGCTTTGCCGCCTCCGCAACGCCGACCAAGTCGTCGGTTGAGAAGGCCTCCCTGAACACGTCTCTGCCCAACACACGAGACGCGTTGGCGATGTCGATCCCAACAAGGCGTCCTCCGACATCCAAGTCAAGAGCGATCTCATCAGACACTTGCACAGTTTTCTTGACGCCCCCACGAGACATGGCGCCCTTGCGCCAAACACCGATGTATACCTGGTCGCTGGTTTTGTCCGTCTGAATGTAGAGCTTCATAATCCTCACTCCCACATCGCGTTAATCACAACGAGGTCTCGCCCGCGTCGTTGGTACACCACAAGCAGTTGGCCTCTTCCAGAACGTCCTCTGGCCTCGCTACGACCGTCTGACCTATGATGATGCGCAGAGGGCGGTCGGTTGAGTACTTCCCGTACTTCCTCCTCGAGGATATCTCGCCTACGCATCCGGAGACGTGCGTACTCGAGAAACCTGACCCGGCGGGGCGAGGCCATGATAACGTTATTATCATACTCGGTTCCAAGAGCGCCTGTCAAAACAGCGGCGGGCGGGCGCAATGCAGGGGCGGTTCGCGAACCGCCCCTGCGATCTCACTCTGCCCCGTCGGCTACGCGCTCTTCGCCGGGGCGGTCTCGTTCGCCTGCGAGAACGTGTACTCGCCGTCGACGTAGTCGACGTGCAGGCGGGTGCCCTCGACGAACTCGCCGGCGAGGATGCGACGCGCCAGCGCGTTCTCCACCTGGCGCTCCACCACGCGGCGTAGCGGCCGGGCGCCGTACACCGGGTCGTAGCCTTCCTCGACTAGCGTGCGCTTGGCGGCGTCCGTCACCTCGATCGTGATGCGGCGGTCGCTCAGCCGCTCCTCCACGTCGAGGAGCATCAGCTCCACGATGCGATCGAGCTCGTGCTGCGTGAGCGGCTCGAAGATGATGATCTCGTCGACGCGGTTGAGGAACTCGGGCCGGAAGAACCGGCGCAGCGCCTCCTCCACGTTCTTGCGAAGCTGGTCGCGTTCGCCGAGCGACTTCGTGCGGCCGGTGACGAAGCCGAACTCGCCCTTCGCGTCCGAGCTGGTGCCCAGGTTGGAGGTCATGATGATCACGGTGTTGCGGAAGTTCACCGTGCGGCCGTGGCCGTCGGTGAGGCGGCCGTCCTCCATGATCTGGAGGAGGACGTTGAGCACCTCCGGGTGCGCCTTCTCGATCTCGTCGAAGAGAATGACGCGGTAGGGACGGCGGCGCACCGCCTCGGTGAGGCCGCCGGCCTCGTCGTAGCCGACGTAGCCCGGCGGCGCGCCGATCAGCCGCGCCACGGTGTGCCGCTCGCCGTACTCCGACATGTCCATGCGGATCATCGCGTCCTCGTCGTCGAACATGTACTCGGCGAGCGCGCGCGCCAGCTCCGTCTTGCCGACGCCGGTGGGGCCGAGGAAGATGAAGCTGCCGATCGGCCGGCGCGGGTCCTTGAGTCCGGCGCGCGCGCGGCGCAGCGCCTCGGACACGGCGCGGACGGCCTCGTCCTGGCCGACGATGCGCTCGTGCAAGCGCTCCTCCATGTGGAGCAGCTTCTCGGCGTCGCCTTCCAGCATGCGCGAGACCGGGATGCCGGTCATCGACGCGATGAGAGCGGCGATGTCGGCCTCGTCGACGCGCAGGGTGATCTGCTCCTCGCGCTGCCACTCAGCGCGGCGCTCGTCGTACTCGGTCTGGACCTTGAGCACCTCCTGCTTGATGCGCGCGGCCTCCTCGTAGTCCTGGCGCTGGGCGGCGGCGTCGGTCTGCTCCGACAGGTCATCGAGGCGGCGCTTGAGGTCGCGCAGCTCCGGCGTCATGCTCTGCGCCTCGATCACCTTCTTCGAGCCCGTCTCGTCGATCAGGTCGATCGCCTTGTCGGGCAGGAAGCGCTCGGTCAGGTAGCGGTCCGACAGGCGCGCCGCCGCGACGAGCGCGTCGTCGGTGATCTCCACCTTGTGGTGCTGCTCGTAGCGGGGGCGGAGGCCCTTGAGGATCTCGATCGTGTCCTCGATGCTCGGCTGGTCGAGCCAGACGGGCGCGAAGCGGCGCTCCAGCGCCTTGTCCTTCTCGACGTACTGGCGGTACTCGTCGGGCGTGGTCGCGCCGATGGCGCGCAGCTCGCCGCGGGAGAGCGCCGGCTTCATCATCGTCGACGCGTCGATCGCGCCCTCGGCGCGGCCGGCGCCGACGACCTGGTGCAGCTCATCGATGAAGATGATCACCTCGCCGGCGGCGCGGCGGATCTCGTCGAGGACGGCCTTGAGCCGCTCCTCGAACTCGCCGCGGAACTTCGAGCCGGCCACCAGCGCGCCCATGTCGAGCGCCAGCAGGCGCTTGCCCTTGATGTTCTGCGGCACGTCGTCCGCGACGATCTTCTGCGCCAGCCCCTCCGCGATGGCGGTCTTGCCGACGCCCGGCTCGCCGATGATCACCGGGTTGTTCTTCGTGCGGCGGTTGAGGATCTGGACGACGCGCTTGATCTCCGTCTCGCGGCCGATGACCGGGTCGAGCTTGTTCTGACGCGCCGCCTCGGTGAGGTCGATGGCGTACTTCTCGAGCGCCCCGTAGCGGCTCTCCGCCGTCGGCGTATCGACGCGGGCGCCGCCGCGGATGTCCTGGAGCGCCTGGTACAGCCGCTCCTTGTCGACACTGAACTCCGCGAGGATGCGCGCCGACTCGCCGTCGCGCTCGTCGGCGATGGCGATCAACAGGTGCTCGACCGAGACGTACTCGTCCTTGAGGCGCTCGGCCTCGGCGTTCGCGGACTCGAGCATCTTGACGATGCGCGGCGTGGTGTAGATCTGCACCACGTCGTACGCGAGCTTGGGCGTCTTCGCGAGCGCCGCGGCGACGCGGTCGCGCAGCTTGTCGACGTCCGCGCCCGCGCGCTCGATCACCTGGCCGGCGAGGCCGTCCGGGTGCTGGAGCAGCGCGAGGAACACGTGCTCGACGTCCCACTGCGCGTGGCGCTGCTGGCGCACCAGCTCCTGGCTGGCGGCCAGCACCTCCTGCGCCTGTTGTGTGAACCGGTCTTGTCTCATCATGGTGGTGTTACCCCTGATCCTTTATGTCCGTGGCCGCTTGCCGGTTGGTAGAGGCGACCTTTAGGTCGCCAGGTCCTGTGTGTCGATGGCCCGCGGTG
>Ga0326597_10000681_pt1 | contig 58949 bp, 57 predicted proteins | sample RVTome_12_FD_203789 | JGI IMG/M metagenome (GOLD analysis project Ga0326597, IMG submission 203789) | Soil microbial communities from uranium-contaminated site in the Upper Colorado River Basin, Wyoming, United States - RVT100D185 | ecosystem: Environmental > Terrestrial > Soil > Contaminated >...
AACCGCTGATCTGGTTGTCGATGTTGATCAGGTTGGCGGCGTTGGAAGACGTGCTGCCTGGCGCGCCGACGATCCGGTTGTTGTCGCTGCCGAACATCCTCAGGTGTCCGCTGCCCCGTAACTGATACATCCCGTTCGCCTTCGACAGGACCAGTTCGGTCACGCTGCCGGTGGAGTTGAGGGAGATGACCCCGGCGTTGAACAGCGACGATTCGAACGCCGTTCCCCGTAACCAAAGCCCGTCCTGGGTGACGGTCAGGCTGTGGCCGTTGTCGATGTCGACACGTGAATTTCCGGCGGTAGAGAGCCGCAGGATCGCGGCATCCATGTCCAAATCGACCCAGGTAACCGGAAATCCAAGTGTGCTGTTGCCAGGAATCACCGCGTTGTAGGTGTTGAACCCGTTATTGGGCACCCCGGCGTCCCAGTTGGCGGGATTGTTCCAGTTGCCGGTAATGCCGACGCTGAAGGTGGTGGTGATTTCCGCGGCGCTGGCGGGGAGGTTGGCGGCGATTCCCAGCAGGATCAGCGGCGCGTACTTAGCGGCCAGCGAGCGGGCGGGGTGTCTCGGCATGCGGAACGGCATGAATCCCTCCATGAGTTCGGGGCTCGCGTTCGCACATGCAAGAAGCGTGCCAATTAAACACAATTATTTTATTGTTATAGGTTGGGGGGGAAGGCTGGAATTGTTAAAAATTCCAACTGTAAAAAATTCTGACAGTTTTTTTATGGGATTTGATTCGTTGCCGGAACGGCTTTGCATCCGGTCCGGCGGTATGGGCGGTCGATCAGAGCGTCTGGAAGACCGCCGCGGCCGCGCTGTCCTCGACGACGCGGGCGTCGACCAGCCGTACGCGGCGGTTGGTGCGCGCGCCAAGATCCACGTCATGCGTCACGGTGATGACCGTCCGGCGTTGGTCGCGGGCGAGGCGGGCGAACACGTCGAACACGATGGCGCCGTTGCGGGTGTCGAGATTGCCGGTGGGCTCGTCGGCGAGCAGGATGGGCGGGTCGTTGGCGAGCGCCCGGGCGATGGCGGCGCGCTGGCGCTGTCCGCCGGAAAGCTGTTCAGGCCGCCGGTCGGCCTCGTCGGCGAGGCCGAGCGACTCGAGGATCGCCGCGGTACGGTCGCGCATGGCGCGCTCGTCCAGCGCGCCGAGCCGGCGCATGGGAATCAGCACGTTCTCGCGCACGGTGAATTCGGGCAGCAGGAAGTGGAACTGGAACACGAAGCCGATGGTGGCGAGACGCAGCCGCGCCCGCTCTTCCGCATCCAGCGCAGCGGTGTCGCGTCCCCCGATCAGCACCTGCCCCGCGGTGGGCCGGTCGAGCAGGCCGAGCAGATAGAGCAGCGACGATTTGCCCGACCCCGACGGTCCGGTAATGGCGACGAACGCGCCGGCTTCGAAGGACAGGGTGACGTCGCGCACCAGCGTCACCGGTACCTTGCCGGGCAGGATGCGCGTCAGTCCGCGCGTTTCCAGCACCGGCGCCATGTCGGCGCCGGTCATGCCGCCCCGCGGATGATCGCGACCGGATCGACGCGGGCGGCACGGCGTGCCGGCAGCCAGCCGGCCAGCGTCGCCGCCGACAGGGCGAAGGCCGCCGCGATCATGTAGTGCCAGAACGAATAGAACACCGGCAGCCCGCTGCGTTCGGTGAACGCCTTGACGTCGATGGTGATCGACGCGAGGCCGGTCGTCAGCGCCGCGCCCAGCGCCCAGCCCAGCAGCGAGCCAATGACGCCGAGCACGAGGCTCTGCATCACGAAAATGCGCCGGATATCGCGTTCGAAAAAGCCGAGCGACTTGAGGATGGCGATATCGCGCGCCTTCTCGTGAGTGATGGTGGAAATGACGTTGAAGATGCCGAAGCTGGCCACCAGCAGGATCGCGCCGACCACCGTGTACATGATGATATTGCGGATCACGAGCACCTCGAGCAGCCCCTCGTTGGCCTCGTCCCACGACTCGGTGCGATAGCCCACCAGCGCCTCGATGCGCCGCGCCACCGCGCGCGCCTTCTCCGCGTCGTCCAGCCGCACCCGGATCTGGTTCACCACGTTGGGCCGGTTCTGCAGAACCTGCACCTTCTTGAGCAGGGCATAGGCCTCGCTGTTGTCGATGCCGACCATGCCGGTGTGCACCAGCCCGACCACCTTCATGCGCAGCAGCAAACCGCTCGGCGCGGTGATGGTCAGCGTGTCCCCCATGTGCGCGCCGAGCCGGTCGGCCAGCCCGCTGCCGAGGATGACGCCGTTGGCCACCGCGTGCAGCGCGGCGAGGCTGCCGGCGCGCAGGTCGCGTTCGATGTTCGAGACGCGCCGCTCGCGTTCCGGCTCGATGCCTACCAGCGCGGCCGCGATGTCCTTGCCGCCGAAGCGCATCACCACCTGGCCGCGCAGAATGGGTGCGGCTGTCAGCCCGGGCAGGGAGTCGATCCTGAGAAGCCGGGCACGGGCGTTGCGGATGCCGCGCAGCTCTTCCTTGGGCTTCAGCCCGTCGAGCGCCACCGCGCCGGTAGCGAACACGCGCTCGGCCGGCTGGCGCGGCGGGTTGCGGTATTCGTCCTTGACCACGACCGGCGGGGTCGCGTTCACCAGCGTCTCGATGAAATCGCGCTGCGAGCCTTCCATCAGCGACGCCATGGCGATGGAAAAGCCGACGCCGGTGGCCACTCCGGCGACGGCCACCAGCGTCTGGCGCAGCCGGCCACGCAGGTGGGTGAGGGCGATATCGGCAAGCAGGCTCATGGGGTTGCGGCGCGCGCCCGCACCCGCGCACCCTCGGCCAGCCCGGCGGGCGGGGCGACGAGGATGCGCGCGGTTTCGTCCAGCCCGCCGACGATCTCGATGCGGTTACCGCCGTGCACGCCGGTCTCGACCCGGCGCGGCACCGCCCGGCCGTCCACCACCTGCCAGACGCGGCCCTCGCGCACCGCCTCGGCGGGTACCAGCAGCGCGTTCTCCTTGCGGCGGATGACGATGTTGACCTCGGTGGTCATTCCGATCATCAGCGGCGTGTCTGCGGGCAGGGCGATGCGCACCCGGTAGTTCTTGTTCACCGGATCGCCCTTGGGCGTGATGCGGTCCACCCGGCCGTCCAGGGCGCGATCCGGGAAGGCGTCGGCCTTGATCAGCGTGCGCTGGCCGGTCTTCACCCGGGGAATATCCTCCTCGTCGACCTCGGCGACGATCCACAGCGGCCGCGGCTGGCCGACCCAGAACAGCACCTGGCCGGGCTCGGCCACCTCGCCCACCTCGCCGTCCTTGCGCAGCACGACCCCGTCCAGCGGCGCCCGCAGGATCAGGTTGTCGAGCCGCTCGTTGGCCGCGGCGATGGCCGCCCGGACCTGGCCGAACTCGCTGACCGTGCGCTCGTAGGCCTGCGCGCTGACCACCCGGCGCTCGATCAGCTGGCGATAGCGCTCGACCTCGCTGGCGAGGAACTCGCGTCGCGCGTTCAGTTCGGCAAGCTGGGCACGCGCCTCGCGGTCATCGAGCCGCGCCAGCACGTCGCCCTTCTTCACGGTGCGATTCTCGCACAGACAGATTTCGGCGATGCGCCCGCGGGTCAGCGGGGTTACCTTGGCCCAGTTGACCGGTTCCACCACGCCGGTGGCATAGACCGCCTGAACCGCCGGGCCACGCATGGGCCGGGCGGTCTCGACCGCCGGCGCGGACAGCCAGTACCAGCCGCCGCCCGCCGCTGCGGCGGCGAGGATCAGCAGGAAGAGGAAAAGGAATCGGCCGCCGGTCACAACGCGATCATGCTTGTCGTCGGCGGTCGCGTCCAGCCCCGTGCGCCGTGCCGGTCAGCCCGACGCCAGCAGGCACGCGCGCAGCGAGTCGGCCAGCGAGCGCATCAGCGCGAACCACTGGTCCGGTCCCGGCGCCAGCCCGGCGCCCAGGGGATCGAGCGTGCCGGCGTGCGCCTGCGTGCCGCTCGTGATGGTTGACACCAGCGCCGGGTCGAACTGGGGCTCGCGGAAGACGCAGCGGACGTCACGACTCGCCAGCACGCGGCGGATGGCCTTGAGCCGCCGGGCGCCGGGCAACCGGTCCGGCCCGACCGTGATGGCACCCGCGGGTGCCAGGCCGTAATGCCGTTCGAAATACTGATAGGCGTCGTGGAACACCACGTAGGGCCGCCTGCGCACCGGGGCGAGGCGGTCGCGCAGCGTCCGGTCCAGCGCGTCGATGCGCCGCGCCGCGGCGTCGGCATTGGCGCGGTAGCGGGGGGCGTTGGCCGCGTCGCGAACGACGAGGGCGGCGGCGATGGCCGCAACCATGGCCTTAGCATTGACGGGCGACAGCCATATGTGGCCGTCATAGGCCGTCGCGTCGGCATGGGGCTCGGCGCCGTGGTCGTGGTCCGTTTTCCACACGCCGCCCTCGCGCGGGCGCAGGCGGCGTACGCCCGGCGCCTCGGCCAGCGTCAGCGTCGTGGCGGCACCGGCCAGCGCGCGCAGCGGCCGACCCATGACCGGCTCCGCGGCCGGTCCGCTCCACAGGATGATTTCGGCGGTCTGTAGCAGCCGCGCATCGGACGGGCGCAGCGCAAAGTCGTGCGGCGAACGGCCGCCCGGGATCAGCAGGACAGGTCGTCCCACCCCGTCCATCACCGCAGCGGCGAGGCCATGGATGGGCGGGATGGTCGCCACGACCTTGGGCTCGGCGCCCGCAGTCGCGGACCACAGTGCCAGGGCGGCCGCCAGCGCCGCGCCGGCACGCCGCCCACAGACCCCGGTTCCGGGGGTCGTCAGGATACGGGACTGGACCATCAAAAAATGATATGTTATATCATTGGTTATTAAACGATATAACGTAACCATCATGTCCGGTCAAGGGTGGCCCGCGACCATCCGTTCATGACCGGCCCATGTGTCGATGGAAACGGATCGCCATGACCATAGACCCGATCCTCGCCCCCTTTCCGTGCGAGGGACACGACCATGACCGCTGCGTCGACGACGCGCTTTCCGCCGCCGTGCTGCGGTGCGCCGACAAGGGCGCCGCCCTGACGCCGCTGCGCCGGCGGGTGCTCGAACTGGTCTGGGCCAGCCATGGCCCGGTGCGCGCCTACGACATTCTCGACAGGCTGCGCGGGGAGCGGCGGGGGGCGGCGCCGCCCACCGTCTACCGGGCGCTGGATTTCCTGCTGGCGCACGGGCTGATCCACCGCATCGAGTCCCTCAACGCCTATGTGGGTTGCGGCGATCCCCAGCGCAGCCATCGCGGTCAGTTCCTCATATGCCGCGCCTGCGGGGCGGTGGCGGAGCTGGACGATCCGGGCATCTCTCGCGCCGTGGCCGACCGGGCGCGCGGCCTGGGCTTCGGGGTGGAGCGCCAGACGGTGGAGGTGACGGGCCTGTGCCCGCGCTGCGTCCACGCCGGAGAGGCCGCCGGCCATGACCATTGACGCCGCGCCCGCCACGCCTCTGATTGCCGCCGCGGGGCTGGTCGTGCGTTTCGGCGACCAGGTGGCGCTCGACCACGTGGACATCGCCGTCCATCGCCGCGAGATCGTGACCGTGGTCGGTCCCAACGGCTCGGGCAAGACCACCCTCGTGCGCACGCTGCTCGGGCTGCTCGCGGCGAGCGGCGGCACGGTGCGGCGCGCCGCCGGGCTCGGCATCGGCTATGTGCCGCAGCATGTGCACGTGGATGCCACGCTGCCCATTACCGTGCGCCGCTTCCTGACGCTGGGCGCGCGCGCCGATGCGGCGCGGATCGGCGAAGCGCTCGGCGAGGTTGGCGCCGCCAGGGTGGCGGACGCGCCCATGCACGCCCTGTCGGGCGGCGAGATGCGCCGCGTTCTGCTCGCCCGGGCGCTGCTTCGCCGTCCGGACCTGCTGGTGCTCGACGAGCCCACGTCGGGGGTGGACATCTCCGGCCAGGCGGAGCTCTACGGGCTGATAAAGGCGATCCGCGACCGGCGCGGTTGCGGCGTGCTGCTGGTGTCGCACAACCTGCACCTGGTGATGGCGGCGACCGACCGTGTGGTGTGTCTCAACCAGCACGTCTGCTGCGAGGGGCACCCGGAAGCGGTGACGCGCAACCCCGCCTATCTCACGCTGTTCGGGCCCGAGGCCTCGGCGGCGCTCGCCGTCTACAGCCACCGGCACGACCATCGTCACGACATTTCCGGCGCCCCTGTCCCCGATGACAGCCACGACCATGACCGCGGCGACCGGCACGATCGCGCGCCGCGCCGCGCGGCGGAGCGCTGAGCATGGACGACTTCGTCGTGCGCGCGCTGGTCGCGGGCGCCGGCGTCGCGCTGGTAGCGGGACCGCTCGGCTGTTTCGTGGTGTGGCGGCGCATGGCCTATTTCGGCGCCACCCTTGCCCATTCGGCGCTGCTCGGCGTGGCGCTCGGGCTGCTGCTCGGCTTCAGCGTCAACGCGGGCATCGTCGTGGTGTGCCTCGCCCTCGCCCTTGCCCTGGTGGCGCTGGAACACGACCGGCGCTTCGCAAGCGATACGCTGCTCGGCATCCTGGCGCACGGCGCGCTGGCGCTCGGCCTCGTTGCCGTCGCCTTCCTCGGTACGGTGCGCATCGACCTCATGTCCTACCTGTTCGGCGACATTCTGGCCGTGACGCCCGCCGACGTCGCCTGGATCTGGGGCGGTGGCGCGGCGTGTCTCGTCGCGCTCGCCTTCATCTGGCGGCCGCTGCTTTCCATTACCGTGCAGGAAGATCTCGCCCGCGTCGAAGGCGTGCCGGTGGCGCGGGTGCGGCTGGTGTTCATGCTGGTGATCGCGCTGGTGATCGCGCTGGCCATGAAGGTGGTCGGCGTGCTGCTGATCGTCTCGTTGCAGATTATCCCGGCGGCGGCGGCACGGCGTTTCGCCCGCACGCCGGAACAGATGGCGGCAATCGCGGCGCTGGTCGGCGCGCTGGCGGTGGCCGGGGGGCTCGGCGCCTCGCTGCGCCTCGATACGCCCGCCGGCCCTTCCATCGTGGTGGCGGCGACGGCGCTGTTCTTCCTCAGCCTGATCGGCGTGCGCGGTGCGCGACGCTGAGACGAGAGCGATCCAAGGTCCGATCCGCCGACGCGGAACCGCACCGGCCGGCGCAGCCTCGACGGATCATGCGTCAGGCCGCCACCGTCTGGCGCAGGCCCATGGAGACGAGCAGGTTTTCCAGCTCCGCCCGGGCGGCGCGGTGGCTGGTGCTCGCCGCGCTGTCGGCTCCCGGCCGGTCCGGCAGGTCGAACACCGTGAGCCCGGACGGGAACAGCTCGCGGAACACCACCCGTTCGCCGAAGCCGGGCGCCATGCGGAACCCGAGGCGCAGTGCGAGCGCTTCCATCAGGGCGGTAATGTCGCGCATGTTGCGCGAGTCGATATGGGCGAGCCGGTTGCGCACGACGATCCAGTCGAGCGGCGGACGTTCCTCCACCACACGGCGGTTATGGCATTCCCACACCATCTTGCAGTAGACGCTGGGCGCCAGCACCGTGCGCCGGTCGCGATCGATCTGCGCCAGCACGTCGATGTCGATGAAGCTGTCGTTGATGGGCGTGATCAGCGTGTCGGCGACCTCATGCCCTGCGCGCGCCAGGGCCGACGCGCTGCCCGGCGTGTCGATGACCAGGAAGTCGACGGACCCGGCATTACGCAACGCGCCGGCCAACCGGGCCCGCGCCACCACCTGGGCGGCGGCGTCGCCGCCTTCCAGCGGATCGGTTGTCATGTGCAGCGGCATGACCAGCGACCGGCCGCTCGCCTCGGCGAATCGCCGGCGATTCTCCACGTAGCGGGTCAGCGTGCGCTGGCGCGGGTCGAGATCGAGAGTCGCCACCTGGTAGCCGTGGTGCAGCAGCGCGATGGCGAGATGGATGGCGGTGGTGGACTTGCCGGTGCCGCCCTTCTCGTTGCCGATGACGACCGCATAAGGCCGCCGCGTGCCGCTCACATCCGGTGCCGTTCCGCCTTCCATGCCGCTACCGATCCGTCCGAGGGAGCGATCTTTGCCGCTAGAAAAGAATCTTCCAGTCGCCGTGGCCGCCGGTGCCCGTTCCGAGAACGGCGTCGGCGGTGCGCGGGCGCGGCATCGGGTCATCGATCCGCTGCGACCGTTCGAAGGCGGCGTCGACGCGCCTGCCCTCGAGGGCGGCAAGCCGGCGGGCGAGCGGTTCGGTTGCCGCCCACACCAGCACTTCCCTGCCGCAGCGCGCCCGGTGCAGGGCGCCCCACTTGCCGCGTTTGTCGGAACGTATGGCGAAAATCACGTTCTCGCCCTCGACGGCGGCGTCGAGCGAGGTGGAGTACGCGGGAACGCGGCTGTCGATCACCTCGCTTACCGTCTGCCACGAGATGCCTTCGCGAATCAGCGTGCCGGCAAGGTCGGCGCGCCCTGACAGCATCACCCCCAACCCGTAGTCGATGCGAACGTCGATTTCCCGAGTGCCGCACGGCGCGGCAGCGAGCACGTCGATCAGTTCGTCCAGAACGTCGGCGACAGGAACGTCGTCCGGCATCCGTTGATCCTTACCCGCCGCGAACGGCGCACTGCGATGACCATATGCGGGCAGCCTCTGCGTGCCGCTTCTCGCACCACAACACGATGCGTCAAAATAACCGAATCACCCGTGCTCTGGCGACCACCGATGGTTGTTCGCGTCCGCCGCGCCGGTTGCGGCATTTCATTCTGCTTCGGCGTCGCCGGTTGATGCTTTTCAAGCCCGACCCCTGCTGATACAGTGTGCGCAACGACAAGATGTGGTGGGTAGTGGTCAATCGCGACAAAGAATATTGATTCAGGGGCCGTCGTCTCCCGGACGCGATGAATTGTCCAAAAAAAGCGGAGCGACGGGCCGATTCGGACCGGATGAACCGGATCAGGGATGAGGCGTCATGCGTGTGCTTGCAATTGCCTCCCGCAAGGGAGGCTCGGGGAAGACGACGCTGAGCGGCCACGTAGCCGTGGCGGCGGAACGCGACGGTATGGGACCTGTTGCGGTGATGGACATCGACCCGCAGGGCAGCCTTGCGGACTGGTGGAACGTGCGCGCCCAGGCGACGCCCTTGTTCGCCCAGGCGACGCTGCCGACGCTGGCTGCCGACGTGGCCCGGCTGGCCGGTTCGGGCGTGCAATTCCTGGTTATCGATACGCCGCCGGCCATCACCGGCACGATCGAGAGCGTGATCGGCGTCGCCGATCTGGTGCTGGTGCCGACGCGGCCCAGCCCGCACGACCTGCGTTCGCTCGGCGCCACCGTCGATCTGGTGGAGCGGGTGGGCAAGCCCCTGGTGTTCGTGCTCAACGGCGCCACTCCGCGCGCGCGCATCACGTCCGAGGCGGCCGAGGCACTGGCGGCACATGGACCGCTGGCACCGACCATCATTCACCAGCGCGTCGATTTCGCCGCCAGCATGATCGACGGCCGCACGGTGGTGGAGGTCGCCGGCGCCGAGCGGGCGGCCGAAGAGATCGAGGGGCTGTGGCGCTACCTGCGCCTGCGCCTGAGGCTGTTCGGCGGTCTGCGCAGTTTCGATCAGCCGATGGGCCGCGCGCTGCCGTCGCCGTCGGGCGGGTTCGGCGCGCCGCTGATGGCGCGGGAAGCTTCGTGACCGGCCGCAAGGTCGCATCGCTGTCGTCATCGCTGCTTGCCCGCAAGGGGGCGGCGCGATCCGCCGACGCCACCGTCGACGCGCCGCAGCCGCCGGCGGCGAAAACGCCGTACGATCCGGCGGCTGCGCGGCCATCCCCGGAACCGCCATCTCCCGCTGCGCCATTGCCGCATGCGGTGGAAGCTGCGCCGGAGCCGCCCGCCGCCGCCGCGAGCGAACCTGCGACGCGCCCGGCCATCGCGCCGGAGATTCGCGCCTATGCGTGGCCGACCCAAGGGCCGCCGCGGGATGACGAGCTGGCCGTTCCGCCGCCGCCGGAAGAGCTGCAGCTGAGCGAGCCAGCGGACGAACCGGTACGCAGCCGCCGGACGCGGCGTTTCGCGCTGTTCGTCGTGGCCGCCGCGATCGTCGGCGGTACCTGGTACGTGGCGGCGAGGGATGGCGGGCAAACGCCGCCGCCGTCCACGGTCACGGCAGCGGGATCGCCACCGCCCGTTGCGGCTCCCGTCGTCGAGCCCCGGGCTCCCGCCGGGGAAACGGCTGCCGCCCGCGCGGTGCGCGACGTGGCCCCTGCCGCCGGCGCGCCCGAAGGCCAGACGGTCGCCGCTCCGGTCACGCCGCCGCCCGCCCTGAAGGAGCCGCCCGACGCCGTTCCCGCCATCGACCCCGCGACGGTGGCGTCGCTGCCTGTCGACCCGCCGATTCCGGCGCCGGTCGAGGTGAAGCCGGCCGCACCGGAAGCCCCCGCTGCATCGTCGCCGCCCGCTGACAGGAAGGCTGCGGCGGTGGTTCCCCCCGCTGCCAGGCCCGCCGCCGCGGTTCCGGCCGGGCGCTACGCCGTACAGCTTGCCTCGGTCACGTCGAAACGGCGCGCGCAGGCGGAAGGGGTGCGGCTGGGCAAGCGGCTTTCGGGCATCCTCGGCGGTCGCGAGCCGACGGTGGTGCCCGCCGAGATTGCCGGGCGCGGCACGGTCTATCGCATCAGGGTTCCCGGCTTCGCCAGCCGTTCGGCCGCCCGGCGCGCCTGCGCCAGGATCAAGGCCGGGGGCGGCGATTGCATGGTGGTCCGGAACTGATATCCGGCTTCCGCGAAAACGCGAAACGGCGGGGTGCGGTCCCTGTCCGATCGGAGTCCGATCGGACAGCCGACACGCTGGTTCTCTACGGTCCAGAGCGTTTTCCGCTCACGCAGGCCCGTCCCCTATGGCGGGAAAGCGCTGCTAGACGAACGCGTCCATGATTCCCAACAGGTCGTCTTTCGGGAACGGCTTGCTGAGAATGCCGTCAGCGCCCACTTTCGTGGCCGCCAGCAACGACATGTCGCCCGACATCCTGTCGGCGTACCCCGCCGACATGGCGATGATCCGGCAGGTAGGCCAGTGGTCCCGGAAGACCCTGATGCCCTCGATTCCGCCGATCCCGGGCATGAAAATGTCGGTGATGACGACATCGATGCCCACGATCTCCGGTGATGCGATGGCCGCCTCTATGCTGTCGGCAAACATCACATGGTATTTCGGGCTTGCGAGATATTCGCCGATGAGCTTGCGCACCGTCGAGCTGTCGTCGACCACCAGGATGCGCTGCCGATGCTCATCGTCGCACGGATGGCCACCGATCAGATCGTCGATCTTGGCCATCAGCGCGTCCATTTCAAAGGGCTTCTGCATCACGGCGTCGGCGCCCATCAGGCGCGCCGCGGTCAGCGCGTCGACAGGCGTCTTTGCGCCGGTCCCCGCCGACATGGCGATGACCGGCAGATCCGGCCAGCGTTCCTTGATGATCCCGATCCCATCCACGCCGCTCATGCCCGGCATGAAGATGTCGACGATGACGATCCCGGAGCGGAAATGCGCGAGCTTGGGGAGCGCGACGTCCATGCTCGGTGCGCTCTGAACGCCATAACCGCGCTGCTGCAGCGCATCGGCGATCATGCGCCGCATGGTGGCGCTGTCGTCGATGACGAACACGTTCCGTGGACTCGTGACCGAGTCGGCTGCAGGGATATTCTCGGGCACTGTGATCCCACCGTAACCGGACAGGAATCCACGATAAGCGCGTGAAGTGAACGGACGCTTAACTGCCGGTGCGGCGCGTGTCCGGTGCGGACCTGTATGGGACGCTGGAATGCGAAGCGGCGGCCCGCGGCCGCCGCTTCGCCTTTACGGCCATCCGCGCCGTCAGTGGGCGTGGCCGCAGCCTTCCAGCCTGAACAGCTTTACCGCGGTATCGCCGAGAATGGCCCGGCTGTCCCCGGCCGACAGCTTCGCGTTTTCCACCACGGCGCACGGCGCGGGATCGCCGATGGGGAACGGGTAGTCCGAGCCCATCATGATCTTCTCCACCCCGTAGCATTCGATCAGGAAGCGCAGCGCGCGCGGATCGAACAGCACCGTATCGTAGTAGCAGCTTTCCAGTCCCTTTACCGGATCGCCGTAGTCGGCATGAAGCGCGCGATTGCGCTGCAGCCGGCCCTGCATGAAGGGCAACGCCCCACCGCCATGCGACAGCACCATGGTCATGCCGGCATAGCGGGCGAAGTGGCCGGCGAACAGCATGCGGGCGATGGCGGTTGCGGTATCCACTCCGCGGCCCACCGCGTTGATCATGTCGTAGTCGGCGAGGCGCGGATCGCCGCAACCGAACATGGGATGCATGTAGACGGTGGCCTCGAGTTCCGCCGCCTTCTCCCAGAACGGGTTGAGATCGGGATCGTCGAGATTGCCCGAACCGCCCCTGGGCTGCGTGCCGATCATCACGCCGTTGAAGCCCGCCGCGATGGCTTCTTCCAGCACCCTGGCGGCCAGCTTGCCGTCCTGCATCGGCACGCTGGCGAGGGGCGCGAGGCGGCTCTCGCTCTCGGTGGCGCGCATCAGCTGCTCGTTTATGAAGCGGCTCCACTTCTCGCCCTCGGCAGCCGGGATCTCGTAGCCGAAGCTGTCGAGCCAGCCGCCGCACACCTGGGCGTCGATCCTGTTGTCGTCCATCCATTTCAGCCGCGTGTCGCTCTTGCGCAGTGGCGGCGAGATGGGTCGCGTGGGCGGCCCGCCGGCGAAGGCCAGCTTCCAGCTATCGCCGTCGTGCATGACGTCGATGGACGGGAAGTCGGATGCGCGCTTTTCCAGCGCGTCCAGCATGGCCTGCGGCAGGTAATGGGCGTGTACGTCGACGATCATGCGGCGGGTCTCCGTCTCGCGGTCAGCGGTTGGGTCGGTTCACTCGCGGTGCGCGGCGAGCAGCGCCTCGATGTCGCGCACGCGCATGGGAAGGGTGGAAATCCGGGCGCCGAGCGGGGCCAGCGCGTCGTTCACCGCGCCCGCGAGCGCGGCGGGCGCGCCGAGATAGCCGGATTCGCCGGCGCCCTTCTGGCCGAACGTGGTCAGCGGCGACGGGGTGTAGTGCTTGACCATGTGCACGTTGGGCACCTCGTGCGACGACGGCAGCAGGTAATCCATGAACGTACCCGACAGGTGCTGGCCGTCGGCGTTGTATTCGTACTTCTCGTACAGCGCCGCGCCGATGCCGTGGGCGATGCCGCCGAAGGTCATGCCGCGTACGATGTCGGGGCTGATCACCGTGCCGCAGTCATGGGCAATCCAGTATTCGACGATCTCCACCTTGCCGGTGTCGGGGTCGATGGCGACCAGCGGGATGTGTGCCTCGAACGCGTAGCACGGATACATCTGCACCCGGCCGTCCGCGGTGGGCAGCGCGCCGCCGGTCGGCACCTCCCACGAGAAATTGGCCTGCAGACCCGGCTCGGCGCCGAGCGGCATCTCGTGGTAGCGGCGGTGGGCGATATCGACAAGCTGCTCCCACTTCAGCGTCCGGGACGGATCGCCCTCGACGGACACGTCGCCGCCCGAATAGACGAGGCGCGCGACGGGAAGCTGGAAGTTGTGTGCCGCGATCTCCAGCACCCGCTCCCTGATCCGCTGCGCCGCCCCGGCCGCCGCGCCGCCGAGCATGATCGCCATGCGGCTGCCCACCGGGCTGTTGGACGGCAGGGCGGCGAGCGAGGTGGCGCGCACCACGCGCACCGTGTCGGGATCGCGTTCCAGCACTTCGCCGACGGCGAGCGAAACCAGCGTCTCATGCCCCTGGCCCGACGAGGTGGTGCCGATCATGGCGCTCACCGTGCCCAGCATGTCCACCTTCACCAGGCAGGCTTCCATCCAGGTGGTGGTATCGTTCTTGGGGTTGAACAGGGGCTCGAAGGACGAGTTGCCGCCGGACGGTTCGAGGCAGGTGGAAAGCCCCAGCCCGGCCAGCTTGCCCGCCGCGCGCAACTCGTCGCGGCGTTCGATCAGCCGGTCCCAGCCGGCCTCGGCCTTCAGCTTGTCGAGCACCGCATGATAGTCGCCGGAATCGTAGGCCGAACCCGACGGGATGGTCCACGGGAACTGGTGCGCTTCGATCAGGTTGCGCCGGCGCACCTCTTCCCGTTCCAGCCCGAGAGCGGCTGCCATGTGGTCCATGCCGGTTTCCAGCGCAAAGTTGGTAGGCGACTGGCCGAAGCCGCGCACCGCCTCCTCGCTAGTCTTGTTGGTGGAAACCGAGATCGCTTCGTATTCGGCGCTGGCCGTGCGGTAGGGGCCGACGATGGCGCCCACCGGCTTGCCGAGCTGCAGCGGCGCGCGGCCGGGATAGCAGCCCACATCGTCGATGGCGCGGATGCGGATGGAGCGCACGGTGGCGTCATCGTCGTAGGCGAGCGAGACGTCGAAGATGCGGTCGGGCCCATGGGCGTCGCCGCCCGACATGTTCTCCAGCCGGTCCTCGATGAAGCGCACGGGCGCGCGCAGCGTGCGCGCCAGGTATCCGACGATGACGGTCTGGCGGATGCCCCGCTTCATCCCGTAGGAGCCGCCCACGTCGACGTCGTAGTGCACGTTGACCGCGTTGACCGGGATGCGCAGCGCCCGGGCGATCTGCTCGGGATATTTGGGCATCTGGATCGACGCCCACACTTCCAGTATGTCGCGACCCTCGTCCCACCGGGCGGTAACGGCGAAGGTCTCGACGGGAACGGTGGAGCAGCGGCTCCAGCGCACGCGATAGGAAAGCCGGCGCTGCGCGGCGGCGAAGTCGCCGTCGACATCGCCCCAGGTCCATTTTTTCCGGAAGAAGATGTTGGAGCCGTGGCTGGCATGGACCGGCGGCGCCTCCGGTTTCATCGCCTCCTCCGGGTCGATGACGAAGGGCTGCGGGTCGTAGTCGATGGCCACCAGTTCCGCCGCGTCCTCGGCGATGTAGCGCGACTCGGCAACCACCGCGCACACCCACTCGCCCGCATAGCGCACCCGGCTGCAGGCCAGCGGCGTACGCGCCACGTGGGGCAGGTCGAGGCCCGACAGCAACGGATTGGTATGGGCGAACAGCTCGTCGCCGGTGAGCACCGCCCGCACGCCAGGCAGCGCCAGCGCGGCGGATGCGTCGATTCCCTTGATGTCGGCGCACGGATAGGGGCTCGACACCATCGCAACGTGCAGCATGCCGGGCAGGCTGATATCCGCGGCATAGCGCCCGCGCCCGGTGATGAAGCGCTTGTCCTCCTTCACCCGGCGCTTGTGGGAGACGTAGCGGAACTTGCGCTCGCTCATGATTTCGCCTCGCGCATCTTCCTCGCCGCCATCTGCACCGCCTCGACAATCTGCACATAGCCGGTACAGCGGCACAGATTGCCGCCGATGGCTTCGCGGATGTCTTCCTCGCTGGGATCAGGGTTCCCGGCCAGCAGCGCGTGCGTCGCCACCAGCATGCCCGGCGTGCAGTAGCCGCACTGCATGGCGTGGTTCTCCCAGAATGCGTCCTGCAGGGGGCTCAGGGAACCGTCGCTACCCTGCAGGCCCTCGACGGTGGTGACGGCATGGCCGTCCGCCATCACCGCGTACATCAGGCACGCGCGCACCGGTCGGCCGTCGAAGAGCACCGAGCAGGCGCCGCACACCCCGTGCTCGCATCCGACATGGGTGCCGGTCAGCCCCAGCACGTCGCGCAGGAAATCCACCAGGGTCATGCGCGCCTCGGCGCTGCCCTGCATCTCCCGCCCGTTGACGACGAGGCGGACGGTGTGCTCGCTCAACTCAGCCTCCCCGGGCGCGGTCGCGCGCCGCGATGATGGTGCGCGCCGCAAGCTTCGTCGCCACGCGGCGGCGGTAGTCGGCGGTGGCGTGCACGTCGGAGTCCGGATCGACCAGACCGGCGATCTGCGCACAGGCCGCGCGCACCGCCGCGTCGTCCAGCGCGGTGCCGGCGAGCGCCGCTTCCACCGGTCCGGCGCGCAGCGGCGCCGGCGCCGCGCCGCCGATGCCGACGTGAATCCGCACGCAGGCGCCGCCGGCGTCCAGTTCCACCTGGGCCGCCACGGCGACGATGGCGAAATCCGATCTGCGGATGGAGATTTCCTCGAACCCCCAGCCGCAACGCCGCATCGGCCATACGGGGAAGCGCACCTCGACCAGGCATTCCTCCGGCGCGAGCGCGGTCATCATGGCCGCCTCGAAATAGCCGTCGGCGGCGATGGAGCGCGTGCCCGTCGTGGAGGCGGCGACGATCTCGGCGTCGAGCGTGCGGACGATCAGCGGGATCTCGGCGGACGGGTCGGCATTGGCAAGGCTGCCGCCGACCGTCCCCCGGTTGCGGGTCTGGGCGTGACCGACGTGGGACAGCGCTTCGGCCAGAAGCGGCACATTGTCGCGCACCTCGGCCGAGGCCAGCGCATCGGCCTGGCGGGTACATGCCTTGATGACGAGGCGGTCGCCCTTGACGGCGATGCCGGCAAGCTCGGCCACGCTGTTGACATCCACCAGCACGGCGGGGCGCGCAAGGCGCATCGCCATCAGCGGCACCAGCGTCTGACCGCCGGCGATGATGCGGCCGTCGGGAGCGGCGTCGGCCAACGCTTTGCAGGCTTCGGCGAGGCTGTTCGCCCGCACGTAGTCGAAACTGGCTGCTTTCATCCCGTGTTCTTTTGCAGACGGGCCGCGGCGGAACGGCGGTGCCGGGCGCGCAGACCGTAGGTATGCGGTCTGGCCTTGTCAATACGCAACCGTATGGTATGCAGGAGTCTCCGGGCCGCTGCTGTGCGGGTGCGGCGAAATGTGCTTGAGTCGGCGTCGCGGCCGAAAACCAGAACGGGAGTAGACGAAAATGAGCGCCACGCAGCGCGGCTATCGCGACCTGCAACAGCATCTGGCGGATCTGGACAAGGCCGGGCTGCTGGTTACCGTCGACCGGCGGATCGACAAGGACGCGGAACTGCATCCGCTGGTGCGCTGGCAGTTCGTCGGCGGCATGGACGAGGCGGAGCGCAAGGCGTTCCTGTTCACCAACATCGTCGACGGCAAGGGGCGCAGGTTCGACATTCCCGTGGTGGTGGGCGCGCTGGCGGCGAACCGCGCCGTCTACAGCGTCGGCATGGGCGTGCCGGTGGACGGGATCCAGGACAAGTGGGACCGCGCCATCGCCAACCCGATCGGGCCGCGGCTGGTCAACGAGGCGCCGTGCCAGGAAGTGGTGATCGAGGGGGCGGCGCTGCAGGGCGAGGGCAAGGGGCTCGACGCGCTGCCCATTCCCGTTTCCACACCCGGTTTCGATTCGGCGCCGACGCTGACCGCCACCAACGTGATCACCCGCGATCCGGAGACCGGCCGGCAGAACATGGGCACCTATCGCGCCGCGCTGAAGGCGGCCGACCGGCTGGTGGTGCGCATGGCGACGCGCGTCGGCGGCGCCGGCGGCTACCGCCATTACCAGAAGTACCGGAAGAAGGGCGAGAAGATGCCGTGCGCCATCGTGCTCGGCTGCCCGCCTTACGTCGCCTATATGGGCCCGCAGAAGCTGCCCATCGACGTGGACGAGATCGAGATCGCCGGCGGGCTGGCGGGAGAGCCCATCAACGTGGTGCGCGCGCGCACCGTCGACCTCCTGGTGCCGGCCGAGGCGGAGCTGGTGATCGAAGGTCTGATCGACACGGAGTACGTCGAACCCGAGGCCCCGTTCGGCGAGAGCCACGGCCACGTGGCGCTCGAGGAATTCAACATGCCCATGCAGGTGACGGCCATCACGCACCGCAAGCGGCCGGTCATCCCGTCCTATATCAGCCAGGTGGCGCCGAGCGAGTCCTCGGTGATCAAGAGGGTGGCCTACGAGCCGCTGTTCCTCGCCCATCTGCGCGACGGGCTGGGCATCAAGGGCATAACGAAGGTGTCGCTGCACGAGCCGCTGACCGGGCTGTTGCGCGTCACCGTCATCAGCGTCGAGAAGGGCATGCCGCGCACCGAAATCTGGCGCGCGCTCTACGGCGCCGCCTATTTCAAGGGCGACTGCGGCAAGATCTGCATCGCGGTGAACGACGACATCGATCCCGACAATGCCGACGCGATCCTGTGGGCCATGGCCTACCGCATGAACCCGGTCGAGGACGTGCGGCCGCTGGAGCATCGTGGCCAGGGCCATGGGCCCAAGCGCGAGCACGACCAGGAGGAGGACTCGACCCTTCTGATGGACGCCACCATGAAGGCCGATATGCCCCCGCTGGCGCTGCCCAAGAAGGAGTACATGGAGCGCGCCAGGGCCATCTGGGACGAGCTTGGCCTGCCGAAGCTGCGGCCGCAGCCGCCGTGGTTCGGCTATTCGCTGGGCGACTGGCTGCCCGAATGGGACCAGGCGGCCGCGCGCGCCGTCGAAGGGCGCTATCTGGAGAACGGCCGCATCAGCCACCAGCACCGGAAAAAGGGACTGGTGCCGGAAACCAAGTTCCGTCCCGGCGGTAACGGCGCGGACAAGGGCTGACCGCACGGGTTTATCTCGATCCGCCGGCGCCGCGCCGCAGGGCGGGAACCGGGAACGACGGAGCGTTGCACACGCGTGGTGCGAATATGGCCCGGCGGTTTTCCCGCCGGGCCGCTTTTCGTCCACCGGTGGATTTGCGCCCGGTTATCCGCAACCGGCATCGCGCAGCGCGCGCCGTTTTGAGCAATTTCGGTTGACAGCGGGGTATCTTCCCGGCCCACAATGCGGGCCGTATGGGGAGAGGCGCAACGCAATCGACTGCACCGGCTTGTGCAAGATCAGACGCATGACGCGGCATTTTGCCGCGCGAAGCGGGGCCGCCGTTCGCTCGTCAGGAGGAGGATCGAAATGAAGACCGGATCGTTTGTTTCCATTGGCGCGACCTCGGCAGCCGCGCTTCTTGTGGCGGGCTCGGCATTTGCGGCCGAAGTGACGGTTACCGCAATTACCAGCCTGGTGCAGCAGAACCCGCTGTCCAAGAGCTTCGTCGCCAATTTCGTCGGCCCGGTAAATGCCGCCTGCAAGGGCCAGTTCCAGGTAAAGTACCTGGGCGGACCGGAGAACTCGCCGCCGCGCAATGCCTACAAGGCGGTGCAGCGCGGCCAGTTCGACGTGCTGCACGGTCCGACCTCGTATTACATCGGCGCCTTCCCCGAGGCGTACGGCATGCTGGCGTCGAACGTACCGGTCAGCGAACTGCACAAGAACGGCGGCTACGCCATGCTCGACAAGCTGTATCAGACGAAGGTCGGCGCCAAGCTGGTCGCGTGGGGCGAGAAGGAAACCGGCTACTATACCTATCTGATGAAAAAGCCGAAGGTGGGCAGCGACGGTCTGCCCGATCTTTCCGGCATGAAGATGCGCGCGTCGGGCACCTACCGCCCGCTGTTCCAGAAGCTCGGCGCCTCCACCGTCAACATGAAGGAGAGCGAGATCTACACCGGGCTGCAGCGCGGAGTGGTGCAGGGCTTCGGCTGGCCGGTTACCGGCGTGCCGGCGCTCGGCCTGCACAAGATCGCCAAATACTTCGTGACCCCGTCGTTCTACAAGACGAACACCACGGTCACCATGAACCTGGCCAAGTGGAACTCGCTGTCGAAGGCGCAGAAGGACTGCATCGACAAGGTTGCCCGCCCCTACGAGAACACCTCGGTCGTTTTCATGGAGAAGGAGCGGATCGCCGACGAAAAGTCGATGCGTTCGGGCGGCATGCAGCCGTTCGAGCTCAAGGGCGATGCGGCGAAGAAGTACCTCACCGTCGCCTACGATGCCATCTGGGCCGAGTTCGAGAAGCGGTCGAAGGATTCGTCCGGGCTGAAGGCGAAGCTGTACCGGCCCGAATAACGGGAAGACCCGCCAAGCGGGAGACAGCCGTTGCTCGATCGCCTCGATCAGGCGCTCGCCCGCGTATCGATGGCGCTGGCCGTTTGCGGCTGCGTCATCGTCGCGGGGCAGTTTTTTCTGATCATCGTCGACGTGACGATCCGCACCACCGGGGTGACGCCGCCGGGCTTCACCTTGGCGACGGTGGAATACGGGCTGCTCTATTTCGCCATGTTCTCGGCGCCCTACCTGGTGCGCCAGCGCGGCCACGTCACCATCGAAGCGATCGTCGCGCACCTGCCGCGACGGGTCAGCCGTGCGCTGGCCCGGATTGTCTACCTCGTGTGCAGTACCGTCTCGTTTCTGTTCGCGTGGTTCTCGCTGCAGCTTCTGATGGAGGCGCTGGCATCCATGGAGGTGGACCTGCGGGGCATCGACATTCCCCTGTGGCTGAAGTACCTGCCCCTGGCGCCTTGCTTCGCCCTGGTGGGGCTGGAGTTCCTGCGCTACCTGCTGGGTCGCGCGTCCTATTACAGCTATGACCTCGGTGAGGTCAAAGACGGCGTCTGACCCCCATGCCCTGGTATGAATCCGGTGCCCTGCTGATCGGTTCGATCGTCTTTCTGATGGCGCTCGGATTCCCGGTCGGCTTTGCGTTCATGCTGACGAACATCGTCGGCATGTTCGTGTTTTCGGCGGGCTGGTCGGTGCTGATCCAGATCGTCGCCGACTCCACAAATCTGATCACCACCTTCACCCTGGTCCCCATTCCCATGTTCATTCTCATGGGGGCCCTGTTCTTCCATACCGGACTGGCGATCCGCGTATTCGACGCGCTCGACAAGCTGCTCGGGCGCATTCCCGGCCGTCTCTGCTTCCTGACCGTGATGGGCGGTTCGCTGTTTTCCACCCTGACCGGCTCGTCCATGGCCAATACGGCCATGCTCGGCTCGCTGCTGGTGCCCGAGATGCAGCGGCGCGGCTACAGCCGGCGCATGTCCATGGGGCCGATCCTGGGCACCGGCGGGCTGGCCATGATCATCCCGCCGTCGAACCTTGCCGTGCTGCTGGCCTCGGTCGCCAGCGTCGACGTCGGCCGGCTGCTGGTCGCCGGGCTGATCCCCGGTTTCCTGCTTGCCGGGCTCTATGCGGCCATGATCCTTCTGCAGATCAAGATCAATCCGGCCGGCGCACCGACCTACGACGTGCCCGTCACCAGCCTGCGCGAGAAGATGGTCAGCGTCGCGGTCAATCTGCTGCCCATGGGGCTGGTGGTGTTCATGGTGGTGGGGTTCATCATCCTCGGCATCACCACCCCGTCAGAAGCGGCCTGCTTCGGCGTGCTTGGCGTTCTCATTCTCGCGGTGGCGTTCCGCGCCCTCACCCGGCACGCGATCGCGATCTCGCTGATAAGCACCATCCGCACCGCGGGCATGGTGTTCTTCATCCTGATGAACTCAACCGTATTCAGCCAGCTTCTCGCCATGTCGGGGGCGAGCAACGGGATGCTGACCTGGGCCACCGGGTTCGACGTGCCGCCGGTGGTTATCCTCAGCATAATGTTTGCGGTGCTGATCATGCTGGGCATGTTCATGGACCCGGTGTCCATGATCCTGATCACCGTGCCGATCTTCTTTCCGCTCACCCAGGTGCTCGGCTACGACCTGATCTGGTTCTCGCTGATCATGCTCATGTCGCTCGAGATGAGCCAGACCACGCCGCCGTTCGGGCTGCTGCTCTACATCATGATCGGTATGGTGCGCGGCACCTCGCTGGTCGAGGTGGCGAGCGCCGCCTTCCCGTTTCTGGTGTGCGACCTGATCCTGGTGCTGCTGCTGGTCGCCTTCCCCATGGTGGCGTTGTACCTGCCCAACCTGATGTCGGGGTAACGGGGCGCGGCCGCGATGGGGCCTTCCGGAAAATGCCCGCCTGCGCGGGCGTTTTCGCATTCGGTCCCCGCCCTTGTCGCCACTCCGTTGCGCTGATAGCATCCACACCATTCTTGCGGGCATTGTGCCCGGGCAGGGAGCACGGGAGACAACAGCCATGGCATTTCCCAACTACAAGAACGTCAAGATCGAACGCGAGGGCGGCATTACCTTCGTCATCCTGAACCGCCCGGAAAAGCGGAACGCGATGAGCCCCGAGTTGCATTACGAGATGGACGACGCGCTGGCCGAGCTGGCGGACGATCCGGAGACCAGGGTTCTGGTGCTCACCGGCGCCGGCAAGGCGTTCTGCGCCGGCCAGGACCTGGCGCTCTATTTCCGCGCCAACGACAACAATGCGAAGAACCGGCGGCGGGCCAACCACGCCTCGCACAGCTGGCGCTGGCAGCGACTGGTGGACTTTCCCAAGCCGACCATCGCCATGGTCAACGGCTACTGCTTCGGCGGGGCGTTCACCCAGCTCTGCGCCTGCGATTTCGCCATCGCCGCCAATGACGCCGTCTTCGGCCTCAGCGAGGTGAACTGGGGAATCATTCCCGGCGGCATCGTGAGCTGGAACGTGGCCGACGTGCTGAGCTTTCGCGACGCACTCTACTACGCCGTCACCGGCGATCCCTTTACCGGCAAGGAAGCCGAGAAGATGCGGCTGGTAAACTTCTCGGTGCCCAAGGGCAAGCTGCGCGCCGAGACGGTGAAGCTGGCGAAGAAGCTGATGAAGAAGAGCCCCAACGCCATGCGCCATACCAAGGAGGCGATCCGCGTCGTGCGGCGCATGAACGTCGACGACGCGCGGGATTACCTCGGCGTCAAGGGTGTCGCGTGCAAGGCCACGGACGCCGTCGACGGCCGCGGCGAGGGGATGCGCCAGTTCCTCGACGAGAAGACGTATCGGCCGGGATTGGGCGAATTCTCCATGAAAAAGGCCCAGGCGCGCCGCAAGGCCGCCGCGGCGCCGGCCCGCCGGCCGGCGACGGCACGGTCGGGGAAGGCGAAGAAAACGAAGAAGTGACGGGACGGCGCCGGGACGGGCGGTTGTCCGTCCCGGCGGTTCCGCCATCCATCAGGCACGTCGGACGCGATCGCAGCGATGATCGAGCTCTACCACAACGGCATGTCCACCTGTTCGCAGAAGGTGCGCCTTGCGCTGGCCGAAAAGGGCCGGGGCTTCGTAAGCCACCACCTGAACCTGCGTGCGCGTGACCAGCACAAGCCGGAATACATGAAGCTCAACTCCAATGGGGTGGTGCCGACGCTGGTGCATGACGGCGCGGCGGTGATCGAATCGGCAGTCATCAACGAATATATCGACGATGTGTGGCCCGACCCGCCCATCCGTCCGGTCGATGCCTATGACCGGGCGCGCATGCGGTTGTGGACCAAGCAGCTCGACGAAGGGCTGCATGCCGCTTCGGCCACCATCAGCGCCTGTATCGCCTTTCGCTACCAGTTCATGGAAGGCAAGACGGACGCCCAGCTTCGCGAGACGCTCAACGGCTATATCAACCCAGAGAAACGCCGGCGCATGAGCGAGAACGTGCTGGAAGGCATCCAATCCGCCTACTTCGGGCCCGCCATGGCGCGGGTGAAGAAGATGCTGGACGACATGGAGCGCGCGCTGGAAAGCGGTCCGTGGCTGGCGGGCGACAGCTATTCGCTTGCCGACATCGCGCTTGCGCCGTATGTGACCCGAGTGGCGCACCTGCAGCTCGACGGCATGATTTCGGCACGCCCGCGCCTTGCCGGCTGGTTCACGCGGGTGCAGGCGCGGCCCGGCTACAAGACCGCGCTGACCGACTGGTTCATTCCCGACTTCGTCTCGCTGATGAAGGAAAGGGGGGGCGAGAACCGTGACCGCGTCGCCGCCCTGGTCGGCGACTGAGGAAATTTCCCTGAACGCCCTGCCGGCGCGCGTTTCCACCGACGAGCGGCGCCGGCCGGCATACGATAAGGCCTTCTTCCCTTTGGGAATGGATGCCCGCACGGGTATCGTCGAAGCGACGCTGCAATGCGACGGTGGCGCCCGATACGAAGCCGTAACGAAAGTGCGCCCCGGGTGCGCTAATTTGACTGTTTGGCGACATCGGGCGTTGCGCTAGTATAAATCGACCCCGGACTGCCGGTAGCAGCGGGCGAAACAATCGATCAGGGAGAGGTCGAAAATGATTCTTAACAAACCATTCGTTTATGCCGTGTCGGCTCTGGCGTTGCTTGCCGCGCCGCCCGCTTCGGCGAAAAAGCCCGACAGGATCAAGATCGGATTCATGACCACCTTTACCGGCCCGGCCGGCGCGATCGGGCAGGACATGCGGCGCTCCGTCGAGACCGCGCTCGATCATATCGGCCACAAGATGGCCGGAATTCCGGTCGAGGTGATCTTCGAGGACGATCAGCAGAAGCCGGAGATCGGCAAGCAACGGGTCGAGAAGCTTTTGACCAAGGACAAGGTGCATTTCGTGTCCGGCATCATCTGGTCGAATGTGCTGGCAGCCAGCTATCGCGATGTGATCCGGGCGAAGAAGATCCTCGTGGTATCGAATGCCGGCTGGCAGGGCATCGCCGGCAAGGCGTGCCACCGTCAGATCTTTTCGACATCGTGGCAGAACGAGCAGGTGCCGATGGCGCTCGGCGAGGTTCTGAACAAGCGGGGCGTGAAGTCGCTCTACGAGGTTGCGCCCAACTACGCCGCCGGCAAGGAGATGGTCAAGGGCCTCGAGCGCACCTTCAAGGGCAAGATCGTCGGCCGCGACATGACCCCCTGGCCGGCGCAGCGCGACTTCTCGGCCGAGATCGCCAAGATACGCGCCGCCAAGCCCGATGGCGTGTTCATCTTCTATCCCGGCGGCCATACCGATGCGTTCGTCCGCCAGTACCAGCAGGCCGGGCTGTCGGGCCAGATTCCGCTCTACTCCGTCTTTTCCGTCGACCCGCTCAGCCTGCCCAGGCTGCAAAAGGCGAACATCAACGGCGTGCTCGGCACGTTCAATGCCCAGTTCTGGTCGCCCGATCTCGATGTCGCCCAGAACAGGAAGTTCGTCGCCGACTACCGCAAGAAGTCGGGCGGCACATACCCGGCGCACTACGGCGCGCAGAGCTACGATTCGATCCTGCTGATCGCCAGCGCGGTCGAGGCGGTGAAGGGCGACGTCGACAAGTTGGATGCGATGATCGCCGCCATGAAGAAGGCCGACTTCCCGTCGGTCCGCGGCAAGTTCGCCTACAACAACAACCACATTCCGATCCAGAATTTCTATCTTCGGGAAGTGGTCAAGGACGCCGAGGGCAACTGGGCGATCAAGACCGTCGATACGATCTTCAAGGACCACCAGGACCCGTATCACGCCGAATGCAAGATGAAGTAGACGGGGTAACCGGGATCTGAATCCGGCATGCGGGGGCGCACCGCGCCCCCGCTGTCGCCTGTCGGGAAGCCGGGCGTCGCCATGGTCGATCCGAGCCTTCTTTTCGAGCAGCTGCTGAACGGGGTGCAACTCGGCATCCTGCTGTTCCTGCTCGCCAGCGGCCTGACGCTGGTGTTCGGCATCATGGACCTCATGAACCTGGCGCACGGCTCGCTTTACATGATCGGCGCCTACGTCGCCGCCAAGGTTACGATCCTCGCCAATTCGTTCCTGCTCGGCGTCGCAGTCGCGCTGCCGGCGACGCTGCTGCTCGGTGTTGCGCTCGAACTCCTGGTTTTCCGGCGGCTCTACGCGCGGGGCCATCTCGATCAGGTGCTCGCCACCTTCGGGATGATCCTGTTCTTCAACGAGCTGGTGCGGCTGATCTGGGGCCCGGCGGGAGTCAGCGTGCCGCTGCCGGAGATCCTGCGCGGCCACATCGACCTGTTCGGCCTGCCCTATCCGACCTACCGCGTGCTGGTGATCCTGGTCGGACTGGGCGTTGCCGCCTTTCTCTACTGGCTGGTGGTCAAGACCCGGGTCGGCATGCTCATCCGCGCCGGTGCGTCGCGCCGCGAGATGGTAGGTGCGCTCGGCGTCGACGTCGCGCGGCTGTTCACCATCGTTTTCGGCATCGGCGCCGCTCTTGCCGCGCTGGCCGGGGTAATGGCGGGGCCGATCTTCTCGGTCACCGTCGGCATGGGCGAGAGCGTCCTGATCCTGACGCTGGTCGTCATCGTTGTCGGCGGCATCGGTTCCATCCGCGGCGCCTTCGTCGGCGCGCTTCTGATCGGCGTGACCGAGACCATGGGCCGCGCATTCCTGAGCGAGATTTTCCTGCTGTTCATGTCGCGCGACGGCGCCAACACCGCGGGGCCGGCCGTCGCCTCGATGCTGGTCTACATCATCATGGCAGTGGTTCTGGTGTTCCGGCCGCAGGGCCTTTTCCCGGCGCGTACGGGCTAGGACGATGCGCGTCGCCCCGTCGACCGTTTTCGTCGCCCTGCTGCTGGTCGCTTTCGCGGCGTTGCCGGTCTACACCGTGTCCTTCGAGCAGCCGTTCTATCTCGCGCTCGTCCGGCGTATCATGATTCTCGCCATTGCCGCGCTCGGCCTCAACCTGATCATGGGTTATGGAGGTCTGATCAGCATGGGGCATGCCGCCTTTATCGGTATCGGCGGCTACACGGTCGGCATTCTTGCCCACCACGATGTGACCAGCGCAGGGATCCAGTGGCCGCTCGCACTCGCCTTCGCCGCCGCGGTGGCCCTGGTGTTCGGGCTGATCAGCCTGCGCACGCGCGGCGTCTACTTCATTATGATCACGCTGGCGCTGGCGCAGATGATGTTCTTCCTCGGCGTCAGCCTTGAAGCCTATGGCGGCGACGACGGCCTGCCGGTCCTGTCCCGCAGCGACTTCGGCGGAGCGATCGATCTCGGCGACGACGTGACTTTCTATTATTTCGTTTACGCGCTGCTGCTCGCGTGCTTCTGGCTGATGTCCCGGCTGGTCAATTCGCGCTTCGGCATGGTGATCCGGGGCATCCGGTCGAACGAGGCGCGAATGCAGGCTATCGGTTTTGCCACCCTGCGCTATCAGCTCACCGCCTTTGTGCTCGCGGGCATGATGGCCGGGCTCGCCGGGGCCCTGCTCGCCAACCACACGGACTTCATCAATCCGGAGATGGCGCACTGGACGCGCTCGGCCGAACTGCTCGTCATGGTGCTGCTCGGCGGGATGGGCAGCATCGCCGGCCCGATCGTCGGCGCCGCTGCGCTGCTTCTGCTCGAGGAGCTTCTGGCCGGCATCACCGAATACTGGGCGCTTATCCTGGGTCCGATCATGATCGTGATCGTGCTGTTCGCGCGCAACGGCCTTCTGGGCATGATCGACAGGTGGAGCGGCCGCGATGGCTGAGCCGATGATGGAGGTGCGCGGACTGCGCAAGAGCTTTGGCGGCGTCGTCGCCACCGACAACCTCGATCTCGATGTCAACGCCGGCGAAATCCACGCGGTGATCGGACCCAACGGCGCCGGCAAGACGACGCTGATCGGCCAGCTTTCCGGCGTGCTGACCGCCGATTCCGGAACCATCCGCTTCGACGGGCGCGACATCACCCGACTGCCGGCGTACGCCCGGTCGCGCCGCGGGCTGGCGCGCTCGTTCCAGATCACCAGCATCTTTCACGAGTTCACCGCCCTGGACAACGTGGCGCTCGCGGTGCAGGCGCACGATGGCCACTCCTTCCATTTCTTCCGCAACGCACGGCGCGAGGAGCGGCTGCGGGCGCCGGCGCGCGAGGCGCTTGCCCGCGTCGGCCTCGCCGCCCGCGCCGACACCATCGCGCGCCATATGTCGCACGGCGAACATCGCCAGCTCGAAATTGCGATGGCGCTGGCAACCGAGCCACGGATGCTGCTTCTCGACGAGCCCATGGCGGGGATGGGACCGGATGAGTCCCAGCGCATGGTGGAGATCCTGCACGGGCTGAAGGGCCGGCATACCATCCTGCTGATCGAGCACGACATGGACGCGGTGTTCGCGCTCGCCGACTGCATTACCGTGCTCGTCTACGGCCGCGCGATCGCCACGGGAACCGCCGACGAAATTCGCGCCAACGAGGACGTGCGCATCGCCTATCTCGGTGCGGACGAGGCCGTGTAATGCTGGAAGTCCGCCATCTGGAAACGTCCTACGGCTCAAGCCAGGTTCTTTTCGGCCTGAGCCTGACGGTTAACGCCGGCGAGGTGGTGACCCTGATGGGGCGCAACGGCATGGGCAAGACCACCACCGTCCGCTCCATCCTCGGGCTGGTGACTCCCCAGGCGGGCGACGTGGTGTTCGAAGGGGCGCGCATCTCGGGTCTGCCGTCCCACCGCATCGCCCGGGCCGGAATCGGGCTGGTGCCGGAGGGCAGGCAGATCTTTCCCAACCTCACCGTTCGGGAAAACCTGGTGGCGACGGCGCACAACCTGACCGGCCGGTCCAGCCCGTGGACGCTGGAGAGGGTGCTCGACCGTTTTCCCTCCCTGGCGGCCCGCATCGACGGCATGGGCAACCAGCTTTCCGGCGGCGAGCAGCAGATGCTGGCCATCGGCCGCGCGCTGATGACCAACCCGAAGCTGCTGATTCTCGATGAGGCTACCGAAGGGCTGGCGCCGCGCATCCGGGCCGAAATCTGGACCTGTCTCGAGGACCTGAAGGCGCAGGGACAGTCCATCCTGGTGATCGACAAGAACGTCGCCACGCTGACGCGCATCGCCGACCGTCATTACATCATCGAGAAGGGGCGGGTCGTGTGGGACGGGGATTCTCCGGCACTGAAGAGGGACTCCGATGCGCAGCGCCGCTATCTCGGCGTATAGCGGGACCGCAGACGCGAATAGTCCCCGGTGGCGCAACTAAGTCCATTGTGGTATTTTGAATAAACCGGCGTGCGCGTGGCGCCGTCGCAAAACAAGAGACGGGGGACGGCGTTCCCCCTCCGCGGGATGGTCGCGTCGGCGTTTGACGAGGTTTCGGTGGCTGGCACCGGCGCTCCTCTCAAATCGGCGGCGAGAGGAATTGCAGGGTGAAGGCTTTGACCCGGGCATATGATGTGCTGCTGCAGGCGCTGGCGGTTTGCGCCGGGGGGGTGATTTTCATTGCGTTCGTGATGATCGTGGTGGATGTCACCATCCGTATTCTGGGCTTCGCGCCGCCCGCTTTCACGATCGCCGTGGTGGAATACATCCTGCTTTACTATGCGATGTTTGCCGCGCCGTGGCTGGTGCGCAAGAAGGGGCACGTCTACATCGATGCGGTGACGCATCTGCTGCCGCCGGTCGTCAAGACGATTACCGCCAAGTTCGCTTATCTGGTCAGCATCTGTTCATCTCTGGTGTTCTGTTATTTCTCGACCGGTCTGTTGATCGAATCCTACCAGAATGGGGTGCTCGACGTGCGCGGGGTGGACTTGCCGCAATGGCTGCTCTACCTGCCCATGCCCCTTTCCTTCGGGCTGGTCGCGATCGAATTCGGCCGCTACCTCGTCGGCATCGACGACTACTACGTCGAGCGGACGGAAGTAAAAGAAGCGATGTAACCGCAGTCGGGACGGGGCGCTGGCGATGGAGTGGTATTGGGCCCTGGCCACCCTGATCGGGATGGTCATTTTCATGATGTCGCTGGGCATCCCGGTCGCCATCACCTTCATCACCACCAACATCATCGGCGTGCTCATCTTCATGGGCAGCGTGGCGGGACTTACCCAGGTGGTGGACAACGCCACCGCCCTGGTCACCACCTTCACCCTCGGTCCGGTGCCCATGTTCATCCTGATGGGCGCACTGTTTTTTCATACCGGACTGGCGATCCGGGTCTTCGACGGGCTCGACGTGCTGTTCGGGCGGATTCCCGGCCGGCTGTGCTATCTGACCGTGGCCGGCGGTTCCCTGTTTTCGACCCTGACCGGTTCCTCGATGGCGAATACCGCCATGCTCGGCTCGCTGATGGTGCCCGAGATGCAGCGGCGCGGCTACGACTGGCGCATGTCCATGGGGCCGGTGCTCGGCACCGGCGGGCTGGCCATGATCATCCCGCCGTCGAATCTGGGCGTGCTGCTGGCCTCGGTCGCCAATATCGACGTGGGCAGGCTGCTGATTGCAGGCTTTCTCCCCGGCTTCGTTCTTGCCGGGCTCTACGCGGCGATGATTTTCCTGCAGATCAAGCTGAACCCGGCCGGCGCGCCAGCCTACGATATGCCGAAGACGTCGGTGATGGTGAAGCTGCGCGCGGTGATGGTCAACATCGTGCCCATGGGGCTGGTGGTGTTCATGGTGGTCGGCTTCATCCTGCTCGGGCTGACCACGCCGACCGAAGCGGCGGCATTCGGCGTGCTCGGCGTGTTCATCCTCGCGATCGCCTTCCGCTGCCTGACCTGGAAGTCCATGGTGATCTCGCTCGAAAGCACCGTGAAGGTGGGCGGGATGGTGTTCTTCATCCTGATGAGTTCCACCGTGTTCAGCCAGCTCCTGGCCTACTCCGGGGCGAGCGCCGGCATGCTGCAGTGGGCGACCAGCTTCCACGTCAGTCCGCTGCTGATCCTCCTGATCATGTTCGTCATCCTGCTCGCGCTCGGCATGTTCATGGATTCGGTGTCCATGATGCTGATCACGGTGCCGATCTTCTTCCCTCTCGCCCAGGTGCTTGGCTTCGATCTGATCTGGTTCGGCCTGTTCGTGCTGATGACGTTCGAGATGGCGGGCACCACGCCGCCCTTCGGTCTGTTGCTCTATGTCATGCTCGGGGTCGCGCCCAAGGGTACGACGCTGTTCCAGGTGGCGGCGGCGGCCTTTCCGTTTCTGATCTGCGATGGCATCCTGATCCTGATCCTGATTGCCTATCCCCAGCTTGCGCTGTTCCTGCCGGGGCTGATGGGCTAAAGCTTGATTCGTCAAGGCTGCGCCGGCCTGCGCGCCCGGCCAGCCAACGACGGTATCCTGATGGGTGGCCGGGCGGGACAGCGGGACGGTGCGATTCCGCGCTGGCGGATCGGACCAGGCCTTATCCGATCGGCCGTGGCAGGCCTGTCATGTCGGGGACGCAAGGGCAGTGCGGATCGCGACCTTCAATCTGGAGAACCTGGACGACGCGGCGGATAGCGGGCCGGCGCTGGATGAACGCATCCGAATCCTGCGCCCGCAGCTCGAGCGGCTGGACGCCGACGTCCTCTGCCTGCAGGAGGTGAATGCCCAGCGCGACGGGCCGAAGGGCACGCCTCGCACCCTGCGCGCGCTGGACCGGCTGCTTTCGGGCACGGCCTATGCGGCGTTCGAACGGGCGTTCTCGCAGCTTGCCGACGGGCGCGGCCCGCTCGACGTGCAGAATCTCGTGATCCTGAGCCGCTATCCGATCGCCTGGTCGCGTCAGATCTGGCACACGCTGGTGCCGCCGCCCGGCCACGCCCCGGTCACCGCCGTGCCGACGGGCGCCGGCGACGCGGTCGTGCGCTGGGACCGGCCGGCGCTGCACGCTGCCGTGCGGCTCGACGACGGAAGGCTGCTACATGTCTTCAACCTGCACCTGCGCGCGCCGCTGGCGGCCTTCGTGCCGGGCCAGAAGGAAGGCCCGTTCGTCTGGAAGACGGTACAGGGCTGGGCGGAGGGGTTCTTCATCGCGGCGATGAAGCGGAGCGGCCAGGCGCTGGAGGTCCGGCTGGCCATAGACGGTCTCTTCGACGAGGACGGCGACGCGTTTATCGCGCTCTGTGGCGATATGAATGCCGAACTGCGCGAAATGCCCCTGCGCATCCTGCGCGGCGAGGAGGAAGACACCGCCAACGGCGCGCTCGCCGGCCGGGTGATGATCCCGCTGGAGCGGGCCGCGCCCGAGTCCCGGCGCTACTCCGTCCTGCACGGCGGGCTGCCGTCCATGCTCGACCATGTGCTGGTGTCGCGCGCGCTGCTGCGCTATTTCCGCACCGTCGAGATTCACAACGAGGCGCTCGAGGACGAGCTGGTCGGCTATGCGGCAGTAAGGAAATCGCCCGAGTCCTATCACGCCCCGGTGGTGGCGGAATTCGATCTTCGGGGTTTGATCCGTTAACGCGCGATCGCGCCGGCCCGCACCCCCGTCCGGCCGGGGGGGGCGGGGCGGTCAGGGCACGTCCACCAGGACGATTTCCGCGTCGGTGGTCGCGGTGACGACAATTTCGTCTTCGTCCGCGATGGCGGCGCCGTCACCGGTGCCGAGCGCGGCGCCATTCACCGTCACCGTGCCGGCGGCGGGAACGAGATAGCCATGGCGAGTCGCCCCCAGCCGGTGGCGCACCGTCTCGCGGGCGCGGAGCGTCGCGCCGAGCACCGCCGCATCCTGATTGATGGGGAGGGCACCGGCTGCACGCTCCGCTTCGCGGCCGGAGGCAAGCACCACCAGACGGCCAGACTTTTCCTCGCCGGGGAAGCGGCGCGTCGCCCAGGCGGGCGCATGGCCGCGCGCATCGGGCAGGATCCAGATCTGGAACAGGGTGGTGTCCCCGTCTTCCAGATTGTGCTCGGCATGCATCACGCCGGTGCCGGCGCTCATCACCTGCACGTCGCCTTCGGCCGTGCGGCCGCGATTGCCCATGCTGTCGGTATGGGTGATGGCGCCGCTGCGCACGTAGGTAATGATTTCCATGTCCCGGTGGGGATGGGTGTCGAACCCGGTGCCGGCGCGGATACGGTCATCGTTCCATACCCTCAGCTTGCCCCAACCCATGCGGGCGCGGTCATGGTATTCGGCAAAGGAAAAGTGAAAGCGGGAGTCCAGCCAGTCGTTGGCGAACGCGCCCAGCCCTTCCCGCGGTCTGATATCGATCACGGCATTCTCCACTCCGGCCCGGCCCGCACCGCGCGCAGGGCGCGCGCGTCGGGCAGCAAGGAATACGCTCCGCGATCGGCCAGCGCCACCGCCAGCGATACGGCGGCGAGGAAGGCAGGATACTCCCATCCGCCGCCCTCGGCGCTGAACACCCAACCGTTCGGCCAGTGTACCAGCGCGGCCCCGGCAAGCACCGGCAGCAACATGACGGCGACGAGACGGGTCAGCACGCCGGCAACCAGCGCCAGCCCGCCGCCCAGCTCCGCCGCGACCACCACATACGCCGTCCATCCCGGATATCCGACCTGCTCGAAGAAGCGGATCGTACCCGGCAGGGTGAACACCAGCACCTTGAGCAGCGCATGGGCGATGAACATGGCGCCAAGGGACAGCCGCAGCACCAGCACGCCCAGATCGCGTTTCGTTTCGATACTCATGAGTCCTCTCCCTGCCGGAGATCGCGGCCGGTTCAGGCCGCGACCTTCCTCGCGATCCGTGCGACATGGGCGCCCTGGAAGCGGGCAAGGGCCAGTTCCCGTTCGCTCGGCCGGCGGTCTCCCTTTGGGCCGGCAATGGTTCCCGCGCCATAGGGCGACCCACCGCGCACCTCGTCGATGGCCGACAGTTCCGGCGCGGTATACGGCAGTCCCACGATCACCATGCCGTGGTGCAGCAGCGTGGTATGGAACGACGTGATGGTGGTTTCGTTGCCGCCGCCGGTACCGGTGGAGGTGAACACGCTGCCGACCTTGCCCACAAGCGCGCCGCTGGCCCACAGCCCGCCGGTCTGGTCGAGAAAATTGCGCATCTGGGAAGCCATGTTGCCGAACCGCGTCGGGGTGCCGAACACGATGGCATCGTAATTCTCCAGTTCTGCCGGCGTGGCGACGGGAGCGTCCTGGTCGAGCCGGATTCCGGCTTTCCGGGCAGCATCCTCCGGGACCAGTTCGGGTACGCGCTTGACGGTGACGTCGACGCCGTCGACGGACGCGGCACCTTCGGCCACGGATCGCGCCATGGTCTCGACGTGGCCGTAGCTCGAATAGTAGAGAACCAGAACGCGGGTCATTGTCGTTTCTCCGTTCACAGGGTGATGTCGATGTTCGTGAGGGAGAGATAATTGGTGAACCAGAAGAAGAAAACCTCCGTTGAATTCACTTAATTGTTGAATTATTTTCACTAATATCTGAGGTTGCCGAGGATGAGCCGTGCAGGACAGGTTATCCGGGTTCACACTGTTTGCGGCGGTGGTCGAGGCGGGCAGCTTCACCGCTGCGGCGGCCGGGCTCGGCATGACGAAATCGGCGGTCAGCAAGGCGGTGAGCCGCCTGGAGGCCCGGCTGGGTGCGCGGCTGCTGAATCGCACCACGCGGCGGCTCCGGCTGACCGAGGCGGGCCGGTCCTTTCACGAGCGTTGCGTGCGCATCCTTGCCGAGGCGGAGGAGGCGGAGCAGGCGGTAAGCGACCTGCAGCTCGCCCCCCGCGGCACGCTCCGGATCAACGCCCCGGTGATTTTCGGCATGCAGTACCTGGCGGCGCTGCTGCCCGACTTCATGGTCCGCTATCCGGACCTCGCGGTCGAGGTCAGCTTGAACGATCGTTACGTGGACCTGGTCGAGGAAGGCTACGATGTGGCGGTGCGGATCGGCCGGCTGGCCGATTCCTCCCTCGTGGCGCGCAGGCTCTGCGAGTCCCGTCACGTGGTATGCGCCGCACCCGGTTATTGGGAGCGCCGCGGCCGTCCGGGCCGCCCGGCAGATCTCGCCGCGCACGACTGCCTGCTCTACAGCTACCTTTCCACCGGCGACCAATGGCGGTTCGAGGGTCCGGACGGTCCCGTCAGCGTGCGCGTCTCCGGTCCCTTGAGCAGCAACAACGGTGACGTATTGCGCGTCGCGGCGCTGGCGGGCAGGGGCGTGGTGCTGCTGCCCCTCTTTTCCTGCTGGAGGGATCTGGCGGCGGGCCGGCTGGAAGCGGCCCTGGCGGAATTCGTGTGTCCGGCCGGGGGACTCCATGCGGTTTATCCGCCTGATCGGCGGCCACCCGCCAAGGTGCGGGCGTTCGTCGATTTTCTCGTCGCCCGGCTCGGCCGCGCGCCTTTCGGCGAAGGCGTCGTCGGCCCATGAAGAATGCGCCAAGCCGCTGCGACGTCACAATTTCTTGATGCCGGCTTGATTCGCGTCGGCGCCGGCGGCGCCTCATAAAGGGGGCACACAGGCCGCCGCCTGATGCAGCGTGAAACCGGTAGCCCGGCCATCGGACACGGCAGCGCGCCGCATCGGACAGCCCCTCACTGGTGGTTGGCCTGAAACTCGGCGGACGCTGGCCCCTGCGGCCAGGGTCCGCCCCATTTTACCGCATCGCTCAGGTTCACCACGGCATCAGGTTGGCGATGAAGCGCTTGCGTCGACACTCAATCGGTCGGATTCCGGGTTACGCCGCCATACTGATCCTTGCCGGCGTGACAGCGGTGGCGGCGGCCGGCGACGACGGGACAGCGCCGCCGAAAGCACACATGCGTATCGCCAACCCCGCCGATCTGTCGGGGGCGAGGGCCGAGTCCGTTTACCAGGGGATTAGGGCGGCGCTGGCGCGGAGCTACGGCGAGTCGGGCGATCCGGTGACGGCGGCCTATCAGGGGTGGCGCCGCTACAACCTCGTGCCCTATCGCTCGTCGCGTCACGGCGGCGTCTTCGTCAACAACTACGCCAACGAACGGGCGGCAGCCTACGGCCGGTTCGGCGGCCAGGGTCCCATGCCGGTCGGCGCCGTGATCGTAAAGGACAGTTTCGTGGTCACGCGCCGGGGCGACGTCATGACGGGACCGCTGCACCTGATGGAAAAGAAGGCGCCGGGCTTCGATCCGGCGAACGACGACTGGCTCTACATGTCGCTTGCGGCAGACGGTCGCCTGGTCGGTGTGAGCGGCGGGCTGGGCGCGGAGAACGTGACCTTCTGCGCCGAGTGTCACGCCCGCGCTCCGGCAGCCAGCGACCACCTGTTCTTCATGCCGCGGGACGTGCGCCGGCCGTCCCGGTAACGGGCGGGAGAGTTCGCTAACGCCCTTCGGCGCGCCAGGCAATCAGAAGCGTTCCGAGGGTGAGGAGCAGCAGCAGGGCCGCGGGCAGCAGTGGCGCCTCGCGCACATTCCTGACGGCAAACTCGCGATTTTCCACCAGCCCGGCCCAGTTCCGCCCGGTAGTCAGCCGTCCGGCACGCACGCGCCGGAGTTCCGGCATGCCGTCGGCCAGCCAGTGGATGCCGCCGCCGCTGGCATGGCTCAGCGGTTGCAGCCTGGACTCCGTGGTCCGCATGTCCGCGTATTCCAGCGGGTTCAAATTGCCGACGGCGGCCAGGGCCAGGTGGCTGTCGTCCTTGACGCGGTATATGCCGGTTTCCCTGGCGGCGACGGCGGCCGTCGACCGTCCGCCCAGACCCGGTTTGAGCCGGATCGTCTCCGCCTTGCCGGACGGCGAGGTCACCTCGACCGGCGAATTGTCCGGCTCGACGCTGCGCCGGGTGACGGCGAGCTGGCTGCCCTCCATCTGCGCGCGCAGGGAATTTTCCTCCAGGTCGGGTTCCTTCATCAGCCAGTGCGCCACCCGACGCAGCAGCTCGGAATGAGGTCCGCCGCCCGCATAGCCGCGCGCCCACAGCCAGATCTGGTCGGAAAGCAGCTGTGCCACCCGCCCCTTGCCGATCCGCTTGACGATCAGCACAGGCCGCTTGTCGATACCGCTCATCAGTGCCATGCCGTCGCGGTTGGCGACGTCGATCTGGCGGAACCAGCGGCCCCAGCGCGGCAATTCCTCGCCGATCCCGGCGCCCGGCAGGTCGGCGGTCACCGTGTGGCGCTCGCCGGTGCCGGTCAGGCGCACCCGCACCGGCTGGGTATAGACCTTGCCCGTCGGTTCACCCGGCAGCACGCGCCCCAGCGGGGTCTGGAACAGGGACTCGGCGCCGGCGAACTCGGGACCCGCCGCCTCCAGCACCGCGCCGCCGTTTTCCACGTAGCGGGCGATGTTGTCGATGTAGACGGACGGAAGCACCCCGCGCCGCCGGTAGCGGTCGAAGATGATCAGGTCGAATTCGTTCAGCTTGACCTCGAACAGCTCGCGGATCGGAAAGGCGATCAGCGACAGTTCGCGCACCGGCGTCATGTCCTGTTTGTCGGGCGGGCGCAGGATGGTGAAGTGTACTAGGTCGACGGACGGATCGGCCTTGAGCAGGTTGCGCCACACGCGCTCGCCCGGATGCGGCTCGCCCGATACCAGCAGGACACGCAGCCGCTCGCGCACACCGTTTATCGCCACCACCGCGCGGTTGTTGATGGGGGTCAATTCGCCCGGCGCCGGCATGGTCTCGATCTGCAGGATATTGGGACCGGCGTGGTCCAGCATGACCTTGATCGGGTGCTCGCGGCCGACCGGCACGGCGATGGTGCGCGGTGGCCCGCCGTCCTGAAGCAGGGTGACCGGCACGGCGCCGCCTTCGGCGCGCGGATCCTCGATGCGGATGCGCAGCTCGGCCTCCTTGCCGACGATGCCGAACTTGGGTACCTGAGCCACCACCAGCCGGCGATCGAACTCGTCGCGCTTGCCGGTCAGAAGAACGTGCAGAGGTCCCATGCCCGGCGGGGCCGTTCCGGCGTCGGGCGCATCGTGTACCTGGCCGTCGGTGATCAGGATGGTGCCGGCGCTGCGCCGCGCCGGTACGTCGGCGAGCGCCCGGCTCAGCGCCTTGAACAGCCGCGTGCCGTCGACCGGGCCCGTGGTCTCGGTGCCGGCGCCGGTGGAGCGCACGACGCGCACTTCCAGATTCCGGACCCCGGCGGTGGCTTTCTGCACCGCCGCCAGCGCCGTCTCGGCGGCTGCATGGCGGCCGGCGATCTCCTGGCTGGGCGATTCGTCCACCATCACGGTCAGGATGTCCGGCCGGCTTTCGCGATCCTCTTCCACCAGAACCGGATTGGCGAGCGCCAGCAGCAGCGCCGCAAGGGCGAGCGAGCGCCACCCCAGCCCGCGTGCCCGCCGCAATGCCCCGTAGGCGAGCAGCGCGACAGAGATCAGCGTCGCGGCGCCGATCAGCCACCATGGGAACAGGGGGGCGAAATCGAGGGTCAGCATGTCACTGGCCCAGCCGTTCGATGATGGCAGGCACGTGGACCTGGTCCGTCTTGTAGTTGCCGGTCAGGGCGTACATCATCCAGTTGATGCCGAAGCGGTAGGCCATTTCGCGCTGGCGCTCGCCGCCCGGCGCCACCGGCAGCATGGGCGCGCCGTCGGCATTGATGGCCCAGGCGCCGGCCCAGTCGTTGCCGCCGATGATCACGGTGGAAACGCCGTCGTTGTGGCGGCCACCGCGCCGTTCCACCCACACCGTACCGCCGGTCCAGCGGCCGGGGAAATCGCTCAGCAGGTAGAAGCTCTTGGTCAGGACGTGGTCGGTGGGCACGGGGATCAGCGCCGGTACGTCGAGGCCCTGCAGCACCATGCGCAGGCGTGCCGAGGCGGCGCCGCCGGTGCCGAACGGGTCGAAGGCGACGTTCTCCTGCTCGCGCGTGTCGAAAAGGATGGTGCCGCCGCCGCGCAGGTACTGGTTGAGCTTCTCGGTCGCCCCGTCGGACAACGGTCGCTGCGCCGACGAGAGCGGCCAGTAGAGCACCGGGAAAAAGGCCAGCTCGTCGCGCTCGACGTCGACCCCCATGGGCTCGCCTGGCTCGACGGCGGTACGCTGACGCAACAACGAGCCGAGCCCGATCAGCCCGGCGCGGCTTACCGTGTCGACCGCAGGGTTGCCCGTCAGCACGTAGGCGATGCGCGTTTCCGACGTCGCCTTGATGGCGAAGACGTCCTCCTGGCCGGGATCGGCGGTCTGAGCGCCGGCCGGCCCGCCGGGGGCGGCGAATGCCGCCAGCGCCGCGATGACGAGGGCGGCCGTCGCGCCGCGTCGAAGCGGTGCCCTGCCCGTTCCCAGACCGCGCAGCGCGTAGCTGATGACCAGGTCAACCAGCGCCAGAAGGAGCGCCGCGAGCAGCAGCCACGGCATGGCGTCGAAGCCCCTTTCGGATTCATAGCCGGTCGTGCCGACGCCGCCGGGCAGCGGGCCCAGCGGGGCCAGCGTGGGGACGCCGGCGGCGAGGTTGAGCGCGCGCCGTGCCTCGCCGCGGCCGTAATAGCCGGGCGGAGTCGCCGGGCCCGGCTTCGCCTGGGAGAATCCGCGTCCGGAAATGGCGGTGGCGGTGGCGGGCGGGCGCGCCAGCACGCCGAACCCGTCCATGGTCTCCAGCGGCGGGAACGTGGCCTGGGCGTCGTCGCCCGCCACCCCGGCGCTGAGGTCGACCACGCGGCGCAGCATATCGATGAACAGGCCCGAAAGCGGCAGGTTGGACCAGTCGGTATTGGCCGTGGTGTGCACCAGGATCAGCCAGCCGTGTTCGCGCTTTTCGGCGGTGACCAGCGGCGTGCCGTCCGACAGCCGCGCCCAGGTCTTGTCGTTCAGGTCCACCGTCGGCTCCGCCAGCACCTGCTGGCGAATGCGTACGTCGTCGGGCACGGCCAGGCCGGCGAACGGGCTGGCATCGTCGAACGGCAGCAGCCGCGCCGGCCGGGTCCACGACAGCGCGCCGCCCATGGCGCGTTCGCCGCCCCGCAGCCGCACCGGGATCAGCCCGTCGGCGGTCTGTGCCAGCCGCGGTCCGGCGAAGCGCAGCACCACGCCGCCCTTCGTCATCCACTGGGTCAGCACTTCGGTCTCGTGGTTGCTGAGCTTGCCGACGTCGGCCAGGACGATGACCGCCAGTTCGCGCTGCAGCAGATCGGCGATGGTACCGCGGTGAACGTCGCTGAAAGGCTGCAGCGCGCGGACGACGTAGTAATCCTCGGCCAGCAGGGGTTGCGCTTCCACCGAGGTGGAGCCGGAAATCACCCCGACGGGACGGCGCCGCCAGCGCTCATCCATCAGGAACACCGCGCCGGCACTCGCTTCGCCCTCGATCTCGACACGCGCGGCCGCATTGCGCATGTCGCCGGGAAGGCGGAAATGTACCTTGGTGCGGTTCTCTCCGGCGGCGAAACGGGCATCCTCGCGCCCCAGCAGCCTGCCGTCGTCGGCACTGAACCGAAGTGTCAGCTTTGCCTCACCGCGCGTACCGACGCGTTCCACCGGCACGGCCAGCCCTTCGCTCTCTGCCTTGGGCGCCCGCAGCAACCTGGCGCGCGATGGCTCGCCGTCGAGATAGACCTGCAGGGAGCCGAACTGCTGCAGCCGCTGCGCCAGACCCTCCGCGGCCGCGTCGGCGATGCCGTCGGAAAGCCAGACCGCGTGTGCCGAGCCCTCGACCGCGATCTCGTTCGCCGCCGCGCGCGCCGCGGCCCGGTCGGACGGCCACGGCTTGGGTTTGAGCGCCTTGGCGATACGCCGCGCTTCCGCCGGGCGCAGCAGACCGGACACGGCGACAGGTTCGCCCGGACGGTTCGGGGCGGTGGTCAGCAGCCGTACCGGCCTGCCGGCGCGGTCGGCGCGGTCGATCAGGGCGCCGAGCGCGGTTTCGCGCTCGGCCCAGCGCGGCGCCGCGGCCCAGCCGTCGTCCACGACCAGGATCAACGGCCCGCTGCCCGCAAGCCGTGCCCCCGGATTGAGCAGCGGATGCGCGAGGGCGAGGATCACCAGCGCGGCGATCAGCATGCGCAGCAGGATCAGCCAGAGCGGCGTGCGCGCCGGCGTTTCCTCCTGCTTGCGCAACGCGAGGATCAGCCGCAGCGGCGGGAAGGCACGCACCAGCGGCGCCGGAGGGGTGACGCGCAGCAGCCACCACAGCACCGGCAGGGTGGCGAGCGCCGTCAGCATCCACGGAGAGGCGAAGACGACAGGGCCCAGTTCGAGCATGGCTCAGATTCCCGGCGGCTGGCTCAGCGCCTGGAACAGCGCGAGCAGGGCAGTATGCGGCGGATGGTCGGTTCGGTGAACGCCGCAGGTCCAGCCCACGGCGCGGGCGATATCGGCGATAGCGGCGCGGTGATTCTCGATCATCCGGGCATAGTCGGCGCGCACCGACTCGACGCGGCCGATCAGCGCCGCACCTTCGCCCTCCAGCCCCTCGAAACGTACCCGTCCGGAGAAGGGCAGCGTTTCCTCGGCAGGGTCGAACACCTGCATCAGGTGGCCGCGCACGCCGAGCCCGGCGAAGCCGCGCACGACCTGCTCCACCTCGGCGGCCGGCGACAGGAAGTCCCCGATCAGTACCGCGCGGGCATGGCGCGGCAGGGTCTCGACCGCGGGCAGGCTGCGTTCCGCGGCGTCGGGCTGGACCAGCGTGGCCGCCAGCCGCTCCAGCACGGCACGACCGCTCGACGGCGGCAGGCCCGACCCCAGCAGCGCCACCCGCTCGCCGCCGCGCACCAGCAGCGAAGCCAGCGCCAGGGTCAGCACAGCCGCGCTTTCCGCCTTTTCCGGCAACGCGTTGCTCGAGGCATAGTCCATGGAAGCCGAACGGTCCTGCCACAGCCAGACCGATTCGGCGGCTTCCCACTCGTTCTCGCGGACATAGACGTGCTGGCGTTTGGCCGACTGGCGCCAGTCGATTCGCTGGATCGTGTCGCCCGGCTGGTAGCGGCGGAACTGCCAGAAGGTCTCGCCGGTGCCGACGCGACGGCGCCCGTGCACGCCCTGGGCCACAGTGGCGGCCACGCGCTCGGCGGCCACCAGCAGCGGCGGCAGGCGCGCCGCGGCCTCCTCCGCCCGCTGCCTGAGGGCGGCGGGCCCCGACCGTCCGGGCGCGGTGCGACCGGCGAACCTCAGGCCAAAGGAGCGCACAGCCGTTCGATGACCTCGTCGATGGTGACTCCGTCGGCGCGGGCGGCAAAGGTGAGCGCCATGCGATGGCGCAGCACCGGCTTGGCCAGCGCGACCACGTCGTCGATGGAGGGCGCATAGCGCCCGTCGAGCAGCGCCCGCGCCCGGCTGGCGAGCATCAGCGCCTGGCTGGCGCGCGGACCGGGTCCCCAGGCGACATGGGCGCGGATCTCGGGGACGGCGCTTTCCACCGGACGCCCGGCCCGGACCAGATCGAGAATGGCCTTGACCACGCTTTCGCCCACCGGAATCTGGCGCACCAGGCGCTGGGCGGCGAGCAGGTCCTCGGGCGCGATCACCTGCTCGGGTTCGGCATTCTGGGCGCCTGTGGTGGCCATCAGGATGTCGCGCTCGGCCTTCTCCGACGGGTAGCCCACGTCCACCTGCATCAGGAAGCGGTCGAGCTGGGCCTCCGGCAGGGGGTAGGTACCTTCCTGCTCCAGCGGGTTCTGGGTGGCGAGCACATGGAATGGCCGCGGCAGGGGCTGGTAATGTCCGGCGACCGACACGCGCTGCTCCTGCATGGCCTGCAGCAGGGCGGACTGCGTGCGCGGGCTCGCGCGGTTGATTTCGTCGGCCATGAGAAGCTGGCAGAACACCGGACCGCGCAGGAAGCGGAACGAACGGCGCCCGGCCTCGCCCTCCTCCAGCACCTCGGAGCCGAGGATGTCGGCGGGCATCAGGTCGGGCGTGAACTGTACGCGCTTGGTGTCGAGTCCCAGCACGGTGCCCAGCGTATCCACCAGCCGGGTCTTGCCGAGGCCGGGAAAGCCGATCAGCAGCACGTGACCGCCTGCCAGCAGCGTGATAAGAGTCTCATCCACCACCTCCTGCTGGCCGAAGATGATTCGGCCGATGCGCTCGCGGACCAGCGCCATGCGGTGGCCCAGCGCCTCGATCTCGCCAACCAGGCGGGCAGGGGGTTCACTGCCGGCGGTGCCGGCGATGTGGGCAAGGGAATCGGTATCGGTCACGACGGCCTCCATGAACGCGGGCGGCGCACTATGGAAAAATCTCCCCTAGGCGCGCTGGAAAAGGAACTGGGGGGCGCCGGCAAGGCTACCCCCGGACAGCCGTTTCTTTGCGGCGACGTCGACATCCGAATCGCCCGCGACGGGACTTGGTTTTATCATGGCTCGCCGATTGGCCGCAAACGACTGGTCAAGCTGTTCGCCTCGGTACTGCGCCGCGAGGCGAGCGGCGATTTCTGGCTCGTTACGCCGGCGGAGAAGTGCCGTATACAGGTGGACGACGCGCCGTTCACCGCGGTCGAAATGAGTGTCGAGGGGACGGGACGCAACCAGCGATTAACCTTTCGAACCAACGTTGACGAAAACGTGATCGCGGGCCCCGGCCACCCCCTCCGGGTGGCCATGGATCCGGCGACCGGCGAACCCTCTCCCTATATATATGTGCGGGACGGGCTGGAAGCATTGATCGTACGGGCGGTTTTTTATGATCTGGCGGATTTGGGCGTCGATGAGCCGCAGCCCGACGGCACAACCTCATTTGGCGTGTGGTCGGGTGGCGAGTTCTTTCCCCTTGGCGACACGGGCGAGCCCTGACGCCGTGACGGTGACGGGTCCATGCGCGAACTGGTGATCGGCGCCTTTCCGGGGCCGGGGGTGACGCCCGACCCGGCCCTTCCGCGCAACGTCTGGCCCGCGCCGGCCCCGAAGAACGGCGCGCAGGCGCTGCGGTCGGCCGCCGTCCTGGTGCCGTTGGTGGACCACCCCGATGGCATGACCGTGATCCTGACCCAGCGCACCGACCACCTGCCGGCCCATGCCGGGCAGATATCGTTTCCGGGCGGCCGGCTGGCGCTGGGCGACGCGACGCCCGAAGACACGGCGCTGCGCGAGACGGAAGAGGAGATCGGCCTGGCGCGCGGCCAGGTGAAGCTGATCGGCCGTATGAACGCCCATGACACCGGCACTGGCTATCGGGTGATGCCGGTGGTGGGGCTGGTGGCGTCTCCGGTCACGCTTTTCCCCGACCCGGCCGAAGTGGCGGAGGCCTTCGAGGTGCCTGTCGCCCACGTGCTCGACCCGTCGAACCACCGGTTCGAGACGCGCCTCCAGCGCGGCACCGAACGACAGATCCACATCGTCGCCTACCGCGACTATTTCATCTGGGGTTTCACCGCACGCGTGCTGGGCGAACTGGCCCGCCTTCTCCGGCCCTGATGGCCCGCTTTCTTGTCATCGCGCTCGGCGCGTTCCTTCTTCCCGCGGCGCTCTATTACGCGTGGCGCGTTTTTGCGCCGGAAAGGCTGGGGGGCTCGCCGGCGATGGCGCGCGGCGAATGGCGTTCCATGCCGTGGCGCTGGCTGCTCTCCCTCGGCCTCGTGCTGCTGGCGGCGATTTTCGTCGCCATGGTGTCGGTCTCGGATCCGCCCGCGCCGCCGACGGGGGCGCAATCCGGGGACGCCGCGCCGGCCGCGGGCAACTGAGCGGGACGGCGATGCGGCCGGCGGGAAAGATCGCGCCACTGGGCTGGATGGTGGACGGCCCGGCGTGCGCCGTGCTGGCCGCGCTCGGTGCCGGCGGCGCACCGGCCCGGTTCGTCGGCGGCTGCGTGCGGGACGCCATCCTCGGCCGCCCCGTCAAGGATATCGACATCGCTACGCCGGAACCGCCGCAACGGGTGATGCAGCTTTTGCAGGGCGCCGGGATCCGGGCCGTGCCCACCGGGATCGACCACGGCACCGTCACCGCGGTGCTGGACGGCGCCCATTTCGAGATCACGACCCTGCGCCATGACGTGGAGACCTTCGGCCGCCATGCACGGGTTTCCTTTACCGATGACTGGGCGGCCGATGCTTCGCGGCGCGACTTCACCATCAACGCGCTTTTCTGCGATGCGGACGGAACGATTTTCGACCCCGCCGGGGGGCTTGCCGACCTGAAGGCGGGACGGGTGCGCTTTGTCGGCGACGCCTCGGAACGCATCCGCGAGGACGTTCTGCGCCTGCTGCGCTTCTTCCGCTTCCATGCATTTTACGGCACGCCGCCGCCGGACGCCGAAGCGCTCGCCGCCTGCCGGGCGCGGGCGCCCGGCCTCGCGCGCCTGTCGGCGGAGCGGGTCTGGTCCGAACTGCGCCGGATCCTGCTGGCGCCCGACCCGGCGGCGATCCTGGCATTGATGGCGGACCATCGGGTGCTCGGCCACGTGCTGGGCGAGGCGACGCGGCTGGACCGGCTGGCCGCGCTGGTGCGCATCGAAGAGGCGTGCGGACGGGCGGGCGATGCCATCCTGCACCTCGCCGCCGTCATGGACGTGGACGGCGCCGCGGCGGCGACGCTGGCCCGGCGGCTGCGCATGGCCAATGCCGAGACCCGGCGGCTGGTGGCGCTGGCGGCGCCCGCGACGAGGCTCACGCCGGCATTGGACGGTCGGGCGCGCCGCGTCGCGCTCTACCGGCTGGGCGGGGCGCTGTTCGCCGATCTGGCGCTGCTCGGCTGGGCCGATTCGGCCGCCGGTGCCGACGCCCCTGCGTGGCGGGCGCTGGCGGCAGCGGCGGACGGCTGGACGCCGGTCAGTTTGCCGGTGGCCGGTCGGGATGCGGTGGCGCTCGGCGTTCCGCGCGGTCCCGAGGTGGGCCGGTTGCTCGGCGAGGTGGAGGACTGGTGGGTGGCGCAGGATTTTGCACCCGACCGTGCGGCATGCCTTGCGAAGCTGAAAGAACTGGCGCGCGGAGTCAGGGGCGGGTAGGCCGCCGGCCGCCGGTATCAGTCTCCGGTCTTGACCAGCCGGCCGCTCACCGTGCGCAGTTCGTCGCCATCGCGCCAGGCCTTGAAGGTCAGGCGCATGCCGCCCGGCGTCAGGGTGCGGTCATATTGCTGCAATTCGTAAATCCCGTTCCTGTCTACGGTCATCAGGAACACGGACAGGGTATTCTTTTTCAACCGGGCCCAGCACAGTTCCTTGCCGGTGAGCGGATCGCCGCTTTCGGTACCGCGGTAGACGCCGCGCGTTCCCGTCGGTATCAGCACTTTCGTTGCCTTGTTGCGCCGCACGTCGGGGTGTCGGGGATCGCCACCGCGCCGGATGACGCTGGTCCAGTCGACGCGGAAGCCCTTGCCCTCGGGGCGGATGGTGACGTCGAAGTCCCGTGCCGTGACCGCGAAGTAGAGGCTGTCGCGGTTCTCCGCCACGCCGCCGCCGGAAAATGTGCCGAAGAATGCCGCGATGGACAGGTCATCCGCCGCGTGCGATGGCGCAGGGGCAAGCGCGGCGAGCAGGACCGCGGCGAGCGCGACCAGGAGTCTCATTGTCCCATCCCCCCAGGGTTTCACCGTTTGTGCCACCATTCTGCCCGCAACCCGGTCCCGGCGCCAGCGGTCACGCTCGGGGCCTTCACGCTCAGGGCCACCGGGCCTCGGGCGGCAGGGACATGAGGATGGCTTCCACGTTGCCGCCGGTCCGCAGCCCGAATCGGGTACCCCGGTCGTAGAGCAGGTTGAATTCCACGTAACGGCCGCGACGGGTGAGCTGGTGCTCGCGCTGTTCCGGTGTCCAGGGGCGGTTCATATGGCGGCGCACGATGGCCGGGTAGGCGTCGAGAAAGGTGCGGCCGACGTCCCGGGTGAATGCGAAGTCGGCCTCCCAGTCCCCCGAATCGAGCCAGTCGTAGAAAATACCGCCGACTCCGCGCGGCTCGTTGCGGTGCGGGAGAAAGAAATACTCGTCGCACCATTTGCTGAATTTGGCGTAATAGCCCGCATCGGCACGATCGCAGGCCGCCTGCAGCGCCGCGTGGAAGGCGGCGGTATCTGCCTCGTCCGGGACCATGGGGGTCAGATCCGACCCGCCGCCGAACCAGCTCTTCGACGTCATGATGAAGCGGGTGTTCATGTGTACCGCCGGCACCAGCGGCGAGCGCATGTGGGCGACCAGCGAAATACCGCTGGCCCAGAAACGCGGGTCGGCCTCGGCGCCGGGAATCTCCTTGCGGAACTCGGGCGAGAACGCGCCGTGCACGGTGGACACGTTGACGCCGACCTTCTCGAACACCCGCCCGTGCATGACGGACATTACCCCGCCGCCGCCATCGCCGCCGTCGGGACCGGGCCGTTTCCAGGCGGTGCGCCGGAAGCGACCGGGCGCACCCGTGTCGTTGGGTGGCCCCACCTCGTCCTCCAGCGCCTCGAACGCGGCGCAGACGGAATCGCGCAGCGATTCGAACCAGGCGGCCGCCCGGGTCTTGCGCCGTTCCAGCGCGTCGCCGGTCACGATGCGGGGGCCGCGGGCGCCGGCGCGCCGGACGGGAAGCCGCCTGTCTGGCGCAGCGCCTCGGCCAGGCCGATGGCGGCCGCGGTGGCGACATTGAGCGAGCGCAGCCCGCCTGCCATGGGTATGCGCACCCGCGCGTCCACCGCCGCCCGTACCGCAGCGGGGACGCCGGCGCTTTCCCGTCCCAGCAGCAGGATGTCATCGGGCCGGAAGGCGAACTGGTGGTGGGGCGTCTCGCCGCGGGTGGTCAGCAGCACCAGCCGCCCGCCGCGCACCATGTGGGCGCGGCGGAATTTCTCCCACGATCCGTGGCGCACGATCTTGACATGGTCGAGATAGTCCATGCCGGCGCGCCGGAATCGCTTGTCGTCCAGCAGGAATCCGCAGGGCTCGATAATGTCGACGCCGACCGCAAAGCAGGCGGCGAGCCTGAGGATTGCGCCGGTGTTCTGCGGGATATCCGGTTCGTAGAGAGCGAGCCGCATGACGCTGAAATGTCTCCCTGGAGCAAGTCTTTGCAAGCCGATCAAATTCGATTATACCCGTGCGCGGGCGCCGGTCACGGCCCCCGGTCAGATACGGTGCGCTGCGGCGTTGGGCCGCAGTTGCTTTGTTTGCGCCACCGGCTGACCCGGGCAATCTTGCGACGTCCCGGGCGACAAGAAGAGGCAACATTATGGCGAGTTCTGCAGAGACGACTGCGGGCGGAGGACATGACGACGGGGAGACCCGGCGCGATTTCCTCATTCTTGCGACCGCCGCTTTCGGAGCGGTCGGCGCGGGCGCCGCGGTCTGGCCGCTCATCGACCAGATGAACCCGGCAGCCGACGTGCTGGCGGTTTCGACCACCGAGGTCAACCTGGAGCCGATCCAGACGGGCCAGCGGATCACCGTCACCTGGCGTGGCAGCCCGGTCTTCATCAGCCGGCGTACCCAGAAGGAAATCGACGAAGCGCGCAAGGTGAACCCGGCCGACCTGGTCGATCCGGAGACGGACGAGGCGCGGGTGAAAAAGGCGGAATGGCTGGTGGTGGTGGGCGTCTGCACCCATCTCGGCTGCATCCCGCTGGGCCAGAGGCCCACCGATTCGAAAGGCGAGTACGGCGGCTGGTTCTGCCCGTGCCACGGGTCGCACTACGACACCTCGGGACGTATCCGCAAGGGACCGGCGCCGAAGAACCTTCTGGTGCCGACATACGCCTTTGCGACCGAAAAAACGGTCCGGATCGGGTAGGAGGCAGCCGATGAGCGCGACCGAGTTCAAGAACCCCGTGGTCCGGTGGATCGATTACCGGCTGCCCGTTTTCACCATGATGCAGCACGAGCTGCACGAATACCCGACCCCGAAGAACCTGAGCTACTGGTGGAATTTCGGCTCGCTTGCCGGCGTCATGCTGGTGGTGATGATCGTCACCGGCGTCACGCTGGCAATGCACTACGTGCCGCACGTGGACCATGCCTTCGACAGCGTCGAGCACATCATGCGCGACGTGAATTACGGCTGGCTGATCCGCTACGTGCACATGAACGGCGGCTCGGCCTTCTTCTTCGTGGTCTATATCCACATCTTCCGCGGGCTCTACTACGGTTCCTACAAGGCGCCGCGCGAGCTGCTGTGGATGCTCGGAATCGTCATTCTGCTGCTGATGATGGCGACCGCCTTCATGGGTTACGTGCTGCCCTGGGGACAGTTGAGCTTCTGGGCGGCCAAGGTGATCACCAGCATGTTCTCGGCCATTCCGCTGGTCGGCGATCCCATCGTCACCTGGCTGTGGGGCGGCTTTACGGTGGACCAGCCGACGCTCAACCGGTTCTACAGCCTGCACTACCTGCTGCCCTTCGTCATCGTGGCGGTGGTGCTGCTGCATCTGATGGCGCTGCATCAGCACGGCTCGGGAAATCCGGTCGGCGTCGACACCAGGGGCCCGCAGGACAGCATTCCTTTCCACCCGTATTACACGGTGAAGGATCTGTTCGGGATGGGCGTGTTCTTCCTGGTGTATTTCGGCTTCGTTTTCTTCGCGCCGAACATGCTCGGCGAGACGATCAACTACGTCGAAGCCAACCCGCTGCAGACTCCGCCGCATATCGTGCCGGAATGGTACTTCCTGCCGTACTACGCGATCCTGCGTTCGGTCACCTTCGACATCTGGTTCGTTCCGGCGAAGCTGATCGGCGTGATCCTGATGTTCGGTTCGATCCTGATCCTGTTCCTGCTGCCCTGGCTCGATCGCTCGCCGGTCCGCAGCGCGCGTTTCCGTCCGCTCTACAAGCAGTTCTTCTGGCTGCTGGCGATCGACGCGCTGGTGCTGGGCTGGGTGGGCGCCAACCCGCCCGAGGGCAAGTTCGTGATCATCGGCCAGATCGCCACGGCGTATTACTTCCTGCACTTCCTCGTCGTGATACCGCTGCTCGGCCTGTTCGAAACCCCGCGGCCCTTGCCGAAAAGCATCAACGAGCCGGTGCTCAAGGGCGATTCGGCGGCGAGCACGAAGGAGAAGCGGTGATGCGCAGGAAGCTGATCGTCGCCCTCGCCGCCGTCGGCCTCGCCGTTGCCGTGGCCGGCACCGCCGCCGCTGTCGAGGCGGTGAAGGTGCCCAGCCAGACCTGGTCGTTCGGCGGGCTGTTCGGCACGTTCGATCGCGGCGCGTTGCTGCGCGGGTTGCAGGTCTATCGGGGAGTCTGTCAGGGTTGCCACTCGCTGAAGCTGGTTGCCTTCCGCAACCTGCAGGAAATCGGGCTGACCGAGGACCAGGTAAAGAAGATCGCCGCCGAGTACGAGGTAACGGACGGCCCCAACGACCAGGGCGAGATGTTCAAGCGCAAGGGCAACCCCTCCGACCGTTTCGTGCCGCCCTTCCCCAACGAGAAGGCGGCGCGCGCGGCCAATAACGGCGCCTATCCGCCCGACCTGTCGGTGATGGTGAAGGCGCGCGACGGCGGGGCCGATTATCTCTATGCCCTGATGACGGGCTACAGGGAGCCGCCGGCGGGAATGCAGGTGCCGGAGGGCATGCAGTACAACGCGTATTTCCCCGGCCACCAGATCGCCATGCCGTCGCCTCTGGTCGAGGATGGCGTGGAGTACGCCGACAAGACCAGGGCGACCGTGGCGCAGATGGCCAGGGACGTGACCACCTTCCTTGCCTGGGCGGCGGAGCCCGAGCTCGAGGCGCGCAAGCGCATGGGCGTGAAGGTGCTGCTGTTCATTCTGGTGCTCACGGGCATGCTCTACGCGGTCAAGCGCAAGATCTGGTCCGACGTGCACTGAGCCGGGATCCGTATGCACGGTGCAGGGGCGGGTCGCGGACCCGCCCCTTGCCGTTTCGGGCGGGAGCGTCGCTCGCATGGCCTTGACCCGCCGGGAGCGATGCACGACAACGGGCGCGGCGTCCACCCGCATCGCGAAAGGTCCTCTCCATGACGGAACCCGGCCTTCCCCCCGTTCTCGGCATCATCGGCGGAAGCGGGCTTTACGACATTGCCGGGCTCGAGAAGCGCCGCTGGGTGGAAGTGGGCTCGCCCTTCGGTGCGCCGTCGGACCATTTCCTCACCGGCGAGATCGACAGTCAGAAGGTGGTATTCCTGCCCCGCCACGGCCGCGGCCATATCGTGCCGCCCAGCGGGCTCAACTTCCGCGCCAACATCGACGCGCTGAAGCGCCTCGGCTGTACCGAACTGATCTCGCTCAGCGCCGTCGGCTCGCTGAAGCCGGGGCTGCCGCCGGGCACGTTCGTCATCGTCGACCAGTTCATCGACCGCACGTTCGCCCGCAACAAGTCTTTCTTCGGGGCGGGCTGCGTGGCGCACGTGACCATGGCCGACCCGGTATGCGCACGGCTCGGCGACATCATCGAGAGTACGGCGAAAGAGCTGGCCGTCCATACCGTGCGCGGCGGCACCTATCTGGTGATGGAAGGGCCTCAATTCTCCACCCGCGCCGAATCCGAGCTCTACCGGAACTGGGGCTGCGACGTGATCGGCATGACCAACATGCCGGAAGCCAAGCTCGCCCGGGAGGCGGAGATGTGCTACGCGACGGTGGCCATGGTCACCGACTACGACTGCTGGCACCCCGACCATGAGGACGTGACGGTGGAGGCGGTGATCAAGGTGCTCAACGACAATGCGGAGGCGGCGCGCGAACTGGTGCGCACGCTCGCGGCGGAGATCGGCCAGCGCGGCGAACCGTGCCACCGGGGCTGCCACCATGCGCTGGATGTCGCCGTCATCACCGCGCCGGACAAGCGCGATCCCGACATGGTCGCCATGCTGGACGCGGTGGCCGGCCGGGTGCTGGGACGCTGAACGCGGCGGGGCCATGAAGGTCGACGGCAAGCCCTATCGCACCATCTGGCCGCACGTCGACGGCGAGACGGTGGAGGTCATTGACCAGACCCGCCTGCCGCACGCGTTCGTGACCCTGCGTCTGGCTTCGGCCGACGAGGCCGCCCGCGCCATCCGCACCATGCAGGTGCGCGGCGCGCCGCTGATCGGCGCCACCGCCGCGTACGGGCTCGCCATGGCGCTGCGCGACGACGGCTCCGATGCGGCGCTGGCGGCCGCCTGCGACATGCTGCTGGCGACGCGGCCGACCGCGGTCAACCTGCGCTGGGCGCTGGATTCCGTGCGCGCCGCAGTGGCGCCGCTGGCGCCGGCCGCCCGCGCCGCGGCGGCCTTCGCCCGTTCGGCGGCCATCTGCGATGACGACGTCGCCATCTGCCGCGCCATCGGCGGGCACGGGCTCGCGCTGATCCGCGCGGCGTACGAGGCCGGCGGGCGGTCGCGCCCGGTGCAGATCATGACCCACTGCAACGCCGGCTGGCTCGCCACGGTGGACTGGGGCACCGCGACGGCGCCGGTCTACATCGCCCATGACGAGGGAATTCCGGTTCATGTCTGGGTGGACGAGACGCGGCCGCGCAACCAGGGCGCCGGGCTGACCGCGTGGGAACTGGCCGGCCACGGGGTGCCGCATACGGTGATCGTGGATAACGCCGGCGGCCACGTGATGCAGCGCGGCCCGGTCGACCTGCTGATCACCGGCACGGACCGTGTCGCCGCCAACGGCGACGTCGCCAACAAGATCGGGACCTATCTGAAGGCGCTGGCTGCCGCCGACAACGGCGTGCCGTTCTATGTGGCGCTGCCCGGCCCCACCATCGACTGGACCATCCGCGACGGGATGCGCGACATCCCCATCGAGGAGCGCGACGCGTCCGAGGTCGCCACCGTCACCGGACGCGCGCCCGACGGCACGATCGCGGCGGTGCGCGTCACCCCCGAGTCCAGTCCCGCGGCCAACTTCGCCTTCGACGTGACGCCGGCACGGCTGGTCACGGGGCTGATTACCGAACGCGGCCTCTGCGCCGCTTCCCGCGACGGGCTGCTCGGCCTCTATCCCGAGCGAAGGGCCGAGGCCCATGCGTAACCTGTGGTCGGACGCCGAGGCCGAGGCAATGGTGGCCCGTTATGCCGGGGCAGGCGTCAGCCGCGACCTCGCGCTGCGCGTCTATAGCTCGCGGCTGCTGGGCAACGAGCCGCGGCTGGTGCTGCACGGCGGCGGCAACACCTCGGTCAAGACCACGGCCGCCGACATCCCGGGCGATACGGTGGAGGTATTGTGCGTCAAGGGCAGCGGCTGGGATCTGGGCGACATCGAGCCGCCGGGCCTGCCGGCGGTGCGGCTGGCGCCGCTGCGCCGCATCGCCGGCCTCGCCGCCATGACCGACGAGGAGATGGTCAACCTCCAGCGCATCAACCTGCTCGACGCATCGGCCCCCAACCCGTCGGTGGAAACCCTGCTGCACGCCTTTTTACCCCACAGGTTCGTCGATCATACCCATGCCAACGCGGTGCTGGCGCTGAGCGACCAGGCGAACGGCGACGACCTCTGCCGCGCGGTGTTCGGCGACCGCATGGGCTATGTGCCCTACATCATGCCGGGCTTCGCCCTGGCGAAGAAGGCGAAGGAGGTATTCGAGTCCGATCCGTCCGTGGAGGGCCTGGTGCTGTTCCGGCACGGCATCTTCACCTTCGGCGAGACGGCGAAGGAGTCCTACGACCGGATGATCGGGATGGTGTCGCTGGCCGAGCGCGCCATCGCGGAACGCCGGTCGAGGTCCTTCGTCCCGGCGTCGCTGCCGGACAGGATCGCGGCGATCCATGAAGTTGCACCCATCCTGCGCGGCCTCGTCGGCATGAAAGACGGCGAGGACCTCCGGCGGCTGATCCTCGACTTCCGCGGCGGCGACAAGGTGCTGCGGTTCGTCAACGGGGCGGAGCTTGCACGCTACGGCCGGCAGGGCACGGCCACGCCCGACCACGTGATCCGCACCAAGGCGAAGCCGCTGATCGTGCCGCCGCCGGTGGCGGGTCGGACGGATTCCTTCCGTGCGGCGGCGGCGCAGGCGATGGGCGATTACGTCGCCGCCTATCACGACTATTTCAACCGCAACAACGCCCGCCAGACGACGGCGAGAACCGAGCTGGATCCCATGCCGCGGGTAATCCTGGTGCCGGGGCTGGGACTGTTCGGGCTGGGCGATTCGGCGAAGGCAGCCCGCATCGCGGCCGACCTGGCGGAGACCAATGTCGACGTCATTGCGGACGCCGAATCCATGGGCACCTATGCGGTCATCCCGGAATCCGACATCTTCGATATCGAGTACTGGTCGCTGGAACAGGCCAAGCTGGGCAAGGCGGCGGAAAAGCCGCTGCAGCGCCACGTCGCGGTGGTGACCGGTGGCGGGTCGGGAATCGGCGCGGCCACGGCGAGGGCGCTGGCGCGGGCCGGGGCCGCGGTTGCCGTCATCGACCGCGATGAGGCGGCCGCGGCAACCGTGGCGAAGGACTGCGGCGGGCTCGCCCTCGCCTGCGATGTGACCGATCCGGCCGCGGTGCGTGCCGCATTCGACCGCGTTGCCGCCGCATGGGGCGGAGTCGATATCGTGGTGTCCAACGCCGGGGCCGCATGGCAGGGCCGCATCGGTGAGGTTGACGACGCGCTGCTGCGGCGCAGCTTCGAGCTCAATTTCTTCGCCCACCAGTCGGTGGCGCGGGAAGCGGTGCGCCTCATGCGGCTGCAGGGCACCGGCGGCTGCCTGCTGTTCAACGTGTCCAAGCAGGCGGTCAATCCGGGACGCGATTTCGGTCCCTACGGGCTGCCCAAGGCGGCGACCATGGCCCTGATGCGCCAGTACGCGGTGGACTACGGCGCGGACGGCATCCGTTCCAATGCGGTCAACGCCGACCGCATCCGCTCCGGCCTGCTGACGGACGAGATGATCCGCTCGCGCGCGCAGGCGCGCGGGGTGAGCGAGGCCGACTACATGGCCGGCAACCTGCTCGGCCGCGAGGTCACGGCCGGCGACGTGGCGCAGGCGTTCCTCGATCTGGCGCTGGCGCGCAAGACCACCGGCGCGGTGCTGACCGTCGACGGCGGCAACATCGCCGCGGCGCTGCGGTAATCCCTATTCCCCGCCCGGCCGGCGGATGGTGTCGGTCGCGGTGAACGCGCGGCACGAGTCGAAGACATGGCCGGGCCGCGCCGGCAGCAGGCGAAGCTGCGCCAGGGCGAACAGCAGGAAGTCGCGCGACAGCGCCGTCCTGCGGCCGTGCCGCCGCGCCCAGTGCCAGGCGCGGGTCAGCGCGCGGCGCGCCATCAGCCGGCGGTAGCGGCCCGGCAGCCCGGGATGGTCGGCCATAAGACCGGCCAGTGCCAGATTGACGTCGTGCAGCGTCTGCGCCCCGTGGGCGCCCAGACGCAGCGCGTCTCCTTCCGGGGCGAAGGCGACCGGGGCGTGGAGTTGCACGAACCGGCCGCGGAGCGCCATGCGCAGCGACAGGGAATAGTCCTCGACGAATACCCGCTCGTCGCTGCCGCCTGCCGCCTTTGCCTCGGCGGTGCGCGCCAGCACGCAGGACGGGTTGAACGACATGCCGCGCGCCATGAACGCCAGCGGGTCGTCGATCGCCGTCTCTCCCGCATCATCGATGGGATCGAACAGCGATCGCCAGTAGGCGTCGTCATCGCCGCGCGCCGGGTCGAACCCGTGCAGCGCGCCGAATCCATAGACCGCCGCGTGGCGGTCCATGGCGGCGCGCAGCCGTGCCGCGGCGTCGGGGTGCAGCACGTCATCGCCCCCCACCAGCTTGATCAGCGGCCGGGTCGCGCGCGCCAGCCCCTGGTTCAGGGCCTTGCTCGGTCCCTGGTTTTCCTGGCGGTGGATCGTGGTATCGGGCCAGCCTTGCGTCGCCGCGGCCAGCGCCTCGGCGGTGCCGTCGGTGGACCCGTCGTCGATGAAGATATATTCGGCGTCGTCGATGCCGCGCTGGGCGGTCAGCGCCCGCGTCACCGGTCCGGCATAGCGGGCGTGGTTGTAGCAGATGACGACGAACGAGACGCCGCTCATGCGGGCGGCCGCGCTATGGCCGCCGGACGGGACATTCGTACCCGCCCGGCGCGCACAGGATCAGCCCACGTGCTGGCCGAACAGCGCCAGCGTGCGTTCGCGGGCGCGCTGGCAGGCGCCCGGGTTGTAACTGTCGCGGTCGTCGCAGCAGAAGCCGTGTCCGGCGTCGTCGTAGACGAAGGTGGGGATGTCCGGATGCGTCTGCTTGATCTCGTGCACGGCGCTGAGCGGAATGCCGCCGTCCTTGTCGCCGAAATGGCACTGCACCGGCACCTTCGGCGATTCATCCTTGAGCTGCACGATCTGGCCGCCGTAATAGGCCGATGCCGCCGACAGGCCGCTGCACCGGCACGCCGCCATCCACACCACCGTGCCGCCGAAGCAGTAGCCGACGATGCCCACCTTGCCGGACTTGCCGGCCTCGTCGATGGCCGCCTGCACGTCGGCGACGATGCCGTCATCCGTCAGCTTGCCGCGGCTCTCGCGGCCCTTGGCGAAGTCGTCGGGGCCGTAACCGAGATCGATGCCCTTGCCGACCCGGTCGAACAGCGCCGGCGCCACCGCGACATAGCCGGCAGCCGCATACTGGTCGGCGATGCGGCGGATATTGCCGTTGACGCCGAAGATCTCCTGGATGACGACGACGGCGCCCTTGGCCTTGCCCTTCGGCTCGGCCTTGTAGACGTCGAGCTTGTGGCCGTCCTTCGCGGTGAGCTGGATCGTGGTACCCATGCGCTTTCTCCCTGACTCTGCCGGATTGAACCGTCGGGGCAGTATCCCCGTTCGGCCGGGTTTTCCCCGGCCGTCCGCCGTGTTTTAGACGCTTGCGGCGCGCGGCGCAACGCGGGCCGCGGGACGCTCAGGGATCGACGTAGTGGGGACCGGGGCGCTCGAAAAGCTCCTCGTAGTGCACGAGAGACGGCCTTTCGGGCAGCATGCAGGGCCTGCCGTCGCGGAAGGCCCATTCGCCGCGGTCGCAGTTTCCCGCGGCGACATAACCGTTGATGTAAAGCCGCCGGTCATCGTCGGAGCGGTTGGGTCCCGAGCCATGCACCGTCATCACCGACCAGATGGCGAAGTCGCCGGGTTCCATCTCCAGCGTCACGACCCGCGCCGGATCGAGCCCGAGGCGCGCCAGGTCCGCTTCCGCCATGGCACCGTCCATGACCCGCCCGTCGGTGTCGAAATCCAGCTCGCCCAGCAGGTGGCTGCCGGGCAGCACGGTCATGGCGCCGTTGTCCGCCCGGTGCGGATCGATGGCGATGCCGGTCTGCACGTAGGACGTCGCCAGATCGCGGTAGGCGGAGCGCGGCCGGCGGAAGCGGGCGTCCTGGTGGAACGCGAAGTCTGCGAAGGCAGCCCCCGGCGGCTTCCAGTGAAGCTGGTTGATGATCTGCTTCAGATCGGCCCCGATCAGCGGGCGCAGGATGTCGAGGATGCGCGGGTCGCGCCGGTAGCGCTCCAGCACCGGGTCGCGCCGGCTCGGCCATTGCACGTAGCGCACGATGGTGCCGAGGCCGGCGTCGGGCGCGACCCGGTAGAAGAGATTGCCATGGCGGAAGCTGCGGCCGTGGTCCAGCCCGTCGGCATAGGCGCGGTCGAACGCCGCCGCCATCTCGGCCACCTCGGCCGGCGCGAACGCGCCGCGCAGGACGGCATAGCCGTTGGCGTGGAAGTCGTCGAGGTAGGTCGGGGGGCTCATTCGTCAGCCGCTCGGTTCTCTGCTCCGTTGCTGCACAAACTGTGACGGTGGATTGTTAACCATGTGAGAAGGTCGGCGGCAAATTGCGAGGGGCCGACAGTGGCAAATCCACGCAAGAATCAGCGAAAAAAATTGTCGACGGCTCCGCAATGGTTGCGTACCATCTGGGGAAAATAAGCCTGCGACCACCGAGCCGGCTGGTCAGCCGCTTGTGAGCGCGCGATGATGAACTTGAGTTCCCATTCGACTATCGCGGCTGCATTCGTGCTTCTCGCCGGCTGCGACTTTCCGCCGCCACCGATGGCCGTGCCCAAGATAGCGGATCGACCGCCGCTCGCGATCGACGCGGGGGCAAAGCTGGCGCCTATACGGCTGTCGGGCGTAATGATCGATATCCGTCGCGGTACCCGCATCGGCACCTACCGGTTCGTTCCGCTCACCTGTCGCCCATTCAACGATTATGCCGTCTGGCATCACGGGCGATTGAGAGTCGATGACAAGGAATTCATCGAGCTTTTCTACGAGGCGTTGCGGGACGCCCGCTACAACGTCGTTGGAGATCCAACGCAGCTTTTTCGCGAGGCCCGCGGAGAACCTGCCCCGAAGTTCGTCGTCGGTGCGCGCATCGACCAGATCACGATGGACCTGTGCGACCGATCCGAGCCGTGGCGCGGAATGCCGATGGATCAGCAGGCCGGCACGGCGGCGATCCGTGTCGTTTGGCAGGTGTTCGATACGCTCCACGAAAAGGTCGTATTTGAGACGAGAACGCGGGGCGCGGCATCGATTGACATCTCGAACGCGATAGGGGGCGGTGAAACCGCGCTGATATATCAGGCTTTCACTAAAGCGGCGGAAAACCTGGCGGCCGATCCTGATTTCCTCAGCGTACTTTCGGAACCCGAACCGCTTGGTGTGACGGCCCTCTTGCGCGCAGCCGGTGCCGAGCCGATCCGGTTTAAGCCTGCGGCGCCATTTCGAACGCCGATCGTACAGCAGATGGATTATGTCCGGCTCGGTGCCGTCACGCTCTGGACCGGTTCCGGCCACGGCTCCGGATTCTTTATCTCGACCCGACTGATCCTGACAAATCATCACGTTGTGCAGGGTCACGACATCGTGCGGGTCGGACTGGTCACCGGCCGCCAGGTGCTCGGGGAGGTGCTGCGCCGCCATCCGCAGCGAGACGTCGCGCTCGTCTCCGTCGAGGCCGGCGGCCACAGTCCGCTGCCACTCCGGATGGTACCATTGCAGATCGGCGAGGATGTCTACGCCGTCGGCACGCCCTTCGACCGAACGCTTCCGGCGACCGTAACGAAGGGTATCGTCAGCGCGTTCCGCTCCAACGCCGCCGGCTTCGAGGACATCCAGGCCGACGTCGATATCCAGGCCGGCAACAGTGGCGGACCGCTGCTCGACGCCTCCGGCAACGTGGTCGGCATCGGTTATGCGGGAATGGGGAGGCAGGAAACGTCGGTCGGGCTCAACTTCTTCATCCCGATCGCCAATGCACTGAAAATGCTCGCCTTGACGCCCGACGACCCGCAGACGGGTCGGCCCGCGGCGGCGCGCCGGACGGCCGCGCCGGGCCTTTGATTGCCGGCGCGAGATATGATAATAATCCTAATACAATGGGCGAAGTCCGGCCGCGCAGTGGCGATTTAGGTGAACGGCAAATTGCGAGGGACCGACAGTCGCAAATCCATGCAGGAACCGGCGGAAAAAGTTGTCGACGGCTCCGCAGTGGTTGCGTAACATGTGGGAAAACAAGCCTTCTAGGGCTAGATGGGCGGGGGCTCGTCTGGGTTGGCAGTCTGCGAAGGGCAATGAGTTGCGCAATGGCCGGTTCGGTCGGCGCCGCCACGTGTGCTGTGCTCGTCGATGACCGATTCCTTCTGTTGTCGCTCTGAACGGTGCCGGCCGCATGTAACCCAGCATAGGATACAATGTACAATGGGTAGAAAACGAAACGGTACATTCTCCCGCTCCAAACTCGCCTAACATCATGGCAACTTGGGAGGAGGTCGAGCCCCATCTACTAACCCTCGCTAAAGCTATAAGCGAAAGCGAGGGCGAGTATAAAGAACTTGAAGAATTCATCACTTATGTAAGAAAAGTTGAGGGACTGACCGACGATGAGAAAATATCTTACTATCTAACGGCACTACAATCTGTTATAATTTCAGGTTATTTCACTTATGAGAGCCCGTTTGAAAACGCTTGGTGATTTGGGCGTCGGCATGATTCATGTGTGGACGGCCCCCGTTGCGCAAGAGGTTGCGGCGGCGTTCTGGCGATCTGGTCAGGTTCATTCATGTGTCCGACCTGTTTTGCGCGGTATAAGCCGCTGGTCATGAT